>Ga0214473_10000768_pt1 | contig 44031 bp, 31 predicted proteins | sample RVTome_7_FD_203509 | JGI IMG/M metagenome (GOLD analysis project Ga0214473, IMG submission 203509) | Soil microbial communities from uranium-contaminated site in the Upper Colorado River Basin, Wyoming, United States - RVT98D197 | ecosystem: Environmental > Terrestrial > Soil > Contaminated >...
CTGAAGCCTCCGCCTCCGCCGGACGAGTAATGGGCCGCCGAAGTGCTGGCCTGGCTGATGGCCGTGGCCGCATGCTCGATACTCGAGATCAGCTGCGTGAGACCGCCGCCCGCGAATGAGCCGGCCTGGCCGAAGCCGGCGTACCAGATGGGCGCGGCCGCGCGCTCGTCCTGAAGGATGACCGGGAGCATCTTCAGGATCTTCTTGGCGTTCCCGAAGAGGATGCCGTAGACGAGGTAGTATTCCCAGAGCTTGTAGGCCTCCGGGGGGATCTCCTTGAACTCCGAAAAATCGTCGAGGAACCGTTCCAGCCCCTTCCAGGCCTCGTTCTCCCGGGCCCAGGCCATGGCCCTCCGCTTGAGGGTCGGGATGAGGGCGAGGGCCAGGATGAACAGCACGGGGCTGAGGGTCAGAATGGCCGCGGGCAGAGATAAGAGGTAGAACCGGTTCCGGGCCTTGAGGCTTTCGGGCTCCAGGAAGCCGAGAGGCTTGGCCTCCTCCTTGATGGCCTTGGTCCACTTCTGGTACCAGGACTGGAATTTCTGAGGGTGCTTCTTGAGATAGCTCTGGAGGGCGTCGACGGTTATCGACGACCCCGGCGTCATCCCGCCGGCTTGCTCCTCATAGAGAAAGCCCAAGAGGGACCGCTCGAACGGCTGGAGACCGGCGACCTGCGACGGATCCTTCCTGATCGTGATGGTGGTCTCGACGACCTCCTTCGTGCCGAGGAGACGTTTCTTCGAAACGTTGCGGTCCTCGATCTCGAGGATGCCCCGGCGGGCGAGGTCGAAGATCGTCGCGGTGAAGACCGCGGGGGTCACCGTCCTCCCCTCTCGCATCAGGGATTGGACGATGGCCGGCGACCGCTCGGCCGGGAGCTCGCGGACATAGTCCGGAAGGTTGTCGAACCTGTAGTCTTTGCCAACGGTCGACCATGTCCTGAGGAACAGGACCAGCCACAGGAGCGGGCCGGCGATCTGCCAGATGCCCCAGAGGGTCAGGAGCCGCAGGAGCTTGCGCTTGTTCTCCGCCCCTCTTTCGCGGCGGCCCGCCTCGCCGGCCTGGGCCCGGCGGACGCGCGCGATCGTATCATCGACAAACCCCTTCTCTTCCGCCTTGATCGCGTCAAGCGTCAGCCGGTCCGAGGGAACCCCGGCGACGAGGCCAGGCGGCCAGACGACGCGGACCTCGAAAACCTGCCGGGCGGCGAGATCGGGCGTCGAGAAGCGGGCCGTCCGCTCGTCGACGATCTCGGCCCAGCCGGCGAGCGGCCCGTGGCCCCAGACTAGGAGATCGCTTTTAGAAGGCACGGGGTCCGGCAGGACGACGGTCGCGCTGACGTTCCGGGCCGGCTTGTCCCAGCCGTCCCCGATGACCTGCCAATAGAGCTCCGTGGCGTCGGGATAGCCGGTGATGCCGCCAGACACGCGGTAATGGATGTGGAAGGTCCGGCGCTCGTCCCGCGCCGAATAGAACCACCGGGCGGTGAGATCGCCGCCTTTCTCCGTGACCTCCGTTTTCAGGGACTGGCCCCGCTCGTCGGTGACGGCGATATCCGAGATGGAAACCTCCCTCCGGACTCCGAGCCGGTCGATCCGAAGAGGGATGACGATATAGGCGAAGCTGAACGGACCCTGGAACTCGAAGGTCCGGAATTCGTCGACGAGGAACGAGCCGTCCCGCTCGACGGCGACCTCGATCCGGACCTCCGGAAAATAGTAATCCTTGTCCGCGGCCGGCCCGGCGGCCACTGCGGCCGAGACGGCCAGGAGGACGGCCGCTATCAGGGCCCGGACCCGACGGGCGGGGCGCGCCTTCCGGCTTTTCATCGTCTTTTCCGTCAACGCTTCTTGAGGAAGAGCTCGATGACCGGGATCTCGACGTCCGGCTTGACGACCGGGAGCCTGAGGGTCAATGTGTTCGGGGCCTCCTTGCCCCTCGAGCCGGGCATGAAACCCGTCTCGCCGCCCTTCTCGGAGAAGCGGACTTCCGATGCGTCGTGAAGGAGTTGGGCGTATTCGACGCGCCCGGCGAATCCGTCGAGAGCCAGGACCCCGAGCGGCCACTGGAGGACATGGACATAGAGGCGGCCGGCCGCGGGATCATAGGTCAGCAGGCAGTTCGCGGGCTTGGGGAAATCTCCGGGGGCCTGCGTGCAGCCGTAGATCGACCGGCCGCTCTTTTCCATCCACGCGCCGATCCCGGCGAGACGCTCCATGGCCCGGCCGTCGAAAGTCCCCCGGCCCGTCGGGCCGACGTTGAGGAGGAGGTTGCCGCCCTTGCTGACCGTTTCGATGAGCATGGCGATGAGCTGGGGGACGGATTTCCAGGTCGATTCGTCGCGGTCGTACCCCCAGGACCCGGAGAACGTCTGGCAGGTCTCCCAAGGCACGGGGTTCCCGTCGACGCTGACCCACTCCCGGGGCATGAACTGCTCCGGCGTCCGGTAGTCCCAGCCGCCCGGGACGTCGAGAAGGTCGAGCCGGTCGTTGATGATGATCCCGGGCTGGGTCTCCCGGATCATCTTGAGGAGACGCTCGGACTTCCATTCGTTCCGGCCCTTGCCGTTCGGACCGGGGAACGAGAAATCCATGAACAGCGTGTCGATCCGGCCGTACTCGGTCAGCAGCTCCTTGAGCTGGCCGAAAAGGTATTCGTCGTATTTGGCGAGGTCGCGGGCCGCGGCCTTTTCGACAAAGGCCTTGTCGTCGCGCATGGGGTGATGCATGTCGATCGTGTAGTCGGGATGGTGCCAGTCGAGGAGAGAATGATAGAAGCCGACCCGGATCCCTTCGGCCCGCATGGCCTCGAGGAGCGGCCGGATGAGGTCCTTGCCGTAGGGCGTGCGGGTGGCCTTGTAATCCGTGAGCTTGGAGTCCCACAAGCAGAACCCGTCGTGGTGTTTCGTGGTCACGACGAAGTACTTCATGCCGGCCGTCTTCGCGGCCCTGGCCCACTCCTTGGGGTTGTAGAGATCGGGATCGAAGCGCTCGAAGTAGCGGGCATAAGCCTCGTCGGTCATGCGCTCGCGGCTCTTGACCCATTCGTGGCGGGCGGGCAGGGCGTAGAGCCCCCAGTGGATGAACATGCCGAAGCGGGCCTCGGTCCACCACTTCATCCGGGCTTTCTGCTCGGCCGCGGTCTCGGGCTTGGCCGGGGCGGCCGCAGCCGCGGCCGCCAGCCCCAAAAGGCAGACGCCGGCGAGGAATGATCTCAACATGGGACCTCCTTTCCGCAAAGACTCCTCCCTATGTAGCCCATGACACGGAGAAATGCAAGCCGGCGGAAGGGTCAGCCGGAAACGCCGTTCTTGCCCCCGAAGATATGGTCCATCAGGGTGAATTCGGCTTCGGGGTCCAGGCCGACGAACTCGAGTCCGGCCTCGAAGACCTGGCCGCTGTAGAGGTCGCGGACCCAGCGGACCTCGGCCACCGCCCTGATGCGCTTCCGCGGGCGGGCCAGGGTGATGTCCACCCGGACCCGGGCCCCGGCTTCGAGCGGGGCGCCGGTCATGATACGGAGGCCGCTCAAGGAGATATCCCTGGTCAGGGAATAGTACACGGTCGGGACGCCGGGCCTGACCTCGCCGGTCATCAGGGAGAGGACGACCTTGTTCTCCTCGAAGATGCGGACATCGCGGCGCTTGTCCTTCATTGGCGGGTTCCCCGGGGACGAGGCTCGACTCCCGTTTTTCGGACCCTGTCGCGCTCGATCATTCCCGTCTCGGCCGCCAAAACACTCTCCCCGGTGCAGTCTTATCCACTCCTGCCCGCGTACGTTTAGTCGAGCCGGGACCCGCCCGGATGAACTTTGACTTTGCTCCCCTCCGGGATGGTCGCCCTCTACGACAAGATCCTCTTCAGCAAGAGGCGACTCCGCCAACCGGCCGTGGCGGATTGACAACCCGCTTTTAATTAAGGTATGTAGGACTCCACAAATATCGAGATTCTCCTGAGAGGCTCATGGGAGACGCGAGCTCTGAGGATATGTCTGCGTCCGGGAGGTAGATCGCATGGCGAAAATGAATAAGACCCTCGGTGTCGGCATCATCGGCGGCGGGTTCATCGCCCGCTTCCACATCCGGTCTTGGGTCGGCGTCCGCGACGCCGACATTCTGGGCATCTTCGACCCTGACGCGAAGCGGGCCCGGGAGGCCTGCGCGCTGGTCAAGTCGCTCGGCGTCGGCGAGGCCAGGCCCTACGCCTCGATCACCGAGATGGCCGCCGACCCGCGCATCGGGGCGCTCTGGATCTGCGCCCCGAATTACACGCGCGGCGAGGTCATGGAAGAGATCCACCATGCCCTCGTCAAGGGCCAGGCCGAGCTCGTCGGCGTCACCTGCGAAAAGCCGCTCGGCCGCAACGTCCGCGAAGCCCGCCGGATGCTCGAGCTCGTCGAAAAGGCCGGCCTTCTCGACGGCTATCTCGAGAACCAGGTCTTCTCCCCCGCCGTCGTCCGCGGCAAAGAGATCGTCTGGGCCCGGGGCGCCGCCCTCTCCGGGCCGCCCTACCTCGCCCGGGCGGCCGAGGAGCACAGCGGGCCGCACATGCCCTGGTTCTGGGAAGGAACGCTCCAGGGCGGCGGCGTCCTCAACGATATGATGTGCCACTCCGTCGAAGAGGCCCGCTTCATGCTGACCCCTCCGGGGGCCCCGCGCGACGTCCTCACCCCCGTGAGCGTCACCGCCTACACGAACTGCCTCAAGTGGCAGGAGCCCAAATATGCCGCCATCTTGGCCAAGTCCAGCGGCGGGAAGACCGACTATCTCAAGCGGCCCTCCGAGGATTTCGCCCGCTCCCTCCTCGAGTACAGGGACAAGGCCGGCAAGACCCTCGTCGTCGAGACGACGACGAGCTGGTGCTATGTCGGGGCGGGCCTGCGCCTGAGCATGGAGCTCCTCGGTCCCGAATACGCCCTCCAGATCAACACGCTCGACGCCGGCCTCAAGGTCTTCTTCAGCCGCGAAGTCAGGGGCAAGGCGGGCGAGGACCTCGTCGAGAAGCAGAATGCCGAGATCGGGCTCATGCCCGTCGTCCCCGACGAGGCCGGCGAGTACGGCTACACCGCCGAGAACCGGCATATGGTCCGATCGTTCCTCAAAGGCGTCCGGCCCGAGGAGAATTTCTCCGACGGCGTCGGCGTCACCGAGTTGCTCATGGCCGCCTACCGGAGCGCGGAGCTCGGCAAGACCCTGCCCTTCCCCTTCAAGGGCCTCGAAAGCTACGTTCCCCCCGTGGCCCAGGGGAAATGGAACCCGAAAGCCAAGTGATCCCAGGAGGACCCATGAAACGCACCATCGCCGCCCTCATCCTGATCGCCGTCGTGGCCGCGGCCGGACCCGCGTGCGGCGCCGCTCCCCAGATCCGCCACATCTCGGCCGATCTCCAGAAGGCAGTCGCCGCGACGGACTACGGGAGCGTCCGCATCAAGAGCTTCCCCTTCGCTTCCGAGGCCTGGACGTTCCGCAAGTTCACCTTCGCCGAGACCCTCAAGAAGCTCCAGGAGCTCGGTGTCGGCGCGATCGAGGCCTTCCCCGGCCAGGCCCTGGCGGCCGAGCTTCCCGGGGCCAAGTTCGACGAAAACATGACCGACGAGCAAGTCGCGTTCGCCAAGGAGGCCCTCAAGGCTTCCGGGGTCACGCTCTATGGCTACGGCGTCGTCGACATCGGCAGGACCGAGGCGAGCATGCGCAAGGTCTTCGATTTCGCCCGGAAGATGGGCATCCGTGTCCTCGTGTGCGAGCCAGCCGACGACGACTTCACCCTCCTCGAGAAGCTGGTCAAGGAATACGCCATCAAGATCGCCATCCATAACCACCCCGCCCCTTCGAAGTACAACCTGCCCGAGACCGTCTTCAGCCACGTCGACGGCAAGGACCCGCGCATCGGCTCGTGCGCCGACAGCGGGCACTGGATGCGCGGCATGAACGACCCGCGCGAGGCCTTCAAGCTGCTCGCCGGCCGCATCCTCGACGTCCATCTCAAGGACCGGAGCGATTTCGGCACGGGCAAGGGCGTCGACGATGTCGCCTGGGGCTCGGGCAAGGGCCGCATCCGCGACCTCCTGGCCGAGCTGACCCTTCAGGACTATGACGGCTACCTGACGATGGAGTACGAGAACGAATCCGAGGCCGGCGACCCCATGCCGGCCTTCCGCAAGAGCATCGCCTACGTCAAGAGCGTCACCTATTATGACGGCTACGCCCAGATCCTGCGGCGCGGGTGGAGCGGCTACGAGAAATACGGCTGGAACCACTACGGCCCGGGGTATTTCGAGTGCGACCCGAAGACCGGCGTCCTCAAGGGCCAAGGCGGCATGGGCCTCCTGTGGAACGGAAAGAAGGTCAGGGACTTCGTCCTCGAGTGCGAATTCAAGTGTTCGACGCCGACGACGAATTCGGGCATCTTCCTCCGCGTCCCCGAGGTCCCGGTGAGCGACGACTACATCACCCACTCGATCGAGATCCAGATCGATGACACCTCGACCGGCATCCACCACACCGGGGCGGCCTACGACATCGAGGCGCCCAAGGCCCTGGCCTCCCGGCCGACCGGGGAATGGAATCATATGCGGATCGAGTTCAAGGGGATGCGCCTCAAGGTCGACCTCAACGGCAAGACGGTCCTCGATTGGAACGCCCACCCGGGCGGCAAGGTCCGCGACCTGTCGCCCGAAGGCTACATCGGCCTCCAAAACCACGACAGCCAATCCCCGCCGTTTTTCCGGAACGTCTATCTCAAGGAGCTTTGATCGGCGGCGGTTCATCCGGGAGGGCGTTGAGACATAAGGAGAGTCGGACATGACAGAGACAAAGAGGACCCGCAACAAGCTGTTCCTGATGATGGTCATGGAGTTCTTCATCTGGGGCGCGTGGCTTCCGCTGATCTTCGGCTATCTGCCCAGCCTCGGTTTCACGCCCGTCCAGCAGGCCTGGATCCTGAACGCCTTCCCCATCGCCGCCATCGTCGGCATGTTCTTCAGCAACCAGTTCGCGGATCGCCATTTCGCCGCCGAGAGGTTCCTGGGCTTCAGTCACATCGTCGGCGGCCTGGCGATACTCGGGTTGGGATTCACCCGCGATTTCTGGCCCTTTTTCGCCTTGATGCTGGTTCACTGCCTTTTCTATGTTCCGACCAACTCGATCGCCAACTCGATCGCCTTCGCTCACATGAAGGACTCGAAGAGGGAGTTCGGCTTCATCCGTATGGGCGGGACCTTGGGCTGGATCCTCGCCGCTTGGCCGTTCACGTTCATTCTCGTGGACTGGGCCCGGGTCAAGGCCGCCGCGCCTCATGGGCTGGTCGCCTGGATCGGAACGGTCCTCGGCTCAGGACTCACGGGCCAGGCGTTGAAACAGGCGACCCGCTGGACATTCATCGTGGCGGGGATCGTCTCCCTCGCCCTGGCCGCCTACAGCCTGCTCCTCCCTCATACGCCTCCTAAGAAAAAGACGCCGGGGGCTTCTTCGACGGAACGCTTCGCCTGGCTGGAAGCGGTCAGGCTGCTCAAGCGCCCCTTCGTCCTGATCCTTTGGCTCATCACGTTCATCGACGCGTTCGTCCATAACCTGTATTTCAACTGGACGGGTTCGTTCCTGGGCGCCAGCGCGGCGGCCGGAGGGGTGGGCATCCCCGGCAACTGGATCATGCCCGTCATGAGCCTGGGCCAAGTATCCGAGCTCTTGACCATGCTCGTCCTGGGATTGGTGCTGAAAAAATTGGGCTGGCGCTTCACGATGCTCATCGGCATCCTCGGGCATACCGCACGGTTCGCGGTCTACGCCTTTTTCCCCTCCCAGCCGTGGATGATCGTGGCCATCCAGGTCCTGCATGGCGTCTGCTACGCCTTCTTCTTCGCCACGGTCTACATTTTCGTGGACACCTATTTCCCCAAGGACGTTCGATCGAGCGCACAGGGCCTGTTCAATGTGATGATCCTTGGCTTGGGCGTTCTGGCCGCCAATACGCTGGGCCCGTGGCTGATCCAGTCGGTCTTTACCGCGAATGGCGTCACGGACTTCCGGTCACTGTTCCTGCTGCCGTGCCTGACTGCGCTGGGAGCCGCAATCCTTCTGCTCGCGGCTTTCCGGCCGCCTGCGAAGACCGAAACGTCTTAACGCGCTGCCGTCCTCAGAAGCCCGGACTGATGCTGAGCTGGAGGTGCCAGCCCCGCACCGGCCTGTCGATGGGGTAAACGTAATTGAGCCCCAGGATGAGGTAGCCGAAGAGGTTCGTCCTGAGCCCGATGCCGTAGCTGCTAATTCCCTTTCGTTGTCCGCCCGATAGGAACCAGGGCCTGACGAGTTCGGGCACGAGGATCGGGGGCCCGTTCGGGTCCGGGTTGTTCGGATCGTCGGCGAACCCGCCCCACCATTGGCTCGGGTTCGAAGCGTAGGCGACGCCCCAGTCGAAGAAGGCGCAGACTTCGAGCGGCCAGGCTCCGTAGAACCCCTTGCCGAGCCCTAAGAGGCCGAGCAGGGGGAAGCGCAGTTCGGCGTTGGCCACGATCATGCGGCTGCCGTAGAGCCTGTTGAAATCGAATGCGTTATCCGGATCGCTCTGATAGGCGTTCAGCTCCGCCGTGCTGATCGATTCGTAGCCCCGGACAAGGTCCCAGTACGCGATATAGAGAGGATAGAACCGGGTATCCTCGGCGTCCCTGCCGTACCGGCCCATGTGGAGGGCCCGGAAGGCCAGGGTGAAAGGCTTGACGGGCATGACATACTTACGGAAATCCGCCATGGCCGTTGTGAACGTGACCTTGCCCAGCGCGGGCGTGACCGAGATGCCGATATTCTGGCCCAGGATCGGGCTTGTGGCGCCGAAGATGCCGGTGTCGTAAAAGTAGCCGCCCGTGAGGTAGGCGAAGTTCATGCTGGGAGGCGTGTCGTCCGGGTGGTATTTCTGATAGTCGAGGAGGAATCCGCTGGGGTCGTAGATCCGTTCGTAGATCGTGTGGTTGAAATCCTGGAGCCTGAACCCGGCGCTGAGCTGGAACCGGCTGACCTGGCTGAAGGGGTAGGACCCGAACAATGAGATGTCGTAATTGATGAGCCGGTAGATGTCCTCGATCTCATGGTAGAGGCCGTCGATATCCTGATAGAACAGGAAGTACGGGTAGGGATAAACGATCCGCTGGGCGGCCGCGCCCCAGTTGAACCGGCTCCGGTTGTTGAGGTAGGCCAGGACGCCCGAAGTGTCGATGAGACGAGAGCCGGTGAACGCCGTCGTGACGATCGTGTGGTACCCCAGCATGTCGCTCCAATAGGCGGCCAGGCCGCCCGCCCCGTAGGTCCCGTAGCGGTCGACGCCGACGGCGACGTTGGGAGGCGAGACGTAGTCGAGGCCGAGCTTGGGCTTATAGGGGACGACGGCGAAGTTCGTGTCCTTCGGCAGGCCGAAGAGGGGGTTCTTGAGCAGGCCGAGCAGGGAGCCCTCGGGCTCGGACCGCGGCGGCAGGATGGCCGGGTTGCGGTCGAACTGGGCCAGGAAGGGCTGGCCCAGAAGGAAGGTTGGGTCGTCGATCGAATAGACCGTGTAGAAGCCGTCATGGTAGCCGGAGAAGACGACCCGTCCCGTTTCCTGGGCGACCGAAATGGACGGGCTGAGCTCGGTGATGCCGGCGATGCCCGCGTAGAGGTTCGTGACCTGGGTGATCTTGGCCGAAGCGACCTCGATCCTGTAGAGGTCCGTCTTGCCGCTCTGGTCGGACAGGAAATAGAGGGCGGCGGAATCGGCGGTCCACTGCGGGTTGATGTTCTTGCCGTTGGGGAAGGCCAGAAGCTTCTGGACGCCGCCCGTCTCGACGTCGAGGAGGGCCAGCTCGTAGCTCCCGATGTCGACCCACTCGAGGTTGGTCGAGAACCGTTCCGTGACGAAAGCGATCGTCTTGCCGTCCGGCGACCAGACGGGCTGAAGGTCGGCGTAGACGTCGCGCGTCATCTGCTTGAGGACGTTGTCCTTGAGATCGTAGATGAAGAGGTCGGAGACGCCCCCCGCGAGGCCCGTGAAGGTGATGTAGCGGCCGTCCGGCGACCAGGCCGGGCTGAGGATCTCGGCCAGCTCGTCAAAGGGGACCTCCCGTTCGATCTTGTCCTTTTTCATGTCCACGATGATCAGGACCGGCCGGCCCTTGGCCACGCCGCCGAAGACGAACTTCTCCCCCCTGGCGTCCCACGAGCCGGCGGATTTGATGAACTGGATGCTCTCGAAGTGGGGGTCGACGGCCGTGGAGACGATCTTCCGGCGGATCTTGCCGGTGTCGGCATCGGCGAGATAGAGGTCGATCGAAAACAGGTCCCGCGTCGAAAGGAAGACGAGGGACTTGCCGTCGGGGCTGATGGACGGAGCGATATTGTAGGGGTTGGCCCGCGTGCCCAGGAACAGGGGCTTGGCGATCTTTTCGGCCATCTGCGTTTTCTCGATGAGCGGGCCGTAGGCGTCCTGCATGGACTTGTGCCAGTCGGCCGAGAGCTGTTTCAGCTTGATGCCGAGCATGCTCTCGAGAATGATCTCGTAATCGCCGGCGCGCCCGACGGACTTCATCATCTTGCCGATGATCTCGTCGCCCCAGCGTCCGGTGATGTAGGACCAGACCGCCTGGCCCCAGCGGTAGGGGAAGAACTTATAGGAGTTGTCGAGCTTCTTGATCTGGGGCAGCTCTTTGCGGCGCACGGCGTCCCGCATCCACATGGACGTGTTGGGATCGACCGGGCCGATGGACAGGAACTCGGCCATGCCCTCGATGAACCAGAGCGGGATGCGCAGGGCCGCGTCGTTGCCCCGGGCCTGGTCGGAGTGCCCCTGGGCCATGATATCGTACTGGAAGGCGTGGACGAGCTCGTGGCCGATGACGTGGTCGGTCTCGGCGAGCGAGGCGCCATAGGGCAGGATGATGCGCCGCTTGAACGACTCCGTGACGCCGCCGGTGCCCTCGCCCATGATCTCAGGGATGACCGTCGTCTGTTGGAACTCGGGGCTGCTGCCGTAGAGGATGAGCGGCTGGCGCCCTTTGAGCTCGTGATTGAACATCCGCGACAGGCGCGAATACCAGCGCTCGGCCATGAGGCAGGCCATCTTGACCGTCTGCTCGTCCTGGAGATAGAAGTAGACGTCGTAATGGCGGGTCTTCATGATCTTGAAGTCGAACTTCTGATATTGGACCTTGTTCCGGCCGTACCATTGGGCGTTGAGCCCGGGCACGCCGATCCCGGCCAGGAATCCGGCCAGGCTCAGACCAACGAGGAATTTCGCGACGGCTGAAGTCCGCATCGAGGCCCTCCTTTGAAGAACAAACCTCTCCCCCCCTTTCCGTCAAATATCTTAGCAATTCTGTAGCCTTTTGTCCACAACGCGCCCGGGTCCGCGCGCGTTGCGATCCCGGCGGCGCGCGCCGGCTCCTCTCTTCTGTTGACCGCTCCTCCTCGATTCCTGTAAGATGCAGGGCTGAGCATGACCATACAGATCCTGGCGATAGCGGCGGTCATGGTCGCGGCCTACGCCGCGGCCAAGGCGGCCAAGCTTTCCGTCGAGCTCGCGATCGTCGCTTCCGCCGCGGCCGGAGGCCTGGCCGGGGCTTTTCTTAAGACGCCTCCTCTCGGCGAGCTCGGTCGCCACCTCGTCGAGGGCTCCTTCACCTATCTCGACGTCGTTCTTGTCTTCTTCACGGCGACGCTGTTCATGACCATCGTCAACGAATCGGGCGGCGTCAACTATGTCGTCCGGGCGACCCTCCGGGCCTTCGGGAAGCAACGGGTCCTGGCCCTCATCGTCCTCATGATCATCGTCCTCGTGCCCGGAGCCTTGACCGGGGCCGGGAGTGTCTCGCTCCTCGTCGTCGGCGCCCCAGTGGCCATGGCGTTCGGCAGGCTCGGGATACCCAAGAAGAGGGCCGCGGCCATCCTCTTCATCGTCGCCGGGCTGAGCGCCGCGGCGCCGCCCGTGAACATCTGGGCCATGATCCTCTGTGCCGGCACGGCCATTCCCTACGTCGGCTTCGAGCTCCCCCTGGGCATTCCCGTGCTGCTGCTGGGCATCTTCACCGTGCTCGTCCTGGGCTTGAAGAAGAGCGTCCCCGACCCCTCGGCCGCCGCCGACCTGCCCGAGCCTCCGAAGGGCATGACCTGGTGGCGGGTCCTCCTCCCCTTCCTTGTCTTCTTCGGCATGGTCATCGCCTATCGCGTCTGGCCGTTCTCGACGCCCATCTTCGGCCTGTCCTTCGAATTCGCGGTCTCCGCCGCCGTGGCCCTGCTTCTCAGCCCGAAGAGGATCGCCTTCATCGCGCTGGCCCGGGCCACGGTCAAAAGGCTCCTGCCCCTTCTGGCGACCATGATCGGGGTCGGCATGCTCCAACAGATCATGACTGTAACCGGGGTCCGCGGCCTATTGTCGTTCGCCGTCATCTCCATCCCGCTCGTCCTCCTCTTCTTCCTCCTGCCCATCATCATCCCCTTCTCCGAAGGCATCCTCACCTACGGCGGGGCGGCCATCATCGGCATCCCCCTCATCTGGTTCCTGGACTCGATCGGCTTCCACGCCACCGTCGTCATCGCCGGGCTCAGCCTCCTTTGGCCCCTCGGCGACGGTCTGCCGCCGACGGCCCTGATCGGCCGGCTGAGCACGATGGTCTCGGGATACGACGGCTCGTACCGGGATTTCCTCAAGGCGACCTGGCTCCCCTGGCTGGTCATCACAGCGGCCGGCATGGCCATGATCATCTTCAGCTCGAAGCTGGCCTTCCTGGTCAAGTGGAGCATGTAGGGGTCGAGGAGAAGCGCCGATGATCATGATCGCCACCTACGTCATCACGGCCTTCCTGGTCGTCCTGCTCGGCTGGAACTTCGTGCGCGAGAAGAAGCGCCCACGCGAGCTCGTCCTCTACCTCCTCGTCATGCTCCCGCTCGTGCTCAGGCTCCTGCGGTGGAAATGAAGGCCGCACCGATGAAGAAAGACACCCTATCCAGAACTTTCCTGGCGGCCGCTTTCGCCGGATTGGCCTTGTGGGGGGGGCTCCCCCTTTATCGCCACCGGCATTTCGACGTCCCCATCGTCAAAGGCCCCGGCGTCACCGCGGTCCTGCGGCTGAGCGATTTTTCGCCGCGCCTCAAAGGCACTCCCGGCGACACGGCCATCTATGTCCTCCAGGGGCGTGAGCCCGGAGGCAAGGCCCTGCTCATGGGCAACACCCATTCGAACGAGCCCGAGGGCATGCTTTCCGCGGTCATCTATATCGAGAACGCCGTCGTCGAGAAGGGCGCCCTGTACGTGATCCCCTTCCTCAACAACAGCGGCAGCCGGAACACCCGGCCGGGCGACGGCTATCCTCTGTATTTCGACGTCGCGACGGACTGGGGCCGGCGCCGGTTCCGCTTCGGCAACCGCGACGCCTCGCCGCTCGATCAGTGGCCCGACCCGGACGTCTACATCCACTACCCCGAACGCCAGCTCCTCTCCTACATCGACGTCCGCAACACCAACCGGACCTGGCCGGGCCGGGCCGACGGTCCGCTCATGGAGAGGGTGACCTTTGGGGCCATGGAGCTCATGCGGCGCGAGAAGATCGACCTGGCCATCGACATCCACGGCGCCGAGACCATGTTCCCGGTGACCAATTGCATCGTCGCCCCGGAGAGCTCGGTCAAGATCGCCACCCTGGCCTCTCTGACCGTCAAGGCCATGGAGGGCTTCGAAAGCCACGTCGAACCGTCGCCGGCCGGCTTCCGCGGCCTGTCGCACCGGGAGATCGGCGACCATGGCCCCTCCCTGCCCTTTCTGCTCGAGGCGCCCATCCCCTTCCTCGACCAGCCGACCGGACCGAAGACGACCCAGCTGCTCCTCGACGGCAAGGACCCGTTCCTGCTCAGCCTGTCGAAGAAAAAGAAGCTCTTCGTCCCCTACGACGAGGGCGGCTGGCCGCTGGAGAAGCGCGTAGGACAGCACATGTCCGTGACCTTGGAGATCTTCCGCCAATACACAAAGAAGACCGCCGCCAGGCCCATCGTCGTCCGTGGCGTCCCCCGCTATGCCGACGTGGTCAAGGCCGGTGTCGGGCGCTTCCTGGCCGACCCGTCCAAGGCCCCGGCCGGCGGCGTCGTCATGAATTGAGCGGGGCGACGCCGGTAGGCGTCCCCGGGAGGAGTTCGAGATGTTCAGAAAGACAGCGTTCCCCGTGGTCCTGGCCTTCGCCGCCGTCATCGTCTTCGCCGGCGGGGTAAGCCTCGTTCCCGACACTCGCGGGGTCTCCGCGACAGAACTCGACCCGGCCCTCGAGGCCTGCACGGTCATCATGGTCGGCCGGGAGGCCTCGACGGACGGCTCGGTCATGAGCACCCACGCGGCCGACTGTGGCGTCTGCGATTTCACCTGGCACCACGTGCCTGCCGCCGACCACAAGCCGGCCGAGAAGAGGCGCCTCTACAACATCGACCAGATCCGTACCTGGCCCCCCTCCGAGGGCGGCAAGTGGGCCATGGTCCTCAAGGATCCGACCGCCGTCGAGATCCCGCAAGCGCCGCACACCTATGGGTACCATCATGCCGTCTTCGGGTATATGAACGACCAGCAGCTGGCCATCGCCGAATCGACGATCGGCAATGTCCGCAAGATCAGCAACCCCACCCCGAGCCCGGCTACGAACATCACCATGCTGACGCTGCTGGCCATGGAGAGGTGCCGGACGGCCCGCCAGGCGATCAAGCTCATGGGCTCGCTGGCGGAGGAATACGGCTACGGCTACCATGACGGCGGCGAGATGCTGGCCGTCTCCGATCCCAAGGAGATATGGGTTTTCGAGATCATGCCCGTCGGGCCGCTGTGGACGCCGAAGAGCGGCAAGCCCGGCGCGGTCTGGGCCGCCCAGCGCGTCCCGGACGACCATGTCGCGGTCTGCACGAACGAATCGACCATCGGCGAGATGGACCTCGGCAACCCGGATTCCTTCATGGCCTCGGCCCACGCGGAATCCCTGGCCGTCGAACTGGGGCTTTACGATCCCAAGGGCGGCAAGCCGTTCAGCTGGAAGAGGGCCTATTCCCCGACCGAGGGCGGCGCCGCGAGCACGGAGGGCCGCCGGTCGCGCACCTGGCGGTTCTTCGATCTCGTCGCCCCGTCACGGGCCTTCCGGCCCCAGACGCCCAACATGGACTTCCCCTTCTCGGTCAAGCCCGATGCCAAGCTTTCGGCCCGGGACGTCATGACCCTGACCCGGGACAAGTCGGCGGGCACCGTCTTCGACCCCGTCCGGGGCCTGCGCGGCGGCCCGTTCAAGAACCCCAACTATTATAAGGGGACCCGGCTCATCAGCGTCCCCAATGTCGAATACACGACGCTGACCCAGTGCCGCTCGTGGCTGCCCGACCCGATCGGCGGCGTCGTCTGGGTGGCCCTGGGCGCCCAGGACACTTCCTGTTACGTGCCGTTTTACTCCGGCGCGACCGAGATCCCCGGTTCGTTCGCCGCGGGCGATCATTTCGTCCTCGACCGGCGCTCGGCGCGCTGGGCCTTCGACTACGTCGATTTCCATACCCAGGTCGCCTACAACGCCGTCATCCAGGACGTCCAGGCAGCCCAGAAAACGTGGGAGGACGGGGCCCTCGCCCGCATGGCGGAGATCGACACCCTTGCCGGGGATCTCTACAAACGTAGCCCCAGGGAAGCCATCAAGTACGTCACCGGGTACGGCATCAACAACGCCCAGAACGTGGTCGACGCCTGGTGGAAGCTCGGCGACGACATCTGGATCAAATACAACCACCTCGGCATGTATGACGCCGAAAAACGGCGGGGCGGTCGTATCCCGACGGCCAACCCCGACTGGTGGAACAAGGCCGTCAGGGCGTTCGACGTTCTGAACGAGCCCGTCAAGAAGTAACGGGACCGTAGGATAAAGGAGCTGCCCATGAACATCCGACGTCTCATCCCTCTCGCGGGGACCCTCGTCCTGGCCGTCCTCCTGGCCGGCCATATGACAGGCGCCGCCGGCCAATCCGCCGCGGCCGGGACCGACACCGCCATCGCGGGCGAAGGCTGCACGTCCATCCTCGTTGGAAAGAACGCTTCGACCGACGGCTCGGTCATGACCACGCACACCTGCGATTGCGGCACGTGCGATTGGACCTGGCGGCACGTCCCCGCGGCCGACCACAAGCCCGGCTCGACCCGCAAGATCTATCATATCTCCCAATACAAGACCTGGCCGCCGTCGGAAGGCCTCAAGTGGGACCTCTACAAGAAGGACCTCGCCGGCCTCGAGATCCCCGAAGTGGCCCACACCTACGCCTATCACCACGGCATGTTCGGCTATATGAACGAGAAGCAGGTCTCGATCGGAGAGTCGACGATAGGCTGCCAGCGCAAGATGCAGAACCCGACGCCGGCGGCCAAGCTCGACTTGAGCATGCTGACCCTGCTCGGCATCGAGCGGGCGGCCACGGCCCGCGAGGCCGTCCAGATCATGGGCTCCCTGGCCGAGAAATACGGCTACGGCTTCCATGACGACGGCGAGATGCTGGCCGTCGCCGACGCCAACGAAGCCTGGATCTTCGAGATCTGCCCCGTCGGCCCGCTGTGGACCCCAGAGAGCGGCAAGCCCGGCGCGGTCTGGGCCGCCCAGCGCGTCCCCGACGACGAAGTCAGCGTCTGCCCGAACGAATCGCGCATCGGCGAGATCGACCTCGACAACAAGGATTTCTTCATGGCCTCGCCGAACGTCGTGTCCCTGGCTGTCGACATGGGCTACTACGACCCCAAGGGCGGCAAGCCCTTCAGCTTCAAGCGGGCCTACTCCCCCGTCGAGGGCAGCGCCGTGAGCACGAACGGCCGCAGCCAGAGGCTGTGGCGCTTCTTCGACATCGTCGCCCCGTCCAGGAAGCTCAAGCCCGAGACGCCCAACATGGACCTTCCCTTCTCGGTCAAGCCCGACAAGAAGATCTCCGTCCAGGACGTCATGAATATGACCCGCGACAGGAGCTATGGCACGCCCTTCGATCCCGTCCAGGGCATCCGGGGCGGACCGTTCAAGAACCCCAACTACTACCGCGGAACCCGGGTCATCGACCACGGCCTGGCCGAATACTCCACGGTCACGCAGAGCCGGGCCGGGCTGCCCGATCCCATCGGCGGCATCGTCTGGATCGCCTTCGGGTCGCAGGACACCTCCTGCTACATGCCGCTCTACGCCGGGATGACGGAGATCCCCAAGTCCTTCATGGTCGGCGACCACTGGACCTTCAGCCGCGATTCGGTCCGCTGGGCCTTTGACTACACCGATTTCCACGTCCAAGTCGCCTATTCCGAGGCCATCAAGGATGTCCAGGCGGCCCAGGTGAAATATGAGACCGATCTCATCGCTCGCATCCCGGAGATCGACCAGCAAGCCCTGGCCCTCTATAAGAAGAAGCCGGCCAAGGCGGCCGAGCTCCTGACCGGGTTCGCCATCAACAACGCCACGACGGTCACGAACGCCTGGTGGAAGCTCGGCGACGACCTGCTCGTGAAATACAACCGGCTCTACATGTACAACGCCGAGAAACGCGGCTTCTCCCGGGGCCAGCCCGCCACCCCCGATTGGTGGAAAAAGGCCGCCCGGGCCTTCGATATCCTCATGGAGCCGGAGAAAAAGTAAAGGAGACGCGAGATGAACAAGAGAATCCTGCCGGGCCTCGCCGCCGGTGCGGTCCTGGCCCTGTCCTTTTTGATCGCCGGGCAGACCCTGCCCAAGGTCGGGCTGCCCATTCTGACGACCTCGGCCGGCCAGAGCACGGACGTGACGACCCTCAACATCGTCCTCGAGGACGCCGGCATCGCTTACGATTATTGCGACATCCCCACCGCTGAGATGGTGGCCGACGGTGTGGGGCTCGGCGGCCGCGAATCCGGACCCGGTTTCCACGTTGAGAGCACGACCGACCAGGCGAAATACCCAGCCGGCACGCCCTACAAGGCCGTCGTTTTCGCCATCGGCGCGAGCATGAAGGGCATGGGCGCGTCGGGCCTGACCCTCGACAGCGAAGAGACCCGTCTGAAGAAGGTCATCGAGCTCTGCAAGCAAAAGAAGATCTTCGTCATGGCCGTCCACATCGGCGGCGAATCCAAGCGCGGCCCGGCCGGCAGCGACAACGAGCGGATGATCGACGCCGTGGCCCCGTTCGCGGACGCCCTCGTCGTGACCAAGGACAGCAACAAGGACGGGCGCTTCACCAAGATCGCCGAAGCCAAGAAGATCCCCCTGACCGAGGTCGAATACGCCCTGGGCCTGGTCGACATCGTCAAGCAGATCTTTCAATAAGGCGGACGGGACGGCCAAGCCCGGGGACTGCCTCGCCCAGCGGGACTGCTCGACAATGGCTACTGAAGCAGACGGTCTCGGCTGCCCCTCAGCGGGACTGCCCGACGATGGCGAGTGAGGCGGACGGGTCGGGGCTGATCCCCAAGAGGAGGCGCGAGCCTGCCGCCGCGAAGGCGAGATAGTGGTTCTTCCCGTCCCGGAAAAGGGGCGGCGATCCCTGTCCGGACCCGCTCCTTGCGAACCTGTCCGAGCCCTCGAGGAACCCCCTCAGCGCGTTCCAGGCCGAAGCGCGGGCCTCGGCCGATCCGTATTCCATTACGATCAGGGTCGAGCCGTCGCCGTAGTCCCCCTTGACGGCTTCCGTGAAAGCGAGTCCGCGGGCTGTCTGAAACGAGTAGACGTTGTTGAGCCCGAGAAGGCCCTTGAGGTACTTGGCACTTCCCGGCTTGAGTCCCTGTTCAGGTAAGGCCGCGACGAGGTCCGGGGGCTTGGACGTCCCGGTGATCCTCGCGTCGACCGTCCCGGCGACGGCCAGGAGGCCTTCGATCGTTCCCGTGGTATCGTCGAAGCCGGTCAGGGTCACCAGGAACCGGCCCTTCCAGAAGTTCATGTAGTAGTCCTCGAGCTCCGCGCCGGCGCCGACCGCGACGCTCTTCCCTTGGCCGGACCGTTTGAACGAAAAAATGCCGAAGGCGGCCGCCGGAGTCGCCATTTCGAAGATCTCGAGCGAGACGGATTTGCCCGCGGCGTTCTCGTAGTCCTGAACGATGACCCGGCGGAAGCCGTACTCCTGATAGATCTCGGCCCCGCCGTCGATATAGGTGAACAAGTCTTCGCCCACGAATTCCTGAGGATCTCCGTCCTTCGCCCAACCCTTGGCCTCGCCCTCGGCCGGGAGGAGGGACCTGAGATCGTCCTGAACAGCCCGGGCTCCCGCCGCCCAGGCGCCGGCCAGAATAAGGCCTGTCAGAGCCAACACCGCGGTTCCGCATCGGCGTGATCCGGTCATCTCTATCGACCTCCCGCCCCGCGCCATGACATCACGGCTAAATGTTCTCTTCCTTGACCAGGACCTTGTCCGGGTTGATCTCGCCCAGCCCCTGTTCCCCGCCGAGCTTGATCTGGAAGATGTCCGCCGGTTTCAGAGCCCACAGCGAAGCGCAGTAAGCGTCGATGGCCACGCGGTCCGTACCCGCCACCACCCGTTGCGGCCGGAACAGCTGGCCGGGCCCGAAGGGACCGTTGGTGACGATGAATTCGGTGGCGTCGACGATGTTGAGGGCCGGCTTGACGGCCTTGTTCAGGTCGACGATCGACTGGTCGAGATGGGCGACGTCATTGGGGTCCGTCTTCCAATTCGGCCGGTGGAACGTCCGGTTGTTCACGGGCGAGTTCAGGCCCATGAGGTTCTTCATCGTTCCGGTAAATTTATTGCCCGCATGGTCCTTGGTGATGGGCATGTTGATGAAGACATCGTGCTCGTAGAGGGCGGCCAGGACGCGGGCTTCCTTAAGGGCCACCCCGGCCGGTATGGGTACGGGCTTGAAGAGGGCCTCGTCCTTCTCGAAGATCTTGAGGAAGGCCCCCTCGGACTCGATGACGGCTTTGAGCCCGGTATCCTCCCACTGTTTCACCGTCTGCCAGCTCAGGCAATCGACCTCCGCGGCCCCGGCCTTCTTGCAGAGGCGGATGACGGCCCGGAGGATCTCGGGCTTGGTGAACGATCCCGGATGCCGGCTCTGGACGTTCGGGAGGAGAGCGACCTTCGCGCCTTTGCGCACGAACGTCTTGATGCCGCCGGCGAGCTCGACCGCCTTGACCGCCGCTTTCCCGTAATCCTCGCCGATGCCGACGCCGATGAGGGGTGCTTTCGCTTTCGCGGCGGCACCCGGGCCGGCCATGAGGGCCTTCCCCACGACCAGGGTCAGCCCGGCGCCCGCGCCCGCCTTGATGAAATCGCGTCTTCCGATAGTTCGGCTCATTGAGGCCTCCTCGATACGATGTATCCGCCGCCATTGTCTCACAGCCTCGGCCTGGGCCGCAACCGGGAGAACGCGGCGGTCTCCCGGAGGTCCTTGCCACGGAGGAATCCCACGGCCATCGCGACCATTCACCACGATGGTCTAAACGGCCGGCGGATTGGCGTCGCGGCGCGAAGTGTGATAGAAAAAAAACGAGACCCGAGAGGAGAACGCCCATGAGAAAGACCCTGCCCCGCCGGCCCCGCGCCCTTGCGTCCGTTGTCGCCGGCCTGCTGCTTGTTCCCCTTCTGACGCTCCCGGCCGCGGCGGCGTCGAGGGACCGCTACCTGGCCTATGCCCGGGCCTCGGCCGATTGGACCTTCGCCCACAAGGCCGAGATCCTCGCCCAATGGGAAAAGACGTTCGATCCCCTCAACGTTTTCGGCTATCGGGCCCCCGGCGGGCTTCTGGAAATGGCCGTGATCTACGCCTATCTTTACGAAGCGGAGAAGAAGCCGGAATACGCCGCCCGGGCCAAGGAGGTCCTCCTGACCTATGGCGATTACCGCGCGGCCTACCCCGAATCGTCGATCAAGCTCCGGTCCGATTACGCGGACGGGGTCCCGGGCCTGTCGGATTTCTTTACGGCCATGCGCTATATCCGGACCTTCGACACCCTGCGCCGCCTCGGGCGCCTGTCCCCCCCCGAGATCAAGACCGCGTCGGACCTGATCGCCGGAAGCATGACCTATCTCCTCAGAACGGCCGAGTGGGGCCCCATGAACCGCTCGGCGCTCCGGGCCGAGACCCTGGCCTGGGCCGTCCGGGCCCTGCCGAACCATCCGGACACCCCCAAGTGGGAGATGCAGCGCCGGGCCCTCGGCGACGATAACTGGGGCAACTGGCAGATCGAGGACGCCACGATCTACAACGGGGTCTGGCTCTACTCGCTGCTGGGCTACGCCGACGCGATCGGCCAGATCCCGGAGATGTTCGCGACGCCGGAGATGTACTACTACGCGCGATACTATCTGAATCTCTTTTGCCCCGCCGGGGTCGTCCCCGACCTCGGCGACGCCCACTGGACCTCGAACTGGACGCATTTCCTGGTCTACTTCGAAGCCGCCGCGGCCGCGCTCAAGGACCCCGGGCTCAAGTGGGCGGCCGAGACGATCGCGGCCAAGTTCGTCGACTTCTCCAAGCCGACGAGCTCAGGCCTCGGTTACATGCTCCTCGACTGCTATCGTTGGGGCACGGACGGCGTCAAGGCCGTGAGGCCCACGACCCTGTCCATGGAGGTCATGGAGGACGTCCAGGGCAAGAAGATCGTCTTCCGTGACGGTTGGTCGCCCCTGTCGAGCTACCTCCTGCTCAACTACCGGGACGAGGGCGACGGCGGCCTGAACTTCCGCGATTATCTGCGGGACACGATCCCCGTCGAGGAAGAGAAGATGACGCACGGCCATGCCGATGAGAACAGCCTCGTCCTGCTCATGTCGGGCGGCTCCGTCCTCCTCCATGACGGCGGCTATCGCGAGTACATGCCCTCGGGGCCCTTCGGCGCCTATCGCCAGGATTACTTCCACAACCGCCTCTGCGTCCGGCCCGAGAAGATCTTCTGGGGTCAGAGCGCCGGCGAGGCGCGCTACAGCGTCCGGGAGGCCGTGCCCGGACAGACCATGCTCGATTTCATGCATAACGCCGGGTCCTATCGGCCCGTCCGGACGCGGAAGGTCGACTTCCTGACCTTCGACGATTTCGATTACAGCCGGACCCGTATCGTCGACGACGGCTGGGGCTACCAGTCCGACCGGGTCGTGGTCTACGTCAAGGACCCCGGTTGCTATGTCGTCTTCGACATCTTCAAGGCCCTGCGAGAGGATTTCTTCACTATGGGCGCGCTCTGGCACACCCGGAAGATCTTCGACCGCGGCGAACATTGGTACGACACGGGCTACGACCGCATCCAGACGGCCGAGCTGCCCGCGGACAAGCGCCTGCTCATCCTCTTCCCGTCGGCGGAGCCGAGGATGGAAGGCGTCGAGCCGGAGAAGCGCCATTATCAGGACGAATGGCTCATCCATCAATCCTGGGCGCAGCATTTCGAGCTCGCTGAGACCTGCGCCTTCGTGAGCGTCCTCGTCCCGCACGGCGCGGGGGAGGACCCGAAGGCCTGGCTCGATCGCATCTCGATAGCCGACACGGGAACGGCGCGCGATGCCATCGGCGTCGTGATCAAGGCCGGGGACAGGAACATCATCGTGGGGGTCAAGAACGACCTGCGCCAGGACATGAGCCGCGATTATCGCCGGCCCCGCTATACCTACGAGGCCGGGCGGATCGAGGTCGACGGCATCGAGACGGACGGCGATCTTGTCTATGCCTCCGCCCGCGGCGGGGCCCTCGATTACACGATCGTCAACCTCACCAAGGCTCTCTACAACGGGAAGACGCTCGTCGAGGCCAAAGAAGAACAGCACGGGCTCGGCTACGACGCCAAGCCCGACCGGGGCGGATTCGGGAAGATGAGATACTGGCGCGAAAAGGCGGAAGCGAAAAAGTGACCCGGGCTCAGATAGGCAGGCCCTGTTGCTTGCGCTGGGCCGTCTTCTGGAGCTCCTGCCCCTCGGCGACGAGGCTGGCCAGCTTGTCGAGGGCCATGCGGATCTTGATATTGGCCAGCTTCCTCTTGCCCGATCTTTGCGTCTCGAAGTTGGCCAAAAGGTAGGATTCGATGTCTTCCGGAGTCATGATGGTCTTGAGGAAATCGTCGTTCAGGAGCTCGTTCCGCAGCTCCTCGGGCGTCTGGCCCCGGACGACGATCTTGTTCTCGAGGAGAGCCTGTGAGCGCCACACCTCGAAATCCTTGGCCGCGTAGATGGGGATCGGTCCGAGGAGCTTCTTGGCGTCCTGGATGGTCTGGTCGAAGAAGGCCTTCCCTTCCTTGAGGAGGTTCCTGGCCCGGTAATATTCCGGGGCGCCGGAGACGACATGCTGATCGAGATAGCCCTTGAAGGTCTGGATGGCCTCGGACAGGATGGCGTGAGAGCGCGAAGCCCTGATATAAATCTCACGCTCGATCTGGATCTGCATCCCCGATAACCTTGACCGAACCATACCACGGGGACAGGCCGATGTCAAAAGCTTTATTCGGCCAGGATCGCCGCCGCTACGATATTGGCCACCTTGCTCCGCAGGGCGATGATATCGCCCTTATCGTCGGGATGGACCCTGTTGGTCAGGAGGACCACGGACGTCTGGGTCTCCGGATCGATCCAGATCGAAGTCCCCGTGTAGCCCGAATGGCCGTAGGACCGGAGGCCGAAGAGGTCGCCGCGGACGGTCGCGTAATCGGTGTCGATGTCCCAGCCCAGGCCCCGGCCCGATCTCCCGACCTGGGGATAGATCTCGGTCATGCGCTCGACGGTGAGCGGGCTGAGGATGCGCACCCCGTTATGCTCGCCGCGGCCGAGCAGCATCTGGGCGAAGACGGCCAGGTCGTCGGCCGTCGAGAACAGCCCGGCGTTGCCCGAAACGCCGCCCTGGAGCCGGGCCAGCGGATCGTGGACGATGCCGCGGAGCGGATTCCCGTCGATGACCTCCGTCGGCACGCACCGGTCGATATAGTCCGCCGGCGGCCGGTAAAAGGTCCGGGTCATTCCCAAGGGCTTGAAGATGTTCTCGGCGGCGAATTCATCGAGCGGCTTCCCCGAGACTTCGTGGACGATGTGGGCCAGGGTGATGTAGTTGAGACAGCTGTAGACGAAGGCCTTCCCGACGGGCAGCTCCTTGGGGATCTCCGCGATGAGCTTGACCAGATCGGCCGTCGTGCAGGGATCGCCGATCTTTTTCGCCGCTTCCTTGGCGTCCGTATAGGGCGGCAGGCCCGACGTGTGCGTCAGGAGATTGTAGAGTCGGGCCTCTTCGCCCGCGATCCCCTTCTCTCCGTACCAGGTCAGGAACTCCGGCACGTAGACCCGGACCCGGTCCCAGAGACGGATGTCGCCCCGCTCGACGAGGAGCATGATCGATGTCGCCGTGGCCACGGGTTTGGTGACAGAGGCCAGATCGAAGATCATATCGGGCGTGAGCGGCCGCGCCTCGGGGACGAGCTGGGACAGGCCGAAGGCCTTCCTGTAGACGGTCTTTCCTTTGTGCGCGACGACGATGACGGCTCCCGGGAAGTCCTTGCGGTCGATGGCGGCCTTGACGATCATGTCGAGTGCGGCCAGCCGCTTTGACGACATGCCGACCGTCTCCGGCTTGACCGCCGGGAGGGTCGCCCCCGAGGCCAGGCCGGCCGCCGAAAGGGCAAAAAGCGAGAGGACCGCCGAGCTCGCGAACTTGCGCATGGTGATCTCCTCGCTTCGCCTACTTCGCGCCTGGCGCGGACGGCGCTTCTTTCCAGACGAGGCCGTCCTGACGGATGTGCCAGCTCTCCCCTCCCTTGGCAGCGTAGACCGCCTCGAACAGGCTTGCGGTCGTCTGGATGACCGGAGGGAATGACCAGCCCTTGATCCGCAGGGCCCTTTCGGCCCTAAGCCCGAGCGCCCCGATGTCGGCGCCGAAGCCCGAATTCCCGTAATAATGTGCCCATTCGGCGTAATAGATCTTCCGCAGAGCCCACTTCACCTTTTCGTCGGCCCGCCGGTCGAACTTCTCGCGGCCCGCGCCGGCGGGCTTCGATGAGAACTGGACGTAGCCCCACATCTCCGGATAGTGGATGTTGATGACGCCTTGCGGGGTCCAGGTCCAATTGTCCTCGGACAGGGGCTTGCCCGTGCCGGCGTCTTTGACTTTGACGTAAGCGCCGGAATCGGTGTCCACGCGGTATTCGACCCGCGAGAAATTGACCCGCCACTGATCGCCGGCCGCGGGACGCTCGGGTTTCCCAGGAATGCATTCCTTGAGAACGGCGAAGGGCAGGGCGATCTCGACCGTCCAGGCCTTGTCCCGGTCGGACGGGTCGTTCAGCGTGCCCATGACGTTGACGCCGGTCTTGAGCCCCTGGATGTCCCAAGCGTGAACGGCCGGGCCTCCGTCGCGATAGGGCTTGACGAGCAGGAGGTCCCAGGCGGTGTTCAGGGCGTTCATCTCCAGCTCGTAATAGGCGTGGGTGTCGCCGTCGGGGTCGACGAAGACCTCGAAGTCGTTGTCCTGGAAGATAATGGAATCCCTCGCCGTCAGCGTGGCCCAGACGTGGGGTTCCTCGAGGTAGGCGCCGATGTAAAGATAGGCGTCATCCCAGAGCATCTGAACTCGGGTCCGGAAGCGGGGGGCGGGTTTCGACGCGCCCTCGATATCGCCGAAAACCTCAGTCCAGTCGGCGTCAGCCCAGGTCGTCTCGTCGAGCCGGCCGTCGACGGTGACCGGCCCGGCCGCCCTCCGGCAGACGTACTCGAACGGGGCGAACGGCGTCTTCGGTTCGGGGATGCGGACGGGCGGGATGGCCGTGGCGGCCGCGACGATGAGGACCGACCCGACGAGCAGGATCGGCCAGAGGCGCATGCGCTTCGTCTCCATGTCGGCCCCGTCACTCCAGGCGCTTGATGATGTGCCAGCCGAATTGGCTTGTCGCCGGGTCGTAGACGGCCAGGCCCACGCCTCCGACCTCGAGGCCGAAGCTCACGTCGCCGAAGGCCTTGACCATGCCCGTCCGGGAGAATTCCCTCCGTGAAGCCTCGGGCGGCACGTTCCGGTTCGACATCTTGTAGATCCCCGGAAAGGAGTCATTGGTGTAGGTCTTGACCATGGCCTCGAAATCCTCGCCGGCCTTGGCCCGCTCGAAGATCAGGAGGGCGAGCTTTTCGGCATCGGCCCGGCTCCGGGTCACCTTTTGATCGTTCGGCAGTGAGCCCTTGAAGGCGATGAGGATGTGCTGGACCGTGACGCGCTCGGGTTCCGGCTTGTCCTGGAACGCCGCGAGGGCGGACAGGGCCGCAACAGCCAGGAGGGCAAAGCAGACGCATGTTCTCATGGGGACCTCCATCGGGTCAGATCTCCAGCCAGCGGACGGGGTTGCCGCGCGAGGCCAGGAACTTTTCAAAATCGGCCAAGGCGATCTCGAGAGTCGCCGTATTGACATTGGGGTGAAAGCCCAGGGCGGCGCTCGACCGGAGGGCCGCGTCGCAGACGACCTGGACGTGATGCGTCTCGTCGTTGATCAGGCCGAACGGAGAGACGGAACCCGGCTCGACGCCGAGCCAGCGCCTGAGCCGCTCGGCCGAAGCGAAGCTCAGCCGGTCCTCTCCGAGCTGCGTGTTGAGCCGCTTGAGGTCGATGCCGCGGGTAACGGAGGCGATGACGAGATAGTGGCGGTTTCCCTTGTAGTTGCGAAGGAAGAGGTTCTTGCAGTGCGCGCCCTTGAGGCCGGCCCAATGCTTTTCGGCTTCCTCGACCGTCGCAACGGGCGGGTGCTCGTGGCGAACATATGTGATCCCGAGATAATCCAGGGCCTCGAGGACCTCCCGTTCGATCTCGGTCACAGGCACGCCGGTCTCCTCCCGCGGTCTCGATCCATTCAGCAGACACAATAGAACAAAGGCCTAGCGGGGCGCAAGCCGGATCGCTAGAATGGGCCCATGAGCATCCTCTTCACGCCCGTCAAGATCGGCCCCCTGTCCATTCCCAACCGGTTCGTCCGTTCGGCCACGCACGAGTACATGGCCGACGACGAGGGGAATGTCCGCCCGAGCCAAATCGAGCTTTTTCGTCGCCTGGCCGAAGGCGAAGTGGGTCTCATCATCACCGGCCACGCTTTTGTCCAGCCTTCGGGCAAAGCCAGCCCCCGACAAACAGCGGTTTATGACGATCGTTTCGTCGAGGGCCTGGCCCGCATCCCCGAGGCCGTCCATTCCTTTCCGTCCCGCGTCTTCCTTCAGATCGCCCACGCCGGGCGCCAGACCAAAGAGAAGCTCTGCGGCTGCATCCCGGTCTCCCCTTCCGCCGTTTACGATCCCGTCTCCAAAGTGATGCCGCGCGAGCTCGCCGGCGAAGAGATCCATGCCCTCGTCGCGGATTTCGTCGCGGCGGCGGGCCGGGCCAGGCAGGCGGGCTTCGACGGCGTCCAGCTCCACGCCGCCCACGGCTATCTCATTTCGAGCTTTTTATCCCCGCACACCAACCGTAGGACGGACGAATGGGGCGGACCGGTCGAGAACAGGGCCCGGGTCCTTCTCGAAGTCCTTCGCGGCGTCAAGGATTCTTGCGGACGGGAATTTCCGGCCATCGTCAAGTTGAATTCGACGGATTTCCTCCAAGGCGGCCTGACCGTAGACGACGCGGTCGAGATCGCCCGCATGCTCGAGGCCGCGGGGATCGACGGCATCGAAGTGAGCGGCGGCATGGCCGAGGCCGGACGCGGCTCCGTTTGGCCGGGGCTGAGGGGCGAGGCGGACGAAGGCTACTTCGTGGAGAACGCCGCCCGGACCAAGCAGGCGGTCGGCGTGCCGGTCTTCGGCCTCGGCGGCATTCGGACCCTGGCGGTGGCCGAGAAGATCGTGGAGGAAGGCCGGGCCGATCTCGTCTCGCTGAGCCGCCCCTTCATCCGCGACCCCTTCCTGGTGAGGCATTACCGCGAAGGGCAGACGACGAGATCGGAGTGCATCTCCTGCAACAAGTGCTTCAATCCGCGCGGCATCGGCTGCGCCGAGCTCAAGAAGAAGCGCTGAGAGGACCGCTCTTCTTTTTCAACGCTGGGCCTCGTCGATCATGGCCAGATAATTCTCGACCGGGATATAGCTCGGGATCGAGTTCCCGGATCCGATGGCAAAGCGCCCCCGCGGATGACAGACGTCGATCGTCCGGCGCACCTCGGCCCGCACGCCCTCCGGCGAAGAGCGGCTGAGCACGTCGATGTCCACCCCGCCGAGCGTCCCGATGCGCCGGCCATAGAGGGATTGGAATTCCTGGACCGGCATGATCGCGTTCTCAAACGAGTGTTTGGCGTCGATCCCGACATCGGCGATGAGGTCGTCCATGATCGCCGACAGGTTGCCGCAGGAGTGCAGGAAATAGGGCAGCCCGTGATCATGGGCCAGGCGGGCGAAGCGGGTGTGCCAAGGCAGGGTATAGCGGCGCAGGGCATCGGGCGGAATGAGGGTGGCGGTCCGGAAACCCATGTCGTCGCCGGGAAAGATGGCGATGAGCCCTGGCAGCTCGACCAGCTGGCCATAGAACGTCAGCATGAGCTCGCCCAAGCGTCCGGCCACAGCGGCCACGAGCTCCGGCTGGTCGTGGAGGGCGAAACACAAGCCCTCGTAAGAGAAGATCGCGGCAAGATGCTCGTACATCCCTCCGGCGTGGCAGGCGATAAGTCCCATCCCTTCGGGCAGGTGCGTCGCCAGGTATTCATAACGGGCCAGGCTTGCCGGTGTGATCGAGGGCCATGGGTAGCGCTCGAAATCCGCCCAATCGGCGATGGCCCCGCGTCTCATATCACGCCAGTGGCGCCTCCCGTCGGCCAGGCTGGGATCGTTCCCGACCAATTCGTTCTCGATGAACGGCAGCGACTCCTCGAAGCGCACGAAATCATAGCCAAGACCGTGCCAGAAGGCGACGAAGTTATCGAGATAGGCCTCCATCCCCTCACGGCTTCCGGGAGCCGGGTCGACCCAGGCGCGGCCGAGGAGCTCGGTCATGATCGGTTTGCGCACGGCATCATCGATCAGGTATTCGACGAGAGGGGGGCGCTCGCTCCGCGCCCGGCCCATGACGACGTCGATGAACCGCCCGGAATCGGGGCGGGCCTTGTGCAACGGAAGATAACGGAACGCGTCGCTCATCTTGTCAGGCGGCAATCCCTCGCCGCGGGGGGATTGTAGTCCAAGCCCCGGGGATCAGGCAACAGCTCCTGTGACGGAGGCGTTGCCAGCGGGCCGCGCCTCGTGATAATGTCGCAGGCGAGGGAGGACCCGATGTCGAAAACAACCGTGCTCGCCGTCGCCGCCTTAAGCGCTATCGTTCTCACGGCCGGATGCAGACAGCCGAAAGAGCAGGCGCCGCCGCGGTTTCCCCTCGTCTTCAACGTCAGGGATTTCGGCGCGACCGGGATCAAAGAGGACCTGGCCCAGGAGGCCATCCAGAAGGCGGTCGACGCCTGCGCCGCGGCCGGAGGCGGCACGGTGTTCATCCCGCCCGGCCAGTACACGAGCGGGACGATCCACCTCCGCAGCCACGTCCGCCTCTTCGTCGAAGCCGGGGCCACGGTCTATTCCCTCCACGACAAGTCCCGCTTCGACAAGGACGCGCTCCTCTACGGCGAGGACCTCGCCGATGTGACCATCGAAGGCCGGGGCGTCTTCGACGGCGGAGGCGCCTACGACCGCCGCCTCAAAGGCGACCACGAGGACGATTTCATCCGTCCGAACCAGGTCGAGATGGAGAAGCTCGGCCTGCCGCTCATGCGCTCGTTCCCCAAGCCGGACCGGACCGGAAAGATGGTCCTCCTCGTCCGCTGCACGGATGTCCGGATCGCCGGCGTCTCTTTCGTGGATTCCCCCTCCTGGACCATGCACCCCGTCCAGTGCGAGCGTCTCGTCATCGATGGCGTCGCCATCCGCACGAGCCTCGCGGACGGGGTCTGGGCCGATGGCATCGATCCCGACGGCTGCAAGGACGTCCACATTTCCAACTGCACCATCGAGACGGGCGACGACGCCCTGGTCTTCTATTCCATGGACTGGTTCGGCCCCGCCCGGCCTTGCGAAAATATCACCGTGACCAATTGCCGGTTGAGCTCGGCCTCGAGCGCCATCAAGTTCTGCGACGGCAACATCGCCGGCATCCGCAACGTCACCATCGACAACTGCGTCATCACCAAATCGAACCGGGGCATCGCCTTCATGACCTTCGACGGCGGCGCGGTCGAGAACGTCGTCCTGTCCAACCTGATCATCGAGACCGTCCGTCACGAGTGGTTCTGGTGGGGTGACGGCGAGCCGTTCCATTTCAACATCAGGAAACGGAGCGAGGTCCACGCCGCCTGGCCGCCCGAAAAAGACCGGCCGGCGGGAGCCATCAGGAACGTCAAGATCCAGAACGTCATCGCCCGCGGATACGGCTCGAGCGTCTGCAACGGGCATCCCGATTCCTGGCTCGACGATATCTCCTTCGAGAACGTCAAGCTCACCGTCGCCCATGATCCCGGCGCCGCTTACGACAAGGCCGTCCACGGCCTCGTCTTCAAGCAGGCCCGGAACTTGAGGCTCGAAGACGTCGAGATCGTCTGGGAGGGACCGGCTTCGGAGAAATGGCAGAGCGCCCTCGCCCTCGACGAGGTCCAGGGGCTCGTCCTCGACGGGGTGACGGCGGTCCAATCCCCGGGCCTGGACACGGCGCCGGCCGTCCTCATGAATCAGGTCGACGACGCCGTCGTCCGCAACTGCCGGGCGGCGGACGGGACGGGGACTTTCCTGATCTTGGCCGGGGCGGGAACGAAGGACATCCTGCTCGAGCGGAACGATTTCCGAAAGGCCCGGCTCCCCTATTCTTTTTCGGAAGGCGCGCTGCCTCAGGCCCTCAAGCTGGGGTACTGAGGTTCGGCCGGCCGGTCGGCCCGATCAGGCTTATCTGCGGGACAGGAAGAACATCAGGGCGGCCACGATGATGACGAGCAGCATCAAATAGTACGCCCGCCTCCGCCTGGCCGCGACGAATTCCTCGGCGGCGTTCTCATCGATATAAAAGGACTCCGGGCTCCGACCCGGCCGAAAGATATCCTTGTCCTGCATCTTGCGGAAGATCCGGCCGGGCTTGATGCCAAGGTTAGCGAGCGTCCGGGCCTTCGCCGCGTCGGTCGCGCCACCATGCCGGAACTTTCTCATATATTCATTCTGCTTTATGATGATGTAAGCTTCGCTGCTCATCGCGCTCTCCCGTTGTCTCTGACCTGATGCCCCCTATTATAGCCCGAAGGACCGGCGCGTTCGAGCCCTAACGACGGGCAAACCTTGTATGTTAGAATGCGTCCATGATCTTCCATCCCAGGTCCATCTCCCATATTAGCCTATCGATCATCGCCGCCGTCGCCATGGCGCTGACGGCCCGCCCCGCCAACGCTGAGGTCAAGCTCGCCCATCGCGGCCGCGCCGCCGCGCGGATCGTCGTCCCGGCTGATGCCTCTGAAACCGAGCGCTTCGCCGCCGGGGAGCTGGCCCTGTTCCTGCGCATCGTCACCGGGGCGGACTTTCCTGTCGTCGAGGACGCCGGCAGGCCGGGAGGGCGCCTTCTCGTCGGCCCGGCCGCGGCGAAAGAAGCGGCGCCGGATCTGGCCGGATCGGGCCTGGCCCCGGAGGAGATCGTGGTCCGGACGGTCGGCGGCGACATCATCCTGGCAGGCGGCAGCCCGCGCGGCACGCTCTATGCCGTCTACGCGTTCCTCGAGGACGTCGTCGGCTGCCGCTGGTGGACCGGGACGTCCAGCCGCATGCCCTGGAAGCCGTCCTTGTCGGTCGGGAATATCTCCATCCGGTTCAAGCCGCCGCTCGAATACCGGGAGCCCTATTGGCATGTCGCCTTCGATCACGTCTGGGCCGCCCGTAACAAAGCCAACGGTACGCGGGCCGGAGGCGACGCGCTCCGAGGGGGCAGCCAGGTCTATGAGGGCTTCGTCCACACCTTTTATGGGCTCATACCGCCCGAGAAGCATTTCGAAGCGCACCCGGAGTGGTTCAGCGAGATCGACGGCCAGAGAACCTTCAAGAACGCCCAGCTCTGCCTGACCAACGAAGACATGCGCCGGGAGCTGGTCAAGAATCTGAAGGTCCGGCTCCGGGCCAATCCGGCCGCCACGATCGCCTCCGTTTCCCAGAACGACTGCTTCGGCAACTGCACCTGCGCGAAATGCCGGGCCGTCGACGAAGAGGAGGGCGGCCCCGCCGGTTCGCTCCTTCGTTTTGTCAACGCGGTCGCCGCGGATGTCGAGCCCGAGTTCCCGGCTCTCGCCATCGACACCCTGGCCTACCAATACACGCGGAAGCCGCCCCGCCTTGCCCGGCCGAGGCCGAGCGTCATCGTCCGCCTGTGCAGCATTGAGTGCGCGTTCGCCATGCCCCTCGATGACCCGCGCAACAGGGCCTTTTTCGACGACCTCGAGGGCTGGTCGAAGATCGCCGGGCGCCTGTACATCTGGGATTACACCACGAACTTCTCGCATTATGTCCAACCGCACCCCAATTACGGCGTCCTGGCCCCCAACATCCGTCTCTTCGTCGACCGGAACGTCCGCGGCGTTTTCGAACAGGGCGCTTACCAGTCCTGGGGTTCCGAGATGGCCGAGCTCAGGGCCTGGGTCCTGGCCAAGCTGCTCTGGGATCCCGGGCGCGAGGAGGGCCGGCTTCGCGAGGAATTCCTGAAAGGCTATTACGGCCCCGGGGCCGGGGCCATGGACGACTTCCTCGAGGGGCTCGAACGGGCCCTGGCGAAAGCGGGAGACGCCCTGGGCTGCTATTCGCCGGCCGATGCCAAGTTCCTCTCTTTCGATACGCTGGCGCGCTCGTGGAGGACGCTCGGATCGGCCAGAGGAAAGGCCCGCCGTTCGGCCGAATACGGACGCCGCGTCATGCGGGCCAGCCTTCCTGTCGCCTATGTCGTGCTCGCGCGCTGGGATGCCCTCAGGGACGAGGCCCGCCAGACGGGTCGCCGCTGGCCCTGGGCCGAGACGAGGGACTCCCTCCTCGCCTGGTTCGTGGCAGCCGCCCGTCAAGAGAATATCACCATGATCTCGGAGTGGCAGACCTTCTCCGATTGGGCGGCCAAGGGCGGCCGGCAGAAATAGGCCCAGGCCGGGGCTTCAGCGCCCGTACATGGTCCCGGGGACGGCGCTTTTCGGGAAGCCCGGCCCGCGCCACTGGAGCTGGAGCCCCCTATTGCCCGTGACCTGAAAATAAGTGATCTCGATCGGGTGCCAGCCGGCCGCCAGGGCTATCTCCCCTTTCTCCTCGGACACGCTGTGCGCTCCGTCGTTGACGATGAGGTCGCGTCCGGCGATCGACAGCCGGCTGCCATCGTCCGAACCCAGATAAAAGACATAGACGCCCGTCCGCGGCGCACGGACAGAGCCGCGGAAGCGCAGCGCGAAGTGGTCTTTACGGTCACCCGCGGCCGCCGTTGACGCCGGGGCGAGGGGCTCCGCCGGCACAAAAGTCCGGCTCGCGACGAGGCTCGAGATGCCGTCGGGCCAGAACGCGCGGGCCATGACCGTCGTCTCGCCGCTGATGCCGATCGGCTTGTCGTAGAGGGCCGATTCGGGGCCCGGCTCGCTGCCGTCCACCGTATAGCGGATCGTCGACCCGGGCCGGGCGGCGAGCTCGACGGTGAAGGACGGGCCGGTGAAGAGCGTCTGATCGGCCATGAACCGGGGCGGGAGGAATCCCCGGTTGAGCGTCGAGAACCGGGCCGGGTCGAGCTTGATGATCTCGCGGTCGTAGGTCATGAGGCCGTTGACCTCGATCTCGCAGTCGGAGGTCTGGGTATAGACGGCCGCGGCCAGGCCCTTGTCGACGAGCGGATAGAGGGCCTCGATGAGATCCGTGTAGCGGGTCTCGAAGGCCCGCGTGTCGTCGAAATTGCGATAGCCCCAATTTCCCTCGGCCTGCCATAGGTGGCCGGTCAGAGGGAGCCCCAGCCCCCCGAACTCGCCGAGGACCGAGGCCCTCGCCTCTTCGAGGGGCGGCATGTCCGGCCCGGGATAGCTGTGGACGTCGCAGACGTCGCCGGCGCCCTTGTCGGTCCAGCCGCTGGCGTTGTTGACGAGGCGGCTCGGGTCATACCGTTTCGTCCAGGCCGCGATCCGCTCGGTGTCGTACTGGCCCCAGCCCTCGTTGAACGGCACCCACATGACGATCGAGGGGTGGTTCCCGAGCGCGTCCATGATCGATCTCCATTCGCCCTCGAACTGCGCGTCCCGCGCGGCCAGGGCCTCCGCGGTGAGGGCCTCCCGCTTGTAGAGGGCGCTCGGCATGTCCTGCCAGACGAGCAAGCCCAGAGTATCGCACCAATAATAAAGCCGTTCCGGCTCGACCTTGACATGCTTGCGGAGCATGTTCAGGCCCAGGGCCTTGATCGTTTCGACGTCGTACCGGAGGGCGGCGTCCGTCGGCGCCGTGTACAGGCCGTCCGGCCACCAACCCTGGTCGAGCGGCCCGAACTCGAAGAGCGGCTCGTTATTCAGGAAAAGCCGGTTGACGCCCCGGGCGTCTTTGCCCAACGCGATCTTGCGCATGCCGGCGTAGCTTCTGACCTCGTCGACCGCCCTCCCGTCCTTGCTGAGGGTGACACGGATATCATAGAGGGCGGGGTCCGAGGGCGACCAGAGACGCGGCCGCGGGATCTCCAGGCTGGCCGGCCCGTCGGCGGGAAGCTCGGACTCAGACACGATCTCCTGGCCCCGGCTGACCGTGACTCTCAGGCGGGTCCCATCGATTTCCCCGGCCAATTCGGCCTCGATGGCGAGGACGGCCGCGTCGATGTCAGGGACCGCTTTCAACCGGACGATATAGGGGTCCGCGACCGGTTCGAGCCAAACCGTCTGCCAGATCCCGGTGACGGCCGTATAAAAGATGCCGTGGGGCTTCATGACCTGTTTGCCGCGGGCGATGGCGCTGTTATCGTCGTCGGTCGGATCGAAGACGCGCAGGGCGATCTCCTGCTTGGCGCCCCTCTTGAGCGCGCCGGTGATGTCCAGGGTGAACGGATCATATCCGCCGCGATGGGTCCCGGACTCGAGGCCGTTGATCCAGACCGTGCATTCCCAATCCACCGCGCCGAAATGGAGCAGGACCCGGCCGCCTCGCCAGTCCCTGGGTACGCTGACCGTCCGGCGATACCAGAGGGCCTTGGCGGAACCGACGGGCCTGCCGGCGCCGGACAGGGCCGACTCGACCGCGAACGGCACGAGGATCTGTCCGTCCCAATCGCCCGGCCGGCCGGCCTCCTTCGCCGTGATGGCATAATCCCAGAGGCCGTTGAGGTTGAGCCATCTCTCCCGGACCATCTGCGGCCGGGGATATTCGGGCAGGACCGCCTCCGGCCCGACCTCGGCGGCCCAGCGGGTCATGATCCGGCCCGTCACGGGCGCCCATGTCGACGCCGGCTTGGATTTGCAGGCTACGAACGCTCCGGAAAGAAGGGCGAACGCGCAGAAGACCGCGGGGGTTCTTTTCATGGGGCTGCTCCTTATACAGCATAAGTAAATCAGCAGCGGCGGGGATGTCAATGGGTTGTATTAACGAGGCGATTGGATTAGAGTGTCCGTCCAAACGAAGGTGGCGCCATGACCGACCCTAAAGACATCCATCCGCTCGAAGCCCTGAATCCGCGGATCCGGGCCCGTTTCCCGATGATCGACCGCGACGCCTTGGGTCATCCCCGCATCTACCTCAATACCGGGGCCGGGAGCCTGACCGTCGATACGGCCGCCGAGGCCGCGCGCGACGCCCAGGGCCGGCTCAACCCCATGCCGGGCGCCGTCGTCGACGGAGAGGTCGAGACCGCCGCCCTCCACGCGCGCGTCCGCGACCTCGCGGCGGATTTCCTCAACGCCCGGGCGGGCCGGGAGATCAGCTTCCATCAGTCAGCCACGGCGGCGCTGTTCAATCTGGCGTTCGGGCTGCGCGGCGTCATCGCCCCGTCGTCCAACCTCGTCGTCACGGACCTCGACCACATGGCCAACGTCTCGCCCTGGGAGACCGTTCTCGGAGGGAAAGGCGGCTGCGAGGTCAGGCGGGCCCGGCTTACGGCGCAGGGCGCCCTCGACATCGATCACCTGCTCTCACTCGTCGACCCGAGGACCGGCCTCCTCGCCGTGACGGCGGCTTCGAATGGGAACGGCTCGCTCGTCCCTCTCAGGGAGCTCGTCGCCGCCGTCCGCGCCCTGGCCCCGGATTGCCTCGTCGCCGTGGACGCCGTCCATCACGCCCCCCACGGCGTTCTCGACGTCCGGGCGAGCGGCATCGACCTCCTCGTTTTCTCCGGCTATAAGGTCTTCGGCCCGATGATGGGCGTGCTCTGGGGCCGGGAGGATGTCCTGGCGCGGATCCGGCCTTATCGGGTGGAGACGAACAAGGACGCCTTGCCGGGCAAGTTCGAGATGGGCATGCTCAACAACGCCTCTGTCGCCGCGCTCGGGGCGGCCCTGGAGTACATCCTCTGGGTCGCCGATCTTCTCCCCGCCCCTCGGACCCCGTTCCCCGACAGGACCTCGAAATTCCGTTTCGCCATGACTTCGATCTCCGAATACGAGAAGGCGATAATCCGCCGCGTCCTTGAGGGCTTCCGGCTCTTGGCCCTGCCTCGCTTCCGCCTCTTCGGCCTCGCCGATCCGGCCCGCGCCGGGGAGCGCGTCCCGACCTTTGCTTTCGACATCGGGGACCTCACGGCGACGGAGGCGAAGCGCCGGCTCTGGACGGGGGCCGGTATCCAGATCGCCGACGGCAACCATTACTCGGCCGCCGTCGTCCGTCATCTCAGCCGGCCGGAGGGCATCTGCCGGGCCAGCTTCGGCCACTACGACAACGTCGGGACGGCCGACCAGTTCCTCGCGGCCCTGGCCGGGCTCGAAAAAGATTGAAGAAAGGGCCGGGAAAACCTAGAATAGGGCTTCTCTGAACAGTCCCTCGAAATGACCGATAGCATCCAAGGAGAAACACCATGAGAAAAACCTCAAGAGCGGCCGCGCTCGCCAGTCTTCTGCTCATCGTCCTCTTCGTCGGGCAGGCCTTCCCCCAGGAAAGGATCATCGGCAAGGCCCTCTACGAAAAGCTTCAGCGCGAGGGCCGCCGGATGACGGGGGCTCCGGGCGGCGGATTCGGCGGGGGCCTCACCTGGACCCCTGACGGCAAGGGCACGTACGCCTTCGAGGACAGCACCTTCAAGCGGACCGACATCCTCACGGGCGAGAAGACGCCCCTTTTCGACGACGCCAAGCTCCTGGCCGCGGTCAATACCGCCACCGGCCGGCAGGAGGTGAAGCTGTTCTTCAACCGCTTCCAGTACATTGACGGCGGCAAGAAGATCACGTTCCAGGCCTTCAACAAGGTCTTCATCTATGACCTTGCTTCCTCAAAGCTCATTTCCTACGAGCCGGAGCGCTCCATCACCGGCGTCCGCGGCCGCGCCTATGGGGACGTCCTGTCCCCCGATCTGAAATACCGGGCCTTCACCCGCGGCTACAATCTCTACATCAAGGACATGGACGGCGCCGAGACGGCCCTGACGACCGACGGCACCGAGGACCTCCGCAACGGCTACCCGGATTGGGTCTATCCGGAGGAGCTCGGCCAGTATCAGGCCTTCTGGTGGTCTCCCGATTCAAAGAGGATCGCCTTCATGCAGTTCGACGAGAGCCCTGTGGCCAAGTATCCCATCGTGCACGACACGGCTCCCATGCCCCGCTACGAGCTCCAGGGCTACCCCGTGCCGGGCGCCAACAATCCCATCGTCCGGCTGTTCATCGTCGACGTCGCTTCCAAGAAGATCGTCCGGCTGGAAACGGGCGACGACTTCGACGTCTATCTTTACCGGGGCCAGTGGACGAACGACGGCCGGGAATTCACCTACCACCGTCTGAACCGGTTCCAGAACAAGGTCGAGCTCTTCGCGGCCGACCCGGCCACCGGGAAGACCCGTCTCTTCCTGACCGATACCGACCCCTGCTATATCGACGAATCGACCGCCCTCATCTTCCTCGAGGACAATACCCGCTTCCTGTGGACCTCGGAACGGAGCGGTTATCGCGAGATCTACCTCTACGACCTCGCCGGCGGCAAGCTCCTCAAGCAGCTGACCAACGCCAAGCTTCCCGTGCGCGGCATCCAGGGCGTCGACGAAGCCCGGGGGCTCGTCTATTTCTCCGGACAAGAGGCCAACGGCACCGAGAGCCATCTCTACCGGGTCAAGCTCGACGGCACGGGCTTCTTCAAGATGACCAAGGAGCCGGGCTCGCACATGGCCAACCTGTCCCCCACTTTCGATTTCTACACGGACTCCTTCTCGAGCTACGACCAGCCGGCGAGATCGGCGCTGTACAAAGCCGACGGGGCGGAGATCCGGGTCCTCTCGCCCGGGACGCCGAGCAAGGAGCTCCTGGACCTCAAGCTGATCAGGCCCGAACACCTCATGTTCAAATCCGCCGACGGCAAATATGACCTGGACGGACTCCTCTACTTCCCGGCCCACTTCGACCCGGCCGACAAATACCCGCTCATCCTCTCGGTCTACGGCGGGCCGGGCTCGAAGGGCGTCACCAATTCCTATAAGATGACGGACGGCAGCCAAGCTCTGGCCCAGCTGGGCTTTCTCGTCGCCGTCTGCGACTACCGGGGCGTCTCCGGACGCGGCAAGGCCTTCCAGAACCTTCACTACATGAAGCTCGGCCAGGTCGAGCTCGAGGACCACGTCGCCTTCGTCAAGGCCCTCGGCCAGCGGCCCTATGTCGACACCGCGCGCGTTGGCGTGACGGGCCACTCCTACGGCGGCTATTTCACCTGCATCGCCCTGCTCAAAGAGCCCGACGTCTTCCATGTCGGCGTCGCCGGGGCCCCCGTCACCGACTGGCGGAATTACGACTCGATCTACACCGAGCGCTACATGCGCCGGCCCCAGGACAATCCCGACGGCTACGATAAGGCGTCCTGTACGACCTACGCCAAGAACCTCAAAGGCAAGCTCTTCATCCATCACGGCGCAGTCGACGACAACGTCCATCCGACCAATACCATTCAGCTCGCCCAGGCCCTGCTCAAGGAGAACAAGACGTTCGACCTGATGATCTATCCCGAGCAGCAGCACGGGATCGGGTTCGCCCGCTATCCCGCCTCGCGCGTCGAGTATTTCATCGAGCATCTGAAGCCGGTCGTCAAGTGAACGGGCGGACATCGTTCAAGGAGCAATGACATGGCCAAGTTCGAAGGCGTGAGGTGGGCCCCCCGCCAGATGCGCTATCTCCTGACCGTGAAGCAGTTCGACATCCTCGAGCCCGACGCCAGGATCTTCGGCGTCTGCCGCTCGGTCTTCTACGCCACCTTCCTCTGTTTCGAGGGCATTCGCTTCTTCTGCAAGAAGAGCGCCTCCGGGAGGCTCGAGGTCAACTTCCTCAACTGGCACAAGAACCTCGAGCGGCTCCGCCGCGGCATCGCGTTCAACCTCGGCAAGGCCCAGGCCGATCTCATCCCCTCGGCCGAAGAGCTCGAGAACATCATCATCCACGAGTACTTCAAGGATCCGTCTATCCGGGCTTTCCTCGGCGACATGGCCGATAAAGGGCTTCAGGGGTACCTGAGGCCGTTCACGGTCGACGAAGAGCAGTCGATGGGCGTGACCTTCCCCGGCCAGCCGGCCGTCCGGGCCATCTTCTGCAGCTACGACAACTACCTCGGCGAGCCGTTCTCCGGCGTCGTCATCCCGCACCTGGTCCGGGCCGTCTCCGCGAACAAGACCGGCTGGCTCAAGCTCGGCATCAACTATCTCGTCAGCCTGAAGGCCCTGGAAGCGGCCAAGGACGTCGATCCGTCGGCGGCCGCGGCCCTCTTCCTCGACGACAAGACCCATCTCCCGCTGGCCGAACGGTGCGTCACGGAATGGGACTCCTCGTGCTGCCTGTTCGGCCTGAAGAACGGGACGGTCATCAAGATCCCCGAGAGCGACCTCATCCTGCCCTCGGTCACGATCCAGGGCATGGTGGCCATCCTGCGGGACATGGACGTCAAGGTCGAAGAACGGCACGTCGCCTACGGCGAGCTCGTCAAGTGGGTCCAGGACCGGGAGCTCGTCGTTGCCGCGAGCATCGGGACGGCCGGCATCATGAACCGGTGCCAGAAGCTCCTGTGTGTCGACGAGAAGAACGCCGTGGCGGCCACCCATGTCCCTGATACGGGGCATCCGCTCTACGCGAAGCTGGCCGAAGCCAAAGCCTATTACTGGGACATCTACAAAGAGAAGGCCAAGCTCCCGGCCGGAATGAACCTCTTTAAATACGCCCTCTAAAAAGCCGGGGGGGACATGTACGGAATGGACATGTCCCCTGCGTTCACAGGCTCATGGCGATGAGCATCCAGAACTTGTCGCCGAGCTCCATATACTTCTGGATGGCCGAGCGGGCCATGTCGTTGGTGTATTTCGTCAGGTACTTCTCGACGGTGAACGGCTCTTTATCGGGGGTCTTGCTGGCCAGGATCTCCTGGACCTTCTTTTCGAGGAGAGGCAGGTCCGCAAAGGCCTTGTCCTCGAACTCCGCGATCGCGGCCTCGATCGTCTTCCGGGTCGTGCCCCACTTCAGGGTGGCCAGGCGATTGGCCCGCCGGAAGGCCCAGGCCGCCGAATCCAGACGGAAGTTGTGCTGGGCGCAGATCTCAAAGCTCGGCGGCAGCTCCAGGGTCCCCGCGAAGATAGGGACGCGGGCGCTCATGGCCGGGTTGTCGAAGGCGAACCAGCAGATCGCGCCGACCGAAGGCGGCAGCCATCCCCGGACCTGCAGGACCGTGGCGTAGGCGCAGCCGGAGATCGGGATCGTCCGGGAAGGCTGGACCGTCCCCGGTTTCAGGGCGTTGGCGAGCATGATGATGTCCCGCGGCATCCAGGCGCTGACGATGCTGCTCGGGACCATCTGCGGCGTCGCGGGCTGGGCGGGAGCCGGCTCGCCGGGACGGCGGCGCTGCGTCTGCGGGAAAAGCGGCATGTTCTTGGTGGCGTCGAGGTCGGTGCCCTCATAGGGATCGCGGTAGATGGCCAGGACATCGCGGACGGAGAGCTTCTTTTCGGGCTTGACGGAGAACGGGAGCTCCGGCAGGTCCATCGTCAGATTGAGCGAGGGCGCGAGCTTGCTGAGGACGAAGTACTCGCGCGTCGAGAATGGCTTGCCCCGCCCGCCGCCGTAGGCCTCCCAGAACTTGAACGGCTTGCCGCTCTTGGGATCCCACCAGCCCATATCCTGGGCCACCTGGAAGACGTTCTCGGAGGCCATGTAGCGGTCGGGGTTCTTGAGGTCGATCTCGGGGATCCGGGGGATGTTGGCCGAGATGCCGACGTGGTCGTCGGGGATGCGGACGGCCGCCCAGACGGCGCCCTTCTCGAGGGGCCCGGCGCCCATGATCTCGAAGTGCCAGACCTCCTTGCCGTCGGCGATGGTGATGCACTCGCCGTAGTCGCCGTAGCCGTATTGCTTGACCAGCTCGCCGATGAGCTTGATGGCTTCGCGAGCGGTCTTGCAGCGCTCGAGGGCGAGCCTCTCGAGCTCCTCGATCATGAACATGCCCTCGTTGTTGATGAGCTCGCGGCGGCCGCCGATCGTCGTTTCCCCGATGGCCAGGCCCTGTTCGTTGAGGGCCGGGTAGGCCGTGTTCAGGAAGCGGTAGGTCTCGGGGACCTGGGGGATCTCTCCGGTCTGGATGATGCCGCGGAGATCGGTCGATGTCTCCGTGTGCATCTTGCCGGAGTAGATCTTGTTCATCGATTTATCCGGCCATTCCTGGCGCGGGACGATGTTGACCCACTGCCGGTAAGGCCCGTCGCAGGTGTGGCAGGTGATGACCGAGCCGTCGACCGTGGCCAGGCGGCCGACCTGGATCGAGGTGCAGCTTTCGGGGTCGTCCACCCACGCCTTGGCGGCGGGGCTGAACGGCGCCGCGGGCTCCTGCGCGGCGACGGCGATAAAGGACGCGATCAGGATGAGCGACAGCGCGGCGCCGGCGCCCAGTGCCTTGCGGAACGAGTGTTTCGTCACGGGGACCTCCTCGTCGGATACTAAGGAATAGACTGTACGGTATCCCCCACCCGGCGTCAACTGGAATATCGGCGGCAGGCCAGGACCTCATACATCTCGCGGGCGCTCATCGTCCCCGTCACCGGAATGACCAACACAGGGATGCCGCCGGCCTGGTAGTACTCCACCAACGGCAGCGTGAGCACGCGGTAGTCGGACAGCCGATTCTCGACCGCCTCGAGGGAATCGTCCGTCCGGCAGGCCCGGTCCCCTCCGGGATCGAGACGAATACGCTCCCGGATGACCGAAGCGACCGCATCGAGAAGGACGACTTCTTCCACGGCCACGATTCCCGCCAACCCTTCCGCTTGACGTCTGTGGCGAGGCAGGCCGTTGAGGACGAGAAGGGATCCGGGTGTTTGGCAACGCGTCTCGGCGAACCCGCTCAGGATCTTGAGGATCATGGGCAGATCGCGCTCCTCGAAGAGCGCCCCCGTCGCGAGTGAGGCCCGGACCGCCTCGAACTCGTGCTCCAAAAGCCCGGCCTCCCCTGCTTTCCCGGACGCGGCGGCGCGGAGGTTGGCCCCGAAATCGAAGTGGCAGCACCGCCGGCCGTGGAGGCCCCGTCGCTCGATCTCGTCACCGAGGGGGGTTTTGCCGGAGCCGGTGGGGCCGAGAAGAAGGAGGACTGGCCACAGCCGGGGATTCAACTCCGGCCGCCCTCGCCGGAAGGGGCAGGGTTTTCCGTGATCCCTGTCGCCAGGTAGGCAAAGGCCCGATCTATGTCTCGATGGCTGGCGACGAGGACAAGCGCGTCATGCTCCTTGAGCTTAAAGCCCGCCCCGGGGCTGGCAAAGGATTCTTCGCCCCGGACGACGGCGATGACCGTGGCCCCCGTCCGGCCGCGCAGGTCGAGCTCTCCGAGGGTCTTTCCGGACGGCCAGGCGCCCTGTCCGAGGAAGTATGTCTCCGCCGTTCCGGCGGCAAGCAGGTCCGCGATCCTCTCGGTCACGGGTCGGATAGCGCTGCACGCACCCCGCAGCATGCCGTAGCATTCGCCACGAAGCACCTTTACCTCGGCGTCGATGACGTTACGCGGAACGTGATACCTCTCGAGGACGCGGGTGAAGATCTCGATCGAAGTCTCGAATTCTTCCGGGACGACTTCGTCGGCCCCGAGTCTCAAGAGGTCATCGATCTCCGCGGCGTAGCGCGTTCGGACGATGATGAACATGTCGGGGTTGAGCTCTTTTGCGGCCTTGATGCCCCGGCGGGTCACCAGCGGGTCCGAGATGGCGAAGACGATCCCCTTGGCCCGCTTGGCCCCGGCCTCTTCGAGGATAATGCGGCTGGAGACATCGCCGAAGACGATCAGCTCACCCGTCGCTCCCGCTTCCCGGACCGTGACCGGGTTGAGCTCGATGATGAAGTAGCCGATCCCGGCTTCCTTGAGGACATGGGCCAGGTTCCGGCCGTTGAGGCCGTAGCCGGCGATGATGACGTGGTCCCCGAGGTCGCAGACCGGCTTGGGTGCCGCATGGATCCTTCGCCTTTTCCACGGCAGAACCCGCTCGCCGCCCGCGGCCAGGCCCGGCGAGCCCCGGATGAGGAACGGCGTCGCCAGAATGGTCAGGATAGAAGACGCGATGAAAGCCTGGAAGATGTCGCCCGGGAGGAGCCCGTTGGCCCGTCCGACCCCGGCCAGGACGAACGAGAACTCGCCGATCTGGGCCAGGGCCAGCCCGGTCGTCACGGCGATCCGAGACCCGTATCCGAGGATCCCGATCGTCAGGACGACGACGGCGAACTTGACGAGGAGGATGGATGCGACCAGGACCAGGACGAGGTTTCGGGACTCCCAGACCGCGGCGACGTCGAGGAGCATGCCCACAGAGATGAAGAACAAGCTGTTGAAGACATTCTTGAAAGGTAGGATGTCGGAGACGACCTGATGGCTGTAATCCGACTCGGCCAAGGCGACTCCCGCCAGGAAGGCGCCCAGGGCGAGCGACAGACCGAGGGACGAGGTCAGCAAGGCCATGCCGAGGATGATGAACAGGGTCGCGATGAGGAAGATCTCGCGGATCCGTGTCC
>Ga0214473_10000769_pt1 | contig 44027 bp, 36 predicted proteins | sample RVTome_7_FD_203509 | JGI IMG/M metagenome (GOLD analysis project Ga0214473, IMG submission 203509) | Soil microbial communities from uranium-contaminated site in the Upper Colorado River Basin, Wyoming, United States - RVT98D197 | ecosystem: Environmental > Terrestrial > Soil > Contaminated >...
TGGAAGTGATCAACAGCAAGATCGGAACTCTGCAACGCAACGCCTATGGCTATCGGGACGACGAATATCTCAAACTCAGAATCTTCAATCTGCACAACGCAACCTACGCATTAACCGGATGAACCGAAATAAGAAGTTTGGAATTGTTAAAAGAAAAGAGAGATGTCGTTAATCCAGGCAGTCGGTAGTACCGAGCAAGTCTACGGGAGCGAGACGGATGCAAATCGTTTCCGTTACCTTAACCGAGCAAGGGCCGAGGATCTTACTGACTTTGATAAGCGGAGCTCCTTTTCTTACGAGCGTCGTGGCGAAATAGTGCCTTATGGCGTGCAAACCAAATGGCTCAATGGTTTAACTGAGGTTTGAGCATTTGACCTCTAAAATGCGTAATACTCCAAGATGAATGACAAAATCTTGGCAATAAGCTCCATATTCCACATAATTCCCCTACCGAGATCTCAGTTTAAGGTGGGGCAAGCCCCTCCGCTCATGCCAATAATTACTATGGGCGGGATTTTGGGGAAAAGCAAAGGTAAAAAAGCAGAAAACAGGAGACAGAAGTCCGGCTCGGTGGGGCAAGCCGCCACCCTACGATTTCACAATTCCAATCGCTAATTCACTAATCCGCTGGATCAAAAGAACCGCATGGGCAAGCCAGTTGCCCATCCTACCGGCTTAAGGCCCGCATCGTGCAGCTTTCCGTCTCGGTCATTTTGGTTTTGGTGATTTGTGCTTGCCCGCCACGCGGATCGGCGGGCTTATTTCGGGCTTCGATATTCGAATTTCGGATTTCCGCCCGCCGTCTATTTCCACTGCGGCGAGGGGGGTTGGTTCAGGGTTTGCGTCCAGCGCTGGCCGGCCTTCTCGAATTCGACCTTGTCATCGTGTATCTTGACGATAGTGACGCCGTCAATGGTGTCACCTTCGCGGACGACGTGCGTACCCACTACGGCGGTGGAGCTGTCCTGGCTGCGAACGATACCCGTCACCAGCCCCCTGGGCGGCGTCCGGGTTTCGCGAACGGCGCGAGGGGCTTTATCCGGGTTCGCTGCAAAATAATCGTCGATGAAAGCGTCCACAATCTCACCCGCCTGTTCGGCGACGCTGGAGAATTCCTTGAGCGAAACGTAGCCGACCTTGCCCACCGCCCAGGTTGCGCCTAAAGATCGCCTCGGGTCGGGGCGCAGCAACTGCACCGGCTGCAAAAACTGCACGTGCACCGAGTAGGCGGCAAAACCCGCCGCCTCATCGACAACGGCGCTGACGGTGACATCCAGTATCCCCGACGACGACTTAGGCTCACTCTGTTGCAAATACTCCTTCACGCCCTGCTTGAAACTCTCGTCCGATTCGGCGCCGGCCAACTGCATCAGGGCTTCGTTGGGCTCTTCGGCTTGCTCGACGCCCTGAGCATTTTCACCAGGAGCAGCTTTGGCAGGTTGCGGCGAAATCACCTTGATCCGCCGCCCGCGAAGCTGCGACTCGATACCGGCCTGCAAGTCCTGTTTGGCCAAGCCGTGCTTTTCCACCACAGGCGACAGGTCTTCCACGATGACCTCGACGCTCTCAATGCCGGCTAAAACGCCCTTCGTGTTAAAGCTGACCGGCGGTTTGGCCAGCATCGCCTCTCTCTGCCGAACCGCAAGCAGCACTCCCTCAAGGAAGGACCTGCGGTGCTGCGCGACTGCATCCGGTGCAGGCTCCCCCGCCGGCTTGGCCTGCCCACCCAGCCCCCCTGCCGCAATGAGTAAGATGACGCATAGAACGTGATATTTCTTCGGTTTCATAATGCCTTGCCTTTCTTTCAAAACATGGAATCCGCGTGTGCAACAAGTTGCACACCCTACCGTCTGTTTCGGTCATTTGGATTTTGGCCATTCGTGCTTGTTTCGGATTTAGATATTCGGATTTAGGATTTCACGTACCGAGTTGTTCGCAGACTTTCTGCCAGACCTGCTCGACGGTGATGGCTCTGATGTCGTGTTCGGGGTCGGTGCTTTTTATCTTGTGGCCCCGGCTGTAAGGCTCGTTGGCCACCATGCACTCAGTCCGGCCATACGGGGCGATGCGGGCCGGGTTGGACCAACTGAACATCAGAACCAAAGGCGTGCCCATCGCCGCGGCGATATGGCCGGGCCCCGTATCGTTGCTGACCACGAGGCGCGCCGCCCGCAATAGAGCGATCAATTCCCTCAGCGACGTTCGCCCCGCTAAGTTCATCACGGGAACCCGGGCCTTCTGTTTCAGCGTCTCAATCAGAGGCGACTCGGAAGCGGTCCCCGCTGCGACGATAGGCAAGCCTAACTGCGACGAAATCTTCTCAGCCAAGGTCGCAAAACGCTCGATGGGCCAGCACTTGTCGGGCTGGGCCGAGCCGGGCACGAGCACGGCGTATTTGTCCCTTGCCACGCCGTGATCGGCCAGCAAATTCGCCACGGAATTGGCAGCCTCAGTATCCTGCGGGAAGACAAATTCCACACTTAGCTCAGACGCCCCGGCGGCGCGAATCATCCTGATATAATAATCCACCAAGTGCCGATTGTTCGGGTCGGGCGGGATTTTGTCGGTGTAGAAGATGGCGGCGAACTCCCTGGCGTTGGCCATTCCGAAGCGCCTCTTGCAGCCCGAGAGCCATGCCAGAATCGCCGTCCGCAAAAGGCCCTGGAAGTCGAAGGCGACGTCGAACCGGCTCTGGCGGAGCTTGGCGATGAGCGAAACCAATGCGCCGAACGCGCGCGGGTGGTACCACGCCTTGCCGAGGAATTTGCGGTCAAAGACAATCACTTCGGCCAGATGCGGGTGGTTCTCCAGAAGCGGCGCGAATTCCGGCCGGACCAGCCAGCTTATCCTCGCATCGGGAAAGCTCTTGTGCAGCGCCGTCAGCGCAGGCAGCGCCAGCACGATATCGCCCAGCGCGCTGGGTTTGGTAATCAGGATGTTCCTAAAAGCTCCCGGCATAGTATCGTATTGCGTTCTTGTTGCCGGATCATTGTACGTTCTTACGCGGCGGCAGGCAACCGGCACCAGAAATTCCAGAATTGCAATGCAAACGGGCGGGTCACATATTAGAATGAGCGGGCAGGATTTGAGTGTTATGGCAGAAAAAGGCAAATACGTCTATGAGTGGCCCAGGCCGATGGTGACGGTCGATGCGGTGGTCTTTCGCCTCGCCGCCGGAAAGACCGAAGTACTGCTGATCAATCGGGGGCACGAGCCCTACAAGGGCAAGTGGGCCGTGCCGGGCGGATTCATCGAGATCGACGAGGAGCTGGAGGACGCCGTGGCGAGGGAGCTTCAGGAGGAGACGGGCCTGACGGGCGTGAGGCTCGAACAGATGCGGACCTTCGGCAGGTGCGGCCGGGATCCGCGAGGCAGGCAGATTTCAATCGCCTTCACCGGCGTCGCGACCGAGGGACACGACAATATCCGGGCAGGCGATGACGCTGCGAAGGCCCAGTGGTTCGACATAGAAGAGCTGCCCGAGGATCTGGCCTTCGACCACGACGAAATGATCGCCTGCGGAATCAAAAAATTGAAAGAACGGTGGGGCAAATCCCACCTTGCGGATTAGATTGCCGCGGCCCGCTCCGCGGGCCTCGCAATGACAGAAAAGGAAGCAAATGGTTGACGGCGTAGATATGTCGGTGGATTTTGCGGGGATTCGCTTAGCGAATCCTGTGTTTACGGTTTCGGGGACGTGCGGGTACGCGGACGAGCTGAGCGACTTCATGGACGTCAATTGTCTCGGCGGCTTTATCACCAAGAGCATCACACTGGTGCCGCGAAAAGGCAACGCGACGCCCAGGATCGTCGAGACCGACTCGGGGATGCTCAACGCCATCGGCCTGGCGAACGTCGGCTTGGAGAAATTCATCGAAGAGAAACTGCCCTTGCTCGAAAAGTTCTCGCCTGCGGTCTTCGTCAACGTCGCGGGCCAGACCATCGATGAATACGTGGCCGTCATCGAGCGGCTGGCGCCGGAAAACGCCATCGCCGGGTTCGAGCTGAATATCAGTTGCCCCAACGTCGCCAAAGGCGGCATCAGCTTCGGCCGGGATCCCGAGCAGGTGACGGAGATCACCTCGGCGGTGAAAAAAGCCGCGGGCAAGAAGGCGCTGATGGTCAAGCTCTCGCCGTGCGTGACGGATATCAGCACCATCGCGCGTGCGGCGGTCGAGGCGGGCGCCGATGCACTGAGTCTCGTGAACACTTTCACTGCGATGGTCATCGACATCGAGACGCGCAGACCCGTCCTGGCCAATCGGACCGGCGGGCTTTCAGGCCCGGCCATCAAGCCCATCGCGGTCTATCTGGTCAATAAGGTCTATAACGAGGTCACTAAAGAACGCGGTATCCCGATCTTGGGTTTGGGCGGAATCAGGACGGCGTCGGATGCGATTGAATTTATCCTCGCCGGGGCTTCGGCGGTCGGCGTCGGGACGGCGAACTTCATCGAGCCAGGCTGTGTGGCGACAATTATCGATGGGATAAGAGACTATTGCGTTCGCAATAATATCGCACATATCAAAGAGCTAACCGGGTCACTCTTGGACAAGGAGCTATGATGACAGCGAAAATGTGCCGCTTCGAATGTGCCATTGCGTTTGTGCTGCTGCTGGTACTGCTCAGCCCCGGCACGGCGCAGGAACTGAAACTGGACGAGCGCCCGGCCGAGCCTGAAGAATGGGGGTACCGCCCCGCCGACGGCGCGGTCTCACAGGTGAATCCGCCCAGCTTTAGCTGGCGGCCTCAACAGAGCCTGACGTGGGAGATCGAATGTGCGCGCGATGTGCAATTTACGAAAATCGAGTACCGTGTGGACAACGTCGAATTCAACGTGCATTGCCCGCCGCGGACGTTCGAGCCGGGGATATATACGTGGCGCTATCGCGGCAAAGACAAAAGCGGCAAATACACAAACTGGAGCCAGGCGAGGACCTTCGCGATCGCGCGTGAGGCCGTAGCGATGCCTCTGCCCACGCGAGAGGAGCTGATCGCCCGCATACCGAAAACGCATCCGCGATTGTTCATGCGGCCTGAGAATCTTGGCCGGCTGCGGGAGCTGGCACAGGGCAAAATGAAGCGCCAGTACGACGAGTTGGTCAAAGAATGTGAGGGACTCTTGGCCAAGCCGCCTGCGACCGAGGAACCGCCGACGTATCCGGAAGGGATGGAGCGCGGCAGCGACGCCTGGCGCGAAGTGTGGTGGGGCAACCGGACCTATACCATTCGGGCATTGAACGGGGCGGCGACGCTTGCCTTCACGCGGCTGTTGGGCGGGCAGGAGAAATATGGCCTCGAAGCCAAACGCATCCTGCTCGAATGCGCCAAGTGGGACCCGAAGGGCAGCACGGGCTACCGCTACAACGACGAAGCGGGCATGCCGTACAATTACTACTTCAGCCGCACCTATTCGTTCGTGAACGACCTGCTGAGCGAACAGGAAAAGGAGATTTGCTACAAGGTGATGAAGGTCCGCGGCGAAGAGATGTATCAGCATCTTTACCCGCGTCACCTCTGGCAGCCGTATGCAAGCCACTCGAACCGGGCCTGGCACAAGCTGGGCGAGGTCGGCATCGCGTTCCTGGGCGAGATCGAGGGCGCGGAAGATTGGGTCTGGTTTGCGGCGAACGTGTTCTTCAATGTGTATCCGGTCTGGAGCGACGACGACGGCGGCTGGCACGAGGGCGTGAGCTACTGGTCCAGCTATATCGGCCGGTTCACCTGGTGGGCGGACGTGATGCGCGAGGCAATGGGCATCAACGCTTACGACAAGCCCTACTTCTCGAAGCTCGGCTACTACGCGATGTATCTGATGCCGCCCGGCAAGGTTGACGGCGGATTCGGCGACGGGGCGAACCGGTACAGGGCGTCGAGTCTCGTGCCGCTGATGAGCCAGCTCGCCGCCCAGGCCGGCAACGGGCATTGGCAATGGTACGTCGAGCAGATGGGCGGCCCTGAGCCCGCCGACGGCTACATCGGTTTTATCCGCGGCGCGCTGGCAAAGGTCGAACCTAAGGCGCCCGATGACCTGCCCGTATCCAGACTGTCTCGCGGCATCGGGCAGGCGTATCTGAACACGACACTCAGCAGCGCCGAGCAGGATGTGCAGGTCATCTTCAAGTCGAGCCAGATGGGGACGCAGTCGCACGGCAGCGAGGCCAATAATTCGTTCGCGCTGTGGGCGTATGGCCAGCGTCTGCTCATCCGAACGGGCCATTATTATAGCTACGGCGGCCCGCATCATCGCGACTGGATGTGGAGCACCCGCTCGGTCAATAATATTACGGTCAACGGTAAGGGCCAGGCGAAGCGCACCGCCAAGGCCCAGGGCGAAATCGTCGCTTTCGAGACCACACCGGCGATGGACGTCGTCGTGGGCGAGGCGGGTTCTGCCTACGAGACGCCGCTGGAGCGATTCACCCGCGCCATTATTTTCGTCAAGCCGGAGTTGATCGTCGTCTATGACCGCCTTGAAGCCAAGGAGCCTTCGACGTATGAATACTGGCTGCACGCAGTCAACAAGATCGACGCCGAGAATCAGCATCGCGTTCAGGTCAAAAATGGCGACGTCGTGTGTGACATAGATTTTCTGACGCCGGCGGGCCTGACTTTCGAGCAGACCGACCAGTACGATCCGAATCCCGGCCCGCAGATCACCCTGCGCGAGTGGCACCTCACGGCCAAGACGGCCGAAAAAAGGCAAAAGACCGAATTCGTCACCGTTTATTGGCCACACCGGGCCGCAGACGAGATCAAAAAACGGGCCATCCTGCGAAGCATTGACGGCGGATACGCCCTGAACGTCGAGCTGGCCGGCAAAAAGCTCACCGCCCTGCTACCTACTGACGACGACACTGTAATGCGCGAACCAGACGGTCTGACAACCAAGGGCGCGATTAAATGCAGGCTTGATCAGCCGGGGCAATCCGCCCAGGTTATTGAAGTGCAGGAGCACCGATAAACGCTAAGAATCAAGCTGTAAGCTTCTCCTTAAGCCACAGATTGACTAAAGTCTCAATAGACGCCCCCTGTTTCTTGGCTTGTTTTTCCAATTGACGCAGCAAATCATTTGCAATAGCAACAAACGTGATCTGTTCTTGCGGCCTGTACTCGAATTGCACGACATGGGAAGGATAATCAGCAACGCTATGGGTATCCCAAAACTCGGAGGCTTCTTCAATAGTCATATTCTTAGGAATGCGATCTTTTTTGCTTGCCATACTGTTTACGCTCCTTTTTGTCCATATCCCGTGCGCTTATAACCAGCGCGAGATTCCCAAATTTACGGATGAAAATGACTGTCATATAACGACCTGCATCGGTGCGCCCATACGCTGAATATACGTTCTCACCCTCAATTCTGCCTCGCTCCAGAAATCGTTATTGTGCCTTGCTAACAAATACTTGTTCAACCTCATCTTTAGCAACATGATGCTTCTTCGCAAGTTTTTCTACGATTCTCTCTAACCATATTATACCTACGATTACCATTCGTGATTTTCTTTCCCATACGAGTAGATCGACTCTGCTAAAGTATCCACTATTGAAAACATATAACACATGCCCAGAGAGCAGTCAAGCGTTTGATTCCATGAGGGGGTAGTACAATTAGTTAAGTGTGAGTTCTCGCCAAGAGATAAAGGTCATCCGCCCACGGGACCAAGCCAACCGCCCCAAATCCTCGAAATCCGGAAAGACGATTTACTTTGATCGGGCGTCCATTAACAGTCGCAGCCGGACGGAGACCCGGCGAATCTCTCGTCTCGAACGCTGCGCTTCAGGCGCGCCCGGAAGCCGGAGCGCAGCGGAGGCTGTAGGGCGGCGCCTGCAAGCGTTTGTTAGGCGCGGACTCGGTTAGCAGGGCACGGAGCTGCTTCGTAATTGGAGTCCGACCCTGGTTTTTTTGGGCGGTGTCAATCGGCCGCATTTCCTATCGCAAGCGTTCAGCCTCGCACTGCACCCGGAGGGCGCCGAGCCTCTGCAGGTCCTCCACACCCGTCGACCCGGTCGCCATCTCGAACGGGTGGTCGTACGTCAGCTTGGCGTGCGCGTGCTCGAAGTCGTAGTCAAGCTGGATGCTGGAACCCCATTGCTGCACGCCGACCAGTTGCTTCGGCACCGCGTAGATCTTGAGTTTTTTGGCCTGCGCCAGGTGACTCAGGTAGGCGTCTATCTGCACCCTCACGAGCAGCGCGCCGTTCGCGAAGATCTTGCGCACCGCCGGCTTGGTAATCAGGTACGCGTGTGTGCCCTGGAACACCCCTATGTTCAGGTGCGTCGGGTGCTTGGTGACCATGCTGGGCCGGGGGGTGCGGCAGCCCAAGAGCAGGATGTCCCAGCCGGTCGGCACGCCCTCCAGCGCGTTCTGCACGGAGGCCACGAGGCGCCTGGGCAGCCTCGCGTCGTCCTCCATCACCAGGTATTGCTGGCTTTCGGGGGCAGCGCTATCGTACCGGATGTCGAGCCAGGTGCACAGGTGGCTGAGCGCACACCCCAGGGCACCCTTCGACGGCAACTCAGCGTGCGTCTGGCGGAACCCACGGTGTTCGACGGCGGCGAGCGTGGCCAGCGCCGGCGCGTACGCCAAGGCCCGGGCCTGCGGCCAGACGCTCGCGGCGTCGACCGCTCGGAACCGGCGCAGCTCTGCGGCGCTCAGATCGCTGTGGTCGAACCGCTTCAGGAACGACTGCAGGCGAGCGGGGTGGCGTTCCAGGTTGATCACGTAGCAGATCATCCGTCGGTTGTTCCTTTCCAGATACGCCAGGTACTGGGTCGTGAGTAGCCATGGAACACGAACAAACGCTAAGCCGGAAGCCCTTCCATAGCAAAGGGCAAGGAACGTCTCGGCCATTCGAACGCTCTTGTGCCACACCGCGGTCAGGAGTAGACCCCCCGGAGCAGCTGAGAGGAACCCGATGTGATCCTGCGCGATGAGGAACGACACCTCATCCTTTTGAGAGCCTTTCGCCGTAGGCGCCTAACAATGATTATACAGTCTTTATAAAACGGGAAACACAGACTGTCTCTTTCCGTATAAGAAATTCCCGTGTCTTCCTGCAAATTCGTTCAACAGTCTCGGCCACTCGCCACATCCGGTTTTCCTTTGCTTATGACGAAGATTATAGCATGGCACGGCGGCCAAAGCAACAGGGCCGGCAGAAAAACCATGCGACCCGGGGTCGATTATTAGCCGAGAATCTTGTCGTACTCCGCGTGGCTTCCAATCCAGAAATCGGGCGACGCAAAATGCTTCAAATCTCTTTGGTCCTTCCCGCTTTGTGATCCGCAAGGGCTTTCTCTGCCAGCTTGTCGAGCTTGCCGGCAACAGCATCCTCTTCGATCTGTTCGTCCCACACAACAGAATCGTACTCGTGAAACCACTTCCTGAAGGCTGCAAGCTCGCCGGGGGTAAGCTCTTTGATCTCTCGCTCCAGTCTCTGGATTTTTGTCATGGACAACCTCGAAATGGGCCATAGCCTCTTACACAATCCGCGTCTTGTTCAATCACTGTCGAGATTATAGCATGGTGCGGCGGGCAAAGCAAGAGCAAAAAGCCGGTTCGACCTCGTTCCTCTTCCGTGGCGAACATTGGAAACAAACATGCCGGGAACCGCTACCCCCTTGGTTCGGCCCATCACAACCGGCGAGATCCTCCCTCTGCGGTATTTAACGGGCTGATACCCCATCGGCCCCGTGACCGTTACGGGGCGTGACAACTCTTGATGATGAAGCCGCCCGACTTTTCTTCCGGCTCCAGCTCCAGGATGCCGCGTGCTTCCGCCTCCTCGAGCATCTGGCCGAACGACCGGAAGCCATAGTAGGATTCGTTGAAGCCGGGCTTGCGGCGTTTGAGGGTCTGTTTGATCATGGAACCCCATATCTTCTCCCCCTCCCCGCGTTCTTCAACCAGAGCCTCGTAGGTCTCGACAATCAGGTCCCATGCCTCCTGTTTCTTATCTCCGGCCGGCTTGACAGCTTTGGCAACCGGCCCCTGGGCCGGCTTGCGGCTCGTCTGCCTGTCGGCGGCCCTCCTGCGGGGCGGCTGAGGGCGAACGAGGTCATCGTAATAGATAAACTCATCGCAGTTTGCGATCAACAAGTCCGAGGCCGAATTTTTGACGCCGATGCCGATGACGATCTTGTTGTTCTCCCGCAGCTTGCTGACCAGCGGGGAGAAATCAGAGTCGCCGCTGATGATGATGAAGGTGTCCACGTGCTCTTTTGTGTAACAAAGGTCGAGCGCATCGACAACCATGCGAATATCGGCGGAGTTCTTGCCCGACTGGCGCACGTGCGGGATCTCAATCAGCTCAAACGAGGCTCCGTGCATCACGGACTTGAATTTTTCATAGCGGGCCCAGTCGCAGTACGCCTTCTTGACGACGATATTGCCTTTGAGCAGCAGCCGCTCGATCACCTTGCCAATGTCGAATTGGGCGTATTTTGCGTCGCGAACACCCAAAGCAATGTTCTCGAAATCGCAGAAAAGAGCCATGTTCCTCGTCTCAGCCTGATAGGTCATGATATGGGTCTCCAGATGGCCCGCTTTCGGGTCTTGCGTTGAGATAATACACCGTTTCTGCTTTCACATAAGCCGTGCATGGTCGGCAGACACCGGACTCTTGTTATATTGGTCGCTTTCATCACAGGTCCTTTGCCTGGATCTTCAGTTTTGGCCACTCACCACATATAGGTCTTCTTCGCTTGCGGAAAACATTATAGCCTCGCACGCCCGGCATGGCAACAGGGCGGGCAAGAAAATCGCATCTTTCCTCGACGGAGTTTACCCTGAACATAGCCGAGCGGGCTGGGGACATGCCTTAATCTTATTGCTTGATGTTTGGGGGCAGTTGGGGTATTTTTGTGGGGTCGAATACGCGCGTTTGGTGAACCGGGCGACGGCAAAAAAAGGAGCGAAGCGAAATGGCCAAATCCTACGACAAGGCTCAGGACCGGGATAAGGAACAACTATACGGCGAACGGATGAGGCGTTACATCACGGCGATGCGGAACGAGAAGCCGGACATGATTCCGATTCGGCCGTTCGTGGCCGAGTTCACGGCCAAATACGCCGGCTATACCTGCCAGGACGTGGCGCACGATTACAACAAAGCCTTCGAGGCCGCCGTCAAGTGCGCCAAGGATTTCGACTGGGACGCCGTTGTCCCCAACATGGTCTATGTCTGGACGGGCCTGGCGCAGGCGGCGGGGCTTCGCTACTACGGCATCCCCGGCATCGGCATCCCCCATACGGTCGGCTTCAACTACATCGAGCCGCCCGAAGACGCCGCCTTCATGAAGGCGGACGAATACGATGAGCTGATCGACGATCCGACCGGCTTTCTTTACAATAAATGGCTGCCTCGCGTCTCTACCGAAGTCAGCAAAATCGGCGAGCCGTCCACCTATCGCAACAACCTGGCGCTGGTCAAGAGCGGCATGGCGATGCTGCAATACTTCTATGCCTTCGGCCCGCAGGTCGCGCGGCTGCGCAGCGAGTGCGGCACAGGTTCGGCCATCGCCGGCATCTTCAAAGCCCCGTTCGATATCCTCGCCGACAAGATGCGGGGCTACCTGGGGCTGGTCAGTGACATGGAGACCCAACCCAAGAAGGTGCTCAAGGCGTGCGAGGCGCTCATGCCGCACCTCGTGCACGTGGGCCTGACCACCGCGGATTCCTCGAACCACGTCCCCATTGGCTACTGGATGCACCGAGGGTGCGTACCGTTCTTCAACCCGAAACAATTCGCGTCCCATTACTGGCCCACGCTCAAGCCTTGTATCGAGGAGTTCTGGAAGAACGGCCACCAGACGCTCTTCTACGCCGAGGGCCGCTGGAAGCATCATTTCGATACCTTCCGCGAGCTGCCCGAGCGCAGCATCGTCTTTCACTGCGATCAGGACGACGTCTTCGAGGTCCATCGCAAGCTGCACGACAAGTTCGCCATCAGCGGAGGCATCCCGAACGTGATGCTGAGCTGGGGCACGCCACAGGAGGTGCGGGACTTCTGCCTGCGCGTCATCAAGGAAGTGGCCAAGGACGGCGGCTACATCATGGACGCCGGCGCGATCATGCAGGACGACACGAGCGTCGAGAACATGAAAATGATGACGCAGGTTTGCCGCGAGCATGGCGTTTATTCATCCGGTGGCTACAAGACGCCGACCGACACGCCGCCGTGCGAACTGCGTGCGTCGGTGGAGTCAAGAAAGAAAGTGACGGGCATGGCAGGACGAAAGACGCCGAAAATCAAGCCGGGCGTGTGTTTCCCCTGGGAGCAGCGCGTCAAGGACCTGCCCGAAATCACCGGCGACAAGGCCATGGTCCGCAGCGTCTGGGAAAGCATCGACGCATTGGGTAACATGTATATCTGGCAGATGCTGCTGTCATTCTAAACCGTTCGTAGTGACGCCCGCCGTAAGGCGTCCCTTAGGGAGTAAGGCGTTTGTTCTATATGCCCTTATGGGCACACTACGAACCAAGGTCTTTGGTCTTGACGTTCCGCCGGAGACTTGTGGAGTTGCTGTGTTGGGCTTAGCAAAGGAAGATGAATATGGCACTTGATCGGCGTCAGTTTCTCAGTTCAACGGCTTATGGATTGCTTGCAGCCGCCACAGGGACGCTTGCCGGCACAAGCTGCCGAAGCACACAGAACGGCAACTCAGCAGGCGGGAAGAAAGTGATCGTGGGGGCTCACCCCTGGGCCTATGCGGCCACGCAGCCAAAGAACGACATCTACCCGATCCTCGACCAGATATTCGCCGATATGAGCTACGCCGGCCTGGATGGGATTGAGTTGATGCACACAGCCCTGCGCCCGGCGGATTCGGTCGAGACCATCCGTGCGCTGTCGAAGAAATACTCCCTGCCCGTCATCGGGACGTCGTTCGGCGGCAACTTATGGAACCGCGAGCAGCACGAGGCCATCCTCCAGGATGCCCGCACCGTCGTGAACCGCTTGGCGGACGTGGGCGGATGGACGTTCGGCGTCTCCGTCGGCAAGGCGCCGCAGCCCAAAACGCCCGCCCAGTTGGACGCCCAGGCGCAATTGCTGCGCGGGATCAGCGCGCTATGCCGGAGCCGCGGCGTCATGCTGAATCTGCACAACCATACCTACGAAGTCGAGAACAACATGCACGACCTCAAGGGGACGCTGTCGCGGATTCCGGACGTCAAGCTCGGCCCGGACCTCAACTGGCTCCTCCGGGGCGGCGTCGATCCAGTGAGCTTCATCAGGACCTACGGCAGTAGAATCGTCTTCCTGCACCTTCGCGACCAGAAGGCCGACGGCAAGTGGTCCGAGGCCATGGGCGAAGGGAACATGGACTATGTCGCGATCGGCAAGGCGCTGCGAGAGGTAAAGTTCTCGGGGGAGGCGGTCATCGAGCTGGCACACGAAGGCAACTTCAAGCCGACCAGGCCGCTGCGCGACAGCCTCAAAATGAGCCGGGCTTATGTCAAACAGACGCTGGGCTTTTGACCATTACGGAGGAAACGCATGAATTGCAGACAAGGAATCACGCGTCGCGCGTTGCTCAAGAGAACGGTGGGCATAGCCGGCGCGGCGGCATTCCCCTACATTGTTCCATCGTCCGCGTTGGGCAATAGCGGCGCTACTTCTGCAAGCAATCGCATCACGATCGGCTGTATCGGCGTGGGCGGTCGAGGCACGGCTGTCTGCCAGGCCCTGCTCGCAACGGGACAGGTTCAGGTCGTGGGTATTTGCGACGTTGACGCCAATCGCCGCACCGCGGTCAAAGACCTATTGGCCAGGAAATACAACAGCGCCGACTGTATGAGCTGCACCGACTTTCGAGATCTCCTAAGTCGGGACGACATCGATGCGGTGATGATCGCAACGCCGGACCACTGGCACGCCCTGCTTGCTGTAGCAGCGGCCAAAGCGGGCAAAGCCGTTTACTGTGAAAAACCACTGGCGTTGACGATTGAGCAGGGCCGCAAGATGGTGGAGGCGGTGCATCGCTACGGCGTGGTTTTTCAGACCGGCACGCAGCATCGCTCAGAGCCGCACTTCCGGCGGGCCTGCGAGCTGGTCCGCAACGGCCGCATCGGGAAACTCCATACCGTTGAAGTCGAGATACCTGGTAGCATGTCCACCGATGGGTTCGGATTTGGGCTGGTGCCGGAGACTCTGGACTACGATATGTGGCTCGGCCCCGCTCCGAAAGCGCCTTATTCCCCCAAACGCGTCGATGCGTTCGGCTGGAGGTGGATCCTCGACTACGCCGGCGGCTGTGTCACCGACTGGGGCGCTCACCACATCGACATCGCCCAGTGGGGCATGGGCACCACGGACACCGGGCCGATTGAGGTCCAGGGCAAGGGCGTCTTCCCAGGAGACGGGCTTTTCGATTCCGCTATTCATTGGCGGTACGAGGCCAGATATGCAAACGGCGTAACCGTCGTATGCTTTGCTAAAGGTGAATTGCTGGCCCAGGGACAGTACCCGAACGGAATAAAATTCATCGGGGAAAAGGGCTGGCTTTCTGTGGACACCGCCCGGATCGATGCGGAGCCCAAATCCGTCCTGAAGGAAGAAATAGGCTCCAATGAGATTCATCTCTACGAGTCGTCCAACCATGCGGGCAATTTCATCGAGTGTATCCGAACCAAAAGGCCCACAGCGGCTCCCGTCGAGCAGGCCCATCGTTCCGTCACGGTTTGTCACCTTGCTAATATTGCGATGCGCCTGGGCCGGAAAATCCGCTGGGACCCCGCGACGGAGAAAATAATCGCAGACGACCAGGCTGCCAGGATGTTGTCCCGGCCGATGCGCAGTCCATGGCGCTTGTGATATTGACTATTGATGATTTACTATTGATTATTGTTTTTGGTTTAGCAACGTTCAATTGGCCCACATGATTTGGTGATTTCATTATGAAAGAAAGATGCATTCATCGACGCCGGTTCTTGAAAGAGACAGTGGGAATCTCAGCAGCACTCGGCTTTCCCTATCTGGTTCAGCCTTCGGCGCTGGGAAGAGCCGGTACGGTCGCAGCGAGTGAACGCATTACCATCGGCTTCATCGGCACAGGCGGTCACGGCCAGGGCGTCAACCTCAAGAACTTCCTGGCCAATGCCGACGCCCAGGCGGTGGCGGTCTGCGACGTCGATCCGGTCAATCGCAACGCCGGCCGGGATATGGTCAACAAGAAATACGGCAACAACGATTGCGCTACCTACAACGATTTCCGGGACGTTCTGGCGAGGGCCGATATCGACGCGGTGATGATTTCGACGCCCGACCATTGGCACGTCCCGATCTCCATTGCCGCCGCCAAAGCAGGCAAAGACATCGAGTGCGAGAAACCGACGCTGACCATCGCGGAGGGCCGGGTCCTGTGCGAGACGATGAAGCGTTACGGCCGGGTTTTTCAATGGTCCACCGAGGACCGCTCGGTCGATGTGTACCACCGAATGTGCGAGCTGGTTCGCAACGGGCGCATCGGCAAGGTCCATACGATCCGCGTCGAGCTGCCCAGCGGCCCGAACACGCCGGGCGACCCAAAACCGATGCCGGTACCCGAAGGTTTCGATTATGATATGTGGCTGGGCCCGGCGCCGTGGGCGCCCTATACGAAGGACCGCTGTCACTGGAACTTCCGCTGGATTCAGGATTATTCAGGGGGCATGTTGACCGACTGGGGCGCGCATCTGCTCGACGGGGCACAGTGGGGCAACGACACCGAGCAGACCGGGCCGGTAGAGGTCGAGGGCAAAGGTGAGTTCTGGCCCGATGGGCTTTACAACACGGCCAAGGAATTCCGAATCGAGTACAAGTACGCCAGCGGCGTGACGCTCATCGTGACATCGGGCACGCCCAGCCTGCGGTTCGAGGGCACCGAAGGATGGATCGGCAACCGCGGCTGGCGAGCGCCGCTGCAGGCCGAGTCCAAATCCATCCTGGACTCAGTCATCGGGCCGAATGAAGTTCATCTCTACACCTGCGCCGCGGGCGAACAACGTAATTTCCTCGATTGCGTCAAGTCTCGCAAGGAGTGCTACTTCCCGCCCGAGATCGGGCAGCGGTGCTTTACCATCGCCCACATCGGCAATATCGCCATGCTGTTAGGACGAAAGCTCAGGTGGGACCCCGGCAACGAGCGGTTCATCGACGACGAGCAGGCCAACCGGATGCTGTCACGCTCGATGCGCGGCCCGTGGAGGCTCTGAGATTTATTATTGACTATTTTCTATTGACTATTGAACAGGGACAGACCATGAAAGGCCACAATCAAAACTGTTGTACAATCTTGGCGGTTGTTGGAATTCTGTGCTTGGCGGCGAGTACGGAGGCGGTGGATTTAGTGGGCGGCGATCTTTCTGCATGGCGCGGGGAGACGGGACAGTGGCAGGTCGTGGGCGATGCGTTTGCAAATCCCGAGAACGACAAGCTGCTGAGCAGCAGGCCCGGGGCCGGGGTGATCGTGAACGGGCCGACCGGCAAGACGTCGCAGCTTTTCAGCAAGGGGCAGTTCGGCGACGTCGCGGCGCATATCGAGTTTATGGTTTCTAAAGGCTCCAACTCGGGCGTCTATTTCATGGGCCGGTACGAGATACAAGTCTATGACAGTTTCGGCGTGGAAAAAGGCGAGTATCCGGGCATCGAGTGCGGCGGCATTTACCAGCGTTGGGACGACAAGCGAGAACAGAAAGGCTATGAAGGTCACTCGCCGCGCGTTAACGCTTCGCGCCCGCCGGGACAATGGCAGACCTTTGACGTTATCTTTCGCGCACCGCGTTTCGACGCTGCTGGAAGGAAGCTGGCCAACGCCCGGTTTGAAAAGGTGGTCCACAATGGCGCCGTCATTCACGAGGACGTCGAGCTGACCGGCCCGACCCGCGCGAGCGCCTACAACGATGAAAAACCAACGGGGCCGCTCATGCTTCAGGGCGACCACGGGCCGGTGGCCTACCGAAATATCCGGATCGAGCCTGCGGGACCGAATCCCTTCTTTGCAATGGATACAGCCACGAAAGACGCCAAACACCAAACGGCTGCGGAGCAAGTCGCAATGGTTAAGGAGCTGGGGTATGCAGGGATCGGCTGCACGGCGGGCAAAGGGCTGCCCGAAATGGCTGGCGAGCTGGACAAGAACGGGCTGAGACTCTTTACCGTCTATCTCGGCGTGAACATCGACCCCGACCAGCCCAGATACGGCCCCGAATTGAAAGAGGCAATCGAGGTGCTCAAGGGCCGCAATGCGATCCTGTGGCTGTTCGTCAGGAGTAAGACCCATAAGCCGTCATCGCCGGCCGGCGACAAGCGGGCAGTTGAAATCATCCAGGAGGTCGCCGATCTGGCGGCGCAAGCCGGCGTGCGCGTGGCGCTGTATCCCCACTATGGATTCTGGTGCGAACGAACGGAAGACGCCGTGCGCGTCGTCAAACAAGTAGATCGCAAAAATGTCGGCGTGACGTTCAATCTGTGTCACTGGCTCAGGGTCGATGACCAGAAAAATTTGAAACCTCTGCTCGCATCGGCCATGCCTTACCTGTTCGTCGTCACCATCAACGGCGCCGACAGCGGCGGCAAAGACTGGAAACAGTTGATTCAGACGCTCGACCGGGGCTCGTTCGACATGCGAGGTTTTCTGAAAACGCTGGCGGATTGCGGCTACAGCGGCCCGATAGGCTTCCAGGGCTACGCCATCGGCGGCGACGCTCAAGAGAACCTCAAACGAAGCATGGACGCCTGGCTCAAATTGAATGAATAAACGCGGCAGGCTGGTCCGAGAACATCAGGCCGCGCAATGATACTTGCCTGAAATGTCCCGTGAACTACTTCCGGGGTTATGCCCAGGAGTTCGTCTCGTGATGGCCCGCTGCAGCACAGGTGTTGCCCCCCGCCGGCCTCAAGAAGGGCTTATCTTCACTCAGGGAATAGTCGATATTACGTTGGCCCGGTCCGCGAGGCGGATTCGGTGCAGGTTTGCCGGGAGACCAAATATGTTGAAAGACAGGCTGTTTCAGGGGATTGGCGAGCTGACGGTCCAGTTTGCTACGCTGGAGCACCGCCTGCAGCAGCTTCTGGAACTGCTCATGGGTAAGGATAACGTCCTGATCGGACCGTTGTTCATTCACAATTTAAGCCTGGCCACCTTGCTGCGGAAAATCAGAATCGTCGCCCGGTACAAAATTCGCGAAAACACCCGGTTCTTTTATGACCTGGAGCGCACCGTGAAAGCCGTCGATGCCGTCCGGGAAGAAAGGAATCTGCTGATCCACGGAGAGTGGCAGATCAAGGACACCGAGACATTTCCGGTCAAAGTCCGCGACTTCAGGATGCGCTATGATCAAAACGACCGGCAGGAATTCACGGAGACAGCGCTGACTGAGAAGAAAGTCACCCGGCTGGTTCGGCGCTTGAAGGGGCTGGGCAACGACGTGAACCACCTGATCGAGGAGCTTGACGGCTCGCAAATGACCCCACAGGTTGCCGGCGAAGCTTCGTGACAAGCCGCGGCGGCTACTTTCCTGAGCAACGCAGCGGTGTTGCCCGCACGCGGCGAATAACCACCTGTCCTGAATCCCAACCCTGAAAACAAAAAGCGTGCATTTCGTCATCTCTTTGGTAATATGATATGGCGTAATGGTAACTGGTGATTGGTAATTGGTGAGCGCGCGTCGCTGGTCGTTCACGAGTCACTATTCACCATTCACTATCTGACTGAACAGGTGATTGATGGAAACTCTCAAGTTATTGCGTGATTACTTCCCGATGGCGGTCTATACCGGCAGGTGCCTGGTGTTCATCAGCGAGGACTGGCGCGTCGAGCTGACCGAGCACAAAGACAGCGATTTTACGCGGTCCGAGGGCACGCCGTCGATTATCCGGGTCCGAGTCTTCAAACGAACGCTGGAAGGCGAGCTGATCCCGGGGCATTACGAAGACTTCCAGCTCGCCTCGCTGGGCGAGCTTGCCGAGCAGATTGAAAAGTACGTGCAACTGGCGATTGGGACGAATCTGCGAGAGAAGGTTCAGTAATTGGCAATTGGTGATTGGTAATTGGTAATTGGTAATTGGTAATCGCGCACCGCGGCTCATTTACCAGTCTCCATTCAACAGTCACATTGTTGATATGGCGAATTTGACCGTTCAGGAACGCAATGAGGGTGTCGTTTTTGTGGCAAAAGTCGTTCCGGGCAGCAGCGGACCGACGCGGGCCTGCGGCCTGCTGGGCGGGATGCTGAAGGTCAAGGTCTCGGCCGCACCGGAGAAGGGGAAGGCCAACGAATGCCTGCTGAAGTTCCTGGCCGGGCTGCTCGGCGTAAAGAAGAACGCCCTCGGCATCGTCTCAGGGCAGACCCACCCCGTTAAACACGTACACGTTTCAGGCATGTCCGCTTCGACACTGCTCAAGAAGCTGAATCTCACTGAACCGGACCCTCGTGAATGACTGACGAATCAACATTCCAGCTTCGAGACCAGGTGGATGAGACGTCCCTGAAGTACATGCTGACCTTAGCGGCGCCGATGGTCGTCACGACGGTCTCGTTTACCATCATGCAGTTCGTGGACCGGTTCATGGTCTCTCGCCTGGGCACCGATGCGCTGGCGGCGATTCTTCCGGCCGGGTTTGTCAGTTTCCTGCCCGGCGGCTTTGCCATAGGCGCGCTGGCCAGCCTCAATACGTTCGTCAGTCAGAGCCTGGGCCGAGGCGAGAGGGAAAAGTGCGCCAATTACTACTGGCAGGCGACGTACATGGGCTTGGCCTATTTCGTGGTGGTGGTTGCGGTCATGTGGCCGGCGGCCCCGTGGATCTTCAAGATGATGGGCCAGCCGCCGGCGGTGATCGAGATGGAGGTCATCTACCTTCGCATCATGCTCTACGCCCACATCTTGGCGGTGATCAACTGGTCGAGCAGCCAGTTCTTCATGGGCATCCATCGGCCGGTCATAACGATGTGTGCGTCCCTGGCTGGACAGGTGGTCAATATCGCAGCGAATTACATCCTGATCTTCGGCAAGTTTGGCGCCCCGGCGATGGGGATTGCCGGCGCGGGCTGGGGGACGTTCATCGGGATCGGCGTCGGGGCCGGCATAAATATGGCCGCTTTTTTGAGCCGCGACATGAATGCGACGTATGGGTCCCGGCGCACGCTGAGGATCGATTTCGGCAAGATGTATGATTTGCTGAAAGTGGGACTGCCCGCCGGACTTGGATTGATGGTGGACGTTGCATTCTGGGGTGTGATCCTGGTCGGGCTGGTCGGCCGATTCGGCACCGAAGCGCTGGCGGCGACCAGCGCCGTGCTTGCCTTCACGAGCCTTTCGGTGATGCCGGTTGTAGGTATCGGGACGGCACTGACCGCGACGGTGGGTAAGACCATCGGCCAGGGCAGGAAGGACTTCGCTCTGCGACAGACAAGCGTTTGCCTGAGAGTCTCACTGGTCTATATGGGCCTGGTGGGGATTTGTTTCTTCGTGTTCAGGAACGCTCTGATGAGATTCTGGTCCGCGGATCCCACGGTCATCGAGGTCGGGGCTCATATTCTGATTTGTGCCGCGATCTACCAGGCTTTTCACGGGGCGCGGACCATCTACGGCGGCTCTTTGCGCGGGGCGGGGGACACGGTCTGGCTAGCCGTCGTCTCGGCGGTCGGCGCGGTGGTCATCTTGTGGCTGGGCGGCGCGATCATCGCGGAACTGCTGCCCTCGCTGGGGGCCCTGGGTCCATGGCTGGCCGGCACGCTGAGCATCATTGCCGTCGGATTGGCCAACCGCTGGAGATTCAAGAGCAGGCGGTGGATGGACATCGATTTGTTCAAACATCGTCCCATGGGCGCGCTGATGCGCGACGGTGCGGCGATAGAATAGCCCAGCGGGCAGTCAGTCCGCGAGCTTTCGCAGCTTGATGTTGCGGACGGCTCCGGCGGTCTGCCAGGTGGCGACCCCCAGCGGCTGAGAGAGGTCCACTTCAATTCGCGTGTCAATCTTCCGGCCCGTGATATCCATATCGACAAGCTGGTCCGCTTCTTCCTCGACCCATGCCTGAATGCGGTTGGGAGTGACGCGCAGCCGGACGTGGTACCATTTGCCGGTCTCGAACGAGACGATCCGCGTGGTCTCGTTGTTGGCGGCGTCGTAGTAGTCGATGTTGGAAAGCCCGCAGACCGTGCCGCCCCAGCCGCCCAAGATCAGCGAGCAGTAGCTCTCGTTGACGGGAAACGTCAGCCCGCAGAAGAAATCGCTGCCGGAGACCCGCATCGCCTCCAGGGTGATTTCGTAGTTCATGCGGACCAGCGGACCCGCCCAGTTGATGCCGGTCATATCGTTACCTTGTTCGAGGTAGATGGAGCCGTCCTTGACATAGACCTTCCCCTGCCCGCCAAAGTCGGTGATCTTCCAGTCTCCCAGCGTCTTGCCGTCGAAAAGACTCATTTCGGCCGGTGTGAGGGTGGCATCCTCAAGCGAAGCTTGGGGATGGCTTTCCGTCGCCTGCGGCTCAGTGGGCTCATTCGGTTCGCCCGTCGGGCTGGTGTCACGACACGCTCCAACGATGACGGCACTGAGCAGCAGCGCGGCGCACAACGCGCAGCCCCGCAAACCAAGCATTGGAAAAAACGTTGTATATTCGGTACGCATACTGTTTCTCCCGTCGTTCAAGAATAACGTTGCAAAAAACGGTCTCGAATTTTAGAGTATATATCAGGTGTAACGGATGAAAAAGATCTTTCCGGCAATAATTTGTGTCCTGGCCCTCTCGCCGGTCCTGATGGCGAGGCGACAGGCGCCGTTGGCGAACGAGCACAAAGCAGGTCTGTACTCGCGGTCCATCGAGCAGGTCCTGCAGCTCAACGACGACGAGGTCGATTTGGCAACCGCCGCCCTGATTGTTTCAGAGTACTGGAGCGACATGGTGAACGGGCGAAGATACATCGCCCAACTGGACGAGATAGCCCTGGAGATTCGCAACCGGCTCGAACGCCGGAAGATCGACGCGAGCTTCCGGGCCATTCCCGTAATCAATGAATACTTGTTCGATGAGCTGGGATTCAAGTCTATCTCGGAAGCCGCCGACCCGGGCAGTCTGTTCCTGCACACCGTCATGGACAAGAAACGCGGATACTGCCTGAGCCTGTCGATGCTCTACCTGTCCGTCGGAGAACGGATCGGGCTGCCTTTGTACGGCGTTGTCGTGCCCGGGCACTTCTTTGTCCGGTATGACGACGGACGCGCCCGATTCAACGTTGAAACCACCAGCAAGGGCGGCACCGCCCCCGACGAACACTACATCGCCAAGTTCAAGGTCCCTCCGGGCGGCAACAACAACAACATCTACATGAAGAACCTGAACAAGATCCAGACGCTGGGCTGCTTCTTCAACAATCTCGGCAACAGCTACAGCGACGTCGGGGATATCGACTCGGCCCTGCTGGCCTTCGAGCGGGCGGTGGCCATCAACCCCACACTATCCGAATCCCGCGCGAACCTGGGCAACATCTATCTGAAAAAGGACCAGGTCGCCAAAGCGATCAACGAGTACCTGGCCGCCCTCGATATCAATCCGCATGATGCCAAGACCCATAACAATCTTGGAAACGCCTACAACCAGCGGGACTCGTTGGGTTACGCCGTGGCCGAGTATTTGCAATCGATCAAGCTGGATCCAAACTTCGTGGATGCCTACAAGAATCTGGCCATCGTCTATTCCAAACAGAAGCGGTTTGGCTCGGCGATACAGCAGTTGAACAGGGCCCTGGACCTGGCGCCGCAAGACGGCGGCTCTTACAGCCAATTGGGCGATGTCTATAGCCAGATGAGCGACTACGAGCAGGCGATTGCTCAATACAAGAACGCTTTGAAGATCAACCTGGATATGATCGAGGCCCATTACGGCCTAGCCACCTGCTACAACAAACTGGGGCTGATCGAAGATGAGATTTTCGAGTACAAGAAGGTCCTGGCCGCCAAGCCCGATATGGTCGCTGCGCTGGTGAATCTCGGCAATGCGTATTTTGGAAAAGAAGACTACGACGCTGCGATTGAGCAGTACAAGAAGGCCGCCGGCGTACAACCCGAGGAGGCAATGGTCCATTACAACCTCGGGGCGGCGTACTCCAAGATAAAGAACTTTGAGCAGGCGGTGATCGCCTATCGCAAAGCGGTTCAGATTGACCCCGAAATCGGCGACGCCCATTATGGGCTTGCTTTCGGATACTACCAACTGAAGCAGTACAAACTGGCCTGGAAACACATCAAAATCGCCCAGAAATTGGGGGCGGAAGTCACAGACGACCAGCTCAAGGCCATTGAGAGCAAATTGCGGTAAAAAGCCGCGCTCGGGCGTCGTCTCGAACATCCGCCGCCGGAGTTGACGCGGACATTTTTTTGAGAACTTCTGTAACATTTCCGGGGTTTCTCCGTCTATTGCTATGGGCTTGACTGCCTCGTGCAAAGATGTACAATTATCCCGGCTTCCATGTCGAGTGCGTATATTCTTCGCGTGGCCGGAAAACCGTGGCGCTGTAAAATCGTTCAAAGTATGAACTGGCAAGGAGAATCTAATTCAGGAGCACAGAATGAAAACAACAACACAAGAGAAGTCGGCGGCGGTCGTTCTGGTTTTGTCGTTGGTGCTGGGCCTCTGCGGCGGCTGTAATGAGGGAAACGGCGACTTGAAGCTTAATCCCATTTACAGCCAGGCGTTAATCGGGGCTCTTGTTGGCGGCATCGTAGGCTATCAGTCTGAGGAGCCGGGCGAAGGCGCCGCTGTCGGGGCGGTCGTCTTGGGCGTCGGTGAGCTGCTTCATCAATTGGACCGGGACCACCAAAAGAGGGAACATGAGGACAAAGATGGATGTGACGAGCAAGTCGTTGTTGAAATCCATAATGACAACGGCTCGATCACGCCCGTCAAGCTCAAGAGAGAAGGCGGCAACTACATCGGCCCACGAGGCGAACGGTACGAGGAGCTGCCTACCGAAGAGCAGCTTAAAGCGATCTATGGGTTGAAATAGATCTCGCCCCTTCTAATCCGATAGAGTGGCATCCTCAAGCGCGGGCGGGATTTACGATTGCCGATAGCCGATTGCCGATTTGTAAATCGAAAATCACAAATCGAAAATCGAAAATCGCCGGGGGCTTGCCACCCGTCGTGGAAGCCGATTCAATAGGGAAAAACGGGCATGGCTCGACAGGCAGATAGGACTGCGAGAGTGTTTTTGTGCGCGTTGGTGTTATTGTTGGCGGGCGCCGCCGTGCATGCGCCCGCCTCCCAGCGGGTCGTCACGCCGATCCGGCTGCATCCCGACAATCCCCATTATTTCCTGTGGCGCGGCAGGCCGACGATTCTGATTACGTCGGGCGAACACTATGGGGCGGTCCTCAATCGCCAGTTCGATTACAGAAAGTATCTCCAGACGCTCGAATCATTGGGCTTCAACCTGACCCGCACGTTCAGCGGCGCGTACTGCGAGCCTTTCGGCGCGTTCAGCATCGAGAACAATACGCTGGCGCCGAAGGAGGGGCAGTTGATATGTCCCTGGGCGAGGAGCGATGAGCCGGGATATGCCAACGGCGGCGATAAGTTCGACCTGACCTACCGGGACCCGGCTTACTTCGAGCGCCTGTCTGACTTTGTCAAAATGACGCCAGACAATTCAGTCGTCAAAAGGGGAATAGCTGAAAAAGCCACCGCGCGTGCATTGGTCGAGAAAGGCCAAGCCTACGCCATCTACATCAACGGCGGCAGCGCGGCACAGTTGCAGGTTGAGCTTCCCAAAGGCAAATACACCGCCGAGTGGGTCAATACAAAAACAAGCGCGACTGACAAAAAGGAAACCTTCGAGCACTCCGGCGGCAGCCGAACGCTCGAATCGCCCACGTATGAAGAAGATATCGCCCTTCAGGTGCTTCGCTCGGACTAAGCCCCTTGCTTTGAATTTCCTCCGCAATGCCCGGCCACGAGCTGCCTGCAAAAACGGGGCCACGACCACTTCACACCATATCGTTCTCAACCGCCGACGTGCGCGCACAGCATATAGAAAGAGCCGTTGCCTCACGCAGGAGTGGGTTGAAGACAGCAGGGGCTTATGTCAGAGCCGCAAGTATCAGACCTGCGGTCCCAGCGCAACCTGAATCTCCCGCAACGTTCTTAGAGCGTTCTGCGTCTTCGCAGCCAACTGACAACGCCAACGCCGATACTGCCCAACAGAATGGCGCCTGGAGCCGGGATAACGCTTCCGGTAATGCGGAACGCGCCTAACGTCTCCCCAGCATCAACGTCCCAGGGACCCACGCCCGACCTTTCAGCATGTGTTCCGTTGAGACCAAGCGAATTCAGGTTCCAGGCGGCCCATGTGTCGCCTACTGGCGCAGAGGCAATGAGCCAGTAGGGCGTACCCGGAAGCAGGAGCGGACGCAGGACAGAATTAGCAGCCAGAGGCGGGTTGGCAGAACCGAACGGCCCCATGACACCGCTGAAGCTGAACGCTTCAATGATCGCCCCAGGTTCTCCTGCGGCATCGCTCATCAGCCATACGTCCAGCGAGTTCGTTCCGGCAACCCGACCTACCGCCAGCTCAATCTTATCAAGGTAGTGCGGCGTCACCGCTCCTATCACAAACTGGTCGCCCTGGTCATACCCTGACGCAGTGCCAATCGTGTATCCGACACCCGTGTTATATGTGTCTCCCGGACCGAACGTGTTGAAAAGCAGCGTGGGCGCCGCACTGGCGCTGCCGATGGCAAGCAAGACGATCAAAAGAATCGCAGTTGACTTCATCGCATCTCTCTCCTCACTAAGACTCAAATCAACCTTCTCGACCATGAAGGGCCTTGCGCATTGGCCCTTCAGGTTGTGCATGGGTAAGATACAGCGGACCACGAATTATGTGGCAGAGACATGCGGACAGTACACAATCCCGCGACTTGGCTTACCCAGCCGCGTAGTTGATTGCTTTACACCACTCCGTCCATTTTAGCCGCATTAGCTTACCCTGACTCCATTTCTTGCCTGATCACGCATCAGGCAGTTGCCCAGGAACCGTGGATAAGTAACACGTCTTGAGGCCAAGAACACAAGCGTTCTACAGCCTCAATTACCTTATTATGCCAATTTCCCACACGACGTCAAGAAAAAAATGCCTATATTTCGAGAAAATTCCAGAAACAGAATCGCTCTCACAGGCTGTCATGAACACCAAGCAGCCAGAAAATCGTTGTTTTTGTTGCATTTTGGTGTATATTCTTGTTTCATAAACAAAGTGAAAGGAAGTCCTTGTGCGGAAGAAAATATATGGATAGTGTTTCTGCTTCTTTCAGGCAGGGCTGTAAGGGAACGAAGATCACGGACAATGGAGGCTTTCATCGTGCGGCCATATAGAGTAGTATTTTCAATCCTTCTTGCAGGCATCATCGCGGCGGATGTCCACGCTCGGCAAGCCGACCCTGACGACATCTCAGAGTATTACGGCTTCACGGAGATGGAGATTGTCAAGCTCGACTGGGGGGTCGGCAGTCTGACGATTGCCGACTTCAACGGGGACGGCCGCAACGACATGGCGATTGTCAACGACCGCAAGGCCAGGATCGAGCTGCTGATTCAAAAAGAAGCCTTCGGTCCGGGCGAAACGGAAATCGCCGTCGATCCCAACGACATCGACGCCAATGCCATCGTTCCCCCTACCCGTTTTGCCTCGCAGAGTATCCCGGTCTCGCAGAAATTGTACAACCTGGTCTGCGGCGATTTGAACTCGGACGGACTGGTCGATCTGGCCTTTTACGGTGAGCCCCGGGGGTTGTACGTCATGCTCCAGCGGGGCGGTCAGGCCAAAGACGGCGAGCCAAAAACACTGAGCTGGCACGCCAGAGAAAGAATCAAAATCGATGACGGTCTGCCAACTCCCAATGGGCTGGTGTGCGCCGATCTGAGCAATGACGGTGCCGACGATTTGGCCCTGGTGGGCCAGGACGGCGTCTATATCGTCGAGCAGAAGAAAGACGGCTCCCTGGCCGAGCCGGTAAAGTATCCCACCCTGGCTCAGATTCTCGGCATCGAGGTCGGTGACCTGAACGGCGACTCCATCAACGATCTGGTCATAGTGACCAGTGACGTGGAGAAACCGCTGCACGTTCGCTTCGGCCTCAAGACCGGAGCTCTTGGCCCTCAACGGCAATTTTTCATTGAGAGACCCGTTGCCCTGATACTCGAAAACATCGACGAAAGGGCCGGCGACGAAATCGTCATGGTTGACGCTGTCAGCGGACGGCTCGTCTGCTACAAACTCTCGGCCGGGAATCCCGCGGAGGCCGACTGGCCAATCCTGTTTTATCCTCTGGCGTCGGGGCAGGAGAGTGCGAAGCGAGATTTGGTCGCCGGCGATTTCGACGGCGACGGCCTGGCCGATGTTACCATCAGCGATCCCGGCGCGGCCGAGCTGATCTTTTACAAACAGACCGCGGGCCTCGGTTTGGCCGAGCCGGTGAGATTCCCTGCTTTTGCCGATATCGCGAGCCTGTCCGCCCTCGATATCGACAACGACGGTAAGACCGAGCTGGCGGTTCTGAGCATCAAAGAAAAGGTTATCGGTTTGAGTGAATTCGAGAATGACAGGCTGTCGTTCCCGCAACCGGTGGATGTGACGGGTGAGCCGGTGGCCATGGATCTGGCCGACATCGACCAGGACGGCACGGCCGACTGCGTCTATGTATCCAGGAACGACAAGGATGTGCGAACCCTCAAGGCAATCCACAATCTGGCCGCGGCACGAAAGCAGCAGGCGGATTCGACCGAAGGCGACTTGCTCGTGCTCGAGAAGCTCAAAGCGAACCCGGACGGTCTGAAAGTGCTCGATGTCGATCAGGACGGCTTGCAGGATGTTTTGATATTCGTCAGCTACGAGTCGCCCATCCTGGTTCGCCAGGCACAGAAGAACAAGTTTGAGATCATCGACTCGCCGGATGCGCAGGCCAGTTTGATCAAGGACGCCGGCCTGCGTTCTATCGCCCTGGCCGACGTTGACGGCAAAGCCGGGCAGGAGCTTCTGGTTGCGCAGAAGAATTTCGCGAGGAGCCTGGTTTTCTCCGAGGGCCGGACGTGGAGCGTGATCGACCAGTATAACGCCAAGAGCACGGAGAACCAGATATCGGCCGTCGCGGCCTTCCACATCGATGGCGGGCCCGAGACGGGCAGCCCCGCGATTCTGCTGCTGGATGGGCAAAAAGGCCAGCTTCAGATACTCAATGCCGGCGGCGACAAAACCTACCGGCTTGAAAAAGAGCTGAACGTCGGCAAATGGAACAGCGCGACCCATACGAAAATGCTTTTTGCACCGCTGACGGGCAACCCCACCGACAACCTGCTGCTGTTCGACGGCGAGAAATTTGCACTGGTGGTCCCGCCGACCGCCGCCGCCGGCGCGGCACAGTACATGGAACAGCAGTTCAGCTACGAAACCAGGATACAGGACGGCATGTACGGCAACCTGGCCGCCGGCGATATCAACAGTGACGGGCGAACCGACATGGTTATGGTCGAGCACGCGCGAAACCACATCGAAATCCTCACGCTCGAGGCCAACGTCAAACCAGTCCCGGCGATGCGGTTCAAGACATTCGAGCAGAAGAGCTATCGCGAAAGCAGAGGCCGGCCCAAGGCGATCACCGAGCCGCGGGAATTGGCGGTTGACGACGTCACCGGCGACGGCAAGCCCGATTTAGTCACCGTCATCCACGACCGCATCATTGTTTATCCTCAAGATTAAATTCTTGCGGTGTTTTGGGCGGCGAAGATGCAGCACAGATTATGCTGACGGCGGCGGCGTTTCCTGGCCCGGCCCCCAGGAGGGAAAAGACGTTATAAGACAACGCTGTTCGTTAAAGGTGGGAGAGATGGCATCGAGATTCCGGACAATTCATTCGGGAGTTTTGGCTCTGCTGCTGGCGCTTGCGGCGGCTGCGCCAGGCACAGCCCAGCAGAGCACGCCGCCCGGACGGCTGACGGTGGCGGTCTTGTGGTTCGCGGATAAGACCGGCGATTCGCAGATGTGCCATTGGCGTTGCACCGTTCAAGGTTTACTGAGCCACCGACTCGCAGAAGCCAAAGCCGTCAGAGTGCTGCCTGCCGGTGCAGTGGATTACGCCTTCCGCCAAATGGCCGTGAAGAAGGGTTCCTCACTCGACGCCGCGCAGGCGCGCAAGATGGGCGAGCTTATTGAGGCCCAGAGGGTCGTCTGGGGAAGCTACGAGAGGCAGAACGATCGGTGGCAGGTGCGTGCTTTCGTCCTGAATATAGCCGCCGGAAAGGCATCCGGCGAGTTGATCGTTTCATTGGCGGACTGGTTCGAGTTGCGTGACGAGCTGGCCGGGCAGGTTCTCAGGGAATTAGGCATCAAACCATCCGAGAGCGAGCGGCAGAAGATGTCGCAGCAGCGGAGGACCTCCCCCGCCGCCCTGGAGTCGTACAGTAGAGCCATTGCAATGCAAGACGACGACAAACCGTTCCAGGAGCAGGAAGAAAGCTTCCGCAAAGCCCTGGCTGCCGATCCTCAGTTCACAAGAGCCTATGGTGCCCTGGCTGCAACACTTGGCAGCCAGGGAAAATTCGCAGAGGCCGAGCAAGCCGTTCGGCGAGGCCTGGAGCTGGAGCCTGATTGCCCCGAGGCGCATCTGACCCTGGGAACACTATCGTTCTTCTTGAAAAGGCCAGCCGAGGCTGAACAGGAGTTGCGTAAAGCCCACAACCTGGATCCGGACGATAACGCACCGCTTATTCGTCTCAGCGAGTTTTATGCGACACAACGACAGTGGGACCAAGCGATAGCTTTTCTTAATGAAGCCAGAGCTCTTGATCCCACGGATGCGGGGGTGTGCGCAAACCTGGGATTGATATACGCCCAGAAGCGCAACCGAGATCAAGCAATGGCGCAGCTCAAGGAAGCCGAACGGCTTGACCCCGGAGGTCTGGCAGGCGTGAATGCAGAGCAACTGATTTGTCAGGCTTATGCGATATTAGGGGAAGTGCCGCTGGCGGTGGAGCACCACGAGCGATTTGTAACCTATGCCAAGAAGCTGGGTGGGAATCCGAAAATGGTCAGCATCTTTGAGGAAAGAGCCCGCCATCTGAAGGCCACGCTAACGCCGAACTTCATCGATGCCTCTGTGCCGAAGGTTTACACCGGGCAGACGTTGCAGGAGGCGTTGCGAGAAAGACTCACCGAGGATGAGCTGAATATGGTGGTCGATCCGCTGGCCGGCAACGAAGAGATGAAACGCTGGGCCGAGCGGTTGACCGAAGGCGCCAACAGCGATATGGAGAAGGCCGAGGCGCTCTTTAACGGCCTGACCCGCCGCATTGAACCCGGACACGGACAGGGGCATCGCACCGCCAAAGAGGTATTCGCCGTGTGGAATGATCCCAACGTATCGCTCACTTGTACCGAGTATGCAAATCTATTCATAGCATTGGCCAGGGCTGTCAACCTGAAGGCCTTTTACGTCCACTTGGAAAAGGACTACAGAGGCAAAGCGGTCCCTCACGATTGCGTGGCCGTGTTTGTGGATGACAGGGCGCTCCTCGTAGATGCCACTTACCGCTGGTTTGGAGTACCGCACAGAGAATTCGTCGTTCTTGATGACTTGCAGGCTATTGCTCACCACCTCGTTCAGTTAAAGGACCCCGACCGGGTGTTGGCGCGGCGCCGGCTTGCGGTGAAGCTGCATCCCAATTTCGCCTGGGCCCAGTTCGCTTTGATGCGATCACTGTGCAAAGCCGACCAATGGGACGAGGCTCGTCGCATATTCGAATCCGTTTTGGAACTCGAACCTGACGGCTGCGAGGTTTACCTGTGGCGCGGGATATTTGCCGACCATGACGGCGATCTTGATACCGCCGCCGACTGCCTTCGGAAGGCTTCGGCGTTGAACCCGGAAAATGCGTTGGCGCATTTCGGCTTGGGAGAGATCTTAGGGCGACAGGGCAAGTTGAAGGAGGCCCGGGAAGAATTCCGCGCCTGCCTGCGATACACTCAGGACGCCAATACGGCCGACAATGCGCGAAAGATGATCGCCCAAATCAATGAGAAGATAGGGATTGAGGATAACCTATCTCAAATGAGCGAGGCCCAGGGGACCAGATAGGGAAAAGCGGTCAGAGTAGTTAGTGAACGGCTGTTGAACGAAAAAGAGGGGCATGTTCCGCTCTGTGGGTGGATGTGCAGGTCACGATGGGCAAAATGGATTGACAGCAGAGCCAGTCGAGGGTAGTATAAGGTGGAAACAGAAACTTTTGGCTATCGGGCATGCAGGCACACGAGAACATTTTAGACATGCTGCGAGAAAAAGGTGCGGAGGCCGCGCGAAAAATGCACCGAGGATTGATCCTGCAGCCGGGGGCGATTGGCGACTGTATCCTGACGCTCCCGCTGGCGGCGTTTATGAAGGACGCCCTGCGATTGGGCGGAATCGACCTCTTGGGGCATACCGAGTACATCGGTGTTTTCCCGGGCAGGTCGTGCATCGACGGCGTTCGGTCCATTGATTCGATGGATTTGCACCGGCTGTTCGCCAAGCCCGAGGCATTCGAGCTTGGAGACCCCGACCCGCTGATTGCGGCTTTTTCCGACTACGCCTGGATAGCAACGTTTCTAGGGGAGTCCGACAGCAATTTCGAGCAGAACCTGATCTTCACGGCCAATTGCAGCCACAGTTCGGAGGTGCTGACTCTGTCGCTGAAGCCCCCTAAAGACTGCGGTGAACACGTAATCGACTTTCATGTCAGGCAGCTTATTACCCAAAGCGGGCTGTCTGTACCGTCCGGGCCGGTTCAGACCGATGATTGCTTCATCCGGGCAACGCAAGCCGATATCGAAGCCGGCAGGAGGCTCCTGACGGAAGCAGGCATCGAGCCCGGCAGCAAACTGGTCGCCATTCACCCGGGCAGCGGCAGACCGAGGAAATGCTGGTACATCGAGAATTTTCTGGCGATAGCCGCCGAACTCGCCCCGGAGGGCGTCGAAGTCGTCTTCCTGCTGGGGCCCGCCGAGTCGGACAGATTCGGCGATACGGCGATCCGCAGCCGGATAAGCAGTGTCGGGCGCTGTCTGACGGGTTTATCTTTGGCGGAGGTGCTGGCACTGCTGAGCTGTGTGGACGGATTTATCGGCAATGATAGCGGAATCACGCATCTTGCAGCGGCGATGGGGATCAGGACGTTGGCCGTTTTCGGTCCAACAAATGCATCGGTGTACAGGCCGGTGGGCCCGGAGGTGACGGTGTTTTCGAGCAACAGCTCGACGTTCGCCCAAAAACCCTCGGCGAGGTTGCAGCGAAAGCTACTGGCTGCTTTGACGGCGTGATCCACGGCGCAGTTGCAGTTGCGTCTGTCCGATAAAACCGAAAGATTGACACGGCGCATGAGTCGGCCACATGCCCATCACTTCGCCGGTAGCCTGAAACAATGAAAAAGTTGACCCGTCGTGCTGTTTTGCTATAATGACCGGATCAATCTGCAGGCTGGCAATTCCGGAGATGGGCTGATACTGCAGGCAGAAGCCGTTTTGCAGAGGTATTCGTATGCAAGAAAGAACTCTGGGTGAATTGGCCGAGTACGTCGGCGCGCAGGTCTGCGGGGACCCCAATGTGATCATCCGGTCCGCCGCAACGCTCGGGCGAGCGGGCGAGGGCGATATCAGCTTTCTGACCAACCAGAAGTATGAAAAGGAACTGAGAACAACCAAGGCTGGCGCGGTCATAGTGGGCAGAGAAACGCCCGCTGCTGCCGTTCCCCTGCTGGTCGCGGAGGACCCCTACTATGCCTTCATGCAAATCATGGTACTGCTGCACGGCCATCGCAAGCACAAGAAGACGGGAATTAGCGTGAAGGCTTCGATTTCCGACACCGCGAAAATCGGTGCGGACTGCCATATTTATGATTTCGTGACCATATCGGACGGAGCAAAAATCAAGGACGGCTGCGTCATCTATCCCGGCGCGTTTATCGGGCAAGACGTCCAGATCGGCAACGACTGTATCATATATCCCAATGTGACCGTCTATGACGGCTGCAAGATAGGCAATCGCGTAATCATCAATGCAAATTCAACCATCGGCGAAGACGGCTTCGGCTACGCCACTCATAAAGGCGTACATCACAAGATACCGCAGACCGGCATTGTCATCCTGGAGGACGACGTCGAAATCGGCTCGTGTTGCGGGATTGAGCGAGGCACGCTGAGTGATACCGTCATTGGGCAGGGCAGCAAATTGGGCGATATGGTAACCATAGGTCACGGGACACGGATCGGCCCCCACTGCCTGCTCGTGGCCCAGGTCGGGGTGGCTGGCTCGACGAACATCGGGCACCACTGTACCGTCGGCGGGCAGGTCGGCATTGTCGGGCATATCAATATCGGCAACAATGTCACGATAGCCGCCCAGGCAGGTGTGATCAACAGCATCGCGGACAACAAGGTCGTCCTTGGCGCCCCCGCCGTGGACGCCAATATGGGGCGAAGGGCCTACAGCATGATCCAGTACCTGCCCGAGATGCGGCAAAACATTCGGGAGATTCAGAATCGAATAAAAGAGATCACCGCATCGCCTGAACCGGACTCCGAAGAGCCGGACGGGCAGAACGACGATGTGTAGAGATATTTCCCGTGGGCCTTTCGACCTTCGAGCGAGGCATTTTCTTGAACGAGGCAAAGAATACGCCAGACAAATCACGCGACGTGCTTGGGCTGATCGCGGGAGAGGGCCGGCTGCCCTTTCTGGTGGCCGACGGCGCCAAGCGGGCCGGCTTGAAAGTCGTTTGCGTGGGGCTGGCCGAGACGGCCGAACGGAGCTTGGCTGGTGAAGTTGACGTGTTCTACAGTGTGGCGCTCGCCCGGCCGGGAGCCTGGATAAGAAAGCTCAGGAAGCACGGCGTGACGCGGACCGTCATGGTCGGCCGGGTCCCCAAGCCGCGACTTTATACCCCTTGGCGCATCGTGCGATACCTGCCCGACTGGCGGGCGTTCCGGATATACTATTGGAGGCTGCGAACCAGGACCAAACTGAACGACTCGTTACTCGGTGCGGTGGCCGATGAATTAGCCGCTGGGGGAATCATATTGGAGAATTCGACCATGTATTGCAGGGAGCACCTGGCAACGGCGGGCCTGATGACGCAAACAAAGCCGCGTCCATCCGTCGAGGCGGATATCGAATTCGGCTGGGAAATCGTCAAGAGGCTCGGCGAGGTGGATATCGGGCAGGCGATTGCGGTCAAGGAAAAGGAGGTCATCGCCGTCGAAGCGATTGAAGGTACGGCCGCCATGATCGAACGGGTCGGCAAGCTCTGCCCCGCCGGCGGCTGGACGCTCATCAAGACGTCCAAACCGCAGCAGGACGTGCGGTTTGACGTTCCCTGCGTCGGACCCGATACAATCCGCAGTCTGGCCGACCATGGAGGCCGATGCCTGGTCGTGGAGGCTGGCAGGACAATAATCATCGACAAACCCGAAACAATGGAACTTGCCGACAAGTTAGGCATTGCCGTTCTTGGACGCTGAGAGATCAGCAATTTCGCTGAGTTGTCGGCACGCGACTGAAAACCCAATGGCCGAATTCCCTTTTCAACTTGTCATCAAACGTAGTTCGCCGGTCGAGGCGAAAGAATCTTTGCTGTGCACGTCTTTGCTGCGCTCTATCCCCGGAAGGCGCGAGGTTTATGACGCCCGGTGGAACGACAAGAGTGTCATAGCAAAGGTGTTCTCACACAAAATCAGGGCGAGACGTCATCTCAAGAGGGAGTGGCGAGGACTGAGCCAGTTGCAGGAGAGAGGACTAAATGCGCCCAAACCTCTGTTCTGTGGAAAGACGGAAAGCGGACGGTGGGCCGTCGTCCTGGAGAAGATTGTCGATTCAGCAACGGCTTTCGATGCCCTGAACGAGACAACGGACAAAGACAAGAAGCTCGATTTGCTGATCCGCGTTTGCAGAGAGATGGCCAAACAGCACAGCAAGGGGGTCCTGCAAAAAGATCTGCACCTGCGAAATTTTCTGCTGGCCGGCGATCGGATATATGCTCTCGACCCCCGCCAGATGGAATTCTTCTCAGCCCCGCTGTCGAGAAAAAAGAGTGTCAACAACCTGGCGATGCTGGTGGGTTACGTCCCCACCGGCGACACGGCTTCAGTCGGGACCATCTGTAGGGAATATTTTCAGGCCCGCGGCTGGGATTTCGGAAAATCGGATGAGGCGCTCCTGCAAAAACAGTTGGCCGCACACAAGAAAAGGGTCATCCGGGGAGGCTTGAAAAAGTGTCTGCGAACCAACAGGAGGCATCTGAAGATCAAGGACCGACAATACGCGGCCGAGTGCGACAGGGGTTTCTGTTGCGAAAATGAAATGAATGATTTCATCCAACAGGTGGAGACGCTGATGGACGCCGGGCTGACCCTCAAGAACGGCAGTACCTCCAGCGTGTCCCGTCTGACGTGGAATGGCAGGGACCTCGTGGTCAAGAGGTATAACCACAAAGGGCTTGCCCATTCGCTCCGTCACACGGCAAAAAGATCCCGGGCCTGTCGAGCATGGCTTCACGGGCATCGGCTCGAAATGCTGGACATCCCTACACCCAAGCCCCTGGCCTATATCGAGCAGCGAAAAGGAGGACTCGTGTGGAAATCGTACTTGGTCACCGAATACGTTGAGGGACGCAAGCTTCACGATTTCCTGCGCGACGACGGCGTGAGCCAGGAGCAGCGACTTGCGGCGACTCAGGCCGTCATGAGACTGCTTGAAAGGCTTTGGAAATATCGTATCACGCACGGGGATCTGAAACATACGAATGTTCTGGTTACAAAGAACGGTCCCGTTCTGACGGATCTCGACGGGATGACGGTCCACAGATGGAAGCTGCTATACAAGAACAAGCGAACGAAGGATATGGAGCGGTTCCTGAAAGAAGAGGGACGTCTGCCCCTGACACAGAGCCACAGCCTGAATCCGACGGTGGAGGCAAACCAAGCTGCCCAAAGGCCCGCCGGCGGTTTTGATAAGATGAGGATGGAAGATTGGACGATCCGCATTCATGAAGATTTGCGCCAGCCCGATATCAGGAACCTGCTGTCGGTGAACGATTCAGAGGCGGACGGCGGCGGCCCGTTTACAAGAGTGCCGTCATCCGATTATGCACGCGTGTTCAGATACCATGTTTGTTCGAATGGAGTCAGCTCTGTTTTCTACCTCAAGCGGTACCTTTATCGCTCATCGCTGGATTTTGTGAAGCATTCTCCTCGTTCCAGCCGGGCCAGGCGCGCTTTCGACGCATCGCTCATGCTCCAGGAGCACGGTTTCGACGCGCCCGCAGTCATCGGTTTGTTTGAACGCCGCCGCGGTCCTTTTGTCACTGATAACATGCTGCTGACACGAGAGGTTCGCAATGCGGCGCCGATCATGCAGCTTCTCAAGGATGTTCGCAACTGTTCCGACAGGGATACGCTTCTTGCCAAGCGTGATTTGATCAGAGCTTTTGCCGGAACAGTGGGCCGAATGCACGCCAAGGGCATTTTTCACGGAGACTTGCGCCTTGGCAACGTCCTGGTTGTGAAAGAGCACGAGAATTGGCGGTTTTACTTTATTGACAACGAGCGAACGAAGAAGTTCCGCTTCCTGCCCTCCCGGCTTCGTCTGAAGAACCTGGTGCAGGTCAATATGTTCTTTCACGGCATCTCGAAGACGGACCGTTTGAGGTTCTTGAGGTCTTATCTTGAATCCAATCCAAGCGTTCAAGACCATTATTCCGCGTGGATCAGAAGGATCATCGCCAAAACAGACCGCCGCTTGCGCAAAAAGCACTGGCCTGAGGAATGATTCCTTTTGGAATGTGTGTCACCGGCGCCCAAAAAGGTGGCGATATCCGGGATTCTACACGGCGAGCCGTCCGGCATTCAGGAAGATGGCGTTACCCCACATGAGCAATCCGTTTGGACCGTAGTTGGGTTTGAATATATCGTATAACACAAATCCGCATTCCCGGAAGAACAGGTCAACCTCGCTGTAAATCGCCCCCTCGTCGTACACGGGGTTGAACCATATCTCGGTATATACCAGGAGCGTCGAGCTGCGCAGGACACGAACCGCGCCTCGAAGCGCCTTCAACTCTCCGGCCTGGATGTCGAATTTCATCAATTGGATGGCTGGGTCGCCGTTGCGCTGCGCCCACCGATCAATCGTAACCAGCTCGACTTGTTCCTGACTTTTCAAGGACGCCCCGTCGGGCTGCATTTGCCGCAGGCGATTTCCAGGGGCGAACAGAGATGTGCTCCCGGGAGATTCCGTCACGTGAAGCGTCGCAGTTCCTTCATGGTCGGACAATGCCAGAAACTGTGGATGAAACCTGGGGTCGTCTCTTGCGTATTGCCTGAGCGTTTCAGTGTAAAAGGGGTTGGGCTCAAAGGCATACGCATGGGCTCCCGGAAATTTTCGTAGCAGTCTTTTCGATATTCGCCCATCGCTGGCGCCCGCGTCGATAATCCCGGTTATGCGATGGTCCTTCAGAAGGCGCGCCATGACCTCATAGGGTTCATCGAGAGAGACGAGGTTCCTGTTCTTTCCGACGATCTTCTTCTTTATGAACGAGCTAAGCCGGCTTCCCATATTCTCGCTTTCATATAACTCCAGGATTCTGCAGACAACCTGCAATCAGTTTGCAGAGCCGTGTTCCAATCACACTGACATCGAAGTTCTTCGCCCATGCCTGGCCCTCTTGAGCCATTTGTTTGCGCAACTGCGGGCTCTCAATCAGTTGTATCATCCTGTCCACCCATTGCCGGGTGTTTGCCGCAAGAAAACCGGTGGCACCCTCTTTGACATATTCGCAGTTGGTTCCGACCGGCGAGGCAATGACGGGCAAACCCGCAGCGGAATACTCCAGGACCTTGAAGCTGCACTTGCCCCTGGTGAATCGATTGTCCGGCAGAGGCGCGAGCCCTATGTCGCTCGTGGCCAATTCAATCCCCCGGGTGTCCATGGACCACAAACGCTTCTCTACCGCCACGTTGTCCAACTCCAGGAAATCATCACCTATTATCCGCAAAATCACGTTATCGAAGCGAGATCCGATTTGCCTGATCGCGGGCCTGATTTCTTCGAGATAGCTTAACGTGCTCCGGCTGCCTATCCAGACCAGGCGGATCTTGTCATCAGCCCTGGCGGGGCAATGGACCGCGTAGTCACTGATTCTCAAACCGATGGGCAGAACCTCGACGTTGGAATTGAACCGTCGTGCATGTTCAGCAAGATAGGAGCTGCCGGCAATGACTAAGTCCGCCAGCCTGACCGACCGGCGAAAGGGTACGAAATGCGAACGGCTGTAACGCTCGGGGCTCTTATCGCTGTACATCACCGCGTCGTCGAAATTATATATAATCCTGCTGCTGTACTTGCGCAGCCACAAAGCATCGAAGGGATTCATGCCTTTCTTATGAAGAAAGACGCCGTCAAATTCCCGCGCCCGCCGAAACAGCTTCCAACGCCCCAGAGAGCCGCAGGGCAGCCGAACCACTTCACAATCGACGCCATTGGCCTGCAGAATGTCAAGATAGACTCCGATGCGCTGCCTGAAGCTCGCCCGGTCCGGATTATTTGTTATGATCAACAGCTTCATCGGCGTGGGAGGGTCTATTTCACAGCCTCCAAATTCAGGCTGATCATGTATTCTTTGCCGTTTACCTTGAGTTTGCGAGAAGCGCGGTCCTTGAAATCATGGTATTGGCAATTATCGGGATCCCACGAAAGAACTTCTCGAAATCCGACGTCTTTCAGCAATCCCGCCAGGAACTGATGATTGAACACGCCATAGTGAACGTTGTACTGGTGGTCCTGTCCCCCCATCAACTGCCTGGAGATTACATCTACATTTCTGCCCGCCGTATTATAGACTTCTATCAACCGATCAAAATCAGGGACGGAAATCCTCAGAACGCCGCCGTCTTTAAGCACTCTTTTCATTTCCGACAGGACTTTGCCCAGATCATCTCTCTTGATGTGTTCCAGGATATGGCACATATAGACCAAATCAACAGTTCCGGTTTCGAAGTCTGCCAGAGAGGTGATATCGTCTGTGACAACGTGAACGTGGGCCAATGGCCGGGCGTCCACATTAATGAAGCCCGGAGCATTCTTCTCCCCGCAGCCGATGTGGACCAGGACCTTGCCGTCACTGTTTTCCGGCAGAGGCGGCTCGATGAGCCGTCTCTTGAGGTAGGACAGTTGGCGTTTGAGTCTTCTTCGCAATTCTTTGAGTCTCTTTTGCATCCCAATTATGCCGACGCGTATTCTCACACGGGAACTCTGCCACTTGGCGACACTATAGTTTATCCTATTTTCCACACGGCATGTCAAGCCACAAACACTGGCTGGCAATTGCGAACATTCGACATGGACAATTTGGCAAGAATGACTGTCAACGTATTGGCTTTCCTCGCGGGAATTTCGTAACATAAGGAGGTAAACTAACCAAGCTCCGGTGAAGCCGATGGCAAATGAGCGACTGACCGAAAAGGAATATTGGGACGATCGATGGGAGAGGACTCGACTTCCGGCAATCATCGAGCCGATGACAAAGCATCCGATCAACAGGGAGATACTCCGGCTCTTGCGGGACTTTCTGCCCAAAGGTAAGCTTTCGGCCGTAGAGATCGGCGGAGCTCCGGGGCAGTTTGTTGCCTACCTGAGCAAGTACCACGGTTATCGGACAAGCATTATCGAGTATTCCGAGATAGGGTGCCAGAAGACAAGGGAGAACTTCGACCTTCTTGGCCTTGATGTCAACATCTATCAAAGGGATTTCTTCAGCGATCTCTCGGATCTTCCCCGCTTCGATGTAGTTGTTTCGATGGGGTTTATCGAACATTTCAGTGACCTGAATGACGTTCTGCGACGGCACGTGAATCTGCTTGGCAAAGGTGGAATCCTGGTACTAGGCGTGCCCAATTTCGCAGGGATCAGCCAGGCGGTGCTAAAACGCACGGCTCCGCAGATGCTTTCGAGGCATAATCTGGACGCGATGGACCTGCGGAACTGGAGCGTGCTGGAGAATATCTACGGTTTGACCGGCTTGTTTAAAGGATACATTGGCGGATTCGCGCCGAAACAGCTGACAAGGTGTGAGCATCGCACGTTCACAAATCTAAGTATAAGATACTTTTTCAAGATGCTGCATCGCCTTATGTCCCCTTTTACATTCCTCAGAAGATACAATTCCCCGGCTTGGAGCGCCTATCTCTTGGGTATTTACAGGCTGCCTTAGCCGATTATGCGCCGCTCGTTAGCCTTTTATCCTTCCGGCAACAGTGACCGATCTCCGCTTGGTACATACTCCCAAGCTTCTTAGCGACTACATCATGGCTGAAATGGGTCCGAATCCTTGCTCTTGCCCTCTCAATAAGACCCTTCAGCTCTTGCTCTGGAGTATTGGCCAGGGTTATCATCGCCTCTGCGAGAGCATCTGCATCTTTCGCCGGGACTAGATAACCAACGTCACCGTCGCATAGTACCTCCGGTGTACCCCCGATGCCTGTGCCGATACAGGGAATGCCGGCCGCCATGGCTTCCAGGAGAACCCTTGGCATGCCCTCGGACCCGATGGAAGGCAATACGAAAACGTCCATGGCTCTGAGCAGCTCGGGAATATCGTTTCTTTGTCCCAGGAAATGCACAGACTGATCGATGCCTGCTGTGGCTGCCTGTTGCTGGATGTCTTGTTTGAAAGGACCTTCGCCAACAAGAAGCAACTGCGCAGATGGAACTTCGCTCTTAACCTTCTTAAACGCTGAAACCAGAAAATTGTGGCCCTTGTATGGCCCAAACCTTGCTATTGTGCCAAGAACAAATGCATCGGACGGCAGCCCCAGCTTCTGCTTTGCGTCCGCCTTTGAAATGGATACATCAGCAAAACGCCCATAATCAACCGAGTTTTCCAGGACGGACACTTTGTCCGCCGACAAGAACCAATTGTTCTTCAAGACATCCTCTTTCACGCTGTTAGCAACACCGATGATTCTGTCAATCTTCTGAAACAACAGGAGGTTCGTAAGTTTTCTTCTTACGCTTCTGCTTCTGCGCAATCCGTGCACATGGGCCAGAACAACCGGCGTCCCGGCAAGCGCCCCAGCCACAGCTCCATAAACAGTAGTTTTGTGGGCGTGGCAATGAAGCACATCCACTTTATGTTCTTTAAGAATTTTAGCCAGCCTGAACAAAACTGAAAAACGAAATGCGCTGATTCTCTTTGCGTCGGACAGATACAATACCTGGTACCCTGCTTCTCTCAATGAGTTCTTCTCGCCGTCATCGCCTCTGAGAAAAACGAACATGACGTTAAAGCGATTCTTGTCCAATCGCAAAACAAGATCATTTACAGAAGTCACCTTGCCGTCATATCTGGACCATAACAGAGCGAGGGTAATCTTCTCTTGTTTCAGAATAGCTCTCCCAAAGGAGCTCTTAGGCTCGTGGACTTTCTATCGGTTTGCGTACATGGATTCGTAATAGCTCTGGTAGTCTCCTGAGACGACGTTCCTGAGCCAATCCTGGTTGGCCAGGTACCAGTCTATCGTCTTATTGATGCCCTGCTCAAAGCTCAGCGACGGCTTCCAGCCAAGCTCAGCCATTATCTTGCTGGCGTCGATGGCGTATCGCCGGTCGTGTCCCGGCCGGTCCGTCACGTGCCTGATCAGCGATTTGGGCTTGCCGAGCCTGTCCAGAATCAGGTGAATCACCTCCAGATTGGCCTTCTCGCTGCATCCGCCGACGTTGTAAATCTCGCCGGGCGGGGCGTTTTGCAGAACGCACCAGATCGCCGTGCAGTGGTCATAAACGTACAGCCAGTCCCGCACGTACAGGCCATCCCCATAGATGGGCAGCTCCTTATCGTTCAGAGCATTGTTGATCATCAGCGGGATCAGTTTCTCGGGGAACTGATAGGGACCGTAATTGTTCGAACATCGGGTGATGTTGTATCTGACGCCCCAGGTGTGCCCGAACGCCCTCACGAGGTGGTCCGCCGCGGCTTTGCTCGCCGAGTAGGGCGAATTCGGACTCAAAGCCGTCCGTTCGGTGAACTTGCCTTCCGCGCCCAGCGCGCCATAGACTTCATCCGTCGAGATTTGCACAAATCGCTCCAGCTTCTTGTCCCGGGCCAGCTCAAGCAGCGTCAGCGTGCCGGTAATATTGGTCTCGACGAAGACCTTCGGCCCGGTGATGGAACGGTCCACGTGGCTCTCCGCGGCGAAATTGACGACGGCCTCGATGTCGTGCTCGTCGATGATTCTCCCGACCAGTGCACCGTCACAAATATCACCTTTGACGAACTTGTGGTTCTCATGCTCCAGGAATTCGGCGAGGTTCCCAAGGTTGCCCGCGTATGTGAGCTTGTCGAGGTTGACGACGAGGCAGTCGGGATGCTCGCAAAGCACCATGCGCACGAAGTTGCTGCCGATAAATCCTGCACCACCCGTGACCAGAATTCTCTTCATAGCTGCCTCAGGAAACGCTCCAAGGGAGCCTGCCACACATCGATCGGCTCACTCAGTAAACACTGGATCTTACTGCAATCAAAACGGCTGTTCAAGGGTCTCGCCGCCGGGCTTGGAAAGTCGCTTGTCTTACAGGGCGCGACGTCAATGGCCATGGAGAGCTTATCGACGATGAACCTTGCCATTGCGTATCGGCTGACGTAGCCGGCGCCTGCGAAGTGAAGTATGCCCTCGGGCCGATTCTTCAACAATTCACAGATGGCTTTGGAAACTTCCATTGTCGCCGTCGGCGAGCCGACCTGGTCATCGACGGCTTTTAACATTTTGTCCGCCTTGGCCCGTTGCATGAGCTTGGTGACAAAGTTGTTGCCCGCAGCGCCGTAGGTCCATTGCACGCGGAGGATGCAATGCCGGCAGCCGCTTTGGGCCAGGAGCCGTTCGCCGGCGAGCTTGCTCTGGCCATACTGATTTATGGGGTTGGGAGGGTCCGTCTCGATGTATGGCCTGTCCAAACGTCCGTCGAATACGAAATCCGTGCTGACGTGCAGGACCCACGCATCCGCCTGTCGCGCCAGAGCACCCAGCCGCCCCACCGCTTCGGCGTTGACTCGATAGGCCGGATCGATCTGGCTTTCGGCGCCATCGACGTTTGTATAGGCGGCGCAGTTAATGATGATTCCCGCATCTGCCACCGCTTGTTGCAGGTCTTCGGCATTCGTGATATCGCACTCGGGCAGATCGAGAACCACCGGTTCGAGCCCCCGCCGCCTGCACGTCATGGCCAAATCCGACCCAAGCATACCTCGGCCGCCAAGAATCACAATCCTCGTATCGTTGCCAGCCATCAAGCGTCCCCAAAACACGGCAGCTCATCGCGTGGAATGTCCCGCAGCCCCGGCAGTTCCGTCTGTATCACATTCATCCTTGCCTGCTCAACGCCTCTGCGCCTCTGTTGTCACTGGGGCGGCTCGCTTAGCACCAATTCGTTGGCCCGAGCCAGAGACTCGAACGTCCCGGCGTCCGTCCACCACCCTTCCAGGATGTCATACGCCAGCCGGCCCCTGGCAATATAAGCATCGTTCACGTGGGTGATCTCAAGCTCACCCCGCGCCGAGGGCTTCAGCGTCTGGATGATCTCGAACACGGAAGCATCGTAGAAGTATATTCCCGTCACGGCGTAATTCGACCTGGGCCGCTCGGGCTTTTCCTCGATGCCGATAATCTGGCCGTCGGATAGCTCCGCGACGCCAAACCGCTGCGGGTATTCCACCTGCTTGAGAAGTATCCGGGCGCCGGCCTTCTGGGCCATGAACTTGTCGGCATAGCTCTTGAGATTCGTCTGGAAGATGTTGTCACCGAGGATGACCGCGAGCGGCTGGTGGTTTGCGAAATTCTCCGCCAGCGCCAGGGCTTGAGCGATTCCGCCCGCCTGGTCCTGCACCTTGTACGTGAACCGGCACCCGAAATCTTTGCCTGAGCCCAGCAGGCTGACCACGTCGCCCATGTGCTCGACGCCGGTGACGATCAGGATTTC
>Ga0214473_10000770_pt1 | contig 43999 bp, 44 predicted proteins | sample RVTome_7_FD_203509 | JGI IMG/M metagenome (GOLD analysis project Ga0214473, IMG submission 203509) | Soil microbial communities from uranium-contaminated site in the Upper Colorado River Basin, Wyoming, United States - RVT98D197 | ecosystem: Environmental > Terrestrial > Soil > Contaminated >...
CTGCAGCACCTGCGGCGTTCACGGCGACGTCGAGGGCGAGGCGGACGAGAGCGCGCCCTACAACCCCGGGGACGTCTACCAGCGGACGAAGGTGGAAGCCGAGAACATCGTCCTCGCCCTCCACCGTGAGCGCGGCCTCCGCGCGGTCATCCTGAGACCGGTCGGCATCTACGGACCGGGAGACCGGCGCTTCCTCAAGCTCTTCAAAGGCGTCGCGCGGAGACGGTTCCCGATGTTCGGCTCGGGCAGAGTGTCCTATCACCTGACGCACGTCGAGGACGTTGCCCGGGGGTTCATGAAAGCGGCGGCGACCCCCGCCGCCCTGGGCGAGGCCTTCATTCTGGCCGGGGCGCGCTACACCACGGTCGAGGAGCTCGTCGGGCTCATCGCCGAGAAGGCCGGTGTCCCGCCTCCCCGGTTCCATTGGCCGGCTCGCCCCCTCTATGCCGCGGCCGCCCTTTGCGAGGACCTTTGCCGGCCCCTCGGTATCGAGCCGCCGCTCCACCGGAGACGCCTCGACTTCTACCTCAAGAACCGGGCGTTCCGCATCGACAAGGCGAGGCGAGTGCTCGGCTGGGAGCCGCGGGTAGATCTAGATGAGGGGATCACCCGGACTCTGGAGTGGTACCGGAGGGCGGGATGGATCTAGAGTGAGCGCATCCATGTCGACCGACGCCCAGCCCAACGACCGGCGAATCCAGATCGCCCAGACGGAGATCGCCGACCAGAAGAAATCGAAGCTCCAGAAGTACGGCGAGCTCGTCGTCGGACGACCGGGCCTCGGGTCGCTCGTCCTCTACGAGCTGGTGATGCTCTTCTCGTCCTGGATCCCCGGGGCCCTCGGCCTCTTTCTGCGCTCGAAGCTCTACCCCCTCCTTCTCGGCCGCTGCGGGCGAAACGTGACCTTCGGCCAGAACGTCGTCTTGAGGCACCCTCACAAGATCTGGATCGGAAACGACGTGATCGTCGACGATCACGTCCTTCTCGACGCGAAAGGTGTCGACAACAAGGGAATCGTTCTCGAGGACGGCGTCTTCCTGGGGCGAAACACCATCCTCTCGAGCAAGAACGGGTACATCCACCTCGAAGAGCGGGCGAACCTCGGCTTCAACTGTGAGATCTTCGCCGCCGACGAGGTCCGGGTGGGAAAAGACGTCATGCTCGCGGCCTACGTCTACCTCGTCGGGGGGGACCATATGCACGACCGCGTCGATATCCCCGTCTCCCAGCAGGGGAGAGTCGGGCTTCCCATCCGCATCGGCGACGGATCGTGGCTGGGGGCCCACGCGGTCGTCGCCGGCGGTGTTTCCGTCGGGGAACAGGCTATAATTGGCGCTGGCGCCGTGGTGCTCGAGAGCGTCCCCGCGTACCACATCGCGGCCGGCGTCCCCGCGAAAACGATACGGGACCGCAGAAAGAAAGACTGAGCCCTTAGTGTTCGGAGACAAGACCTACGTCGGGAAGCTCCTGAAGTCGAGCCTTCCATCGCTTCCCGCGGATTTCGTCAAGACGCAGGTCGTCGGGCGCTTCAAGGCGATCCCGCCCACGGTCCTCATCTTCAACGTCTCCTACAAGTGCGACTCCAAATGCGTCATGTGCAACTCGTGGAAGCTTCCGTACCACGACGACCTGACGACCGCCGAGTACCGCAGCGCCTTTGGCGGCCGCCTCTTCCGCGGCATCGAGTACGTCGGAATCACCGGCGGAGAGCCCACTCTGCGCAAGGACATGGTGGAGCTCGTCAACATCATGGCGGACCACATGCCGCGCCTGCGAAAGATGACGCTCAACACCAACGGCTTCGTCAAGGACCGCGTGGTCAAGACGCTCGAGGGCATCATCGACATCGCCAACGACCGTGGGTTCGTGTTCGGGACGCGGGTGAGCCTCGACGGCGTCGGGGACGCCCACGAGGACATCCGCCGGGTGTGGCATGCGTTCGAGCGCGCGATGGACACCGTGCGCGCGATGCAGGAGCTCCAGAAGAGGAAGTTCTTCAACTTCGGCGTCTCCTTCACCTTCACCGCCCAGAACATGGAGGAAGGCGAGCGCATCTACGAGCTCTGCAAGAAAGAGAACCTGAACGTCGTCTTCTCCATCGCCCGCTACTCGGAGCTCGCCTTCGGGAACATGGACCTGGTGGAATCGACGGAGCTGAAGAACGAGGACTTCCCGCGGCTCGCGAGCTTCTTTCGCCAGCGAGTCCGGGAATCGACTCTCCTCGACGGCGACGCGCTCCTCTATCAAGGCTACGTGAAGATGTTCGAAAACGGCATGAAGCGCACGATGCCCTGCCCGTCCATGGACCAGGGAGTGCTTCTCAACCCCAACGGCGACTTCACCTATTGCGAGAACAGCCGCATCCTGGGGAATCTTCGCGAGCGGGACGCCCAGGATCTCTACTTCGACCCCGAGAACCTCGCCATGAGGGAGGAACTTCTGGACCGGGTCTGCCCGACCTGCGCGAGCCCCTGCTTCGTGAACGCAGCGGCGATGAAGCAGGTTTTCCCCTACCTCAAGTTCGTGCTCGAGCTCGGCGGCGAGAAGCTCTTCGCCTCCCGCAACGGATCCTGAGCCGTGTGCGGGATCGCCGGCGTCGTCGCCCATGACCCCAGGCGCTCGCTCGATCCCGCGGTGATCGAGCTCATGGTGGCGAAGCTCCACCACCGCGGGCCCGACGATACCGGCGTCGTGACCCTTCCGGGCGTGTCGCTCGGCCTGAAGCGGCTTTCCATCATGGACGTCGCCGGAGGCCGCCAGCCGATCTCGAACGAAGACGAGAGCATCACCTTCGTCGGAAACGGCGAGATCTACAACTTCCGCCGCTTGCGGGAGGAGCTCCTGTCGAAGGGCCACCGCTTCAAGACCGGCTCCGACATGGAAGTCGTGGTCCACGGCTACGAGGCGTGGGGCGACCAGGTCGTAGAGCGGCTCTCCGGACAATTCGCCTTCGCCCTCTGGGACAAAAAGCGCGCGAGGCTCCTCGCGGCGCGCGACCGCGCGGGCGAAAAGCCGCTCTACTACCACGAGGGGCCGGAAGACATCGTCTTCGCCTCCGAGATCAAGTCCCTCCTCTCGCGGGCCGACGTTCCCCGAAAGCTCGACCTCGAAGCGCTCGACCTCTTCCTGACCTACGAGTTCATCCTGGCGCCTCGGACGATCTTCGAGGGGGTAAAGAAGCTCCCGCCCGCGCACGCGATGAGCGTCGAGGGAGGGAAGGTCGCGACCTGGGCCTACTGGCAGGCGCCGGATACGGTGGAGGAAGGCCGGAGCGAGCAGTCGTGGGCCAAGGAGCTCCGGGAGACGCTCGCCTCCGCCGTACGCTCGCAGATGATGTCCGACGTTCCCCTGGGGGCCTTCCTCTCGGGAGGCATCGATAGCTCGACTGTGGTCGCCCTCATGGCCGAGGCCTCCTCCCGCCCCGTCAAGACGTTCAATATCGCGTTTCGCGAAGGAAGCTACGACGAGTCCTCGTACGCGCGCGAGGTCGCGAAGCTCTTCGGGACCGAGCACCGGGAAGAGATCCTCACCCCTGACGTCGTCTCTCTCTTCGACCGTCTCGTGGTGCACCTCGATGAGCCCTTCGCGGACGTCTCGCTCTTCCCCACGTACCTCGTGTCGGAAGTCGCCTCGCGCGAAGTGAAAGTCGTCCTCTCGGGGGACGGGGGAGACGAGCTCTTCGCGGGCTACGACTGGTACATCGCCGATCGGCTGGCGAGGACCCTAGCGAGATTCCCCGGCCCGCACGCGCTCAGAGTCCTCGAGCGCGCGAGCGAGTGGTTCCCCGAGAGCGCCAAGAAGAAGGGGCTCGTCAACAAGGTGAAGCGCTTCCTCGCGGGAGCTGCGGCTCCGGCAGCGCTCCAGCACTACCGGTGGCTCTCTCACCTTCGCGCCGGGGAGAAAACCGAGCTCTACAGCCCGGGTCTGCGCGAATCGCTCGAGGGGTTTTCCGCCGCCGCTCCCGTGATCTCTACCCTCGGTGAGGAGCGAAACGACCTCCTCAACCGCCAGCTCCACACGGACTTCAAGCTCTTCCTCGCCGACGACATCCTCGTCAAGGTCGACCGAATGAGCATGGCGACCTCTCTCGAGGCGAGAGCGCCGTTTCTCGACAAGGACGTCGTCGAGCTCGCGTTCCGCATGCCGGGCTCGCTGAAGCTCCGGGGCTACCGGCGCAAGCACATCCTCAAACAGGCGATGGCCGACAAGCTCCCGCCGAGGATCCTGAACCGGCGCAAAGAGGGGTTCAGCATTCCCATGAAGAACTGGCTCCGGAGCGAGCTCCGGCCCCTGATGGAATCGCTCCTTTCGAGAGAGCGTATCGAGGCGCGCGGCCTCTTCGAGTGGCCCGCGGTCGAGCGGCGCATGCGAGAGCACCTCGAGGGCGGAAGAAACCACGCACACCAGCTCTTCCCCTTGATGGTCTTCGAGCGCTGGGCCCAAGAGTTCCTGGGATCTTGAACGCCAGGTTCCCCTTGGAATCCCAAGGCCCATGTGTGAAGGGGGATGGGGGGACCGGAGGGAATAAGGGGGATAAGATATTCCCGATGACTGCCTTATCTCCACATCTCCTCCCATCTCCACATCCCCCTTCTTACACCAGAATCGGATAATCCCCTGCAAGACCACGCCGGCGTCGTCAGCCTGATCCCGGCGGCCTCGGTGCTTCTCCTGGCGCTCGTGACGCGCCGAACGTTCGAATCCCTTCTCGGAGGAACCCTCGTCGGCTACGCGCTCACGAGCGGCTTCGGTTTCTTCTCCGCCTTCGCCGACTCCATGCTCTCGGTCATGAAGGACGAGACCGTCGGTTGGATTACTCTCGTGGTCGGGCTCTTCGGCTCGCTCATCGCTCTCCTGGTGCGCTGCGGCGGAACCCTGGCCTTCGGCGAGAAGGTGGGAAAGCTCGTTCGCGGCCGAACCGGGGCGCTTCTCGCGACCTGGTTCATGGGGCTCGTGATTTTCCTCGACGACTACTTGAACGCTCTCGCGGTCGGAGCCTCGATGCAGCGCGTGACCGACCGCTTCCGCGTCTCCCGGGAGATGCTCGCCTACGTCGTCGACTCGACGGCCGCCCCGGTCTGCGTTCTCGTGCCTCTCAGCACCTGGGCGTTCTACGTCGCGGGTCTTCTCGAGGGTGTGGGCGCGGCGCCCTCGCGCGAAGGGCTCGCGCTCTACCGCTCGGTGATTCCCTTCGTCGTTTACGGCTGGGTCGCGGTCCTCGTCGTCCCGCTGGTGGCGGTGGGACTCCTGCCTCTCGTCGGGCCGATGCGCAAGGCCGAGATGCGAGCGCGCGACGGCGAGGTCGCGCCCCCCGATTCCCCGTCCTCCGACGCCGCTTTCGGCATCGACAAGGCGCCCGCGAACCCGCGGCTCTCCAATTTCGTAGTTCCCCTCGTGGCGCTCATCGGGTTTTCGTGGCACCTCAACGACGCGCTGAAGGGGGTCATGGTGGCGGTCGCGCTCACCATCGTGCTCCTCCTGGCGCAGCGGCTCCTGAGCTTCAAGGAGATCTCGGAAAGCTTCTTCCTCGGCTTCCAGTCCATGGTTTATCCTCTCGGCATCGTGGTGGTGTCGTTCGGTCTCCGGAACGTGAACGAGGATCTCGGGCTCACCCAGTTCGTCATCGAGAGCGTTCAGCCGATCATGAGCGGTGCTCTCCTACCCGCGGTCGCCTTCGTGAGCTTGTCGCTTATCGCCTTCGCCACCGGCTCCTTCTGGGGAGTCTACGCGGTGAGCCTTCCCATCGTAGTACCTCTCGCGCAGTCGATGGGAGTCTCGCTTCCGCTCTCGATCGGCGCCGTGGTCTCCGCCGGAGCTTTCGGTTCTCATGCGTGTTTCTACGGCGACGCCACCGTGCTTTCAGCCCAGGCGAGCGGATGCAACCTCTTCGCCCATGCCTGGACGCAGCTTCCCTATGCCGCCCTCGCCGCCGCTGTCTCTACGGCTGTCTACCTCGTTCTCGGTTATCTGCTATGACCCGTATAGCGCTTCTCCAGCTATCGGCCTCCGAAGACGCCGCCCGTAACCAGCGCAAGACCGAGGAGAAGATCCGCGAGGCGGCTTCGAGCGGCGCCTCTATCGTCTGCCTCCAGGAGCTTTTCCAGTCCCGCTACTTTCCCCAGCGGGTGGACGTGCGAGGCTACGGGCTCGCTGAAACGCTTCCCTCGAAGACTTCCGAGCGCATGGCGGAGCTCGCGGCGGAGCTCGAGATCGTCCTCATCGTCCCCGTCTTCGAAGAGGCGCGGCCCGGGGTGTACTTCAATACCGCGTTGGTCTTCGACGCCGACGGCCGCGAGCTCGGGAAATACCGCAAGACCCACATTCCCGACGGACCCCAGTACCACGAGAAGTTCTACTTCACCCCGGGAAACCTCGGCTATCCCGTCTTTCCCACCCGCCACGGGGTCATCGGAGTCGGGATTTGCTGGGACCAGTGGTTTCCGGAGGTCGCGCGGGTCTTCGCGCTTGAAGGCGCCGAGATCCTCTTCTACCCTTCGGCAATCGGCTCCGAGCCGGATCGGCCCGGCTACAGCTCCGCCGAGGCATGGAGGACGGTCATCCGCTCGCACGCCATCGCGAACGGCATCTTCGTCGCCGCCGTGAACCGCGTCGGAGTCGAGGATGAGATGACGTTCTACGGCGAGAGCTTCGTCGCCGATCCTTACGGGGAGGTTCTGGTTCGGGCCGGGGCCGAGGAGGAGGTCCTGGTCGCGGACCTCGATCTCGGACGCATTCGCGAGCTCAGGGAGCTCCTTCACTTCCTGAGAGACCGCCGCATCGACACCTATCACCCACTTTTGGAACGCGTCGTCGAGTAAACGTGAATGAGGTGATTGCTATGACGGACAACGTTTCGCCCATGAAACAGCACGTCTCGATCCTGGGAATCCTTTATATCGTCTTCGGCTGTCTCGGGATCCTGGGGGCTCTCGCGTTCCTCGCCCTCTTTGGAGGGATCGCGGGGATCGTCGGTCTGGTGGCGCATGAGGAGCCCGACGCTGCCGTGGCGGTCCCGATCCTCGGAGGCATCGGGGTGGTCGTCTCCGTCCTTCTGGCTCTGCTCTCTGTTCCCGGGCTCGTGGTCGGCATCGGCCTCACGAAGTTCCGACCCTGGTCCCGGATCGCGGGCGTCGTGCTCTCCGTCCTGAATCTGCTGAACTTTCCGTTCGGGACAGCGCTCGGCGCCTACGGCCTCTGGGTTCTTTTGTCCAAGGAATCGGAGCCAATCTTCGTCTGAGGGGCCTGAGCGGGTACAATGCTTCGGTGATTCGAAAGGGTATCATTCTCGCCGGAGGCTCGGGCACCCGTCTCTATCCGATGACGGCGGCGGTGAGCAAGCAGCTCCTGCCGATCTACGACAAGCCCATGGTCTATTTCCCGCTGTCGACGCTCATGCTCGCGGGAATTCGGGACGTACTCGTCATCACCACGCCCCACGATCAACCGCTCTTCGAGGGGCTTCTCGGGGACGGAGGCCATCTGGGTATCCGCATCTCCTACGCCCTGCAGCCGCATCCCGACGGGCTGGCGCAGGCGTTTGTCATCGGCCGGGAGTTCATCGATGGCGAGGGCTGCGCCCTGGTCCTGGGGGACAACATCTTCTATGGGCACGAGCTGACTCTGCACCTCCGGCGGGCGGCGGAGCGGGATTCGGGCGCGACCATCTTCGCCTACTGGGTCCGCGATCCCGAGCGCTACGGCGTCGTGAGCTTCGGGGCGAACGACGAGCCCCTGCGCCTGGTGGAGAAGCCGGAGCGTCCCGAATCGTCGTATGCCGTGACCGGCCTCTATTTTTACGACCACCAGGTCGTCGACCTCGCGGCGACGCTTTCGCCGTCCGCGAGAGGCGAGCTCGAGATCACCGACCTGAACCGCCTCTATCTCGAGCGAAGGCAGCTCCACGTGGAGAAGCTCGGGAGGGGATTCGCCTGGCTCGATACCGGAACCAAGGAAGCGCTTCACCAGGCGGCGAGTTTCATCGAATCCGTGGAGCAGCGGCAGGGACTCAAGATCTGTTGTCCCGAGGAGATCGCCTTCCACATGGGCTTCATCGACGCCGCGGCGCTCCAGAAGCTCGGTGAAGCGTGCCAGGGGAGCGAGTACGGACGCTATCTTCTCTCGCTCGTGAATCTGGACCGTCGTCCGTGAGAGCCTCCGCGACCGCGCTCGAGGGCGTGATGCTCTTCGAGCCGGTATGCCACCAGGACGCTCGCGGCCTTCTAGTCGAGACGTACAAGGAGTCGTCCTACCGCGATGCCGGCCTCGACGCCGTCTTCGTCCAGGACAATCTGTCGCTCTCGCGCCGGCGCGTTCTCCGCGGTCTTCATTATCAAAGACGGCAGGGAAAGCTCATTACCGTGGTGCGAGGCGAGATCCAGGACATCGCCGTCGACATCCGCCCGGACTCGGAAACGTTCGGGCGTTGGGTGCAGGCGCGACTTTCGGGAGAGGACCACCGGCAGATCTATATCCCGCCCGGTTTCGCCCACGGGTTCTCCGTGCTGTCGGACGAAGCCTACGTCTGGTACAAGACGACCGACGTCTACCGGCCGGAGGAAGAGGGGGGGATCCGCTGGGATGACCCCGACCTGGGCATCGACTGGAAGGTCCAGGACCCCATCGTTTCCGAGCGCGATCGGCGCCACCCGCCGTTGAAAGACGTCGATCGAAGCGCGCTCATCACGAGACGAGAGCTCGAAGGCGGCTGAGTCTCAACGTCGCCTCGCGACCACGATCTTCCCGAAATGCGCTCCCGACTCCATGTGGTGGAGAGCGTCCGGGAGCTCCTCGAAGCGGAACTTGCGATCGATCGCCGGCTGAATCGGGTGCTCGTCGAGGAAGGCCACGAGCTTCTCGAAGTTGGCCCGCGAGTCGACGAGGATTCCCAGCACGCGCAGCCGCTTCATGGTGAGAGGCGCGATGTTGACTTCGCCCGAGAGTCCGGTGACCCCGCCGAGAACCGCGACCAGCCCACCCGCGCGCGCCGCTTTGAGAGACGCGCTCATGGTGGCGATGCCCCCGGTCTCGACCACGATGTCGGCACCCTGCCCCTTCGTGGCGTCGAGGACGTCCTTGTCCCAGCGCGGGCTCTTCCGGTAGTTGACCAGGACGTCGGCGCCGAGAGCCCGGGCCCGCTCGAGCTTCTCGTCGCTCGAGGACGTCACGATGACCCGCGCCCCCAGGGCTTTCGCGAGCTGGATGACGAAGACCGAGACGCCCCCGGTTCCGAGAGTGAGCACCCACTGCCCCGGCTCGAGCCGGCCTTCGGTCACGAGCGCGCTCCATGCAGTGAGGGCCGCAATCGGAAGCGTCGAGGCTCCGGAGGCGTCGAGATTCCTGGGCACTTTCAGCACCGCCCGCTCCGGCAGGACGACCTTCTCCGCCGCGACACCCGGCCCGGGCACACCCAGGGTCGAAGCGACGTAGCGTTTCTCGAACGGTCCCTCGATCCAGTCGGAGATGAAGTGCGTCATGACACGCTCGCCGGGCCGCACGCGGCTCACCCCTTCGCCCGCGGCGGCGATGGTGCCCGCAGCGTCGCTCGCGGGAGTCGCCGGAAGCGCGATGTTCGGGTTGTAGGAGCCCTTCACCACCAGGAGATCGCGGTAATTGAGGCTGAACGCCTCGACGTCGAGGACGACCTCGCCCGGACCCGGCGTCGGGTCCTCTCGTTCCACGATCTTCAACTGGTCCAGACCAAACGATGCGAACTCGTATCGACGCATGGGCGCATTATGCTAGATTCCCCTCAGATTGGCAGCGCTCATGTTTAGGATGGGGAGATTGGGGAGATAGGGAGATGATTCGGAAGGGAAGTTTATCTCCCCATCCCCTTATCCCCACATCCCCCTTCTTACACCAGCACACTACGGTGGATTTCAGCGATGGGTGACGAACCGACGATCTTCGACCGGATCCTCCGCGGAGAGATTCCGAGCCACAAGGTCTACGAGGACGAACACGTGTTCGCGTTTCTCGACATCAATCCGATCGCGAAGGGCCACACGCTCGTGGTTCCGAAGGAGTCGAAGGCCTACCTCCACGAGCTCAGCGACGACTCGGCGGCGGCGATCGGCCGGGTGCTCCCGCGTCTCTGCCGGGCAGTAATGAAGGCGACGGGCGCGACCGCGTACAACGTCCTCCAGAACAACGGGAGCGCCGCTCACCAGGCGGTGCTCCACGTCCACTTCCACATCATCCCGAAGTTCTCGCGGGAGGGGCTCGGAATCGGCTGGTACCCGTCGAGCCTGCAAGCCGAGGCGGGGAAAGAGCTCGCAGGGGCAATTCGAGACGCGTTGGACGAAGCTTCGAAATAGTCGGGACCGTGGGCTCGAACTGGCGTTGGCCTCTATAATTGAAGGTATGAAAGCGTCCTCGGTTTGGGAGACCTTCCGCGAAGGGAGCAGATTCTTCATGAAAGAGGGAGACGTCTATGAGACGCTGAGGGCCCTCGTGAAGCGCCTGGACCAGGAGGGGCTAGAATACGCCGTGATTGGCGCGATGGCGCTGGCGGCCCACGGCTATCGTAGGTTCACCGAAGACGTCGACATTCTCTTGAGGCCGGACACCCTTGACCGATTTCGAGAGAAGCTTGTGGGGCTCGGCTACTTGCCCGCTTTCCCGAATGCACGGAAGTCGTTCCGCGATACCCGCACCGGCGTCAAGATTGAAGTAATGACGACCGGAGAGTATCCCGGAGACGGCAAACCAAAGCCCGTCGTTTTCCCGGACCCGCGCGAGGCGGCCGTAAACAAAGAGAACTTGTGGGTCATCGGTCTCGAAAAGCTGATCGAGCTCAAGCTCGCATCGGGTCTTTCGGCGCCTCACCGCCTCAAGGATCTGGCCGACGTTCAGGAGCTGATTCTTCAATTGAACCTGCCCCTGGAGATTTCGAATCGGCTCGACCCGAGCGTTCGGCCGGAGTACGAGCGGCTTTGGAGCGCGGCGCAACACGCCCCCGAGGAACCGGGATAGCACTCGAGTTCCCCTGCGCTAGCGGCAGAATCCCAGCGATCCGAGCGTCAGCTCCGAGGAGAACCCGGTGCGAGAGCTCGAGGTGTTCACGGTGACGAAGAGCGCGTCGATGGCGCCGAGAGGGATCGCCCGCTTCGCGCCGAGCGTCGGGTAGAAGCGTTCCCAGGGAATGGCGATGGCGCCGGAGGTCGGAAGCAATACCGATGCGTAGTGCCCGTCCTCGCCGCTCCGGACCTCGATCCAGTACCGCATCGGTGCGGGCGAGCCGCCTCGGATCTCGATCCCGCGGTACGACGAGAGATCCATGGGCTTTCGGAGCGCGAGAGCCACCCACCGATCGATCTTCTCCGGGGTCTTCTGCGAGAGGCGGTAGGAGAGCCTCAACGCTCCCGAAGCTTCGTGCTCGATCGTCGCCTTTGACTCGTCGTCCATCTCGAGACGGAGCTCCGCGAGCGCCACGGGCTCGACGACGCCGCAGGCGAGCGGGTCCGCCTTCACCGGAGCACCCTCTGAGCCGACGAAGAGGGGATTCGACAGAATCCAGGGCACGTCTTCGGCAAGAAGAGGATGGTTCTCGAGGTAGACCTCGACCCGGTAGACCCCCGGCCCGGGCGACATCATGCGAAGCTCGTTCTCTTTCGTCGAGCCCACGACCACGCCGTTTCGCTTGAGGTCGATGCGAGCGCCCGAAGTCGCCGAGTTGAGTCTCACCACGAGCGCCCCCTCGCTCTCCGTGAGCTCGAAGCGCTTCGGCTCACCCGCCGCCCGCACGAGCGAGAAGAACTCCCCGCGTCGGATCGCTTTCTCGGGCGTCTCCCGGTAGCGGGGGACGACCGCAAGCCCCACGTAGCCCATCGCCGTTCGATAGGAGGGAATCCCGATCGTCCGCTCTTCGGTCAGCGGGAACCCGCCGTGCGCGTTTGCGGCGTAAAACCCAAGGACGCGGCCGCGCGAAAGAAGCTCGTCCCACCGCGCGAGCGCTTCCGTCGGCGCCTCGAAGCCGCTGATGTAGTAGTTGCGGTTGAAGAACGAGAAGAACGCCCAGGAGAGCTTTTGTCGAAGAGAGCTTCGTCGATAGTACGACGTGACGTTTACGATCTCGATTCCGTCGGGTGCCAGGTCCGGCTCCCAGTAGCCCCACCGGTGCACCGGGTCTTCGGGGTAGGTGACGATGCTCAACCCGCCCCAGGCGGCGACGTCGCTCACCGCGTCGGGAGGAAACGGCGGAAGGGTGTAGCGCGGAAGCTCGTCGACGTCGGAGACGATCAGATGGCCGTCGGGGATCCCGACTTCCGAGCCTCCGATGAACCGCACCCCGTCGATGGTTCTCTTCATCGTCGCCGCTTCCGGGTGGGGCGCCCCATGGTCGCTCATCATGACGAAACCGACCCGCGCCTCCTTCGCCTCACGCGCTATGTCCTCGATGGGCGCGAGCCCGTCGGAAAGCGTCGAATGGACGTGGAATGCCCCAAAGACGTAGGAATCCGAGGATTCCGGGGAGTATCTCGTTAGCGAAAGCCCGCGGGCGAGGAGTAGGCCGAGCCCAAGCACGAGGGCCGCGAGGACCACACGCCGGGCGTAAGACACTTCGGCCATCTTATCCAAAAGCCGTCTTTCTCGACGACAGCAAGAATTGAACTGGAGATCCTTCCGAAGAAGCAAGAGCTCGCCCGGCGGAGATGCGCCGAGCGATTGTTATAGAATTTCCCCTCGACGCTCGTCCGCCCACCAAAGGAGTCACGATGCGAGTTTTCGCCGCGCTTTTCGTCCTGCTCACGCCGTTCGCGGCCGCCGCGAGCGAAGTCGACCCCAAGATTTACCAGTCGATGGAGTGGCGGGGGATTGGCCCCTTCCGCGGGGGGCGGTCGAACGCCTCGACGGGCGTGTTTCAAGACACTCAGACGTTCTACTTCGGCGGGGTCGGGGGCGGCGTCTGGAAAACGACGGACGGAGGCGAGACCTGGGTCAACGTCACCGACGGTCAGCTCAAGACCTCGTCGGTCGGCGCGATCGCTATAGCACCCTCCGACCCCAACGTCATCTACGTGGGGATGGGCGAGCACGCAATTCGCGGTGTGATGACGTCGCACGGCGACGGCGTCTACAAATCGACGGACGCGGGAAAAACCTGGAAGCACATGGGGCTTCCCCGGTCGCGCGCGATCTCGAGGATCCACGTCCATCCCACGGACCCCGACGTCGTCTACGTCGCGGCGCAGGGGGCGCCTTACGGGCCGAGCGAGGACCGGGGCATCTATCGCTCGAAGGATGGGGGAGCGACCTGGATGAAGGTTCTCTACGTCTCTCCGGATGCGGGCCCGTCGGATCTCGCGATGGACCCCTCGAACCCGCGCATCCTGTATGCTGCGTTCTGGGATCACCGGCGTACGCCGTGGGAGGTGCGGAGCGGCGGCCCCGGAAGCGGAATCCACAAGTCGACCGACGGTGGCGAGAGCTGGGTAAAGCTCGACGAGGGTCTTCCGGCCGTAAAGGGGAAGCTGAGCGTTTCGGTCTCCGCGAATCCCGAGAGGATCTACGCTCTCGTCGAGGCGGATCCGAAGGGCGGGCTCTATCGATCGGAAGACGCGGGGAAGACCTGGACGCTCGTGAACGAGACCTGGGGCATCCGCACCCGGGCCTGGTACTACATCAAGGTCTTCGCCGATCCCAAGAACCCCGACGTCGTCTGGGTCACGAACGCGAATCTCCTGAAATCGATCGACGGGGGAAAGACCTTCGAGACCGTTCGCGTGCCCCACGGGGACAATCACCACCTCTGGATCCATCCCGAGGACCCCGACATCATTATCAACTCGAACGACGGCGGGGCGAACATCTCGTACAACGGGGGCAAGACCTGGTCCACGCAGCAGAACCAACCCACGGCGCAGTTCTACCGGGTCAATACCGACAACCAGTTCCCGTACTGGGTCTACGGCGGGCAGCAGGACAACACCTCCGTCGCCATCGCGAGTCAGACGTTCGAATCCGGCATCACCTGGAAGGACTGGCATCCCGTCGGCGGTTGCGAGAGCGCCTACGTCGCGTTCGATCCGGAGAACCCCGTTCGCATCTACGCTGGATGTTACATGGGCCAGATTACCGAGTGGGACGCACGCACCCGGCAGGAGAGAAGCGTCATGGCCTACCCCATGCTTCCGGCCGCCATGGCGTCCCGCGACATGAAATATCGGTTCAACTGGAATGCGCCCATCGTGGCCTCGCGGCACGAACCGAAGATCTTGTATCACGCGGGGAACGTACTTCTTCGAACGAGCGATCGCGGCGTGAGCTGGGTGGAAGCGAGTCCCGACCTCACGACCGACGACGACGAGAAGCAGGGTCCGGGCGGAAGCCCCATCACCAATGAGGGCGCGGGCGGGGAGATCTACGGCACGATCTACTACGTCGCCGAATCGCCGCACGACCCGGCGACGCTCTGGACGGGGAGCGACGACGGGCTCGTCCACGTGACGCGCGACGCCGGCGCGCACTGGGATCGAGTGACGCCCCCTTCGATCGGGGAAGCGATGGTAAACGCCATCGACCTCTCCCCGCACGAACCGGGGAAGGCCTACGTCGCGGTGACGCGGTACAAGTTCAACGACTTCACTCCGCTCGCGTTCAAGACCAACGACTACGGGAAGACGTGGAAGAAGATTACCAAGGGCATTCCCGAGGAGGCCTGGGTCCGCGTGGTGCGGGAGGATCCCAAGCGGCGAGGCCTGCTCTACATGGGAACGGAGCTCGGGATCTTCGTCTCGTTCGACGACGGCGAGAGCTGGGACTCGCTCCAGCTCAACCTTCCGGTGACGCCGGTGACGGACCTCATGGTCCACGAGCAGGCGAACGACCTGGTCATCGCGACCGCGGGCCGCTCGTTCTGGATCCTCGACGACGTCTCGCCGCTCCAGCAAATCGATGACTCCGTCAAGAGCGCGCAGCTCCATCTCTTCGCTCCGCGCCCGGCTCACCGGGTCGAGCGCGGCTTCAGCTTCGGCAGCGCCGCCGCCGTCGGGAAGAATCCCCCGGCGGGCGCCATCGTCGACTTCATCGTCGACGAAGTCTCCGAGGAGAAGAAGCTCACCCTCGAGATCCTGGATTCCTCCGGAGCCGTCGTCCGACGCTACCCGCCCGAGGAGCCTCCCGAAGGACCCGCCGCGGAGCGCAACCCCTGGAAGCCGAAGGCGGGAATGAACCGCGTGAGCTGGGACCTCAGACACGAGAGTCCGAAGCGAGTGCCCGGGCTATTCTCGTTCGGCGGCCTCCAGGGGCGGAAGGTCCTGCCTGGGACCTATCAAGTCCGTCTCACGGCGGGCGACGAGACGCGGACCCGGACGCTCGAGGTGAAGAAAGACCCGAGGCTCGATACCCCGTTGAGCGTCTATCAGGAGCAGGATGATTTCCTGAAGAACGTCGCGAACCAGATCTCTGCGATCCATGAGGGCGTGATCCGGCTCCGGGGAGTGCGGGAGCAGGTGCAGGCCTTCCTCGATCGGACGAAGGAGCGGGAGGACGCCGCCGCCATTCAGGAATCGGGAAAGACCCTGATCCAGAAGCTCGACGCGATGGAGGATCAGCTCATTCAAAAGCGAACTGTCGACGGGCAGACGGTGATCAACTTCGAAGTCCAGCTCAATCACCACTTCATCATCCTTCACGGAGCGGTCGACGGCTCCGAGGAGGGCGTGATCGAGGGGGCGAAAGACCGGTTCTCTGACCTCATGGCCCAGTGGAACGAGAAGAAAGCCGCGCTCGACTCTCTCCTCGGGACCGAGCTCGGGGCGTTCAATACCCTCGTGCGCGAGAACGGGATTCCTCTGGTGGTTCTCCCGGGCTCGCCGTGAGCCCGCCATCGCGCGACGCTCCGCGGGACCGCGCCGAAGCCCGCAGGGCGGAAGCGGCCGCCATCCGGGTCTTCGTCACCGGAGGCACGTTCGACAAAGAGTACGACGAGATCCGGGGCGAGTTCTACTTCTACGCCGGCGGTGCCGTCCCGTGCCATTGAGTCGGGTACAATTCCCGCCGGACTTGCGCCCTTCCCGTAAGAATGTATAAACTAATAGTTTCTCAAAAGGCAGGAGTAACGATGGCCCGCAAATGCAAGCTGACCGGTAAAGGCCCGTTATCGGGCAACCTCATCTCCCACGCTCACAACAAGACCAAGAGGTTCCAGCTTCCGAACCTCCAGTGGAAGCGTGTCTTCGTCCCCGAGCTCGGCCACACCGTTCGCATCCGGATGACCACTCGCGCCATTCGGACCATCGACAAGAAGGGCCTCATGGCTTTTCTGCGCGACGAGGGGCTCTCAATCAAAGACGTCCTGTAGCCTCGGATCCCTCAAGTGCCGTAACTGGCATCTCTCCGCGATTCACTCGGTCGGCCACACGCCTTCCTCTTCCCAACCGTCGAGTTCAGCCCGGAGTCCTGTTCCGTCGGCGTACCCCTTTCTGTAGCGGGCATCGATCGCCGATTGCCTCTTCCTTCGCAAGTAGTCACTGACGATGCGTCGAAGCACGGCGGATCGGCCTACTTTTCGAACCTCCTCGTCGGCATCCAGTTTGGCCAGAAGGCGTTCGTCAAACATCACCTGCACGGGTCTCATGTTGGTATTTTATGTTTGGAATACTATGTGGAACGCAACGGGTGGGAAATACGTGCACTACGCTGAATCCAGGTACTTCACGAAGACGACCTCGTTCTGGGCCTCGTTGTACAAGAGCTCGTCGGCGAGGGACTGGGACATCAGGATCCCGAAGCCGCCTGGGCGCAGGCCCTTCTTCTCCCGGGCGAAGACGTGCGCCATGGGAGCCTCTTCGGTGTTCGTGACCGCGGCGTGATCGATCTCGGAGAGGCGGAAGCCTTCACCGGGATCGGCGATCCGGTAGAGGATCATCTTCCGCGCCCGCAGGTACGTCACCCGAACCTCGCGGTTCGGGTCGAGCTTCCCCCCCCACTCGACCGCGTTCAAGAGCATCTCGCGAAAGACCCGGCCGATGGCATCGCGGACGGCGGGGTCGAGGTCGGCATCGAGCCGGGCGAGAAAGCCCTGGATGCGCTCCGCCGATTCGCGATCGCAAGGCAGGGCAAGCTCGATCCAGTTGGGCTTGGCCGAGATCACGCGTACCGGCCGGGAAGCTCTCGCGCCGCTCAGCGCCCTCTCGATCGTCGCGACCAGTTCGTCGGGATCGATGGGCTTGGTCAGAAACGCGTAGGCCTGGGCGCGCACCGCCTCGAGGAGAGTTTTGGGGGTATCGTCGGCGGTGATGATGATGACGACGGGAGGATGAAGGCCGGATTCCTTCATTTTCGCGAGGAGCTCGAGACCGCTCATCTCCGGAAGCCACACGTCCAGGAGCAGGAGGTCGACGCGCTCGCGGTCGAGCTTCTGGAGGGCCTCCGCCGCGGTCGCGACGGCCGTCACTTGATGGCCCGCGTCCTCCATCACCTTCTGAATTCGGTGTTGAGTGACGCGCTCGTCCTCGACCAGAAGAATCTTGCTCACGGTGTCCTCGCTCGGCGCTTCTCGAGTAACTTCTGGAGCGCCTCCTCCAAACGCGTCGTCTCTTCCACGAGATCGGCGAAAAGCCCGGTCGCGGAATCGAGATCGCCCTCCCGCGCCCTTCGCTCGAGCTCCTTCGCCTTGTTGAACGCCCGGCGACACGCGAAATTCCCGAGAGAACCGATGAACGCGTGCGCCGAGGAGGCGAGCTCGGAGGGGTCCTCGCGCTCGATGGCTTCCTTCATGTGGGCGAGCATCACGCTCGAATCCTCCATGAACAGGTCGATGAGCTCTCGGAGAAGCTTCTCGTCTCCCCGGACCCCGGCCATCAGGGCTTCCTCGTCGACGACCGGCGCCGGAGACTCGGTCGAGGGCTCCGGCCGCGGCTCGACGGAGAAGCGAGAGGCTACCTTCTCGATGGTCGCGAGGAGCTCCTCCGCCCGGATCGGCTTGGAAACGTAGTCGTCCATCCCCGCGCGGAGGCACCGCTCGCGGTCTTCCCTCATCGCGTACGCGGTGAGGGCGATGATCGGGATGTGCGCGCCTGTCGCCTTCTCTTTCGCGCGAACCGCCTCGGCAGCCTCGATTCCGCTCACGTCGGGCATCCGCACATCCATGAGAACGAGATCGAAACGGCCCGGGTTCTCGAGGCGCTCGAGAGCCTCGCGGCCGCTCGCGGACATCTCCACGTGATGCCCCGCCTTCGCGAGAAAATGCCGCACCAGCTCGCGGTTGACGGGATTGTCCTCGGCCAGGAGCACGTGGAAGCCGCCGTGCCGGCGTCGAGGTGCTACGACCGGCGCCGACTCGGGAAGAGGCTCGATCTTGTCGGGCGTGGTTCGCCCAAAGCTCGCGGTGAAGTGGAACGTGCTGCCCTGGCCGGGAGCGCTCTCGAGCCAGATCCGTCCGTTCATCATCGAGACGAGCTGGGAGGAGATGGCGAGGCCGAGACCGGTCCCGCCGTACTTCTGGGCGGTCGAAGGGTCGCCCTGGGAGAAGGCCTCGAAGATGACCTCGCGCTTGTCCTCGGCGATACCGATGCCGGAGTCGGTGACCGAAAAATGAAGCGTGGCGTTCGCCTCGCCGCTCGACGCCGGCTCCACCTCGAGGAGCACGTTGCCCCGGTCGGTGAACTTCACCGCGTTTCCCATCAAGTTCAAGAGTATCTGGCGAAGCCGCTTCGGATCTCCCACGAGCGAATCGGGAACGTCATCCCGGATGTGGGCGGAAAGGCCGAGGCCCTTTTCGTGAGCTCGCATCTCGAGGATTTTGACGGTGGCGCTCACGCATCGCCTGAGAGAGAAGGGAGTGGAGTCGACGCCCAGCTTGCGCGCTTCGATCTTGGAGATGTCGAGGATGTCGTTCAGAAGCTCCAGGAGCTCCTCCGCCGCCTGCTTGGCGCGGGTCAGGTGATCGCGCTGGGTCCCGTCGAGCTCGGAGGCGAGGACCAGCTCCGTCATGCCGATGACGGCGTTCATCGGAGTGCGGATCTCGTGGCTCATGTTCGCCAGGAACTCGCTTTTCGCGCGGGTCGCGTCCTCCGCCTGGTGTTTGGCGAAATCCAGCTCCTCCACGAGCTGCTTCAATCTGTATGCGTTCTCCTCTTCGGCACGCTTCGCCTGCTCCAGCTTGCCCGCGTAGCGTTTGAGGGCCTCCTCGGCTTGCTTCCGGTCGGTGATGTCGCGGGCGGTGGCATAGATCCGTTTCTCAGCCAGCGAAGTGGTGGCGTTCCAGAGGAGCCATTTGTAAGAGCCGTCCTTGCAGCGGTAGCGATTCTCGAAGGAGTGCAGCTCCGAGCCGCCTTCTAAGCTCGCCGCGATCCGCATGGTGGAGATGCGATCGTCGACGTGGACGAAGTCGAGGTAGGGCTTCTGGAGCAGCTCTTCGCTGGCGTAACCGAGGGTACGCGTCCAGGCGGGATTCACCCGGGTGAAGTTGTAGTCGAAATCGGCGACGCACATCATCTCGATCGAGAGATCGAAGAAGCGGTCGAGCTCTTCCTGCGCCTGGTCTCGCTCGGACATGGTCCGGACGAGGGCCGCGACCTTGCGCCGCTCCTCGAGGCGGCTCACGACCTGGCGCGCGAGTGCCCGGAGGCTCTCGAGCTGCTGTGAGGTGAGCTCCCGGGGTTTGCGGTCGGCCAGGCAGAGGGTTCCGAGGGCGAAGCCGTCCTCGGTCAGAAGCGGAGCCCCGGCGTAGAAGCGCAGACCGGGATACGAGGTCACGAGCGGGTTGTCATGGAAGCGCTCGTCGCGGAGGGTGTCTGCGACGACCAGGACATCCTTTCCCAGGATGGCGTGGGCGCAAAAGGCGTGTTCGCGCGGAGTTTCCCTCACGTCGATGCCCACCGTCGACTTGAACCACTGCCGCGCCTCGTCCACGAGACTGACCACGGCTATAGGGACGTCGAGGATGTGCGAGGCGAGCATCGTCAGGTCGTCGAACGCCTGCTCCGGGGGCGTATCGAGGATCTCGTAGCGCGCGAGCGCTTCGAGCCTTTCGGCCTCGTTCTCGGGGAGAGCCGGTGTTTTCATCGGAACCAGGCGAGCGCCTCCTCGAGATCCCAGGTCCAGCCGAAACGGTCGGCCACACGGACCATCTCCACGATCCGTCGAATCTTCTTGTTCGCGCCGAGAAGCATCACCTTGCCGCCGCGGCCGGCGACGGAGATGTAGTGGCCGACGAGAATGCCGATGCCCAGGCTGTCGAACCAGGTGACTTCCCAGAGATCGAAGATGGTGTTCAGCTTGCCGTCCTGGAGCAGCTTCGAAAGCGTCTGCTTCAGCTGGTCCGCTTGCTTTCCGTCGACGATCCGGCCCTTGATCCGGACCCGGGCGACGTCGCCGTGAAAGGTTACGTCGACTTCCATGGACGGGCCCTCCTGGGAGAAGTGTAATGTATGCGAGCTCGAACATCGTCTTCAACTGAGACGCTCCCGCCTCTCGATGAAAATGGGTGGGCTTGAAGCTAGCGACGTTCCAACTTCACCCGCCGGAGACCTCGTTTCCCTTCGGCGGCGAGCTCCCGAGCCCCTGAGGACATCGTCTTCGGATAAGATAGCTGGACGGCACTGCAGGCTGATGAAAAACAAAGTCCAGCCTGTGCGAGCGCAGCGAGCCCGGCCGGGAGGAAGCGGCCGCGCCGAAGGCGCAGGGCCGCGGGAATTTTGCCGTGAGGACAGCTTCGAAGGAGCCCGGCAACATCTGATACCCTCGAAGGAGCCCGATGCGGACGATTCGGCCGTCCGACCCGAGCGCAGCCCTGAGCCCGAGCGAAGGGCGAGCGCAGCGAGTCCCGAAGCGAGAGTGCCGGGGGTGGGGCCCCGGCGCACTGAGGCGAGGAGCGAGGGGAGCGAGCCGAGCGTAGAGCGAGGCGAGCGCTATAGAATGACGGCGGAGGAACCTATGGGCGGAGAGGGCTCCCTCACTCTCGACCACGTGGCGCTGGTGACACCGGACCTGAACGCCTCGAAAGATGACTATGAGCGGCTCGGCTTTCAGCTGACCCGAGAGAGCGCTCATCGGGGGAAGCTCACTCCGGAAGGGCCGGTCGAGCCCTGGGGTTCCGGCAACCGTTGCGCGATGTTCCGCCAGGGCTACTTCGAGATCCTGGGGGTCGTCGACGAGAAGCTGCCCCACGATCGTTTCCGCGCGCTGGCCGACCGGTTCCACGGCGTGGGGCTCGTCGCCCTCGGGTGCGAGCGTGCCGACGAGCTTTTTCGATTGCGCAAGGACCGGGTACGGGGTTTGAAGCCGCCGGTCGAGATCGGGCGGGACGTTCCCATCGGCATCCAGGGAGACGCGACGAAGCCGGGTATCTTCCGAATCGTTCGGGCGGAGTCGGAGCTCTTTCCCGAGGTCGAGCTGTTCTTCATCGAGCATGCCACTCCGGACGTTCTCTGGCAGAAGGGCCTGCTCGACCATCCGAACGGTGTTCAGGCACTCGCGGGGATCACGGTGTGCTCGGAGTACCCCGAGGAGACGGCGGATCGCTTCGAGCGCCTCACGCTTCGCGAACGCGAGGAGGGCGAGCTTCGGTTCGAGCTCGACGAGGGCTCGGTCGAGATTGCGAGCGTCGACGAGGTCGTAGCACGGTTCACTGACGTCGTTCTTCCCGCCGTGCCTTGCATCGCGGTCGTGACCCTCACCGTTTCCGACGTCGACGAAACGCGGCGCTACCTCAAGGACAACGCCGTCACACCGCATTCCGCGGACGATGGGGTTTGGGTTCGCCCCGAGCGTGCCGGGGGAGTCGTGCTTCACTTCGTCGTCGCCTCGGGGAATCGACACGGGCGGGTGTAGAAACGTGGTGAGGGTCTTCAAGGACGGGGTGGGCTACGACTCCGAGAAGCTCATCGCCTCGGTCGAAGGCCAGGTGGGGATCCAGTGAAGACCCTTGTCCGGCTGGTCCTCGCCTCGAGCCTGGCCGCGGCCCGGCTCTCGGCGCAGGCGGAAACGGCCTTCGACGTTCGCGCCCACTACGCGAAGCGGGAGGTCATGATCCCCATGCGGGATGGGGTGAAGCTCTTCACCATCCTCTACGAGCCGAAAGACCGCTCCCGAACCTACCCGTTTCTCCTACTGCGAACCCCGTACTCCATTCTTCCCTACGGTCCCGACGAGTACCCTCCGCAGATCGGACCGTCGCCCGAGTTCGACCGCGACGGGTTCATCTTCGTCTTCCAGGACGTGCGAGGGAAGTTCCGCTCGGAGGGCGAGTTCGTGGTGATGCGGCCCTACGTACCGTCGAAGACGGGCAAGAAGACCGACGAGAGCACTGACAACTACGACACCATCGAGTGGCTCCTCGAGAACGTCGAGAACCACAACGGTCTCGCCGGCCAGTACGGGGTCTCCTACCCCGGATTCCAGACGGTCATGGGGATGATCGACGCTCATCCCGCGCTCAAAGCGTCCTCCCCCCAGGCTTCGCCGTCCGACATGTTCCTCGGAGACGACTGGCATCACAACGGCGCTTTCCGTCTCATGTACGCGTTCAGCTGGCTCTCCGCGAACGCGCGGGTCCGAGGGGGCGTCACGACCGAACGGGAAGCTCCCTTCGACTACGGCACTCCCGACGGCTATCGGTTCTTCCTCGACCTCGGTCCCATCGCGAACGTCAACGAACGCTACTTCGGATACTCGGTTCCCACCTGGAACGAGTTCATGGAGCACGGGGCCTACGACGACTACTGGAAGGACCAGGTCGTTCTGCCTCATTTGAACGGCATCCATCATGCGATCTTGAACGTGGGCGGCTGGTTCGATGCCGAGGATTTCTACGGTCCCATGACCATCTACTACGAGATCGAGAAGCGCAATCCAGAGAACGAGAGCGTTCTCGTCGTAGGACCGTGGCTCCACGGGGGTTGGAATCGAATGGATGGGGCCTCGCTCGGGAACGTCCAGTTCGAGTCCAAGACCGCCCGCTATTTCCAGAAGGAGATCCACCTCCCGTTCTTCCGGCACTATCTCAAGCAAGCGCCCGACCCCGCTCTTCCCGAGGCCTATGTCTTCGAGACCGGCTCGAACGTCTGGCGGAAGTACCTGGACTGGCCGCCTCCCCAGGCCGTGGTGAACAACCTCTACCTGCGGGAGGACGAAGGCCTTTCGTTCGAGCCTCCCCCGGCGACCGCGGAGGCGTTCGACAGCTACGTGAGCGATCCCGAAAAACCGGTGCCGTTCTCTGCCGAGACCCGCACCACCCAGGGGCACCTCTGGATGATCGAGGACCAGCGTTTCGCCGCCTCGCGCCCGGACGTCCTCGTCTACGAGAGCGAGGTCCTGGCCGAGGACCTCACCATCGCCGGTCCGATCCTGGCCCACCTCGCCGTCTCGACCACGGGCACGGACTCCGATTTCGTGGTCAAGCTCATTGACGTCTTTCCCGGCGACTTCCCCGACAACGAGCCGAACAATCCGAACAATCCGAACTGGGCGAGAGTTCGCATGGGGCATTTCCAGATGCTCCTCGCGGGCGAGGTGTTCCGCGCGAAGTTCCGGAAGAGCTTCGAAAAGCCGGAGCCCATGGTTCCGGGAGAGATTACCCCCATCGAGTTCGACTTGAGGGACCGCAACCACAGGTTCGAGAAGGGCCACCGCATCATGGTCCACGTCCAGAGCTCGTGGTTTCCCGTCATCGATCGAAACCCTCAGACCTTCGTCGACATCTACAAAGCGCAGGAGGAGGATTTCCAGGCGGCGACCCAGCGGATCTATCGCTCGGCGAAAAATCCGTCGTACTTGAAGGTCAACGTGATCCCGAGCGGCTCACGCGAGGCCGGAGGCCGCGAGTAGGTCGTTCTCGATCGCAAGGAGGCGACTTCCGGCGCGCTCCTCGGCCTTCTCCAGAGTGTCGTAGGGCTCGACCACCTCGAGATAGAATTTGATCTTGGGCTCGGTCCCGCTCGGCCGGACCGCGACCCTGCCTCCATCCTCGAGGTCGTAGAGAAGGACGTTGCCGTCTCGACGATCGTGGAAGGACCGAACGGGCTCATCGCCGAGCCGCCTGCGCGGCTCGCGCCTCAGGCGGTCCATCGCTTCCTCGATCCGGCGCGCGCCGTCGACTCCCTCGAGAGTGAGGTTTCGCTGTCGGCTCGCGTAGTACCCGTATCTGCGCCTGAGCTCCGCGAGGGCATCGAGGATCGTAAGCCCCCGCGCGCGTAGCTCGGTCGCCATTTCCGCGAGCGCGAGACCGGCCCCGATTCCGTCTTTGTCGCGAACCACGGTGCCGACGGTGTAGCCGAGAGCTTCCTCGTAACCGAAGACGAAGCGGACCCCCTCCTCCGCCTCGACGCGCATCGCCTCGTTCGCGATCCACTTGAACCCCGTGAGCGTATCCAGGTACCGCACGCCGAGGGTCGAGGCCATCTTCGAGAGCATCCGAGACGAGACGAGGGTCGAGACCACGAGGGGTTTCTTCTCCCGGGTGTGCGAGAGCACGTGGTGAGCGAGGACGACGCCGAGCTCGTTGCCGTTGAGGACGACGAAGTCCCCGGGGCCGCGCCGCACCGCCGCCGCTAGCCGATCGGCATCCGGATCGTGGGCGAGAGCGACGTCGCAGTCGTTCGTCTTCGCCACCGAAAGCAGGCGGTCGAGAGCCCCCGGCTCCTCGGGATTGGGAAAGGGAACCGTGGGAAACGCGGGGTCGGGCTCGCCCTGATCGGGAACCGGATAGAGTGCCTCGAAGCCGCGCCGTTTCGATGCCTCCAAGAAGAGGCGCTGCCCGCAGCCGTGGAGAGCCGTATAGGCGATGCGGAGCGACGGGTCGGAGTTGACCCGCGGGGGGAGGGCCGTGAGGTAGGCTTCGCCGATCGAAGGATGTTCCCGCACGAGAGGAGAGGATTCGACTCTCGGAATCCGCGATGCGCCCGGCGCCCCCTCGATGCGAGCGGCGATCCCCTCGTCGACCGGGGGAACGATCTGCGCGCCGTTCTCCCAGTACACCTTGTAGCCGTTGTACGCCTTCGGGTTGTGCGATGCCGTGATCATGATCCCGGCGGCGGCGCCAAGATGGCGGACGGCGAACGCGAGAAGGGGAGTCGGGTTCGGGCCCTCGATCCAGTGGACGGCGATCCCGTGAGCGGCGAGGACCGAGGCTGCGTCCTTCTGGAAGACGTCGGAAAGACGCCGACCATCTCGCGCCACCGCGACTCCACGCTCCTTCGCTCGGGGGATGCTCTCGATGACGTGAAGCGCCAGACCGTGAGTCACTCTCAGGACGAGCGAGCGGTTCATCCGGCTTTCGCCCGCTCCCAGAATGCCGCGGATCCCCGCGGTCCCGAACGGGAGCGGGCCCGAGAAGCGCGATTCGAGGTCTCGAATGGCGGAGTCGTCGCCGCCTCGTGCGCGAACCAGCAGGGTCGCGAGCTCTTTGCGGTCTTGGGGCTCGACCTCGTCCTCGAGGAATCGCTCGATGCGCGGAAGAAGGCCGCTCATCTCGGCTAGTGTGACAGCAGGTAGGCGGCGTACACCACTCCGACGCCGAGGGCGAAGGAAGCGGGAACGGTGACGCTCGAGCCCGAGGCTCGCAGCGCTTCGGGGAGAAGATGCTTCGCCGCGAGGAACAGGAGCATTCCGGAGAAAAAGCTCAGGAGCAGGGATAGAAAAAACGCCGGCAGGGAGAAGAACGACGGGACCATGGCGCCCGCGATCGGAGCGAGGGCGGTGACGAAGAGCATCATCGCGGTCTGGCGGATGTCGTGCTCAGTCCCCAGCATCACGCCCACCGCGCTGGCGCCGTCCGCGAGGCGGTGCAGCATCACCGCGAGGGCGAGGACAAAACCCGTCTCACCCCCGGCGCGGAAACCCTCACCGATGATCACTCCGTCGACGAAGCTATGCACGGCGAGCCCGAGGGCGCCCCCGAGACCGGCGATCCGCGCTGATTCTCTCGCATGACGGCCGGTTTCGAGGGCGTAGAACGTGGCGAAGCCCAGGATCGCTACCGGCCAAAGGACGTGGGAGGAAAGGGTGGAGGTCGACCCTTGGAAGAGATGGAAAGCGTCGGGCAACAGGAAAAAGACCGCCCCTCCGATGAGCGCTCCGGCGCAGGCGGCGAAGACCGCCGACTTGTGCCGGCGAAGGTAGAGGGCGCCGAGGCCACTCAGGAGAGTGACCAGGAAAGCGGCCAGGGAGGCGACGAATGTTGAAGTCAATGCCACGTATTCTAGACCAGGTGAAAGCGGGTGAAGGCCGGCCTCTCTTGTGGAGCCCATCGAGTTTCGCGTGGATCGACCGTTCCTCTTCCTCCTCGAGGACGAGCCGACGAGGACGATCCTCTTGCTGGGCCGGGTTCTGGATCCGAGCGTGTAGAGGGCTCCTGGAGCTAGGTGGATATCCTTCGTCGGATGGGATGTTCCTGATCGATACCGAATGGTGGGGCCGCCCTGGAAAAAACGCGCTTGACATGCGCGACGGCCTCTGAGTAAATTACTCCAATCAGTTAGAAGGCGATCCAGCGGCCAAGGCTGACCCAGGTGCCCAAGCTTGTGAAGTGGGGGCGAAGCTGGGTGTGGTACTTGTCCTCTCTAGATATGATCCGAGGGGGAAAAATCGGAGTGACAAGTGTCATACCCTGGTTGGGACTTCCGTCCCCACTTCTTCACTTCATTGCAGGTCCTAACTGACCGCCGCCAGCAGCCTCCTCTTGCTCGCTGACCACTCTCGTTGAGAGAGAATCTCCGGTCCGAGCTCGATCACTCGGGGAAGCATCTGGAAGATCTTGAGCTGAGTCCACTCCGCGCCGCTGCGGGTGCGGGAGGCGCGGTGGTTGAGCTCGGCGGCGATCCTCGACAACGGATGGTCGCCGGCGATCATCGCGATGATCGTAGCGACCACGTCCTTCTCGGCAGGATCCACTTCGAGGTGCTGGCAGTCGGTCGAGATACGGAGCCCGTAGGGTATGGGGCGCCTGCCCTCCGGCGCCTCCCTCGCGCCCTCGCGCTCCCACTCGAGAGCGACGAGACGCCAGCCCTCTTTCTGCTTTTTCTCGTGGGTCGAAGGCGTCGGAAGGGCGCTAACGGGCTCTCGGAATCGTTCGACTTCTTTCATGGCGCACACCTCCTGAGAGCTCATGGAAGCAATGCACGTGCCACGGAAAAACCGCGGAATGCCTGAATTTTCGAGGGCCGCGCTCCCGCTCTCGTTCGTCTTTGGGAAGCGCTCTGCCCGATTCCGGACCAGGTTACAGATTCAAATGTTCCTTCAATCGGCGCGTCTGTGATCGAGACACGGGAATCTCGGTCCCGGCTCGATCCGCCATCTTGAGCTGGATGGTGCGGTTGAACCAGGGAATCACTTCTTGGATGCGGTCGAGGTTGACGATGTACCCCCGGTGGACGCGCCAGAACGTGACGGGGTCGAGGACCGCGGAAAGCTCTTCCAGCGTCCGCAGGTGCGACGTTCCGGTGACCCGGTCGGTGACGAGGGTGACGACGCCGTCCTGGACGCTGGCGTAGATGATGTCCGAGGCGTCGACGAGCATGAAGCGCTCGCCGACCTTGACCACTATGCGCTTCTGGCGCGGGCCCCGCTCGAGCGCTCCCAGAAGCCGCTCGAGATGGGTCTCGATCGGCTCTCCTTCCCGCTTCCGCTTGGCGGCGCGACCGACCGCCTGCCGCAGCCGGGTCTTGTCCACGGGCTTCAGCAAGTAGTCGATGGCGTTCACCTCGAACGCGTTGATGGCGTACTGATCGTAGGCGGTCACGAAGACGATCTGCGGCAGCTCTTCGTCCTCCATGAGCTCGCGCACCACTTGGAACCCGTCGAGCCCGGGCATCTGGATGTCGAGAAAGAGGAGATCGGGCGACATCTCTCGCGCGAGCTCCACCGCCTGGACGCCGTTCGATGCCTGTCCCACGATCTCGATCTCGGGAAAGGACGCGAGGAGGAAGCACAGCTCGTCTCGAGCTAGTTGCTCATCGTCGGCGACCAGGGCCCGCACCGACACCCTTTCAACTCGCGCGGAGATAGGAAACGTCCACGTCCGGGATCTCCACCCGGGCGATGGTCCCGCGCTCGGGATCGCTCTCGAGCTGGAGCTGGTACTGGGGCCCGTAGATGACCTTGAGCCGCTCGTTCACGTTGGAGAGCCCGATCCCGAGGCCGCTCTCGGAGCTCTCCCTCTGCGGGAAGCCGACGCCGTTGTCTTCGATCTCGATGACCGCGCTTCCGAGCCCTCGCCGCGCACGGATGATGATGCGCCCCCCTTCGAGCCGGGAGCCCACTCCATGCTTCACCGCGTTCTCCACCAGAGGCTGGATGATCATCGCGGGGACGTAGGATTCGAGGGCGTCGTCGTCGATCTTCTTCTCCACCAGGAGCTTCCCGCTTCCGAAGCGGACGGACTCGATGTCGAGGTAGGAGTCGATGAACTCCAGCTCCTCCTTGAGGGGGATGAAGTGATCCTGTTCCTGGAGGAGCTTTCTCAGGATGCTCGAGAGCTTTCGGATGAGCATCCGGGCCACTTCGGGATCCGTCCGCGTCGCGGACGCGATGGTGTTGAGGGTGTTGAAAAGGAAATGAGGGTTGATCTGGCTCGAGAGCGCCTGGAGTCTCGCGCGGATCACGAGAACCTCCTGCTCCGCGAGCTTCTTCTCGAGCCGGACGTTGTTCCAGATCTTCAGAGGGATCCCGAGGGCGGCGAGGGTGCTGATGTAGATGGAGAGAAGGACCCAGGGATTTTCCGAGGAGAGATGGAAGACGAGGTTCGGAGCCTCGGAGCCGATGAAGATACGGAGGGACTCGAGCGCGACCGTCACCGTAAAGATTGCGATCTGCCAGTCGAACACCCGTTCGCGGATCGCAGTCTTTCCGATGCGGATTAGGTTCAAGAAGATGAGGGGAGAGAAGCTCCAGATATCTTCCTTTCTGCAGAAGTGGCGCACGATCCCGCCGCTCACTCCGTAGAGCACTCCCAGGGGAAGGGCGAGTAACTCGCCCTTCAGAGCCGCGGGCGCTCCGACCATCAGACCGACTCCGGCGCCGGTGAGCGGTCCGGTAAGAAGCCCGACCAGCATCGTTCCGGAAAGTGAGAGATCGGCAGCGGCGTAGTTCAGAAGGAGCCGGATTGCGACCCCGAACGATAGCAGCACCCCCGACAGGAGGGCGAAGATGAGCATTTCCTTCAGAGAAAGCTCAGTCTTGAGAAGGAGCCGCTTGAACGCATCGAACCGGCTCAGGAGGCTCGCGATCGAGGCCATGACCCCGAGCTTCACCAGCACGGTGATCATCACCAGCTGGTCGGGCGAGAGCGTGCGTTCCATTCTCGAGAGCTACCTAAAGCATACTTGAAATCGTGGGCAAGAAAGGGGTTTCCTGATTTATCCCCCCATCTCCTCCTATCTCCTCATCCCCCTTCTTACACTCCTACAGAGCCGCCGTCTACGGCTCCGCGCGGAGCGACAGCGTGAGTCGGCCTTTCTTCCCCGCGGCCTCGGGGAAGCGAAACGAAGCGCTCTCCCCCAGGATGCGGGAGTTCACCTCGGGGAGTGACGAGCGCACGATCCTGGCGTCCGTGGGAGCGCCGGTCGAGTCGATATCAAGCTCGAGCACGATTTCGCCGACGAGCGGAATCCCGAGGTGGCTCTCGAGCGGCGGAATCACGTTTGGACCGACCGAGACCGAGACGGGCTCGCTCCCGAGAGCCGACTCCTCGGCGATGCGAGGGGTAACCGCGACCACGAGGAAAAAGGAGTACGCGCGAAGGCTTTCATAGAGTTTTCCGCGTTCGTCGGAGCTCTCGAAGTCGCGGAAGTGCGAGACGTACTCGCTCGCCGAAAGCTCCAGATCGCGGCTTCCAAAGACGTAGGTCTGGCCTATCCGGAGCTCGACCCCCCGATCGAATGCTCTTATGGTCTCTTCCCCTCGAGCCAGGCGCGCGGCCGCCTTCGCGGTGAACGTGCCGCGTTCGAGGAAGTCCTTCAGGTCAAAGCTCAGCTCGAGACTTCGCGTTCGTTTCGGAAGAACGAAACGGGCGACCGAGCCCTCGACGTCCACGGTCTCGTTTGCCAGGGTCGCCAGAAAGGCCTCTGGGACCTGGCGCGCGATGGTCGCAAGCCACTGGGACTCACTGATTCCGGTGCCGTCGGTATCGACGAAGAACGAAAGGTTCTCCATGACTCGAAAATCCGGGCTCGCGCTGCGGGCCTCGTAGAGCCGGACGTCCACCACGAGATTGCTGGGGATGTCCGCGCCCGCGGCGGGAGCACCGGTGAGAGCGAGTGCCAGTACCCGTGCGGCGCTACTCTGCATTGCCCCTCCTTTTCACTTACCCCAATTTGACGCTTGGCTTGATCTGCTCGGTCTGGATCAACTGGGTGATGATCCGTGCCGTATGGTAACCGCAGCTGTGGGCGCGCTCGAAAATCTCGGCGACCCTCAAAGGAACGTGGAGACACCCCCAGATCTGCTGAGCGTCCGCCTGGCCCTCGTCTTCGTTCCAGCTCAAAGCCGGCCGGTTCCGCTGGAGCATGGTCGAGGGCGCGGGGAGCTCCTCGAGCAGCATTTTCAGCTCGTCCTGGAGCCTGACCGAATCCATCATCAGCGCCATCGCGGGAACGGTGATGCCGGGATCGGGGTCGTCGGCCACCGGCGCGGCGCCTCGGCTCTCGAAGAGAAATGCACCGTCGAGCTCCGTCTGGAAGAGATGGTGCACGGCTTCGTCGCCTCTCCGGTGCCCGAATTGGGCCCGGTAGATGTTGCCGTTCTGGAAAAAGAGACGCGCGAGAACGTCCTCGTTGGCCGAGAGGGTCATGACTCCGGTCTGCGCCGAGCTGATGAGCGTCTGCACTACCGTCGCCAGGTCGAAATACTGCAGGTCGCCCTGGAGCTCTTTCTTGGTGGCGCGGTCGGGGAGGTCCTCGAGGACGCCAACCAGCCGGCGCGCGAGGATGATGCAGAGCTGCATCGCGAAGCCGGTGTGGTTCGCCATGAGATCGCCGAAGAGCGATCGATCGATGACCAGGAGCTCCGCTTGCTGGGGAACTCGCACCTCGTTATTGCGTTGGGAACCGGTGAGGAGTGCGAGCTCGCCGAAGCAGTCGCCGCGGCCCAGATAGGCGAGGGGCGGACCTTCGCCTGGATTGGCGATCTCCACCACCCCGGACTTCACGACGAAGAGGCTGTCGCCTGGATCGCCCTTCTGGCAGACGACCGCGCCCGCTTGGTACTGCGCTGTGCCTCCCTGGCTCACGATCGTGCGGATCACCGAGTCGGGCATTTCGCGGAAAAGCTCAGCCTCCCGCAAGAAACCAATGTCGTCGAGCTCTCCGAAGTCTTCAGTGCTCATGCAAATTCTCATGGAACTTCAATCAATGCTCGCTCGCCTCTTCGGCTCGCTCGCTCCCCTCGCTCTTCGCCGGGCTGAGGACGGCCGAATCGTCCGCATCGGGCTCCTTCGTGGGCATGAGATGTTGCCGGAATCCTTCGAAGCTTGTTCCCACGGCAAAATTCCCACGGGTCCCTCCTCTTCCGACCCGCCTCCTCCCGGCCGGGCTCCCGCCTCCGCCCTTCGGGCTCCGGCGCGGCCCGCCGAAGCGCTTCGCGCGAAGGCGGCCGCTCCGCTCGCGCAGGTCGCAGATGCAACCCCAGGCGACCCGCAGGGAGATCGACCGATCTCGGCGCGCGAGATTCGAAGGGTGGCCGATTATAGTAAAATAGCTCTCGCGATGTCCAAACAGCAGCACCTTTTGCTCTTCGCTATCTATCTGCAGGGCGCCACCTAGCGCGCCGCGGGTCGCTGCCCCTCTATCTCATTCTTTGGTAAAGGTTTCCAGTTTCCCGCGCGGGACCTGCTCCCGGCGGACGTATGACGAGGTGAGATATGTCGACCGCGATGAATCCCGCCGACGTCCACGGCACGCTGAAGAAGCACATGCTGGTGGACGGCCTCGACCTGGTGTTCGATCTCAAGCGAAGCCAAGGGTCCTATATATACGACAGCCGGAACGGGCGCCGGTTCCTCGACTTCTTTTCGTTCTTCGCGACCCAGCCCGTGGGACTCAACCATCCGAGGATGGTCGAGCCCGCGTTCAAGGAGAAGATGGCGGATGTCGCCATCCACAACCCCACTAACTCGGACGTCTACACCGTTCCTATGGCTGAGTTCGTCGATACCTTCGATCGCGTCGCCATCCCCCAGGAGCTTCCCTATCTGTTCCTGGTCGCGGGCGGCTCGGTCGCGGTCGAGAACGCCCTCAAGACGGCGTTCGACTGGAAGGTTCGCAAGAACCTGGCGCGCGGCCGCGGCGAGAAGGGGAGCCTGGTGCTGCATTTCCGCGAGGCGTTCCACGGGAGGACCGGCTACTCGATCTCCATGACCAACACCGCCGATCCCAGGAAGACGATGTACTTCCCCAAATTCGACTGGCCCCGGATCGACAATCCCAAGCTCCGGTTTCCCGTCGCCTCCCATGTCGACGAGGTGATCGCCGCGGAGAAGGAAGCGGTGCGCCAGATCGAAAAGGCGATCAAGGACCACCCCGACGAGGTCGCGGCGCTCATCATCGAGCCGATCCAGGGCGAAGGGGGCGACAATCACTTTCGGCCGGAGTTCCTGCGCAAATTGCGGGAGCTCGCCTTCGAGCACGAGTTCCTGTTCATCGTCGACGAAGTGCAGACCGGTGTCGGGCTCACGGGAAAAATGTGGGCCTATCAGCACTTCGGCTTCACGCCCGACGTCCTGGTGTTCGGAAAGAAGACCCAGGTCTGCGGCATCCTCGCGGGTCGCCGTATCGACGAGGTGGAGAAGAACGTCTTTCACGAGTCCACGCGCATCAACTCCACCTGGGGCGGGAACCTGGTCGACATGGTCCGCTTCGGGCGCTACCTCGAGATCATCGAAGAGGAGAAACTCGTGGAGCGCTCGCGCCAGGTCGGAGGCCTTCTTCTCGCCGAGCTCGAGAAGCTTCAGGAGGAGAACCCAGGGCGAATCTCGAACGCGCGCGGCCGGGGTCTCATGTGCGCCTTCGACCTGCCGGACGCCGAGACCCGGGATCGCTTCAAGAAGCTCGCGTTCGAGAGCGGGATGCTGATCCTCGGAAGTGGCCGTAGGTCGATCCGGTTCCGTCCGACCTTGAGCGTCGGTGAGGAAGAAGTCGAGCAGGGGACCGTAATCCTGAGGCGCGTGTTGTCGAGTCTGTGAGAGCCTGATAGACTTCCTAGAAACCGGACGAAAGGCAGGCCATGGACCTCCAGACTCAGATACGGGTTTACAACGACGCGCTCGGCGTCAAGGGCGCCAAGGGCAAGCTCCTTCAGATCCATCCCGAGGGTTACTACGAGGTGGCGCTCGAGGTGAAGGAGCGATACCACCAGGCTCTGCTTCCCATCAACGGGACGGTTCTCCTCGCCGCCGAGCCTCTGGCAGAGACCGAGTCGGTCGCGGTCGAGCGTTATTAGTGCTCGCGCGCGTCCCCAATTAGTGCGCTGGGCCCCCCCAGCGCTCTCGCTTCCGCCTGTGCCCTGTCGGGCTTCGGCGGACCCGCCGAAGCGTTGCGAAGGCGGGGCGCTTGCCCTGCGCTCGGGCTGAGGGCTCTCGGCGCGTTCGCTAACCAGACGCGCCCGTCAACAGTAGGAGAGTAGCCGCGACTGAGAACGGCACCGTCGCGTTGTCGCTCCCGTGGACCGAGATCGTCTCCACCGACGCCGCGACCGTTCCCGCGATCAAGGCGAAAGCCACCGCCTGATGCCAGTCGAGGCTCCCGAGTAGACCGAGCACCGGCGCCATCGATGCGCTCGCCACGAGGAAGAGCGTGAGCGTACCTTCCATTGTCCGGGAGTGCCCGAACAGGTGGTATCTCCGGGTGCCGCGACGACGTCCCACGAGAGCCGCGGCCCCGTCCCCGACCATCGCGAGTGCTGCGGCGCCGGCGATATGTGGCGAGTCGGTTCCGAGAAACGCGAGCAGGAGGCCGAGCGAAAGCGGAGCGAGCACCGAGCCAAGGGTCGGCCCCTCATCCTCGATCGCGGCGAGGATCTCGAATCGGAAGGATAGATAGAGCGCCCCGGCGAGACCCAGGAATGCGGCCGAGGCATTTCGGGTAGCGTTGGGGAGGTGCGAGACCGTCAGAAGCGCCCAGACCGCGAGGGCCGCGAGAACTCCCTTTCGGGTGATATCGGGGGCGATTCCGATCCGCCTGCGGGCGACCTCCCCGAAAGCGAGGATGAGGGCGAAGTACAGCACGCTTCCGGGCACGGGCTATAATACGCCTGCGAAATAGCGGAATCGGTATTCGGGAACTCCTATGAGAACCTCGGCGCGCTCTTGTTTGTTCCTCGCGGCGAGTCTGGTCGCGGCATCCGCGGCGGCGGAGGTGGTGTACCTCAATAACGGCGACGCCATCCACGGAACTCTCGTCGCTGCCAACAACACCCAGGTGACGCTCAAGACACCGTACGGGCAGCTCGTCATCCCCAAGAAAGATATCGCGCGCATCGACTATGACGTGTCCGGAGCTCCCTCGGCATCGGAAGGGACGTCGCCCCTATCCGTACCCCCAGACCCACCGGCGCCGCGAAAAACGTCCGAGCGAGCCACGATCACACTCCATATCCAGGGACGCTCGTTCTGGTACGCCTTCGACTCGCCCCCGGGGCTCTCGGTGGATCCGAGCCTCCGCCTCCGCGTCTACGTCGGAAGCGACCGGGCCTGCACCTTCGTCGACGACAAACCCGACACCGTCGACGGGGTGACGCTCTACAACTCGTTCACGTTCTCGCCCACGGACTCGCGGCTTCTGGAATCCCTCGAGGGCTACGATTGTAGGGTGGAGAAAGCTCAGGACGGAGCTGAGGAGGGCGCAGTGGTGCTCCGGGTGACTCTCCCTCCGAGCGCTTCGAGCGGCGTCCAGTCGATCCGCATGTTGTACGAGATCAACGAGGGGGACAAGAGCTCGCCGCGGTGGCTCGACGCCGTCGCGAGAGCGTTCTCGATCGAGGTCGCGCCGAGTAAGGAAGCGGTGGCGGTGCTCGAGCAGAACGCCGACGCGCTGGAGTATACCGGCTTTTTCAAGAAGAAGATGAAAAACGTCGAGCTCTTCCAGATGAGCTTGCTCTCGACGGAGCTGAAAGACTGAGCTTCCGGCTCGGGGTATCCGCTTTCACCCTGGTTCTCGCGTCGACCGGTCTCCCGCGCCAGCAGGGCCAGCTGGGAATGCTCGCGTTCCAGTCCGATCGCGGCGGGAGCTGGGACATCTATACCATCGAGGCGGACGGTTCCGGCCTGAAGCGTCTCACCCGGGATCCCGCCGATGACACCAATCCCGCATGGTCGCCCGACGGCCGCTCGATCGCTTTCTCCTCGACGCGTACCGGAAAGGCCGATATTTACCTGATGGATGCCGACGGCGGAAACCTCCGGCAGCTCACCTCCCACCCCGCCCACGAGGGCGCTCCCCGCTTCAGCCCCGACGGCCGGTTCGTGGCCTTCGAGGGGGAGCGCGACGGGAGGTCGGAGATCTTTCGCGTCGAGATCGCGACCGGCCTTGTTGCGCAGCTCACGAACTCCGTGTCGCGCAAGCTCGGCCCGGCGTACTCACCCGACGGGTCGATGCTCGCCTTCATGGAGAGAACGCTTCTCCGCTGGCACGTGAGCGCTCTCGACGTGAAGACGGGAACCACCCGGGCGTTGAGCGAGGACGCGTGGGGAGCCTGCCGGCCGGCGTTCTCGCCGGACGGCCTTCTCGCGTACGTCAGCACCGCGGAAAGCCCCAAGGCCGATGTCTGGTTTCGAGAGATGTCGGGAGCCCGCGAGGGACGCGCGTGGCGTTTGCCGACGCGGCCCGACGCTCACAACTACGATCCCGCGTTCTCACCCGACGGGATGACGCTCGCGTTCGCCTCGACCCGGGAGCGCGGGGACGGCGAGCAGTGGGATATCTTTCTCGCGGATCGGAACGGGAGGAGCCTGGTGCAACTCACGGATGACGAAGGGAACGACCGTTTTCCAGATTGGCGTCCATGAGCCCCTCGAGAGAAGACCGGTTTCAGCTCATCCTCGTTCGGCACGGGCTCACCGACTGGAACGCCTCGGGGAAGCTTCTGGGCCGCATCGATATCGGTCTCAACGAGAGTGGCCGCGCTCAGGCGCAGGCCGCGGCCGAGGCCTTGAGATCCTTTGCCGTGGGCGCGATCCTCTCGAGCCCTCAGGTGCGCGCGCGGGAGACCGCCGCTCCCATCGCCTCCGCCCAAGGTCTCGTGGTCGAGATCGAGCCCGCCTTCGACGAGGTCTGGCTCAGCGAAGCGTGGCAGGGAAAAACCGTCGACGAGCTCCGGGACGACGCGGAGATGGAGCGCTTCCTCTCCGATCCTTCGAGGCGAAGCCCGCGCATCGAGCCCATCGAAGAAGTCCAGAGCCGGACGGTCGCCGCCGTCGAGCACCTTCGGCGCGAGCGCCACGGCGATACGGTGGTCGTGGTCTCGCACGGAGATCCGCTCCGCGCGCTCGTGGCGCATTACCTCGGGCTTTCGCTCGCGGACTTCCGCCGGCTCCTCATCGAGAACGGCTCGGTGAGCCTAGTGCGCTTCAATCCCCGCGGCCCCCAGCTCACGACCCTGAACTGGAGGCCTTCTCTCCGCTGAGCGGACCGTCGATTCCCAGAAGCCGCGTCAGCGAGGTTTCGAGTCGGTCCATGGCAGCGGGAGACCGGCATCGTTCCATAGCTCGAAGAACTTCTCCAGCGGAAACCCCACCACGTTCGAGAACGAGCCCTCGATCCGAGAGACCAGGAGACCGCCCATTCCCTGGATTCCGTAGGCCCCCGCCTTGCCCATCGGCTCTCCGGTCTCGACGTACCCTCGAATTTCTTCGTGGGTGAGCTTCCGGAAGAAGACGCGCGTCGTCGAGATCGCGGAGCGAAGGAGGTGATCCTGGAAACGAGCGATGGCGATGGCGCTCACGACCTGATGGCTTCGCCCGGAGAGAAGCTTCAGCATTCGCCGGGCGTCGCGGTCATCGGCCGGTTTCCCCAGGATTCTCCCGTCGACGACGACGGTCGTGTCCGCGCCCAGGACCCAGTGGCGGGGGTATGTCTCCGACACGGCCCCGGCTTTCGATTCCGCGAGGCGGCGGACGTAACGCCGTGGAGACTCCCCTCGGCGCGTCTTCTCGTCGACCGCAGGCACGATCCGGCGGAAGGAAAAGCCGAGCTCGCGGAGGTAGCCAGCGCGGCGGAGCGAGGAGGAGGCGAGAATCAGGGGCGGGGCGCTCACCAAGGGCGGGATTCTACCGTCTCGCCCCTCGGCGGTCGCGGGTGAATCTCTGAAAGAGCGCCTCTTTCGCCTGCTCGCAGGACTCGCGGATTCCCGCGACCCTCCGGTCGTGCGCCTCCTGCGCCTTCCGGGCTTCGGGAAAGAGCGCGAGCTCACTCCTCATTTTCGTCTCCTCAAGCGCGAGAGCGCGCTCGTAGTCGACGGCAGCCGCGGCGATGAGACGCTCGGCCTTCCGGTGGGCGGCATCGACCGCGAGCCTCTCTTCGATCATGTAGTCCTGGACCGCGGCCTGGTGCGCGAGCCGGGATTGCTCGATCGCCCGGTTGTAGCTGTCACGGATTTCCTCGAGCGCGCGCTCGAGGGCCTCGTCGGCGGCGAGGCGGAGCCGGCGCTGCTCGGAGAGGGGCTCGGCCCGGGCCTTGTCGACCGCCTGCTTCCACTTCGCGTTCGCCTTGCGGGCGGCTTCGTTCTTCTTCGCGAGAGCGGTCCTGCGTACCTCTCGAAGGGGGTGCTCCTCGCGGGCGAGCTTTCCCCGGCGCTTCTCTTCGGCCTCGTCGATCTCTCGGTTACGGCGATCGTCTGCCTCCTGCACCGCCGCAATCTGATCTTGTTTGGCCCTCTCGAGGGCTTTGTGGAACCGGCTCAGGATCTCCTTTGCCGGCCCCATCTCGAGAAGCGCGCGATCCCTCTCTCTCTCGGCTTCCGCGAGCTCGCGGGCCCCGAGGGCCTCGAGGCTCGAGATCTCCTGCGACAGTCTTAGCGTCAGATCGGCCAGCGTCTCAGGCATGGGGATCCCTCCACGAACGGTAGTCCCCCGGCGTATCGACATCGCGGCCGATGCCCGGGTGCTGCACTTCGACTTCCAAGAGATCTCCCTGATGATCCCACACCACCTGGCGCGCGCCAACCGACTCCGGCGCCCGGCGAATCTCGTCGAAAACCGCGCGGGAGAAGAGGACGGGGTGGCCCCGGCGCCCCTGGAATACCGGGAGTAGGATCGGACAGGGCGTTTGCTCGTAGCGGCCGATCAAAAGGTCGACGATCTCGGGGCTGACGTCGGGATGATCCACGGGAAGCACCAGACAGCCTTCGGCGGAGCTCTTCTCGACCGCCTCGAGCCCGCAGACCATCGACGTGAGCATGCCCTCCCGATAGCGCTCGTTCAGGACCGGCCGGGCCCTGCCCCAGGAAGTCGGAGACAATGAGCTTCGGATGCGCTCCCCTTCGTGTCCGAGGACGACCACGATCGGCTCCGCTCGAGAGCGGTTCATGACGTCGAGGAGGTGCCCGAGGAACGTCGTCTCCGAGCCATCGCCGCGCGGGTAGGGGAGGAGCGCTTTGGGGAACCCCATGCGCCGCGACTCTCCCGCGGCGAGGATGATGGAGGCGATCATGCTCGTGACATAATAACGGGGTGCGCTCCGACCGTGGCGTTCTCGCCGAGCTTCTCGAGCGTGCCCTTCCGCCTGCGGCCCGCCGGCGCATCTATTCCGTGGCGCTCGTCGAGAAACGGTGGGCGAGCGTCGTGGGCCCGGAGATCGCGCGCCGATCGGAGCCGGAGACCCTCGAAGACGGTGTTCTCACCGTGCGGGTGACGGACCCTGCCTGGGGCAAGATGATCCTGAAGCTCCAGGGCCGGATCGTGCCGGCGCTCAACCGCGCCGTGGGGACGGGTCTGGTGCGTCGCATCAACTTCACGAAGAGGGACAAGCTTCAAAACCTCGCTTCGAGCGCGCCGGCGCCGGAGGTATCCGTTGCTCTCGGGCCTCCCCCTGAAAGCGTGATGCGGGCGTCGGAGGGGATTTCCGACGAGGAGCTTCGCGCGGCTGTGAGGAAGAGCGCTTCGCTCTATTTGCGGGCGCGAGAGGATCGCGGAAGGAAGTGATTCGATGACGGACGTTTTCATCGTGAGCGCGGTTCGAGCTCCGACGGGGAAGTTCCTGGGAGCCCTGAAGAGCTTCCAGGCTACGGAGCTCGGCGCCCTGGTCGTGAAGGAAGCGGTTCGGCGTGCGGGCGCTCCACTCGACGGAGTCGACGAAGTAATTCTGGGAAACGTGGTCTCCGCGGGTCTCGGGCAGAACCCGGCGCGTCAGGCGGCGCTCGGTTCTGGGCTTCCGCCTTCGGTGGCCGCGCTCACCATCAACAAGGTCTGCGGCTCGGGCCTCAAAGCGGTGATGCTCGCGCGGCAGGGGATCCTGGCGAAGGACGCGAGCCTGGTAGTGGCAGGGGGCATGGAGTCGATGTCGAACGGCCCCTACCTCATTCCCAGGCTTCGCGAGGGACTCCGGCTCGGAAACGGCGAGCTCATCGATGCCGTCGTTCACGACGGCCTCTGGGACGTCTATAACGACTTTCACATGGGCATCACCGGTGAGAAGGTCGCCGAGAAGTACGCCGTCTCCCGCAGGGAGATGGACGCCTATGCCGCCGAAAGCCACCGTCGCGCGGCCGAGGCGACCGAAGCGGGGAAGTTCCGCCGCGAGATTCTCCCGATCGAGGTCCCGCAGAAGAAGGGGGCGCCTCTCGTCATCGAACGCGACGAGCCCATACGGCCGGATACCACCGCGGAGGCGCTCGCGAAGCTCAAGCCGGTTTTCCAGGACGACGGGACGGTGACTGCGGGGAACGCTCCCGGGATGAACGACGGCGCCGCGGCCCTGGTGGTCGCGTCCGAAGGCGCCGTCGAGAAGCACGGCCTGAAACCCATGGCGAGGATCGTGGCCCAGGCGGTCTCAGGGCTCGAACCCGAGTGGGTGATGATGACCCCCGTGCCTGCGGTCCAAAAGCTTTTGGCGAAGACCGGGTGGACCAACGCCGACGTCGATCTCTTCGAGGTCAACGAAGCGTTCTCGGTTCAGGCCTGCGCCGTGAGCCGCGAGCTGAAGCTCGACCCGAAGAAGACGAACGTGAACGGGGGCGCGGTCGCTCTCGGTCATCCCATCGGCGCGAGCGGCGCGCGGATTTTGACCACCCTGTTGTATGCCCTGCAGGATCGGGGCGGGCGGCGAGGTATCGCGACTCTTTGCCTCGGCGGGGGAAACGGGGTCGCGCTCGCGGTGGAGCTCGTCGGATGAGGGTCGGGAAAGTTGCCGTCATCGGCGCCGGCACCATGGGAAACGGCATCGCCCAGGTCTTGGCCCAGGCGGGAATCGACGTGTATCTGCGCGACGTGAAACCGGAATTCGTCGATCGGGGGCTCTCGGCGGTCGACGCGAGCCTGGCCCGGCTGGTGAAGAAAGAGAAGATGAGGGAGGCCGAGGCCCGCGACGCGCGCGGGCGCATCTCCTCGGGGACGGGGCTCGAGGGCGCCTCGGACGCGGACTTCGTGGTCGAGGCGATCCTGGAAGATCTCGATGCGAAGCGGTCCCTTTTTCGCGAGCTCGACGGAATCCTGCGGCCCGAGGCGATCTTCGCGAGCAACACGTCATCGATCTCGATCACCAAGCTCGCCGCCGCCACCAAGCGGGCCGACCGTTTCATCGGGATGCATTTCATGAACCCGGTGCCGCTGATGGAGCTCGTCGAGATTATCCGAGGTCTCCAGACTTCGGACGAGACCACCAGTGCGACGGAGGAACTTGCGAGGAAGCTCGGGAAGACCCCGGTCGAAGTGAACGACGCTCCGGGATTCATCTCGAACCGGGTGCTGATGCCGATGGTGAACGAGGCGATCTTCGCCTATATGGAAGGGGTCGCGACGCCCGAGGCCATCGACAAAGTGATGAAGCTCGGGATGAATCACCCCATGGGTCCGCTCGCGCTCGCGGACTTCATCGGTCTCGACGTCTGTCTCAGTATCCTCGAGGTCCTCCATCGCGGGTTCGGCGATCCGAAGTACCGGCCTTGCCCGCTTCTGGTGAAGATGGTGGACGCGGGCTATCTCGGACGAAAGAGCGGTAAAGGCTTCTTCGAGTATCCCTGACGACGCCTAAACCACAGAAACACCAGGGCGGTCGGTGGACCCACGATGAGGATCTCCCGCGCTACTGCGAGCCAGTTGTGGAGCCCGAAGAGCTTCGCAAGCGTGCCCCGCCAGATGTCGTCGAAGACCAGGATCGGTGAGATATGGAACCGATCGGAAACCGGCCAGAAGAGCTCGAGTCCGTACGGGGGCGCGGTGTCTTCCGAAACCATGTCGAGAAGGAGGTGTGAGAGATAAGACACGCCGAGGACCAGGGCGTCGAAGGCGGGTCGATCGCGGGCGTAGGCTCTCGCGAGCAGGTAAACGGTTCCCGCGAACAGCAGCGCAAATCCAACGCTGTGGGTGAAGTAGTGGTGAAGGTTGCGACCGATCAAAAAGCTGATTCCGAAGTCGACGTCCGCGAACGAAGCCGTAACGACCGACGCGGCAAGAAACTTCTTGTCCAGCGGGCGCTTGCGGGATGATAGAAGCGCTATCGTGGTGCCGGCCAGAAAGTGCGCGACTGGGGTCGGCATGGGTTTTCGAGACTACCATATGTTGGCGGCTTTCTGGCAGGCGCGCCCGATATGTGGTAGTCTCCGGTCACCGGGAGGATCGGGGCCCCGCATTTCGTCTTATGAGACCGAGAAGGCGAAGTCACGCCTCCTGAAAGGAGAACCATGGCGGAAGACAAGGAAGGTCGGGCGAAGGCGATCGACATCGCTCTGAGCCAGATCGAAAAGCAGTTCGGCAAGGGCTCGATCATGAAGCTCGGCTCGCGCGAGGCCCTGGACGTGCCCACGATTCCCACGGGGTCGATCTCCATCGACGCCGCGCTGGGAGTGGGCGGGCTTCCCCGGGGCCGGGTGATCGAGATCTTCGGGCCGGAGTCGTCGGGTAAGACGACTCTCGCGCTTCATGCGATCGCGGAAGCCCAGAAGCGCGGCGGGATGGCGGCGTTCGTCGATGCCGAGCACGCCCTCGACGCGGTCTACTCGAAAGCGCTCGGGGTAAACATCGAGGAGCTCCTCGTCTCGCAGCCGGACTCGGGCGAGCAAGCGCTCGAGATCGCCGAGGTCCTCATCCGCAGCGGCGCGGTGGATGTGCTGGTCATCGACTCGGTCGCGGCCCTGGTTCCGAAGGCGGAGCTCGACGGCGAGATGGGGGACGCGCAAATGGGCCTCCAGGCGCGGCTCATGTCCCAGGCGATGCGGAAGCTCACCGCCATTACGTCGAAATCGAAAACCTGCCTCATCTTCATCAATCAGATCCGCGAGAAGATCGGCGTCATGTTCGGAAATCCCGAGACCACGACCGGCGGACGGGCGCTGAAGTTCTACTCCTCGATCCGCATCGACATCCGCCGCATCGCCTCGATCAAGGAGGGCGAAGAGGTCGTCGGGAACCGCACCCGGGTCAAGGTGGTGAAGAACAAGGTGGCGTCGCCGTTCCGCGAAGCGGAGTTCGACATCCTGTACGGAAAGGGAATCTCGAGGGAAGGCGACCTCCTGGACGTCGCCGTCGCGAAGAACATCATCGAGAAGAGCGGCGCCTGGTACTCCTACAACAACGAGCGCATCGGGCAGGGTCGTGAGAACGCGAGGCGATTCCTGATCGAGAACCCGGAGATCGCGGCGAAGCTCGAGGAGCGTCTCCGGATGGAGATCGGACTTCTCGCTCCCGGCGCTCAGGCGAGCCGGGAGGAGGCCCCGACCCCGGACGTCGAAGGGGAAGAGGGGCCGGGATCGAAGCCGTCGCGAAGCGGACCCCGAGAGGTCAAAGTCGCCGGGAGCCGCCGCGGCGAAGAAGCGAGGAGCTGACGCGGGGGAAACCCGTAGAAGTATCCCTTTTCGTCATCTCGACTGTCTCGTCATCCGAGGCGTGTTAACATTCGTTCATCGGGGTCTATTCAATGACTACGAAACCGCGCGCGACCGTCGAGGACCTCTACGAAGTTCAGGGTAAAGCCGAGCTCGTTCACGGAGAACTCGTCCAATTGTCGCCGACAGGACATCTGCCCAATCGCGCCGCAGGCACCATTTATGTGCGCCTCCGAGATTACGAAGCCTCTTCGAAAGCGGGACTGGCGTACACCGATAACGCGGGTTTCCTGGTACACCTTCCCGGTCGCCGGTCGTTCAGCCCCGATGTAGCCTTCCATGTTGGCCCAGGCTCCGGCGGTAAGTTTCTCGAAGGTGCGCCTGTCTTCGCCGTCGAAGTCCGAAGCGAGGGAGACTACGGCGAGAGGGCGGAGAGAGAAATGGCGGCCAAGCGAGCTGACTACTTTGCGGCGGGGACGCAGGTCGTCTGGGACGTGGATGTCCTCCGTGCGGAGCTCATTCGGTCCTTCCGGGCGACGGACCCAGAGAATGCCACCCTCTATCGCCGCGGTAGCTCAGTCGGTAGAGCGAAGGACTGAAAATCCTTGCGTCGGCGGTTCAATTCCGTCCCCCGGCACCATTCCGCCCCCGGTAGGCCCCTTGCGCCCGGGGGTTTTCTGCTATAATGCGCCCACGTCTTGCAGCAATCCGATCTGTTCCTGACGCGCTCGCGGTAAACCCTTTTGGCCAAGCCTCGAACCACAACCATTGATTCCGCCTAGATCGGCCCCAAAGGGAAGGCACTTCAGGAGCATCTACGATATGTCTTTCGACACTCTCGGCCTATCTGCCGAGATCCTTCGCGCCGTAGCCGACGAAGGCTACAGCGTTCCCACGCCCGCGCAAAGCCAGGCGATACCCGCCATCCTACAGGGGCGCCACGTCATGGTTCGCGCGCAGACCGGAACCGGCAAGACCGCCGCCTTTGCACTTCCCATGCTGCAGCGGCTTTCGGCCTCCTCTCGCGGCCCGGATCGACGAGCGGTCCGAGCGCTCGTTCTCACTCCTACCCGCGAGCTCGCTTGCCAGGTCG
>Ga0214473_10000772_pt1 | contig 43910 bp, 31 predicted proteins | sample RVTome_7_FD_203509 | JGI IMG/M metagenome (GOLD analysis project Ga0214473, IMG submission 203509) | Soil microbial communities from uranium-contaminated site in the Upper Colorado River Basin, Wyoming, United States - RVT98D197 | ecosystem: Environmental > Terrestrial > Soil > Contaminated >...
TTCGCTTCGATGACTTTACGGCCGGCGTTCGTGACCAGCCGGTTCATGCGCCGGCTGAGATGTGGGTTCCGGAACCAGAGCCGCTCGACGACAATCCGGCCGGGCCGCTGGACTTCCACGAGACGGTTCAGGACACGACCGATCTCGCTTCGCAGGAAACCGCGCAGGCGGTTCACTTCCCGGTCGTAGCGGGGGCTACGCGTGCGGAGCCCATGCTTCTGGCGGTAGGCGGCCAACCGGCTGATCCGACGGTCGTAGTATTCGAGCCTGCGCAGGAAGCCCTGGCCCAGCAGGTCGCCCTGGTCGCTGGCAAAGAGGGTACGGAGGCCGTAGTCCAGAGCAATCTCCTCGCACCGCGGCCGGTACGACTCCTTCTGCTTCCGGCACACGTCGCTCATGTCGGTCACGATCCCGAAAAACAGCCGGCCTCCGCGCTCGTTGACCTGGACCGTCTGCTTTCGAACCCCCTGCCGCTCGTGGTGATACGCGTAGCCGCGCAGCGGGATCTCGATGGGCTGACGCGGGGTCATGGTCGCAAGCCGCAACCACAGGTCGAAGCTCCTGGCCTCCTCGCTCGCCCGGACCTTCACGGCCCGCTGGTCGATCACCATGTTGATGCGGGCGAAGCTCGGCTTGCGGTGCTTCGAGAGCAGGTGCCGCATGATCCGGCGTGCCAGCGCCCGCGTCTCGGCGGGGATCTCGGCGCCGTCCTTCATGACCAGCGCCTCGCGGCCGAACCATGCCTTCCACCGGTTCACGAAGTGGAGCTGGTGCTTGATCTCACCGGGAAGCGAGGAGCACTCGACCAGGCGCGAGAACTCGTGCTGTCGATTGGACAGGAACGAGTCCAGGATGCCGACGACCTGGAAGCGGACCATTTGAACACGGTTCGCGGCCCCGGCCACGGCAGCGAGGTGGCCCTCCGCCGGCGAGCGGCACTTCTTGTTGAGCCGACCCGTCACGAAGAAGAGCCGCCACTGCTCCCGGCCCACCAGCATCGCGCACGATCGCCAAGCCCGGAGCATGGCTTTGACCTGTTGCTCCTTGCCGGCGTTCATGCCGTGGTCCAGTAGGTCGGTTCGCAGGACTGCGCTCATGATGTCAGCCTTGACCCGGTCGGGTCCGGAGCGCTCAGGCTCGCTCCAACACCCCGCATCGCGGGCACACAGGACCTTCCGGCCACCGCGCTTCCTCGAACCACCGGCGAGCCGCGGCCTCCGTCGGGTAGCGGCGCATTAAGGACTTCAGATTCATGCCTGAAGATACCGAATAGAAACCGAATATGCAACTGGTCGATAGTTCCGCCAACGCTTACGTGGCCTCCTCCTCCCCCAGCATGCTCTTCATCTGCGCCCTTGCGCCCAGCCCCATCTAACTCTACATATGTATCTCCACTACATCTGAAGAGGTACGCACCATGCCCGCAAGACCACGCGCCATGAGCGTCGCCACCGCCGCCGTGCTACGCGCCGTGATCCAGGGCGCGTCTTACGGTTTCGACATCATGGACGCCACCGGACTGCCCTCGGGCACCGTCTATCCCATCCTGAGCCGCCTGGAGGAGCGGGCACTGCTCACGTCGCGCTGGGAGGATCCCGCGGCCGAGCGCGAGGCGGGGCGTCCGCCGCGGCGCTACTACCGGATCACGGCGGTGGGGCGTGAGGAGCTCCAGGAGGCGGTGGAGCGGTTCCGCGCCCTGGGGCATCCGCTCCCGGAGGCATCGTGACGCCGCGCGGCGGCGGGTCGGGGCGGCGGCTGGCGCTCATGCTGGTGGCGCTGGCCACGCCGCTGGTGCCACGGCACCTCCGCGCCGACTGGCGGCGCGAGTGGCAGGCCGAGATCCGCGTGCGGGCGGCGGAGGGTGGGGCGGTGGTCCTGCCGGGCGCGGGCGCCATCCGCCACGCGCTCTGGTTGCGCGGCGCCGCGCTACAGCGTGCGGGCGAGCAGACCCTGCGCGAGCTGCGCTTTGCCGCGCGGGGGCTGGTGCGCCGGCCGCTCTTTGCGCTGGGGGTTACAGCCACGCTCGCGCTGGGCATCGGCGCCACGAGCGCCGTGTTCAGCGTAGTGGATGCCGTGCTGGTGGCACCGCTGCCCTATCCCGGGGGGGACAGGCTGGTGGAGGTCACGTCCGAGTACGTGCCATGGGAGATGGCGGGGCTGCCGCTCAATGCCACGCTTCTGGAGGCATGGCGTGCGCGGGCCGCCTCCATCGAGGCCATGGAAGCCTACAACGTGGGCCAGGACCATCTGGCCGGTGAGGGCCCGCCAATGGTGGCGCACAACGCGCGCGTGACGGCCGGGTTCCTGACAGACCTGCTGGCCGTACAGCCGCTGCGGGGGCGGACCTTTGCACCCGAGGAGAATGAGCCCGGCCAGGGCGGGGTGGCGATCGTGTCCGAGGATCTCTGGCGGACGCGTTGGGGCGGCGATCCATCCGTGCTCGGCCGCACGATCCGCCTGGACGGGGCTCCGCATGAGATCGTGGGCATCATGCCGCGCGTGGCGCTGCTGCCGGAGGTGGACGTCTGGACACCCATGGAGCTGCGCCCGGGGGACGCCGCGGAGATCTTCGGCAGCATGAACACGGTGGCCCGCCCCCGGGCCGGGGTCTCCCTGGACGAGGTGGCCGCCGATCTGCTGCGCGCCTCCGAGCTGGCGGCCGAGGAGGCCGGAGCGATGGCCGAACCCTGGCGGGCCGGGGTGGGCGACTTCCGCGAAACCGTGGTGGGGGACATTCGAACCGATCTATGGATCCTCATGGCCGCCGTGCTGGCCGTATTGCTCATTGCATGCGTGAACGTGGCCAACCTGCTGCTGACGCGCGGCGCGGACCGGCGCCACGAACTGCACGTACGCAGCAGCCTGGGCGCTTCACGGGGGGACCTGCTGCGCACCGTGGTGGTGGAGGCGTTCGTGCTCGCGCTGGCGGGCGGCGCTGCCGGCGTGGCGCTGGCCGCGGTGGTGGTGCGCGTGCTGCTCGGCTCAATGCCCGAGGAGATCCCGTTGGCGGCGGCGGTGGCGGTGGACGGGCGCGTGCTCCTCTTCGCGCTCGCCCTGACCGGCACCACCGCGCTGGTCCTGGGACTCGTGCCGGCGCTGGGCGCGGGCCGCCTCTCGCGGCAGGGCATGAGGCCCCGCGGTGCCTCGCTGCGGCGCGGGGAGCGCCGTGGCGGTAAGTGGCTGCTCGGCGCCGAGGTGGCGCAGGCCAGCGCTCTGCTCGTGGCCGCCATGCTCATGCTGAGCACTCTGCAGCGCATGAGCCGCGCCGACTCCGGCTTCCGGCCCGAGGGACTGGCCTTCGTCCACCTGGAGCTGCCGCCCCACGCGTACCCCGAGGCCGAAGCGCGCACCCGCTTCCTCCAGGACCTGAGGCCACAGCTGCGGGCCGTGCCCGGCGTGCGAGCGCTGGGGGTGGGTTCGGCCACGCCGTTCTCCGGCATGACCTTCCTGGTCGGGATGCAGCAGGAGGGCGGGCCCCGGACGGGCGCCTCCGACGGCGGCATCAACTTCGCGACGGCGGACGAACGCATTGCCTTCTCTCAGGTCTGGGCCGATCCAGACTACCTGTCCACGCTGGGACTGCCCATCGTCCAGGGCCGTCCGCTACGGCCCGATGATGCGGAAGGTCCCTCGGTGGCGCTCATCAACGAGACCGCCGCGCGCGCCTTCTGGCCCGGCGAGTCCCCTATCGGCAGGCGCGTGCGCGTCAGCAATGACGACCCGTGGACCACCATCGTGGGCGTGGTGCGCGACTTCAGCCATCCCGGCCTGCCCACCGCGGGTCTGGCCGAGCTGTACGTTCCCTACACCACCACCAACCGCCTGGTGAACATCCTGGTACGCTTCGACGGCAGTGCCGAGGTGCTGGAGCGTCACGTCCAGGAGGCCGTCTGGGCGCTCGACGCCGAACTGCCCATACCCGCGGTGGGTACGGCGGCGGAGGCGCTCCGGGCGTCGCTGGCGCTCACCCGCTTCTACGCGGCGCTGCTGGGGACCTTTGCCGTACTGGCCGTGCTGCTGGCGTGCGTGGGAATCTACGGGGTCATGGCCTACAGCGTGGCCCGTCGTGCCCGGGAGATGGGCATCAGGCTGGCCCTGGGCGCACGTCCCGGGCAGGTTGCGGGGAGCGTGCTGGGTGAGGGCCTGGGCGTGGTTGCCCTCGGCCTGACGGTGGGTCTCGGCGCCGCCGCCTACGGCACCCGCGTCATGACCACGCTGCTCTATGAGGTAACGCCCACCGATCCGGCCACCTACGCCATGGTGGCCGCGCTGATCCTGGCGTCCGCGGCCGTGGCCGCGTGGCTGCCGGCGCGGCGCGTGAGCCGGACGGACCCCGCGGAGGTGCTGCGCGCGGAGTGAGGTGAGGTGGGACGTCGCTTCACGATGCCCGCGGCGGCGGCCGCTCCGCAGCGCTACCCCTCCCCCCCCAGCATGTCCTTCATCTGCGCAAAGAAATTCTCCCGCAGCGCCTCCGACTCCTCGGGCGGCAGCGCCTCCCCGGAGGTCTTCAGGTTGAGGAGCTCGGCGGGTATATCCTCGAGGTAGCGGGAGGGGAGCACGTCCGCCGATTCCCCGCCCCGTCGTCGCGCCCGGCAGTAGGAGAGCGTCAGCCGCCGCTGCGCCCGCGTGATCCCCACGTACAGCAGGCGACGCTCCTCGTCCAGCGCCCCGGCGCTCCGCCCGCTCTCGTGGTCCTCCAGTGAGCGCGCATGGGGCAGCAGACCCTCCTCCAGGCCGATCAGGAATACGTCACTGAACTCCAGGCCCTTGGCGGAGTGCAGCGTCATCAACGTCACGCGGTCCTCGGCGGCCTCGCGCTCGTCCCTGTCCTCATCCTCCGTGTTGTCGAGCGCCAGGCGCGCGAGGGCGTCGTGCAGGCTGGGCGGCGCCCACGGCCCGTCGCGATCCGGCTCTGCCTCCATCTCCGCGCGCTCCTGCCAGACCTTGCGCTCGTAGCGCGCCACCGTGCCGGCCACATCGCGCACGTTGGCCACGCGCATGTCCGCCGTGCGGGCGTTGCGCGGATCGGCGCGGATGGCCTCCTCCAGCTTCAGGTGCCCGAAGAGGTCGGCCGCCCACACGGAGAGCGGCGGGCGGCCCTCCGCGGCCGGCGGCCGCGCGGCCGCCACCTCGGCTTCCCGCAGCGTGCGCCGGGCGGCGGCGAGCTGCTGCATGAGGCCGCGGATGGCCCCCGCCTGGGCGCCGCCGATCTCATCCTCCGGCAGGTCGCGGAGCACCCGCCCGAAGGAGACACCGCGTGCGCGCGCCACGTCGGCCAGCTTCAGGACCGTGGTGCGCCCGATGCCGCGCGTGGGCCAGTTGATGATGCGGCGGATGGCAATCTCATCATCCGGATTCAGCACGGCGCGCAGGTAGGCCACGGCGTCCGCCACCTCCCTGCGGTCGAAGAAGGACTGCCCGCCGATCATGCGGTAGGGCACACCGTTCTCCCGCAGTACCTCCTCCAGCGCCCGCCCCTGCGGATTGGTGCGGTAGAGGATGGCCATGTCCCGCCACTTGAGCTGCCGCGCATAGCGACGCACCCCGATCTCCCTGGCCACGCTCACCGCCTCGGCCGCGTCATCGGGGTGCTCGCAGGCGTCGATGGGCTCGCCGATGGCGTTCTCGGTGCGCAGCCGCTTGGCGTGCCGGCGGCCCGACGCGGCGATGACGGCGTTGGCCGCCGCCAGGATGCGCTTCGTGGAACGGTAGTTCTGCTCCAGCTTGATGACGGCCGCGCCCGGAAAGTGGTGCTCGAAGTCCAGGATGTTGCCCACGTCGGCGCCGCGGAAGGCGTAGATGGACTGGTCGTCGTCCCCCACCACGCAGAGGTTCCGGCGGCTGCCGGCCAGGTGGCGCGCCATGGTGAGCTGCACGGCGTTGGTGTCCTGGTACTCGTCGATCATCACGTAGTGCCAGCGCTTCCAGACCGCGCGCCGCACCTCCTCGTGCTCCTCCAGCAGCTTCACCGGGAGCAGCAGCAGATCGTCGAAGTCCACGGCGCCCGAGGCACGCAGCACCTCCTCGTACTTCCCATAGGCGTCCGCGGCCAGCACCGCGTAGTCGTCCGCACGGGTGCCGCTCTCCAGCTCCGCCGCCACCTGGCGCCGCGCCTCAGCGGGGGCCACACCGCGCGTCTTCCAATCCGAGATCGTGCGCATGACGCGCTTGATGTCGAATGCGTCGTCGCTTATGGAAATTTCGGTGGTGGCCGCACGCAGGGCGCCCACCTGATCGGACGTGGCGTAGATGGCAAAGTGCTTCGGCAGCCCCAGCCGCGCGCCGTGCTCGCGCAGGATGCGGGCGCCCAGCGAATGGAAGGTGGAGAGCGTGGCGTTCCTGGCCATGCTGCCCGCGTAGGCGGCCACGCGGTCGCGCATCTGGTCGGCGGCCTTGTTGGTGAAGGTCACGGCCAGGATGTGCCTGGGCTCCACCTGCCTGCCGCGGATGAGGTGCACGATGCGGTGCACCAGCATCCTGGTCTTGCCCGAGCCGGCGCCGGCCAGCACGAGCAGCGGCCCCTCGGTGGTCAGTACCGCCTTCTTCTGCTCGTAGTTCAGTCCCTGGAGATACGGCGGATCCTGCATCGGCTCGGCTGTGGAAGGGGGGTGCTTCGGACCGGCGGAATAGAACCGCGGCGGGGAGCCGGATCAAGCCTTGACGGCGGTAAGCGACGATGCCCGGCAGCGTTCTTCGCGGCACCCGTCCGCCGCCGGCCGGTCCAATTCGTGGCCCCGCGGCCCGCTAGTTGCTTACATGGCCGCGTCGGCCCGTGCCGGGAGCCGGGCTACTTCACCGCTTCAGGAGCAACGACCATGCTCTGGACCATCGTAGTCATCCTGCTGATCCTGTGGCTCCTCGGCCTCGTCTCGGGGACCGTCGGCGGGCTCATTCATATTCTGCTCGTGATCGCCATCGTGGTGGTCCTGATCCGCGTGATCCAGGGCCGGAAACCCATCTAGGGGCGTCCTCGTTTGGTGACGCAGCGCAGCCCCGGGGGGGCCAGGTCGGATCCCGGGGCTGAGCTGTATGGGCCGCGAGTTCACCACCCCGCCCACTCCACCTCCGGCGCGCGGTAGAAGTTCACGCCGAGTGCCGTCCAACGCAGTCCGTGGCGGCCGAGCCGGTCTCGAAAGTCCTCCCAGTCGAGTGCGCCGGACGGTGACCAGGCCAGCTCGGCCACGGCGGCCAGCCGCGGAAAGGCCAGGAATTCGATGTCCGCCATGGTGCCCACCGTCTCCGTCCAGAGGGGCGCCTCGATGCCCACGATGGACGCGGCCGGCATCCCGGGAATGAGGGCGGAGGGCTCCCAATCGTAGGCGTCGCGAAGCGGCGTCAGGCCCGGCCAGCTGAGGCCGATCGGCGAGCCCTCGTGGTACTGGATGTCCAGGTAGACGCGGGTGGCGGGTGAGAGGATCACCTGGCCGGCCGCCGCGTCCGCCAGGCCGGCCCCGCTGCCACGCCAGTGCTGGATCATGGTGGTGGGCGCCATCCGCGCGGCGGAGATCTCGGCCCAGCCGGCCATGTGCTTGCCGTGGCGGTGGACGATCTCCTGCACCCGCTCCACGAAGGCGTTGTACTGCTCCTGCGTGAGCTCCTCCACCTCGTCCCCGCCCACATGGATCCATGGGCCCGGCGTGAGCTCCGCCAGCCGCGCCACCACGGCGTCCACGAACTCGTAGGTGATCTCCTTCTCCACGCACAGCGCGCTGAAGCCCACGCGGGTGCCGGTGTAGAGCGGCGGCGCCTCCCCGTCGCAGTTCAGCTCGGCGTAGGACGCCAGCGCGGCGTTGGTGTGGCCCGGCATGTCGATCTCCGGCACGACGGTGATGAAACGCTCCGCCGCGTAGCGCACGATCTGGGTGTAGTCCTCACCCGTGTAGAAGCCGCCGGGGCCTCCGCCCACCTGCGTGCTGCCGCCGTGCTCCGTCAGGCGGGGCCAGCCGGGGATCTCGATGCGCCAGCCCTGGTCGTCGGCCAGGTGCAGGTGCAGGCGGTTCAGCTTGTGGAGGGCCAGCAGGTCGATGAAGCGTTTGACGTCCGCCACGCCGAAGAAGTGGCGCGCGACGTCCAGCATGGCGCCGCGCCAGCCGAAGCGTGGCCGGTCCTCCACGGCCACGGCCGGCAGCGTCAGGTCGCGGTACAGGGCGGCCTGGTACTCCACCCGGGGCGGCAGGAGCTGCCGCAGCGTCTGCGTGCCGTAGTAGAGGCCGGCCGGCTCCGCCGCCTGGATGCGCACGCCGGCGCCGCTCACCTCCAACGCGTAGCCCTCCGGCCCGAAGCGCTCGAGCGCGGCGGGATCCAGCGCCAGCACGATGTCGGCCGCGGCCCCGTCCAGATGACCGGGTGGCAGGACTTCAGGGGTGGTCGCGCGGGTGTTGCCGATGAGGCGCGCGAGCTGGTCGGCCACGTCCATGGCGGCGCCAGCATCGGTGGCGCCGGCGGTGACCGCGATGGTGGCGTCCCGCCCTACCACAAAGCCGCTGTCCTCCACCACCCGCACAGACGCGGGCGCCGGGATCAACGGCAGGGATGCGGGGCGCGCGGCGCACCCGCCCAGGGGCGGCAGTACAAGGAGCATGAGCACGATGGGAAGTGTCGGCGGAAGAACACGGGGAATGGTGGCCGTCCTGCCGGGGTGAGGGTGCCGTCGGTCCGTCAGGATCCTCGTGACGTGGCGGGATGTCAAGCGGCCCCGTTGCTCAGCGGCGCGCCGGATGGGTAGCTTGCCTCATGCACTTGCCCCTCCTCAACGGACGGCGTGGCGCGCGTACCGTGCTCCTGCTGGCCGCGCTGCTAGCCGCCTGCTCCTCCGCGCCGCCGTCCCCCGCACCCACCGGCTTCACGGTGCGTGTGGCCAGCTACAACATCCGCCACGGTGCCGGCGCGGATGAGAGGGTGGACCTGGAGCGTACGGCGGAGGTGCTGCGCGGAACGCGGGCGGACATCGTCGCTTTGCAGGAAGTGGATGAGCGGGTGCGGCGCAGTGGCGGCGTGAACCAGGCCGAGCGGCTGGGTGAGCTGCTCGGCATGCACCACGCATTCGGCAGCTTCATGGACTACCAGGACGGCCGCTACGGGCTGGCGCTCCTGTCCCGCCGTCCGATCGCGTCCGTGGACGTGGTGCGGCTGCCCGAGGGCAACGAACCGCGCGTGGCGCTGGCCGCCAGCATCGAGCAGGCCAACGGCACGCTGCTCACCGTGGTGGTGGTGCACTTCGACTGGGTGGGGGATGACACCTTCCGGTACGCGCAGGCCGAGGTGGTGGCGCACTATCTGGATGGCCTCGCGGGTCCGTACATCGTGCTTGGAGACTTCAATGACCAGCCCGGCTCGCGCACGATCGAGCTGTTCCGTGCACGGGCCCGGGAAGCGGCCAAGCCGCCGGCACAGCGCCCCACCTTTCCCGCCACCGCCCCGGAGCGGGAGATCGACTTCATCTTCGCCGCTCCCGCCGCGCACTGGGCGGTGGACTCGGTGGCCGTGATCCCCGAGATAGTGGCGTCCGATCACCGGCCGGTGCTGGCCCGTCTGCGGCACGGGAGCCGCTGAGCGGCGCACGCCAGCGCGGGAGGGCCGGGGTTGCGCTTGCCGCTGCCAGGGCCTACCCTGGCCATCGGCACCCGGGGCTTCCATAACCCCATGCGCCGTGCCGCCCCCGTTGTTTCATTGCCAACTCGAACGCCTGCGTACGCCAGGGAGGCATCCTCATGAACCCGTCCGTGTGGAGCGCACGACTTCTGTCCCTCATGGCCGTCCTGTCGCTGGCCGGCTGCGGCATCCTGCGGGGCAGCCCCGCCGAGCCAGCCCCGGAGCGCACGCCCGCCGAGCGCGAGGCGCGGGCCCAGGCGGAGGAAGGCCCCGGCGACTACGAGGACGCCATTCCCGACGACGCGGTGACGCGCACAGGCCTCTTCACCACCCACTTCGCGCCCGACGGCACGCTGCTCTTCGAGATCCCGGAGACGCTGCTCGGCCAGGAGATCCTGCTGGTGGTGGGCACGGTGGAGCAGCCTGCCAGCGCGGGCAGCGCCGGGGGCGGTGACATCCTGGAATTCCAGCGGCAGGGTGAGCGCCTCCTGGTGCGCGAAAAGAACTATGCGCAGGTGGCCGACAGCGGCTCCGCCATCTGGCGGGCGGTTTCGGGCATGCGGAAGGGCCTGATCGTGGCCAGCCTCGAGATCGAGGCCGAGAGTCCGAGCAGGGCGCTGGTCGTGGACGCCACGTCTTTGTTCACCGGCACGAACACGGCTCTGGGCACCCTGGCCAGCGTGGACGACGACGCCAGCTGGATCGATCACGTGGCGGCCTTCCCCACGAACGTGGAGGTGACCGCCACGCAGACCGGCGGTCCCAACACGGCCCGCACCACGGTGCAGCGGCACTGGAGCTTCGTGCGGCTGCCGGAGGACCCCATGATGCCGCGCCTCCACGACGCGCGCGTGGGGGTCAATTCCAGCGGCTACATCGACTATTCTTCCCCCGAGCACGGGGCGGTGGAACGCCGGATCATCCGCCGGCATCGCCTGGAGAAGCGGAACCCGAACGCCGCCATCTCCGACCCGGTGGAGCCGATCATCTACTGGGTCGATCCGGCCACGCCGGACTGGCTGAAGCCGTGGGTGGTTTCCGGCGTGGACATGTGGCAGTCCGCCTTCGAGGAGGCGGGCTTCAGCAACGCCATCATCGGACGCGTGGCGCCCACGCAGGAGGAGGACCCGGACTTCTTCATGGATGACGCGCGCTACTCGGTCATCTACTGGCGCCCCTCCACGGTGGCCAACGCCAACGGCGGGCAGGTGGTGGACCCGCGCACGGGTGAGATCATCCGCGGGCGCGTGCAGATGTTCCACAACGTGCAGAACCTGGTGCGCAACTGGTACTTCACGCAGGTGGGGCCGCTCGACCCGCGCGCGCAGGCGCTGCCGCTGCCGGACTCGCTCATGGGCAAGCTGGTGGAGTACGTGGTGGCCCACGAAGTGGGGCACGCCATCGGCTTTCCGCACAACATGAAGGCCAGCGCCATGTACCCGGCGGACAGCATCCGCAACGCCGACTTCCTGGCGCGCATGGGCGGGCACGTTTCCACCCTCATGGATTACTCGCGCTTCAACTACGTGGCGCAGCCCGAGGACAACATCCCGGTCCACCTGCTGATCCCGGGCGTGGGGCCGTACGACGATTTTGCCGTCAAGTGGGCGTACAGCCCCATACCCGGCGCCCGCACGCCCGAGGAGGAGCGGCCCACGCTGGATCGCTGGGCCCGCATGCAGGATACCATCCCCTGGTTCCGCTTCACCACGAGCGGCGCGCCGAATGACCCTTATGCGCAGACGGAGGCCGTGGGTGACGAGGACGCGGTGAAGTCCTCCACACTGGGGCTGAGGAACCTGGAGCGCGTCATGGACATGCTCCTGCCCGTGGCCGAGCGCCCTGGTGAGGATTACGAGTTGCTGGACGAACTCTATGGCAACGTGATCTCCCAGTGGGGCCGCTACAACGGCCACGTGGCCGCCGTCGTGGGCGGCGCCTACACGCAGGAACGCTACGGCACGGGCCCCCGCTTCGAGCCCGTGGAGCGGGAGCGGCAGCGGGAGGCCGTGCGTTTCCTGAACGCCAACGTCTTCGACCCGCCCGCCTGGATGCTGGACCAGCGGGTGCTCCGGCGCATCGAGGCGGAGGGTGCGGTGGACCGGATTCGCGGCGCGCAGGTGCGGGTGCTGTCGTCGCTCCTCAGTGACGGCCGGATGGAGCGCCTGGTGGAGTACGAGGCGCTGGCCGACGACCCCGCCAAGGCGTACACGCTCTCCGACCTCATGCAGGACCTGCGGGCGGGCGTCTGGACCGAGCTGCAGGGTTCGGGCAGCGTGACCACGGATGTCTACCGGCGCAATCTGCAGCGCGCCTACGTGGACATGCTGACGGAGCGGCTGGATCCGCCCGACGTGGTGGTGGTGCCCGAGAGCGGCACGCCCACCGCTACGCGTACGCCTATCCTGACCGACGTGCGGCCTGTGCTGCGTGGGGAGCTGCGCTGGCTGCGGACCCGGCTGAACAGCGCCATCCCGCGTGCCTCGAATGACATGACGCGCCTCCACCTGGAGGATCTGCGCATGGAGGTGGAGCGGCTGCTCGCACAGGACTGATCAGCGGCGCTCCCGCTCAGCCCGCCGCGCCCGACGGTACGCCCTCTCCGGGCACCTCGGCGCGGCGGGCTCGTGCGTTCCGGCGGGCCGCCGCGTCCCGGCGCAGCGCCGGAAGGCGCCGCCGGAAGACGGCCGCGGCCACCAACGCCACCACGCCTCCCACCATCACCGTGGCCGGCGCGCCGATGTGCTCCGCCATCCAACCGGCGTACAGGCTACCCAGCGGCAGCGTGCCGATGAAGGCCATGGTATAGAGGCTCATGATGCGCCCGCGCATGCCGTCTCCCACGCTCACCTGCAGGAAGGTGTTGGAGGCGGCGGACTGCACCATGAGGCCGAAGCCCGCCACCGCCAGCATGGGCAGGGAGAGCCAGATCGTGTTCGAGGCGCCGAAGACCAGGAGCCCGCCACCGAAGAGCGCGGCCGCCCGGGCGATCAGGCGCCCCAGGCCCTCGGTGGTAGAGCGCCCCGCCAGGAAGAGCGCCCCCGCCAGCGCCCCGATCCCCTGTGCCGCCATGAGGAAGCCCAGCGTGTCGGCCGCGCCGCCGAGCACGTCGATGGCAAAGATCGGCATGAGCACCACGAAGGGCACGGCAAAGAAGCTGGACGTGGTGATCAGCAGCAGGACCGCCCGCACCGCGGGAAAATTCCACGCGAAGTCGAAGCCCTCCCGCACATTCCGCAGGACGCCCGGGGTACTCGCGGCCTGGCGGCGGGGCAGCCGTCCCATCAGCAGGAGCGCGGCCAGCATGGACAGGTAGGTGAGGCCGTTCAGCGCGAAGACCCAGCCCTCCCCGATCAGCGCGATGAGCACGCCGGCCACCGAAGGACCCACCAGGCGGGCCATGTTGAACACGGTGGAGTTCAAGGCGATGGCGTTGCCCAGATCCTCCGGGTCGTCGATCAGCTGGACGTAGAAGGACTGGCGGGCCGGAATGTCGAAGGCGTCGAAGACGCCCAGGATGGTGGCCAGCACCAGGACGTGCCAGACCTGCACCAGGCCGCCGAGCACCAGCCCGGCCAGCAGGAGCGCCTGCACCATGCTCAGACTCTGCGTGACGTACAGGATGCGGCGCCGGTCCCAGCGGTCGGCGGCCACCCCGGCGAAGGGTGCCAGCAGCAGGGTGGGGATGCGCCCGGCAAACCCCACCAGGCCGAGCATGAAGGCGGAGCCGCTCAGGCGGTAGATCAGCCAGGCCATGGCCATCCGCTGCATCCACGTGCCGATGAGCGAGATGCCCTGACCTGTGAAGTAGATGCGGAAACCGCGCCAGCGCAGGGAGCGGGTGGTCCGTGCCAGGGCGCCGCCGAAGCGTTCTCGCAGGGAGGTCCCACGCCCGTTGCTGTCCGCCTGGATCACTTGCTTCGCCCGCCGGTCCCGGTCCATTGTCGTGCCGCCGCTCCCAAGTACCCGCCGGGCACCAGGTGTTCCGGCTGCGCGGTCGGGTTCAGAAACGGATGAGGTACAGGCGTCGCGGAGCCCCCGCAAGCCCACCCGAAACCCCGTGGACGGAAGCCCCGTAATGGCCACCATCGCGAGACATCCTGCCTTCCCTCGTCCTCCCGGAGATGCTATGCGCATTGCCCCGCCGCGCTCCACGTGGCCGCTCCTGACGCTGCTCCTCATGGCCGGCGCCGGCCACGTCCCGGACGTCGCGGCCCAGGACACGCTGCGCATCGCGCCCGGCCGCAGCTGCCCGGCGTGCCGGGTCACCACCACCCACGTGGTGGCGCTCGGCGCGGACGCGGGCGTGCACGGCCCCATGCTGGAGTCCCGCGTCACCCGCGACTCGCGCGGCCGCTACTTCGTGGCGCCCACCTACACGCCCGGCACCATTGCCGTCTACGGCCCCGACGGCCGCTTCCAGCGGGCGTTCGGCACCGAGGGTGAGGGCCCGGGCGAGTTCCGCAACATCGGCGACGTCACCATCGGACCGGGCGACTCCCTCTGGGTGGTGAGCGGGTCGGGCAGGGTGAGCGTGCTCACCCCGGAGCTGGAGATGGTGCGCAGCATGAGCGTAGCGGGCGTGGACGCGCTCATCCCCGGAGCGGACGGCCGCGCGGTGGTGCGCATCGGCGGCGGCGCCCTCCGCCACCTGGGCCCCGGCACCGAGGTGGGGGAGGCGGTGGCGCTGCCCGAGCAGGACGCCATGGGCTCCCCCTTCGACAACGCGCTGGCGCGCCTGCCCGATGGCACCCTCCTGGCACCCCAGGGCACCCGCTACCGCCTGGACGTGGTGCAACCCGATGGTACCCCCGAGCGCGTCCTGGTGCGCGAGTCCGGGTGGTTCCCGGAGGTGGCCACGAACGAGGAATTCCGCCAGCACGAGCAGTCGGGCGCGCCGCTGGGCGTGATCATCGACGTGGGTGTGGAGCCGGAGGGGCGGGCATGGGTGCTGACCTACCGTGTGGAGATGACGCTCCTCCCCGAGATCGAGGAGGAGCTGGAGCGCACCGGCGCCAACATGCCGTCGGTGGGGCTGCTGCGCCGCCTCTTCGCGCCCGTCATCGAGCTGTTCGACCTGGAGGCGGGCGGCGTGGTGGCCACCGGCGGCAGCACCGAGCGCTTCTACACCAGCTTCATGGACGGGGAGCATGTGGTGGGGCTGCGGGAGCTGGAAGACGGCAACGTGGTGCTCGACCTCTGGCGGCTGGGGGTCCGGGACGGATCATGATAAGCGACGACGCCACGCAGCACCCGGAGGGTGCGCGGCGTCGTCGCTTACGATCCCTAGCGTGGCCCGGCTAGCGGCCGGACCCGTCCAACGCCTCGATGGTGGCTGTGGACGCGGGCCGGGCGCGCAGCCGGATGCGCGTGTCCTCGGCCTTGCGCCACACGCGCAGCACGTTCTCACCGGCCAGCTTGCGCAGCTCTCCCTCACTCCAGCCACGGCGCGCCAGTTCGGCGAAGAGCACCGGGTAGGTGGCGACGTCCTCCAGCCCCTCGGGCGTGCTGCTGATGCCGTCGTAGTCCGCGCCGATGCCCACGTGCTCCATGCCGGCCACGTCACGCACGTGCTCGATGTGCGCGATCACGTCGCCGATGGTGGCGGGCAGCTCCGTGGTGATGAAGGACGGCACGAAGGTGATCATGACCACGCCGTCCGTGGCGGGCAGGCGGCGCAGCACGTCGTCGGGGACGTTGCGGTCGTGGTCGGTGACGCCGCGCGCGGAGGAGTGGGAGAAGATGACCGGCGCCTCCGTGACGTCCAGCGCGTCGTGCATGGTCTCGGGGGAGACGTGGGAGAGGTCCACGAGCATGCCCAGGCGGTTCATCTCGCGCACCACCTCCTTGCCGAACTCCGTGAGGCCACCATGCTCCGCCGGCTCGCAGCAGGAGTCCGCCCAGTCGATGTTGCTGGAGTGCGTGAGCGTCAGGTAGCGGGCGCCCAGGCGGTGGAAGGCGCGCAGGGCGCCCAGGGAATTCTCGATGGCGTGGCCACCCTCCATCCCCATGACCGAGGCGATCCGACCGCTCTCGAAGGCCGCCACCGCGTCGTCCGGCGTGAGCGCCTCCTGGAAGACGTCCGGGTAGCGCTCGAAGACCCGCTGGGCAATGTCGATCTGCTCGAGCTGCACCCTGGCGGCGCCCTCCTCCACGGCGTCGTAGGGGATGTAGACGGACCAGAACTGCGCGCCAACCATGCCCGCGCGCAGCCGCGCGATGTCGGTGTGCCCGGGAGTGGTGCCGCGCAGGTCGTAGGCCACCACGTCGTGGGGCGCCGCGTCATTGTCGCGGATGGCCCACGGCAGGTCATTGTGCCCGTCAAAGAGCGGCGTGGTGGACAGCACCCGGCGCGCCAGCGCCATGTGCTCGTCCTCCCGTGCGGGGTCGGGCCGCGCGGCGGGTGCGGATGCGCAGCCCACGGGCGCGAGCAGGACAGCAAGGGCGGCAAGGGTCACGGCATGACGCATGGCTTCGACTCTCGGATGGAGTGGGGGACCGGCCTCAGCGGTCCGGGAAACGTACATCGGCCACTTCCTCGCCCGCGGCAAAGGAGAAGGTGAGCTGCCGCTGGTCCGGAAAACGGACCACCTTCACCACGTTGCGCTGGTCACCGAACAGCTCCAGCAGCAGCGTGTTGCGCAGACGGAAGGCCGTGAGCGGCGCGGCCGACGTGAAGTGAATGGTATACCACCAAACGGGCTCGCGGTCCAGTTCGTCCTCACCCCGCGCCAGGACGCGCCCAGCCAGGGCGCGGCCGGCCACCTCCACCACGAAGCGGGGTGCCAGATACGCCATGAACGCGGCGTCCACGGCGGGCTCCGGCGCCAGCGCGAGGACGTCCGCTCCAGCCGCGCGGCCCAGCGCCGCCTCCAGGTCATCCTTGAAGATGCGGATGCGCACGACCAGGGTGGCGCCCTCCACGGCCGCGTTGGCGTAGGTGACGTGGAGATCGTGGGGCGGGGCGCCGTCCGACGCGCGCCTCGGCCCCGCCCCCGCCCCGACCTGCGGGGCGAGGGCCAGGAGCGTCAGGGTCAGCAGCAGGCGCGTGCTCATGTGATGGGTTTGGTCCACACGTTGTTGCTCCGGTCGATGTCGGCGTACGCCTCCTCCGGGTCCACCACCACCTCCACGACCACACCGTCGGTGAAGAAGCCGGCGGTGAAGCTGCGCTCGTTGTTGCGCCAGATGTCCACCGGGTAGTCCAGACGGCGGGTGGTGCCGTCCTCGAAGGTAACCCGGATGTCCAGCGGCATGACCAGCCCGCCGGCATTCTCCACGGTGATGCGGTAGTAGCTGGTTCCCCGCTCCGTGCTGCCCACCAGTTCCTCCGCACGCTGGGCGGACACGTTGGTGAGATTCTGATCATTGGCGTGGGTGGTGTAGAACCAGCCGCGCCAGAACCACGCCATGTTCTCCCCGGCGCCCTCGTCCATGGAGCGGAAGAAATCCGCGGGCTGGGGCTTCTTGAACATCCACGCCGTGGCGTAGCCGGAGAAGGCGTCATCGAACGGCGCCGGCTCCAGGATATGCTCGCGCAGCATCTGCAAGCCCGTGGCGGGCTTGGCGTAGCCGTTGTTGCCGAAGTCCTTGTGGATGAAGTCGGACTCCGTCATGAGCGGCACCTGGTCGGGGTCGCGCATGTAAGCGACGATGTTCGGCGCCGGGCCACGCGAGCTCTGGTACGTGCAATCCTCCGTCTGCGTCCACACGCCGCCGCAGTAGGTGGCTGCGTAATCCTGCTCACCGTAGTACTGCAGGAAGGTGTTCAGCCCCTCGTCCATCCAGGTCCACTTGCGCTCGTCCGTGGCCACGATCATGGGGAACCAGTTGTGGCCCACCTCATGGATGGTGACGCTGATGAGCGCCCGCTCCGTGCCTTCGCTGTACGTGCCGTCCGGCTGCGGCCGCGCGCCGCAGAAGGCCATCATGGGGTACTCCATCCCGCCGGCCAGGCCGTTGGCGTTCACGGCCTTGGGATAGGGATACTCGAACGCCATGCGGCCGTAGGTCTTGAGCGTCTGGATGGTGGCGCGCGTGGAGACCTTGTCCCAGAGGGGCATGGCGTCCCGCGGGTAGAGGGAGTGCACCGCGATGGGCGTCTCCCCCGGCCGGTACCGGAAGCCGGCCGCGTCCCACACGTACGTCTTCGACGAGACCCACGCGAAGTCGCGCACGTTCTCGGCGTTGAAGTGCCAGGTCAGCGTGCCGCTCCGGCGTGGCCGGCTGGCGGGCTCCATCACCTCGTCGGCCGCCACGATGAAGACCGGCTCCTCGCTCGTGAGGGCCCGCTCCAGCCGCTCCCGCTGCGTGGTGGTGAGCACCGCCTCCGGGTTCTGGAGCACGCCCGTGGCGTCCACGATGTGGTTCCACGGGACGGTGAGCGTGACGTCATAGTTGCCGAACTCCAGGTAGAACTCCCCGCGGCCCATGAACTGGTCCGTCTGCCAGCCGTTCACGTCATCGTACACGGAGAGCCTGGGGAACCACTGCGCCATCTCGTAGATCCAGCCGTCGCTCACCAGCTCCTTGCCGCCGCGCCCCTGGTCGGGGATGCGGTAGCTCCAGTCGATCTCCATCACCTGCACGTCCCCGGGCGCCAGCGGCGCCGCCAGGTTCAGCCGCATCACCGTGTTGTTGATGCGGTAGTCGGCATCCACGAGCGTACCGGCCCCGTCCACGAGTTGGACGCGGCTCAGGTCGAAGCCGCCGTCGAAAGGTTGCAGGCCCACGTACCGCATGGCCTGCGGGCTGATGCGCTCCGGCAGGGCGCCCTGCACCTGATAGGCGCGGCTGTGTTCGAGGGAACGCGTGTTCTGGTCGAGCTGGAACCAGAGGTAGCGGAGCGCGTCCGGCGAGTTGTTGTGATACGTGATGCGCTCCGTCCCGCGGATGCTGTGATCCGTGGTATCCAGGCTGGCCTGGATGACGTAGTCCACCTGCTGCTGCCAGTAGCGGGGTCCGGGCATGCCGGCCCCGTTCCGGTACTCGTTGGCCGCGGGCCAGTCCTCGAGCATGCGGAAGATGGAACGATTGGACTTCGACCCGTCGTCGTGCAGCCATTGCTGCGCGGCGAGCGGCGTCGCGGGGTCGAGCAGCGCCGCCAGGAGCAGCGTGGCCAGTGCGTCGTGCGCTCGAAGCTTCATGGAGACTTATCCGTGGAGGTGGGTGAGTACATCATGCGGCGATATGCCCCGCCAGGAGGAACAGGGCGGCCAGACAGGCACTGCCGGACAGGAGTGTGATCCACCGGGTGCGGGGCACACGCGCCACCCGCACGGCCAGGTGCGTGGCCAGCAGGATGACGGCCAGGATGACCAGCTGGCCCGCCTCCAGCCCCAGGTTGAACGCCAGGAGCGGCACGGTGATGGCCTCTTCCTGGCCCAGGAGGGCGCGCAGGAAGCTGGAGAAGCCCAGCCCGTGAATGAGGCCGAAGCAGAGGGCCATGGCATAGAGGACGCGGCGGGTCCCGCGCGGCAGCTCCAGCGGATCGGGACGGGTACGGGCCTCCGTGAGGTTGAAGGCGGCCGTGGCCAGGATGGTGGCCGCGATGAGCGGCTCCACCACGGCGGCGGACACACTCACCAGGCGGAGCGTGGCCAGCAGGAGCGTGAGGGAGTGGCCGACGGTGAAGGCGGTGACCAGCACCAGCAACTGGCGCCCGTGCGCGAAGCCGTAGCCGGCACTCAGCGCCACGATGAAGAGGATGTGGTCCCACGCCCGGAGGTCCGCGATGTGATCGAACCCCAGCCGCAGAAAAACGGCAAATTCGGAGCCCACGGGGCGCCCATCCTGCCTGAGACCGCGGGGCGTTGGGGACACCGCCGCAGATACGGCAAGCTAACGCACCGCCCGCGGGACAGCCAGACGCGCCACCGCTGCCCGGCCCTCCCGCCCCCAAAGGTGACGCGCCCCGCGAACCGGCAGGTCCGCGGGGCGCGCGCTACGGGATGGGGCCTGGAATCAACGCCGGTTCATCCACCACTCGTCCTTGAGGATGGACACCGTGTGCTCGCCGACCGGCTGGCCGCCCACGGACATGACCACGCGGTAGCTCCCGAGGGGGGCCTCCGAGGTGACGAAGCGGATCTGGTTCTCGTTCACCTGACCGCCGCGCCCCTGGGCGCGATCACGCATCTCCTGCTGCTCGGCGGCGCTCCGCTCCACGCGCTTGTCCATCTCCCAGGCCACGCTGTGCATGCCGGCCTCCCCGTCACCCTGCAACTCGGCGATGGCCGAATTGCCCTGGTAGACCGTGATGGTGACATCCCCCGCCGCCCGGCCCAGGTAGTAGTAGAACGGGATCTCCGCCGGCTCGCTCTCCCCCCGGAAGTTGGAGGAGGAGTAGTTGGCCCGGTCGGTGGCGATCCAGCGCACCTTCGATTCGGGCTCGAAGAAATGCGCCCCGGCGGCCAGCACCTCGGGCGTCAGCTCCACCAGCGGCGAGATGTCCGCGATGTAGATGCCGCGCCCGTGCGTGGCCACGATGAGGTCATTCTCGCGCGGGTGGATTTTGAGATCGTGCACCGGCTGCGTGGGCATGTTCTGCTTGAGTGACGTCCAGCTGCCGCCGCCGTCGATGCTCGCGAACACCTCGAAGTCGGTGCCCACGAAGAGCAGGTCCGGGTTGGCGTGATGCTCGCGGATGGCGTTCACGGGCCCCACGGCTGGCAGGTTGGACGCGATGGATGTCCAGCTCTGCCCGTAGTCCGTGGTCTTGTAGACGAAGGGCCGGAAGTCATCGTTCCGGAGCCCGGTGTAAGCAACGTACGCCGTGCCCGGCTCGTGGTGTGACGCCTCCACGCGGCTCACCCAGTATTCCGGGTTGTTCGGCACACTGGCGTTCACCAGCGTCCAGTCGTCCCCGCCGTTACGGGTCACCTGCACGTTGCCATCGTCGGTGCCCACCCAGATGAGTCCCTGCACCAGCTCCGACTCGTCCACCGTGGTGATGGTGGCGTACTGGATGTTGCCGTCGCCGCCGCTACCCGTGGTCAGCATGGCCGGATCCGCCTTGGTGAGGTCAGGGCTGATGACCTCCCAGCTCTCCCCCTTGTTGGGGCTGCGCACCAGCTTGTTGGCGCCGTGGAAGATCACGTCGCAGTCGTGCGGCGAGATGTGGATGGGGGCGTTCCAGTTCCAGCGCAGGCCATCCTCGCCCGAGAAGCGGATGCCGGCCCGCTCACCCGTCCAGAGATCGGTGCGTGAGATCGGCCCGAACTGGCTCTCGTTGTAAAGGTAGCGGTTCGTGCACGGCTCGATCTCGTTGTACATGCCGTCCCCACCGCCCACGCGCTCCCACTGCTCGTAGTAGATGGGGCCACCCGCCGGGTTGGTGTGGTAGACCATGTGGGAGCCGTTGTCCTGCAGCCCGCCGGCCACGCGGTAGGGGTAGGACATGTCGTAGCCCACCGCGTAGAACTGCGCCAGGCTCTGGAAGTCGGGATGGTACCACTCCTCGCCGCCGTCGTAGGTGATTCCCATGCCGTGGTCGTAGCCCAGGATGATGTGGTCGGAATCTTCGGGATCGATCCACAGGGCGTGGTCGTCACCGCCGAAGCCGAGCGCGCGCTGCTGCCAGGTGCGCCCGCCGTCGGTGCTCTTCATGGTGGAGACGGAGAGCACGTAGATCACGTCCGGGTCGCTCGGGTCCACGCGGATCTGGCCGTAGTAGTAGGCCGGGCTGCCGCCGATGGACTGGCCGTCCGGGCTCACCTTTTCCCACGATGCGCCGGCGTCATCGGAGCGGTAGATCTCGCCGCCGATCATGCCGCGGCTGGCCATGTGGCCTTCGAGCTCCGCCAGGCGCTCCTGGTCCGACATGCCTTCCTTGTTGGCGTTCTCGACGGTCAGGTAGACGATGTTCGGGTTGCTCCGGGAGATGTCGATGCCGATGCGTCCCAGCATCCCGCCCGGCAGCCCGTTCTCCAGCATGGTCCATTCGTCGCCGCCGTCCGTGCTCTTGTAGACGCGGCTGCCCGGGCCGCCCAGATCGTAGGTGAAGGGGAGGCGCACCTTGTCGAAGGTGGCGGCGTAGAGGACGTTCGGGTTGGACGGGTCCATGGCCACGTCCACCGCGCCGATGGTCTTGCCGCGCACCACGGGCGCCAGCACCTGCTCCCAGCTCTGGCCGCCGTTCCGACTGCGGTACAGGCCGCGCTCCGGATTCTCGGAGTAGAGGTGCCCCAACGCCGCCACGTAGACGATGTCCGGGTTGGTGGGGTGGACCACGATGCGGCCGATGTGGTGAGACTCCGGGAGCCCCACGTTCGTCCACGTCTCGCCGGCGTCGGTGGACTTGTAGACGCCGTCCCCCCAGTACGTGCTGCGGGAGTTGTTGGCCTCGCCCGAGCCCAGGTACATGATGTCCGGCTGCGACGGCGCGATGGCAATGTCGCCGATGGAGTAGACGTCCTGGTTCTCGAAGAGCACATCGAAGCTGACGCCCCGGTTGTCACTCCTCCACAGGTGTCCCGAACCGGTGGCAATGTAGAAGGTGAAGGGCGCGTCCGGCCGCACCTCCACGTCCACGAAGCGCCCGCTCTGACGGGTGGGACCGATGCTCCGGTACTGGATGGGTTCGAGGTGCGCCTCGGTGAGCCGCTGCGCGGCCGCGTCCGGGGCGGTGGCCATACCCAGCCCGGGGGCCAGGATCAGGGCCAGCAGGCCGATGGTCATGCGCCGTGCGGTGCGCTCCGCCATGTTACGCTCCATGTGGGTCGGTGATGGGACAGGGAGGGTATTGCGTCCATCCGGCCGCGGCAAGCAAGGGACCTGGCCAGCGGGCATCCTGCACGTCCCCCTTGTCCGGATGACGCTGGAGCGCTCCCTTTCGTTGGTGGCACCGCGCACGGAGGCACCGTGCGCGGGCGCCGCCCGCGCCCCCCGCGAGCCTGTTGCCATGAGCCAGACATTCGTCCGCTACGCCATCCGTCTGCCCGACGGTCTGGAGCGCACCTTCGCCGTGGACGTGGGGCCTACCGGAGTGGGGCTCCCACGCGAGAAGCCGGTGCCCCGGCCGGCCTGGACGGAACTCGAGCACAACAAGTGTCCGCACTGCCCGCTGAGCGCGGAGGAGCACCCGCACTGCCCGGCCGCGGTGGGCCTGGCCGAACTGGTGGACGCCATCGGTGACGTACACTCCTTCGAGCGGGTGGACGTGACGGTGGAGTCGGACGAGCGGCGGGTAGAGTTCAAAGCTGTGGAGTTGCAGAATGTTCTGGGCTCCCTGCTCGGCCTGCTCATGCCCATGAGCGGCTGCCCGCATACGGCCTTCTTCCGCCCCATGGCCCGCTTCCACCTGCCGCTCTCCACCATCCAGGAGACGGTCTTCCGCTCCGCGGGCAGTTTCCTGCTGGCCGAGTGGCTGCGCCGTAGCGAGGGCGCGGCGGACGTCACCTTCGATCTGCAACGGCTGACCGAGATCTACCAGCGCATCCAGATCGTCAACCGCCACCTGCACGGGCGGCTCCAGGACGCCACCAGCACCGACTCCTCGCTGAACGCCGTGGCGCTGCTGGACGCGCTGGCCCAGATCCTACCCATGGAGGTGGACGGCTCGCTCAAATCCATGCGGCCGCTCTTCGAGGCGTATCTGGAGGAGGGGAAGGCGGAGGCTGGGGAGGCGGGTCCGGCGGCCTAGAAAGGCGCGGCGCGCAGGAGGCGGAGCCGCCGGCTCGGGAGAGGCCGGACCTACATGCCGAAGATGCTCTGCGCCGTCCCCAGCGCGTCGGCCAGCCGGTCGATCTCGTCCGTGGTGTTGTAGAGGTAGAGCGAGGCCCGGGTGGTGGCCGGCACGCCCAGCCGCCGCATGAGGGGCTGGGTGCAGTGGTGGCCGGCCCGCACGGCGATGCCCTCGGCGTCCAACACGGTGGCGATGTCGTGCGGGTGGACGCCGTCCAGCGCGAAGGAGAAGACCGAGACGCGCCGGGCCGGATCGGCCTCCCCGAACATGCGCAGCCCTTCCACGCGGCCGAGCCGCTCCAGCCCGTAGGCCACGAGTGCCTGCTCGTGGGCCTGGATGTTCTCCCAGCCCAGCTCCTCCAGGAAGTCCACCGCCGCGGCCAGTCCTACGGCGCCGGCGCCGTTCGGGGTGCCCGCCTCGAACTTGTGCGGCACCCTGGCCCAGGTGGAGCCGTCCATGCCCACGTGGTCGATCATCTCACCGCCGCCCTGGTAGGGCGGCATGGCCTCCAGCAGCTCGCGACGCGCCCACAGCGCCCCGATGCCCATGGGCCCGCACATCTTGTGGCCGGAGAGCGCGTAGAAGTCACAGCCCAGCTCCTGCACGTCCACGGGCAGGTGCGGCGCACCCTGCGCGCCGTCCACCAGCGTGAGCGCCCCAACGGCCTTGGCCCTGGCCACCATATCCCGTACAGGATTGATAGTGCCCATGGCGTTCGAGATGTGGCCGATGGCCAGCAGCTTCGTACGCTCGGTCAACGCCTGGTCCAGCGCGTCCAGGCGCAGGCAGCCGTTGTCGTCCACGTCCAGCCAATTCAGGCGCGCCCCCACGCGCTCCGCCAGGAGCTGCCAGGGGACGATGTTGGAGTGGTGCTCGGTGAGCGTGAGGAGGATCTCGTCCCCCGCCTTCACGTTGGCCACGCCCCAGGTGGCGGCCACCAGGTTGATGGCCTCCGTGCAGCCGCGCACCCAGACAACCTCGCGCGCATCCGGGGCATTCAGGAAGCGGGCTACGGTCTGGCGGGCCGCTTCGTAGCGCTCCGTGGCGCGGCGCGCCAGCTCGTGCAGGCCGCGGTGGACGTTGGCGTTGTCCCGGGTGTAGAAGTCCACCACGGCATCGATGACGGCCTGCGGCCGCTGCGCCGTGGCGGCGTTGTCCAGATACGCGAGCGGCTTCCCGTTGACCTCCTGGTGGAGGGCGGGAAACCGCTCCCGGACCGCCTGCGGATCGAGACCCGCGCGCATGCTCGTGCTCACTCTACCGCCACCAGGATGTCATCCCCGTCCACCCGCACCTCATAGGTCACGATCGGCTTGATGGCGGGAAGCTGCAACGCCTTGCCGGTGGTCACGTCGAATTTTGCGCCGTGCCACGAGCACTCCACCTGCGCGCCTTCCAGCTCGCCCGTGTCCAGCGGGAAGTCACGGTGCGAGCAGTTGTTCTTGAAGGCGTAGAGCTGTCCGTCGGCGTTGGCCAGGCAGATGGAGTGTCCGTCCACCTCCACGCCGAGGAGCTTCCCCGGCGGCACGTCCGCCACGGCGGCCACGCGCACGAAGTTCTCGATTCCCTCAGTCACGACCACACTCCCAACCGCCGGAGTCCGCGCGGCATCAGCCGATCTTCCTGGCGATAGCGTCGCGCAGCTCCTCGGTGACACCCTCCATGGGCAGGCGGTCCAGCACCTCACCGAAGAAGCCGAACACCACCAGCCGCTCCGCCTCGCGGCGCGCGATGCCCCGGCTCATGATGTAGAAGAGCTCGTCCGCGTCGAGCTGTCCCACCGTGGCCGCGTGCGAGCAGCGCACGTCGTCCGCCTCGATCTCCAGATTGGGCAGCGCCGTGGCCTGGCACGACCGGGAGAGCAGCAGGTTGCGATTGGTCTGGTAGGCGTCCGTGCGCTGCGCCTTGGGATAGACCTTGATAATGCCGCGGAAGACAGCGTGCGCACGGTCATCCAGCGCGCCCTTGTAGAGCAAGTCGCTGGTGGCGTGCGGGACCCGGTGGTTCTGGCGCGTATTGTGGTCGAAATGCTGCTCGCCCCGACCGAAGTAGAGGCCGAGCATGTCACTGCGGGAGCCGGGGCCCTCCATGGAGGCGGCCAGGTCCACGCGCGCCACGCGTCCGCCCAGGTTGACCACCAGCGTATCCAGGTTGGCGTCCCGCTCGGCGATGGTGCGGTGGGTGGCCATGTGGTGCACATGGTCTCCCCAGTGCTGCAGCGAGACGTACTGCACCTCGGAGGCCGGACCGGCCAGGATCTCCACGGCTCCGCAGGAGAAGACCGGGCTGGCCTTGTCGAAGTCCGGGGAAGCGAACTCCTCCACGAAGGCCACGTGGCTGCCCTGCTCGGCCACGATGAGCGTGCGCGGCAGGTACGCCTGCCCACCCGCGTCCACCCAGCGGATGACGCGGATGGGATGCTCCACGCGCACACCTTTCGGCAGATAGAGGAAGACACCGCCGCTCCACAGGGCGCCGTTCAGCGCGGCGAACTTGCCCTCCTCGGGAGTCGTGGCCCGGGTGCCGAGGTGCTCGCGCACCAGGGCCTCGTGCTCCACCGCCGCCGTGGCCAGGTCCGCCAGGATGACGCCCTTGGCGGCCAGGTTGTCGGACAGGTTGACTTCCCGCACCCGGCCGTTGGTCACGAACACGGTAGCGGCGGCGGGCCGCCCATCCAGGATGTCGTGGGCCCCGCGGTCGTCACCCGCCGGCGGCTCGGCGGGCAGCGCCACGTCCGCCCAGCGCAGCCGCTTGGGGTCAGTGTAGCGCCACTCCTCCAGCCGCGTGGTGGGCATGGGCGTGGCTTCGTAGGCGTCCCAGGCGGCCAGCCGCCGCTCGGTGAGCCAGTCCGGCTCGGATCCGGCGCGCGCCGTCACCGCTTCACGATTGAACGCGGCCGAGACGCCCTCGACCGCCAGTGCTGCCTCAGCCAACGGAACCCTCCATCTCCAGCTCGATGAGTCGGTTCAGTTCCACGGCGTACTCCAGCGGGAGCTGCTTGGCAATGGGCTCGATGAAGCCGCGCACGATCATGGCCGCCGCCTCAACCTCACTGAGCCCGCGGCTCATGAGGTAGAAGAGCTGCTCCGCGCCAATCTTGGAGACGCTGGCTTCGTGGCCCACGCTGGCCGTCTGCTCCTCGATCTCGATGTAGGGGAACGTGTCCGTGCGGGACGTCTCGTTCAGCAGGAGCGCGTCACACTCCACGTTGGACTTCGCGCCCTCCGCGCCATCGTAGATCTTGCACAGGCCGCGGTAGGTGGAGCGGCCCGTGCCCTTGGAGATGGACTTCGACAGGATCTGGGAGGTGGTATGCGGCGCGGCGTGCACCACCTTGCCGCCCGTGTCCTGGTGCTGCCCGTCGCCGGCGTAGGCAATGGAGAGGATCTCGCCGTGGGCGCCCTCACCCACGAGGTAGCAGGACGGGTACTTCATGGTGAGCTTGGAGCCCAGGTTGCCGTCCAGCCACTCCATGGTGGCATGCTCGTGGACCATGGCCCGCTGCGTGACCAGGTTGTACATGTTGCTCGACCAGTTCTGGATGGTCACGTACCGGAAGCGGGCGTTGGGCTTCACAACGATCTCGATCACGCCCGAGTGGAACGAGTCAGTGGTGTAGACCGGCGCCGTGCAGCCCTCGATGTACTGCGCCTCGGCGCCCTCGTCCACGATGATGAGGGTGCGCTCGAACTGCCCCATCTTCTCCGCGTTCACCCGGAAGTACGCCTGCAGCGGCGTGTTCACCTTGACGCCCTTCGGGATGTACACGAAGGAGCCACCGGACCAGACGGCGCTGTTCAGCGCGGCGAACTTGTTGTCCCCGGGTGGCACGATGGTGGAGAAGTGCTCCCGGAATAGCTCGGGATACTTGCGCAGACCGTCCTCGATGGACTCGAAGATGATCCCCTTGTCCTCCCACTCCTTCTTCAGCGAGTGGTAGACCATCTCCGATTCGTACTGGGCGCCCACGCCGGCCAGTACCTTTCGCTCCGCTTCGGGGATGCCCAGCTTCTCGAAGGTGTCCTTGATCTCCTGGGGGACGTCGTCCCAGGAGCGCTCCATGTGGTCCTGCGGCCGCAGGTAGTAGTAGATCTCGTCCAGCGTATCATTCAGCCGGGAGAGGTCACCGCCCCAGTTCGGCATGGGCTTGGAGTAGTAGATTTCCAGCGCCTTCAGGCGGAACTCGAGCATCCACTCGGGCTCATCCTTGTGCATGGAGATCTGCCGGACGATGGCCTCCGAGAGGCCGGGCTCCGACTTGAAGACCGGCTTCCCCTCATCCGTGATGAAGCCGTACTTGTACTCCTCGAGGCCAAGTCCCTGGACCGTCTCGTTGGCTGGCATATGTCTCGTTCCTTCCTGCGGGGAATCGGCTCAGACCGGCACGGGCTCGGTGCGCCAGGTCTCGTAGCCCTTCTCTTCCAGCTCCGCCGCCACTTCCGGGCCACCGGACCGCACAATGCGCCCGGCCACCATCACGTGGACGCGATCCGGCTGGATGTAGTTCAGGATGCGCTGGTAGTGCGTGATGAGCAGCACCGCCATGTCGGGGCGCTCCGTCTTCAGCTTGTTGACGCCGCTGCTGACGATCTTCAAGGCGTCGATGTCCAGCCCCGAGTCGGTCTCGTCCATGATGGCCAGCGCGGGCTCGAGCATGGCCATCTGCAGGATCTCGTTGCGCTTCTTCTCACCACCGCTGAAGCCGTCATTCACGCTGCGCGCGGCAAAGCTGGGATCCATCTCCAGGAGCTGCATGCGCTCCACGAGCGCCTCCTGGAAATCGAAGATGTCCACCTCCTCGTCCGGGCTGCGGGACTGGACGGCGGTGCGCATGAAATTGGCAATGGAGACGCCGGGAATGTCCACCGGGTACTGGAAGGCCAGGAAGATCCCCTCCCGCGCGCGCTCGTCCACCTCCAGTTCCAGGAGGTTCTCACCGCGATAGAGCACCTCTCCCTGGGTCACCTCGTAACCGGGATGGCCGGAGAGCACCTTGGCCAGCGTACTCTTGCCCGACCCGTTGGGGCCCATCACGGCGTGCATCTCACCAGCGTTTACCTCCAGATCCACACCTTTCAAGATCTCGGTGCCGTCCTCGGCAACCTCGGCGTGGAGATTCGAAATCTTCAGCAGCGGCTCGCTCATCGTATCCTCACGACGCGCCGGCCAGGGCCGGCGGACGAATCAAGAATGATTCTCAGTATCACCCCGAAGCTACCGGGAGACCCTTATACTGTCAACCGAAGCGCGGCCGCGCGAGGGGGGTGCCGCGACCCCTGCCGTGCCGGGGGGTGTAGGAGGGGAAGAGCGCGGACGGGCATCGTCGCTTGATGAAAGGTAAGGCATGGCCGAGCGGACCATTCTGGTGCTGGGCGGCGGGGGCGTGAAGGGCCTCACGCACGTGGGTGCGTGGCGCGCCCTGCGCGAGGCGGGCGTGGAGATCCACGAGATCCTGGGCACCAGCATCGGCGCGCTGGTGGGCGCGACCATCGCGGGCGGCACCACCACGGAGGAGCTGGCCACGCGGGCGCGGGCGCTCGCGAAGGCGGACATCGTGGGGCTGAACCGCTGGGCGCTGCTGCTGAACGGTATCCGCCAGCCCGCGATCTTCCGGGGCGAGCCGCTGCGGGATTACATCGCCGGTGTGCTGCCCGTCACGGAGTGGGATGAGCTGAGCATTCCGTTCGCCACCAACGCGGTACGGCTGGAGACGGGTGAGATGGAATGGTTCGGGGCCGGCGGGCGGACGGACGTGCCGCTCGCCGACGCGGTCAACGCCTCCTGTTCGCTGCCGGTCTTCTATCCGCCGGTGGAGTTGGACGGCGAGTACTACGTGGACGGCGGGGTGGCCGACGCGCTGCCGCTCACCCGGGCCCGGGAGCGCGGCGCCACGCGAGTGATCGCCGTGGACGCCGGGAGCGGTCCGGTCAAGGATGACCGGGACACGGTGGAGGCGGGGCTCATTGCCATCCACCATCGGGTCACCGACATCATGAACTACGCGCGCAAGCAGCTGCAGGTGGCGGCGTGGACGGGACCGGAGCTGATCCTGGTGCGGCCGCGGCTGCAGGGCACATCCACCTTCGACTTCGGGCGCACGGGCTTCTTTTTGGAGGAGGGCTACCGGTCCATGAAGGCGGCGCTGGTGGAGCACGGCCTGGCGGCGCCGCTCACGGAGGGGGCGGCGGACTGAGCCCGGCGGCGCCCCCGCTCGAGGGCGCCGTACTGAGCCCGGCCGCACCCGCGCTGAATGGCGCCGCACCCCCCACGCCCGCGCGCCGATCCCCGGCCTCCAGCATCACGAGCCGGGCCAGCACAGCCAGCCAGACCAGACCCAGGAAGGCACCGCCCACGAGGTCACTCGGCCAGTGCGCGCCCATGCGGAGTCGCGCCACGGGCACCAGCACCATGATCACGGTGGCCCCCACCCCCACCAGCAGGCGTTCCACCGTGCTCCGCGAGGCGCGCATCCAGAGCACCGCCAGCAGCCCCCACACCACCACCGTCTTGCCCGAGTGGCCGGAGGGAAAGGCGTGGAAGCCGGGTGCGGCCTGGCCGCCGAAGACCACCGTGGGACGGGGCCGCGCCCACAGCGACCAGCCCAGGCGGACGGCCAGGTCCATGCCCACGAAGGCCAGCACGAGCGCCAGGGCGGTGAGTGGCCGGCCGGCGCGCAGGGAGAGGATGGCCCCCACCAGCACGATGGCCGTGAGAAACAGATCCGTGCCGAGTGCCTGCAGCCACACCCCGCCGCTGAACGAGACCCAGCCGGTGGCCAGGAAGGCGTCCAGGAGCGCGGGCTCACCGGCCAGGGCGCCGGCCAGCTCCAGGCGGCGGGCCACGAACACCGCGGCCACCGTGGCGGCCACCAGCAGGACGGCCCCCAGGACCACCGTGCGCAGCGCGCTCCGGCGCGTGCTCCGGTGCAGGGCGCGCCAGCCCGTCGCGGCTTCCGACCACGCCCGCCGCAGCATCTGGCCGGTGGCCGTGCGGCCTGCCCCTGTGCTCAACCCGCTGAGAGCCCGGAAGAATCGGCGGCGGTGTCCGGCCCGGGCGGCGACGGTCCGACCGGTTCGTCGAAGGCCAGCCGCCAGCGCAGGAAGAGGCGGTGGAGCTGGTCGGCCGCTTCGGGATCGGACCGGGACAGTGCGGTGATCATGGCATCCCGCGTGGCCAGGATTGCCCCCAGCTCCTCGGCCGCCCCGGCCGGGGCGTCGGGAAGGGCGTCCTGCAGGCCGGAATAGAAGCGGCTGGCGTGCTGGCGGGCCACCTCGTGCGCCCCGGCGCGCGCGTCCAGCGCCGCTGCGGCCAGGGTGGCCTGCAGCCGCTGGAAGGTGGCCTCCCGGGTGGTGGTCTCGAGGCGATCCTCCACGGCCTCGGCGCGCGCGTACTGCCAGCCGAAGCCCACCAGGAAGGCCAGCACCACGCCGGCGGCGATGAGGAGTGCGTTACGGTGTCTCGGATCCATCCATGCCTGCCTCCCGGGCTGTGGCTTCGACGATTGCGTCGAGGGCCTGCCGTACCCGGGATGCCGGCAAGCCGGAACCGTTGGTCAGGATGCTGAAGGTGAGCCGGCGGCCGTCCCGCGTCAGCAGGTAGCCGCTCAGCGCGTTCACGTTGGCGATCGTCCCCGTCTTGCCGAAGACGCGCCCCTCCAACGCGGTGAGCCGCCGGTTCAGCGTACTCCCCGCCACGCCCGGACCGGCGAGCGCCGCGTCCCAGGCGTCCCCCCAGCGGGCGTGCGCGTGATCCAGCAGCGTAACCGTGGTACGGGGGCTCAGCACGTTCTGGGCCGATAGGCCGGAGGCGTCCCGCAGACTGAACGACAGGGAGTCCACGCCCACCACCTGCGTGAGATAGCGCCCCTCCACGTCCAGACCGGCGCGCCAGCTCCCACCGGCGGGAGCCGCCGCCAGGTTGACGATACCGGTGGAGTCGGCCATGGCACCGAGCGTCTTCAGGAGCTGCTCCGCCATCCAGTTCTGACTCGGCTGCAGGATGGCCGTGACGATGTCCAGGAGCGGGGCGGAACGCAGCCGCGCTACCGTGTCCGCGGCCATGCCGCCGGGCACGGGAGCGGCCTGACTGTCCACGTCATCCACGCGGGTGCCACCCTCCACCACCACCCCCGCCCGCTCCAGCGCCGACCGCAGCGCACGCCCCGCGTATTCGGCTGGGCGGGTCACGGCCAGTGTGACGGTGTCGGCGCCGGCGTCCGCCGCGATGCTGCCGGTCAGGTGGATAGCATCCCTGCGGGCGGTAAAGTCCACGCTCCGCTGGCTGGAGGCGCCCGCCGTATCCGTGACGATCTCCGCCTCGAGGTCCAGCCACGACCCGCCGAGCACGCGTGCCCGCCCGGGATAGCCGGGCGCCGGCCCCGGCTCCACGATGAGCTGAAACGTCCCCTCGGCCACGGCGAATGCGGCGGTGGGCGCGGCGTAGTACCAGGGCAGGTCTCCCACCTCCCACGCGCCGAGGACCACCGGATCCACGAAGGCGTCAGCCTCCACCACCACGTTCCCGGTCACGCGTGTGATGCCGGCGGCGCGCACGGCCCAAGCCATGGAATCCAGCGCGGCCAGCGGCTCGTCGTGGAAGCGCGCGGAGAAGGTGGGATCACCGCTGCCGCGCACGCGCAGCTCCGCGGCCACGCTGTCTCCCGGCGGCCGTACCGCTACGAGGGGCGTGGTGTAGCGCCACTCCGGGCCGAGCACGCCCATGGCCACCGCCGTGACCACCAGCTTGGTGTTGGAGGCGGGAATGAACTTCCTGTCCGCGGCCCGCTCGTAGAGGACCCGGCCGGTGGCGTGCTCCCGCACCAGGATGCCCCAGTGCAGGCCGTCCAGCGGCGGGCTCGAGATGATGGAGTCGATACGCGCGGTCAGCCGCTCCCCCGGGGTGGGAGCGCCCGGGCCCGTTAGCGGTGCGCAGCCGGCCAGGAGCGCCGCCGCCAGCGCGACCACCGCCCCGGCGCGCAGTGCCCCGCTGCGCCCGCACGGCCCCAGGGATGCACTCACAGGTTCAACCAGTAATCGACCTTCAGCATGAAGATACTCTCCGGCGCGCTGTCGAAGACGCCGCGCACGTCCCGCTGCAGACTGAACTCCCCGGTGTCCAGCCGCCGGGAGCGGCTCTGCTGCCAGACCAGGAAGAGGTTCGAGCCGGGCCGCCACTCCCAGCGCAGCACGGCGTTGCCCCGCAGCGAGCGACGGTTGAAGTCCCGATTGCTGAACGTGAAGCCCTGTGCGGGCCCGCTCCCATCGGGGTCGATGGCGTAGCGGTCCTCCTCGGCTTCGTAGCTGAGCGTCCCCACGTCCCTGCCGTACACCTCGAAGTCGTAGCTGCGCGGCGCGGCCAACTGCATGGGGTCGCCGTAATCCGCGGTGGACACGAACGGCTGCGCGTAGAGGTCCAGCGACAGCGAGGAGGTGAAGTTGACGTTCAGCCGCGTGTCCATGGAGACGGTGGTCTGCTGGACGGGCGCGAAGACATAGCGCCTGCCGTAGGTGGACGGTATGTGCTCGTCCGCCACCGAGGTGACGTACTGGGCCGAGCTCCGGCTGTGGCTCACGTCAGGGCCCACGGTGACCGACCAGTTTTCCGCGGGTCGCGCCGTGAGCGTCACGGAGGCGGCGTTCCGCCAGCCGCCCGAGTCCCCCCAGGATCGATTCAGATTGCCGCGCAGGCTAAGCGCCTTGCGGCTGTCCGAGTTCAGGTCCAGGCGCACGTTGTAGCCCGCCGGGTCCAGGGCCACGGGACCGCCACGCGTGAGGCGATCGTCAAACGCCTCGAAGGAGCGCGTCAGGCTGACGTTGCCGCCCCAGTAGTTGGTCAGGGAGCCCCGGAAGCTCAGCGTGGTACGGCCGCTCGTCCGGTCACCACCGTAGTTCCAGTCCATGGCTGTCCGGCTGCTGATCCAGTAGCTGCGGAAGATGCGCCCCGGCGTGTTCTCCACATAGGAGAAATTGACGTCCGTTCCCAAGCGGTCCACGCCGGTCTGGAAGCCGAAGTCGTTGATCTCGAAGCCGGGGCTCGTGGTGCTCACGTTCACGTCACCACGCCAGTGCAGCCCGGCCGATTTGCGCAGCTCCACCCGCGCCGCATACCCGGTCAGCTCCGTACGCGCCGAATCCAGCGCCAGGTGATCCGCGTCCGGCCGCTGGAAGTAGCGCGCCGAGGAGCGCTGGGTGAGCAGCATGGCCTGCTGGCTGCCCCGCACCTGGCTCATGGTGCCGTAGCCGCTCACCTGCCAGGTGCGGCCCAGGAACTCATGGGAGAAGTCCGCGCCGCCGGACAGCCCGGTGGCGCGCAGACGCTCGTCCAGCCCCGTCCCGTCCAGCCGCCGGTTGACCAGCGTGAGGATCCCGCCCGCTGAACTCTCTCCGCGCCGCATCTGCTTCTCGGCGCGCGCGATGAAGTAGTTGGCCAGCGGCTCCACCACATTGGATCCGGGGGACTCGTCGGCGCCGATCCAGTCGGCCCGCTCCTCCGCGGTGAGCGCGTTCAGCACGCCCACGTTCCAGCCATTGGCCGTCTTCCCCGACAGTTTGGCCGCGCCCAGGATCCTGGTGCTGCCCGGCACGTCCTCGTAGAGCGTACCGGACGGCGTGCTCCCCTGGGGCTGGCGGCCGATGCGCCGCGAATAGAAGAGCCGCATACCGCGGAACTGGAAGACGTCATCCCCCTCCACGAAAAAGGGCCGCTTCTCGTCCAGCGAGGTTTCGTTGGCGCTCAGGTTCACCACGGCCGGGTCCACCTCCACCTGCCCGAAGTCGGGGTTGATGGTGGCGTCCAGCGTGAGGCTGGACGTAACGCGGTACTTGAGGTCGGCACCCACGTTGGCCCCACCGTCTGAGCCATCGCGGAACGGATCGCCCGGAGATACGTCCAGCGCGTCGAAGCGGCCGGTCAGGTAGGGCAGGAACTCCGTCCGCTTCCCCGGCCGGATTCCCTCCAGGCCCACCAGGTGGCCGTAGCGCGCCACCCCACCCGGCTGGCTCTTGGGCGTGTGCGCCAGCACCACCGTCTCCTCGTCCGCGATGAGGCGGCGCGAGAACTGCACGCCCCAGGTCTGCACCTGTTCCTCCCGGAAGCGGAGCTGGCTGAACGGGATACGGATCTCCGCCGTCCAGCCGTCCTCGTCGATCCGGGTGGCCACGTCCCAGACGGCGTCCCAGGAGGTATCGCCCCGGCCCATCATCATGCCCCGACCGACGCCTTCGATCTCGTCCCGCTTCACGCCCGCCGGATTGACGCTGAACTTGAAGGCGGTCTGGTGATCGTGGTAGCTGTCCAGCATCACGTAGAACCAGTCCGAGTCACTCAGCATGGCGTCGCGCCTACCCAGGCGGCGGCGCACGTCCCCGGACGTTTGCTGCATGCGCGCGCCCACGTACAGCGCGTCATCGTCGTAGAGGATCCGGACCTCGGTGGGCTCCGAGGCGGGACGGCCATCGTAGGGTTCCGTCTGCAGGAAGCTGGTCGCCGGCTCGGTCTGGCTCCACAACGGCTCGTCCAGGCGGCCGTCCAGCACGATGGGCGCGGTGATACGCCGCGCGGACACGGTGGGTAGATCCGCGTCCAGGTACGTGCGCGGATCCACCCCCGCCGGTAGATCGTCCTGCGCGCGTCCGGCGGCGGGTGCGAGCACAGCGGCTGCCACGACCGCGAGCAGGGCTGTGGAGCGAACGGGTGCGTCTAGGAAACGTGAGACCATCATCAACCTGTACGGGACAGAAGCTCGGGGAAGCGTTCAAGTTTAACATGACGCGCACCCACCCGGAAGCGCTGGCCCGTCGCCGGCGGTGCGCCCGCGCGCTACGTTGGATCACCGTGGCACCGCCACCAGCTTCCGTCGGGCTCACGGGAGGAATCATGCAAGCGCCACAGTTGTCCGCCATCGACGTGGACCCGCCGCGGGTTTCCACCGACATGCCACCCGAGGACGTGCGCCGCTTCGGCCGGGACGTGGTGGACCGCATTGCCGCCTACCTGGAGCGCACGGAAGACTGGCGCGTCCTGCCCGCCGTGGAGCCGGGCGGGCTCCGCGCCGCGCTGCCCGCGTCGGCGCCGGAGGAGGGCGAGCCGTTCGAGGCCATCCTGGCCGATTTCGACCGCCTGATCATGCCCGCCACCACGCACTGGAACCATCCCGGCTTCTTTGCCTGGTTCTCCATCACCGGCTCCGGTCCCGGCATCCTGGGCGAGGCGCTGGCGGCGGCGCTGAACGTGAACGCCATGCTATGGCGCTCCGGCCCCGCCGCCACGGAACTGGAAGAGGTCACGTTGGACTGGCTGCGCCAGATGCTGGGACTGCCAGCGGGCCTGGACGGCACCATCAACGACACGGCGTCCAGCAGCACGCTCTACGCCCTGGCCGCGGCCCGCGAAGCGCTCGACCTGGGCATCCGCGAGCACGGCATGGCCGGACGTGCCGATCTGCCGCCGCTGGCCGTCTACTGCTCCGCGGAGGCGCACTCGAGCGTGGACAAGGCGGCCCTCACCCTGGGCCTCGGCACGAGCGGGATCCGGCGCATTGCCACCGACGCCGATCTGCGCATGGACCCCGCCGCCCTGGTCTCGGCCATCCACGAGGACCTGGCCCGCGGCGTCCGCCCCATGGCCGTGGTGGCCACCACCGGCACCACCTCCACGACGGCCGTGGACCCGGTGCCGCAGATCGCCGACATCTGTGAGGCGGAGGACATCTGGCTGCATGTGGACGCGGCCTATGGCGGCGCGGCCGCTGTGGTGCCCGAGCTGCGCTGGGTGCTGGATGGGTGCGAGCGTGCCGACTCGCTGGTGGTGAATCCCCACAAATGGCTCTTCGTGCCGGTGGACTGCTCCGTGCTCTACACGCGGCGGCCGGAGATGCTGCGCGGCGCGTTCAGCCTGGTGCCCGAGTACCTCCGCACTCGGGAGGATACGCGCAATCTCATGGATTACGGCGTGGCGCTGGGGCGCCGCTTCCGGGCACTCAAGCTCTGGTTCGTGCTCCGGTACTTCGGTACGGCAGGGATTGCGGACCGATTGCGCGGCCACGTGGCACTGGCGCGCCTCTTCGCCACGAGGGTGGACCGGCACCCCGCCTTCGAGCGCGTGGCGCCCACGCTGCTGTCCGTGGTGGCGTTCCGCTGGGCCCCGCCGCACACCACGCCCGAGGACCAGGACCGGCTGAACGAGGCGCTGCTGGACCACGTGAACGCCTCCGGGGAGGTCTTCCTCTCCCACACCCGGGTGGGCGGCCGCTACGCCCTCCGGCTGGCCATCGGCAATCTCAAGACCACCGAGCGGCACGTCCTGCGCGCGTGGGCACTGCTGGAAGAGGGTGCCGCCGCGCTCGCGCCCGCCGGATAGGCCTCCCCGGACGGGAGCCATTCCTCTTGTGGCGCGCCCGCGCCGTGGGGTATCTTTTACGATCTTCGCTTCCTCTCCCCGGCGAACGCAATCAGTCACGACCGCCACGGACGGCGGCAGCACGCCTATGGGTCACATCGTTAGGGACAGCCCCCCCAGTGGGGCAGGCGCCCGGACGGAGCGCACCGCACGCCTCCTGCCCGTGGCCACGGTCATCACGTACGTGATTGCCGCGGCCACGGGAGCGTGGGCGTTTCCCGATGCGGCCATCCTGCGCACGGCCGCGCCCCTCGGCGCCGCCGGTCTGGCCGGCGCGGCCTGGTTGCGTCTGCCCCGCCAGGCAGGCCGTCCGTGGGCCATCGTGGCCCTGGCGGCGCTGGCGGCCGCCGCCGGTGGCATGCTGCCCCCCGGCAACACGCTGGCGCTGCTCGTGTCGGGCACCGGCGCTGGCATGCTGGCGCTGGCGCTGGCGTGGGCGCTCCATGAACGCGAGCGGGGCCGCGTGCTGGAGATCGTGGCCGACAGCGCCCTGCTCGTGGGGGCCGCCACGGTGCTGGCCCTGCGCTGGACCCCTGACCCGGCCAACGACACGTTCCTGGCGGAGGCCGCCTCGCTGGTGGCGCCCGTGGCCATGCTGTGCGCCCTGCTCTACTGCGCGGTGCTGGTGGTGGTGCAGCGGCGCGCGGTGGGGCTGCCTGCGGCGGTGGGGGTGGGCGCCGGCGCCGTAGCCATCGGCGTGGGCACCGTGCTGGGCCCCGGCGGGCTGGCCCTGCTCTTCCAGGTGTCGGGCTGGGGTCTGGTTGCGGCCGCCGCGCTCTTCCTTGCCACTCACGGCGCATCCGCCGCGCTGGCGCCGCCCGGCAGCAGTGGCGGGGCGGCCCTGCGCCTGGTGGTGGCGCCCGCCGTGGCACTGGGCATGGGCGCGGTGGTGGTGGATGCCGGGCTGGGCGCGCCGCTGGGCCAGCCCACCGGCCTGGCCCTGGGGCTCCTGGGCGCCCTGCTGGCGCTGCGCGTGGCCCAGCTCCTCAGTGACACGCGTTCGCTGCCGCAGGAGCGCCATCTCCTGGCGCAGAACCAGGCGCTGGTGGAGGTGAGCGCGGCGCTGGCGGGCGCGGAGGACCTGGACGAGACGCTGCGCCGCGTCACCCATTGGTGCAACACGCTGCTGCGCGCGGACGCCGCGGTCATCGAACTCCTCTCCGACGACGGCCAGTCGCTGGAGCTGCGAGCGGGGGAGGGCATTCCCGCGCGCATCGTGGGCCGCCGCACACCAGTGGAGGACAGCTTCACGGGCATGGTGGTGCACTCAGGCCAGGTGGCCACCACCACCGACCCGGCCGCCCTGCGGGACGTCCTGGCGCGCAACCGCAGCCAGCTGGGCGGCTCCCCCGTGGCCGCGGCGCCGCTGCGCTTCCACGACCAGGTGCTGGGCGTGCTGGCGTGCGTGGCGCCCCATCCCTTCGACCCGCCAGACCTGGAGCTTCTGGAAGCGCTGGCGGGTCAGGCGGCCGTGGCCATCGAGAACGCCCGCCTCCTGGCCCAGGCCCGCCAGCTGTCCGTGACGGATCCCCTCACCGGCCTGGCCAACCGGCGCCAGCTGGATCGCGACCTTGCGCGGGAGTTCGCCGCGGCCGGGCGCGGCCGCCGCCTGGTGGCCATCATGCTGGACCTGGACGGCTTCAAGGCCTTCAATGATCGGCACGGCCACCTGGCGGGCGACGAGGCGCTGCGCCGCTTCGCCGGCGTCCTGAAGCAGGAGACGCGGGCCATGAACCTGGTGGCGCGCTGGGGCGGTGACGAGTTCGTAGCGCTGCTTACCGACGTGGACCGGGAGGGGGCGCGTGTCTTCGTGGAGCGGGTGCGGGACCAGCTGCAACGCACTACCGAGGACAAGCGGCTGTCCGTTAGCGCGGGAATCGGACTCTACGATCCGGGCATGAGCGAGCCGATCGAACTCATTCGTGCCGCCGACGCCGCCCTCTACCAGGCCAAAACCAACGTACGCGCCAGCTGAGGGCGCTAGGCCATGGCTGTCAGCACGTACACCCCACCACCGTTCGCCCCCCTCCTGAAGCCACGCACCCGGTAGCCCGCGGCGAACGCCCGCTCGAAGCGCTCCCGCTGCCGGGCGCGCCACTCCAGGGCGCGCGCGGCGTCGGCGGTCTTCAGCCGCTGGATGTCGGGCGGCGCTTCGATGCCCACCGTGCGTGCCGCCAACGGCACGGCGGGATCCAGCAGAGGGAGCTCCGCGTCGGTCCTTTCAAGCGACGGTTCCCGTTCCACCTGACCCGCGGCCAGCGCCGCCACGCCGGGCGCGTCCAACTCCCACTCCACCAGCAGCCGATCCGTGCCGACGCCGGCGTGCAGCGGGGAGTCTGAGCTGCCGTAGACATCTCTCAGGTAGGTGCCGGCGGTGCAGCCCAGGCGGCCAAAGTTGAAGTGGGCGTTGGCCGCCACCAGCGGGTCGAATGTCCACTGCGCGCGGGTCACACCTGCCGCGAGGAGATCGGCCCGCTGCCAGTGCTTCAGCGCCAGCCCGATGCCGGCGCCGCGCAGGTCGGCGCGCACGGCCAGCATGTCCGACCAGTGGAGGGGGGCGCCGTCCACCCACCCCGTGACGCCGAAGACGAAACCCACGAGCGCGCCGGCGGCGTCGAAGGCGCCACCCGCGATCCCCCCCACCCTGGGCACGAACCAGAGCACGGACTCGGGCACCTTCTGCGAGAACCCGACGCCCCAGGTGGCCTCCTGAAGCGCAACCGCCGCGCGCCGCTCCTCCTCGGAGGCCAACCCCCGTATCTCCACCCCCATCACCGCGCCGCCTAGAGCCTGTCCAGGAGGCCGGCCATGAGCGCCGCACGGAAAGGCAGATCGGCCAGCACGACGTGTTCGGAGTCGGCGTGGGCGCCGCCGCCCAGGGGCCCCAGGCCGTCCAGGACGGCGGCGCCGGCGGCCGCCGCGAGCGAGCCGTCCGAGCCACCGCCCGAGCGGCCCTCGGTGAGCGCCACGCCCAGATCCCGTGCCACCTCGCGGGCCTGGTCGTAAAGCGCCACCACCGCGTCGGTGCGCACCAGCGGCGGGCGGTTCTCCTGCCGTACGGTCCGCACGCTCGTGCCTGGGTCCCGCGGCTCGAGCGCCGCCATGGCGGCGGCCACCCGCCCGCCCTCCCCCGGCTCCTGCAGGCGGACGTCCACGAGGGCCTCGGCCCGGGCCGCCACCACGTTGGAAGCGCTACCGCCTTGCACCGTACCCACGTTGACCCGGGTACCGCGCTCGCCGTCGGCCAGCGGGAGCAGCGCCAGGATCTGGTGCGCCAGTTCGTGGATGGCGCTGGCCCCCTGCTGCGGCTCGTGGCCGGCGTGCGCCGCGCTCCCCGTGACATCCAGCCGGTAGGTGGCCACGCCCTTGCGCGCCGTCTTCACGCCGCCGTCCTCCAGGCAGGGCTCCGGCACCAGCACCGCGGCGGCCCGGCCAGCCACGTCCGCGATGAGCGCCTCGGAGCCGTGGGAGCCGATTTCCTCGTCGCAGGTGAGTGCCATCAGCAGCGGCCGGCGCGGCGCGCTCCCAGCCGCCCGGAGCGCGGCCAGCGCTTCGAGGGCCACGGCCACACCGCCCTTCATGTCATAGACCCCGGGGCCGCGCACCGCGCCCTCGTCCAGCCGGAACGGCATACGCGCCAGCGTGCCCACAGGGTGGACGGTGTCCAGATGCGCCAGGATCACCACGGGCTCCAGGCCGTCCTCCCGCCCCTTCACGTGGGCCAGCAGATTCACCCCCAGCGCCGGTGCGGGCTGGCGTTCCACGCGCGCCCCCAGCGCCTCCAGGTCGGCGGCCAGGAGCTCCGCCAGCGCACCGAGCCGTGCCTCATCGCGGCTGGGCGTCTCCACCTCCACGTAGCGGCGCAGGCGCGCCAGCACGCGCTCCGCCACCTCGGCGGGAGCGGCGCCCAGGCGCCGCTCCAGCGCGGCCGGCTCTCCGGTCCAGGTCGGCGGCATGGCTACTCCTCCAATCGTCGATAGCTCTCGGCCAGGAGCTCCACGGGGTGGAGCACGGGCATGGTATGGCCGTGCAGCACCAGCCCGGCGCCGATCTGCATCATGCAGCCGGGATTGGGGGTAACCACCACGTCGGCGCCGGTGGCCACCACGGCGGCCACCTTGTCGCGCAGGATGCGACCGCCCAGCTCCGGGTGCAACAGGCCGTAGGTGCCCGCGCCGCCGCAGCACTCGTCCGCCCGCGCCAGGGGGACATGCTCCAGTCCCGGTACGGCGGCCAGCACGTCCAGTGGCGCCCGCGTGATGCCCTGGGCGTGGTGCAGATGGCAGGGCGCGTCGTATGTGTAGCGGAGGTGGAGGGGCGCACCCGCGCGGGGGCCCAGCTCCACGAGCAGCTCGAAGAGGTCCCGCACGCGACCCGTCATGCGCTCGGCCCGGGCGGCCCAGGCCGGGTCATGGGCCAGTTGCTCGGCGTACTCCTTCATGACCGCCCCGCACCCGGCGGCGTTGACCACGATCCGCTCCACCCCGGCGGCCTCGAAGGCGGCCACGTTGGCACGGGCCAGGGCATGCGCGCCGGCCAGCTCCCCCGCGTGGGCATGGAGCGCACCGCAGCAGCGCTGCGCCGGTACGTTCACGATCTCGCAGCCGTGCGCGCGCAGCACGGCCTCCGTGGCCCGGTTCACACGCGCGTAGAGGCCCTCCTGCACGCAGCCGGTGAGCAGGCCCACGCGGAGCCCCGTAGCGGTGCCCGGTGCCGCGGACGCTACGGCCTGGCGCCGGCGCGCGTCCGCCAGGGCCAGGACGTCCTCAGGAGCGCCGTGCGCGTCGGGCGCGGCGGTGGCGTGCCCCAGGCGGCGCCAGGGCCGCGTGCCCGCGAGCATGGCCAGGGCAAAGCGGGCCGAACCCAGGCGCGCCGGCAGCCAGCGCGCCAGCAACCCCGCGCAAGGCCGCGCCAGCCGGCCGCCCAGGCCGGCCAGGCGGGCCAGCACGGGAGAGCCGAAAACGCGCAGCAGCAGGCGGGTGGAGCGGCGGATGCCGGTGGCCTCCGCCGAGGCCGCGCGCGCCCGCTCGAGCAACCAGCCGTACCGCACGCCGGAGGGGCACACCGGCTCGCAGGCGCGGCAGCCCAGGCAGCGGTCGATGTGCGTGCCGAAGGCAGGGCTGGCCGCGTCCAGGCGGTCCTCGGCCACGGCGCGCATGAGGTGGAGGCGTCCGCGCGGCGAATCCGCCTCGTCTCCCAGCCGCGTGTACGTGGGGCAGGCGTCCAGGCAGAAGCCGCAGTGGACGCAGGCCAGCAGGCCGTCCATCTCGGCGCTCATGATCTCGGCACCGCGCTGCCGCTCCGTCAAAACACCCACCTGCCAGCCGAGAGGATGCCGGCGGGGTCGAAGGTCTGGCGCAGCTCGCGCATGAGCCGGCCGGCCGGCCCGGGATCAGGAAAGAGGTCGATGCGCGCCGCCAGGGGCTCCGGCACCCGCGCCACGGTGAGGGTGCCGCCCTGCCCGGCCAGGCCGGCACGGACAGCCGCCAGCGCGCCGGCCAGGCGGTCTGGGGCGTCCGCCGGCACCGTGCCCCACAGCCGCACCACCCCGGTGCCCGCGTGGGCGGCCAGCCCCGACGGCCCGACGGCCCCGCTGCGCCCCGGAGCATGGCTGCCGTCGGCGCCCATCATCCCGCTGGCCTCCGCGCAGCGCGCGGCCAACCGCAACGTGCCCTCGAGCGCCGCCGGCGGGCCGGCCAGCCGCAGGAAGAGCGGTGCGGTGGCCCCGAGCAGCGCCACGTCCGCCCAGACGCGGTCGGCGCCGGCGGCGCGCTCGCCGGACGGGGGCTCGTGGGCCGCCCGGGGAGCGCCGCCCGCACCGCTCGCGGCGCCGCCATGAGCCGGCCGCAGCGCGCACGCCTCAGCCGCCGCCAGCACCCGCTCCTGCAGCTCCGCCACCGCCGGCGCGTTGCCGTGCAGCCGGATCAGGAGCCGCCAGCCGTCCGCCGCCTCCCCGCCCACCGGCAGCCTGGGTCCCAGGAGTTCCAGCGCCGCCACGGGCACCACCTCCCGCACGGCCAGCGCCGCCGCCACCGCCGCGCTTGCGCTGGCCGCACGGAGGTCCAGCGTGACGTCCGCCGCGGGCAGCGGCCGCAGGCGGAGGTGTACGCGGGTGATCACGCCGAGCGTGCCCTGGCTCCCCACCACCAGGCGCACCATATCGTAGCCGGCCACGTTCTTGACCACGCGCCCGCCCAGCGCCAGGAGCCGGCCGTCGCCGGTGGCCACCTCGAGCCCCAGCGCCAGGTCACGCGGCGCGCCGTACGTGGCGCGGAGAGCACCTGCGCTGCCCTGCGCGAAGACGGCGCCCACGCTGCTGGCGCCGCCCCCCGGCGCGTCCAGCGGCAGCCACTGCCGCTCGGCGGCCAGGCGCCCGGCCAGGCCGCCGAGCGGCACGCCGGCACCGGCGGTGGCCACCAGATCGGCGGTCACGTAGTCCTCTACCGCGGCGAGCGCACGTGTGGAGAGCAGCACATCCACGCGGGCGGGCGGGCGACCCCAGCAGGTGCGGCCGGCGGCTCCGGCCGGCTCCACGGCCCAGCCCTCCGCGCTGCAGCGCGCCAGTACGGCGGCCACGGCCGCGGGATCGGGCGGAGTAACCACAGCGGCCGGAATGACGCCGTGTACCGCATCGTCGGCCGTGCCGCCGCGGACGGCGCCGTGGCCCGTGGTCTCACCCAGCGCACCGAGCAGGCGGGCCGCGGGCTCAGTCATGCGGCGCTTCGGCCGGCGGCACGCCGGCACCGGAATGCGTGCCGGGCGGCGGCGTGGCGGGCGCGCGGCGCGTGGCCGCGGGGTCGTCGCTTGAAACGTGCGTGCCCGGCCCGGCCCACTCGCGGCACACACGCACCGGCAGGACCTTGAGCGGATTGGCGCGGCCCGACGGATCGAAGACGCGCCGCACCGCGCACATGGCTTCAAGCACTGCGTCCGGGAAGAGCAGCTCCATGTAGGCCAGCTTGTCGCTGCCCACGCCGTGCTCGCCGGTGATGGTGCCACCGGCGGCGATGCAGGCCTTCATGATTTCACCGGAGGCGCGCTCCACGCGGGCCACCTGATCGGCGTCGCGACGGTCGAAGACCAGGGTGGGATGGAGGTTGCCGTCCCCGGCGTGGAAGGTGTTGCACACCAGAATGTCCTGACGGGCGGCGGCGGCGTAGACGGCGGCCAGCATCTCCGGCAGGCGGCTGCGCGGTACCACGGCGTCCTGCACCAGGATGTCCGGCGCCAGCCGGCCCAT
>Ga0214473_10000773_pt1 | contig 43840 bp, 72 predicted proteins | sample RVTome_7_FD_203509 | JGI IMG/M metagenome (GOLD analysis project Ga0214473, IMG submission 203509) | Soil microbial communities from uranium-contaminated site in the Upper Colorado River Basin, Wyoming, United States - RVT98D197 | ecosystem: Environmental > Terrestrial > Soil > Contaminated >...
TATCTCCATGATATCAGCAGCAGTGCCTTGGACTGGTGTGTTAATGGCTTTACGCTCCGCTGATGCTCTTAAATAAAAGTCTTTGGAGGCAGCTTCCGGTAAAAACCGTTTCCGGCCATACAAGGTCTCAACATACCCATCTGTTCTAGCATCTGCTATAGTCTGTCTTTGCCACTCTCTAACCTTAGGAATGTTCTCCCAACACTTATCCATCATTCTCTGTGCTTCCTCTACGCTACACTTAAAAACGCCAGCTAGTTTTTTAGCCTGAGCTCCATAAGACAAGGCTAAGTAAAATGTTTTCCCGATTTCCCGTCCTTCGGGTAAGTGTTCCCATTTAGTTCCTTTGATAAGAGCAACGTACATGTCTTTGCCTGTGTTAAAGACATCTTGGAGGTACTCATCTCCTGACAGATGGGCAAGCACTCGGGGTTCTACTTGACTAAAGTCAGCCACTACCAAAACTTTGCCAGTGTCTGGAATAAACAACTCTCTGACTTTTTTAGCTACGTGCGACCGTCTTGGGATCTGCTGTAAATTTGGGTTTGCACAAGAGAGCCTTCCAGTACTGATACCGGAGAGTTCCTCGTCTTTATATCGTACCTGGTTAAATGTCGGGTAAACTCTAGGTAAAGTAGGTAGTTCTAACAAAGGATGCATGAACGAAGTACTAAGTTTCTTTAGCTGAGAGTATTCCAATAACAAGTCAATGAACGGATCACCTTTGTATCTCTCTAACACTGCTTTCTTTGTACTTTTATTGCCTTTCGATGTTTCAGGGAGCCAGAATCCCCGTTCCACAAGAATAGGGGCTAGCTGTTTACTAGAACCGATGTTGATCCCAGGCGCATACTGCTCACAGCTTTTAAGAATATCTACTAAGCGTTCAGTAACCTCTGTATCAAGTGCTCTGAGCTTCTCTACATCTAAAAGAATGCCTCTGTTTTCCATGTCAAAGAGTGTTCTCATTGTCGGCAGTTCAATATCTTGGTAGACAGAGAGTAAGGGGCCAACTAAGCCATTATTTAGGGTCTGATACAGCTTACTAGTGGCGATCACATCACTACAGCAATACTCTGCTACCTGCTCAGTAGGAATGTGGTCTAAAGTAGTCCTGGTTGTTTTGTATGTCCGCACTATTTGCGGAGAATCTAGTTTTATTCTCCGCTTTTTGCCTTGGTCATCAACTGTAGTCTCAAATTTCTTGGTACTCACTTTCTCTTCTTGTACCGAAGTAATTTCTTTGTATGTTTTCCACTCCATCCCACATAATTCTGATGCCAGAGCTTTAAGGGAATGAGACCGAGAAGACCCATAAATACAGTAAGACATTAACATGGTATCGTGTAAGACGTTAGCTGACGTTAGCTTAATGCCCCACTTCTGTAATAGCTTCAGGTCGAACTTAATATTATGCCCTATTAGGTATAATTTTGGGAAATTGTGCCTTAAATGGTCACTAATCGTGGTGCTATAGTACACGTCTTTTGTACCCAATTGGGTATAACCAATACCAACACAGTTGTCTTGCTCATCCGTCTCTACGTCCACAAAGAGAGGGAGAGAGGGGTCGAACAAACATTCTTCGTTGATATGAAGGTTATAGCCAAAAACTTGCATTATTTTGCCTCGGGTTTCTTAGCTGCGTTTAGCTTAACCTGGTCAAAAAACAGCTTGTTAACCAGAACCCATTGATCAATTAAACCTAACAGCTGTCCTTGAGTATTAACTAGCGCTGTCAATCGGTCAACATGCGCTTGCATTTCGTCTAGTTTAGCCTTCTTGGTCGTCATGCTTGCTTACCTCCTCGTAGATATCTCCAATAACTTCATTTACTGCTTGCTCGTGTGCGTGAATATTGCTGTACTCAATCCCAGCTCGTTTCTGCTTTGCTAGCTCCGTGACTCTCTCAATCAGTTTTTTTAGGTTGCTTGTCAGCTGCATTTAATCTCCCCCAGACATACTCAGCACCTGCTATATTGAAATAGACAGCTGCAGCATGATCTTCCTCGATATTCTCCCCATTGAACCACTGCATGAAATGGCGGAAAGCACTCTCTTTGAATCTGTTTAGCTCTTCTGCTCCATTTGCCAATTTCCAGTTATGATCTCCATATTTCTCTGCGCCTCTTCCCATCAGCTCAGCCCATCTTTTAAGCATACCCATGTCAACTAGATCATATCTAACTTTAGATGTTTGAGAGTCTCTTTTCATTCCTGATGCAAATTCTTTCCTGTCTCCACTGTCCTTAGTTATGTATTCCATGTAAATATTCTCCTCATACTTTGTTAAGCATCTAATACACCTGCACTTTAATCTGTACGAGTAACTTGGGGATAGTTTAGGGTTCTTACAACCAGACTGTTCCATTTTCCTTTTCCTTTTTGTCCTCGTAACCTGCGATCTTCTTGCGATACATCTCCAACTTAGCTCCCTCAAGAGCACCAAGAATGTCATTATATGTCTGGTAACACTCCCCTCTAAGTTCTTTATACTCTTGACACAGCTGGGTAATATGGTAGTTTAAGTCTCCTGGTGTCGTCATACTAAGTAATTTATGATGAAATGCATTACGTCTTGTTTGCTCTATGTAGGGCATAGTATTTCTCCTATTTTGGCTTAAATTGGTCTTTACAATCAGGACACAATAACCGCTGGTTACCAAACAGCCACAGCACTTCCCATTGGCATTCAGGCACTTCTTTCCATAACTTTACTTCATACAGCTGACTGCCCAAGCAGAATGGCGTTACACGCAGGGCCATTAGTTTTACTTTTTTGGTTTTTTGACAATTGTCGCATTCAAGGACAGAATTAACGTATAACATATAACTCCTATTTCTTCGTAGCTAGTTCTATAATTCTTTGGCAGTAATCACAAACAATACTGGTTTTGGTTCCATTTACTTCCTAATATATTTGTCGTACTTCTGCTTGAAGTTTGCTGTCTCTAAACATCTAACAAACTGCTCTTTTAGTAGTTTCATACAAGTCTTATTTTTGATACCTAGCGTGTTTGACAATTGTGTTAGGTTTCGAGTACTCAGCTTACCTGTTTTCTTGTCAAATCGAACTATCTCGATGTCCTCGACGACGATTCCTAGCCACTCTTCGATAGCGATACAGTATGCAGCTAACTGAATAAACTGAGTGATAAAGAAACCGCTACTGGTTTTATAGTCAGACAAAGTTATGACACCATTACGCTTGGCTAGTCTGTCAAACCGGCCAGCAAATATGTATTTAGGAGAACAAACTAATTCTTCGAGCAGTAAGACTTCGTCATCTAGCTTACTTTGCCACTCTTTAAACTGCCGGAGAGCTGTAAAGACTGCCTTACGCTGCTCACTGGTCAACTGTTCTAAATGCTCTTTGAGTCTGAAAGGCTTTTTAGCTTCGTAGTGATAGGCATAATCATGGACAATAGTCCCAATGTCACCAGCTGCTTCTAATGCTATTTTGTACGCATCAGGTGAAGCATCAATTAGCTGCTTGACAAGAGCGCTATCTAGTACGGCTCCCGACAAACAATCAATAACGTACTTAGCTCCTTCTTTAACTTGCCAATCAATCAGGTGCTTTGACTTAGGGTAACCAATGCTCAAGATGGTGGTTACACCTGTTAACGGCTTACCATCTAGGCTGTAGAGGTGCTTCTCTTCATCGTGCTCAAGAAGGTGGTCGTTGTGTTCACTCTTTATGAGCATTTAGAAGTATCCCCTATCTTCAATACCTTTCAAAAGAACATCTGCTTTGCTTAGGATCTCCTCAGCTGACAGACTGGTGTGGGCTAGCCCAGCAACCATCAAGCTAAATGTCTTGCCTTTAGCTTCTTTGATGAAGTCTCTCTTAGGCTGCACAAATCCTTTGTCATCTCCGGCCACTGATTTAGACTCTGTCGGTGGTGCTGGAAGTCTGCGTTTAGGACTCTCGCCTTTCGCTATAATGTCTGTGATGTAGTTTGTCTTGCCAGACTCTGAACTATATCCTTTAACATTAACTACCAAGTTTTCAGGGAAGTTATTTAGACTTAAACCATCTCCCACTGGTTTATAAAACTTCTTATCAGAAGCTCTAAATGCCCCGTAGTTAGCATGCTTTTCAACTGTCACTTCTCTTTCGAACGATGTGTTCATTATTTTGTTACTCCTTTTGTTTTGTCATAGCTTCTGTACGCCCCAAGCCCCAGTAAACCGAACAGCATTGTATTTAACACCTCAGACGGTAGCGGCGGTGGTGTGGGAATTTCAACGCCTGAAAGCTGTAAAATCCAGCTGATGTATGGCAAGACAATGCTAAAACCAAAACCAATAACACAGATCCACATGGCCGAGGGTCTAGCATACGACTTAAAACCACTGTCACTTTGAGCATCTATCTTGTTAACTTCGGACTGAGCGATATCAGAGCTAACTAAGGCTTCAATTAGTTTTGTTTCTTGTTCTGCTAGTTTAAGTTCTAGCTCACCGAGCAGCTTAGCCTTGTCGCCTTTGTTGGTTAAAAATTTGTTCAACAGCTTACCTACTATGGGAACTACTGCTCCTACTAGTGCTGGTACAGGCATTATTCTTCCTCCACATATTCAAGATATTCTAGGGTAACGTGCCCTAGTTTTTTATGTTCTTCATACTCTTCTTTGGTTAATTCTATGTAGCAGGTTAAGCATCGGAATTTATCATCCATATGGCCCCCTTACTTTCTCTTCGAAAACCTGTAAATAGCGTATGAGTAACTAGGAGTGTTTATTTCACATCGAAATTGTCTCATTAAATCTAGCTCCCAGGCTGTTAACAGCCATCCCATGCTATAGCCGAACATGAGGGGTTCGGACATAATCGAAACAGCATACACCAAGCAACTTGAATAGGCTGCCCACTGAATTAGCCACATCGGCAAGCTCATACTCGAAACGTCCCTAGCTTTTTTAGTTGTGTAGATTTGTGGAACGTAACAAATCATGAAAAGAATGGTGCCGACCCAGCCAAAATATTCCATTGTGTTACCCTCTATAACCATAGACTTTTAATCTGTAAGGCAATCAATTTCGGGATGCCAAATATGATGTGGTTTAGCTTCCACATCATCCACTTACGTCTGGTTCCCCAGCGTCTTTTAATGAACACGCCTGCTTGTCTAATATTTGAGGCAATAAAATCATCTTCGATGTCAGAAATACTATATGTATGTCCCGGACTCTTCACTCTGATCGTAGGTCTCCAGGCATACCATCTCATGTAGCCTCTCTCAATACTCACACCCTCACTATGTAAATCTCCGTCAATATCTAGGATCACATGACACTTGCCCATGCCCGTTTTCTTGTCAATCAACCATTTCGCTATGAGGTCTTCTTTCGAAGTAACACCTAAAAACTTATTGGAGCAGGGTACCTTTTCTTCGATAACTGGGCTCCACACCTCAAGCCCCAAACTCTCAAGAATCTTTTTTGCAGATGCTGATTTTTTAACAATGTCTTTACACTTTAAACCAGTCATTTTAGCTGCTAAGTATACTTTTATCTTCATGCCCTTCCCCCGTACAACTGTTTTTGTATACGAGCTAACTCAGATCTAATGGCGTACAAAGCACTTCGAAGTTTCCAATGCGTAGGCTCGACTTCCTGCGTTTTGGGTTTTACAAACCAGCGCATCCCATACACATCTCGCACAATTACTTTCTTTTTATTTTTGTTCATACATATCCTCTAAATTGAACCTCAGCACTTTGATCTTTCACAATGTCATCAATACTCACAATAAATGGGCGTTGGCGTATTGCCCATGAGGTCTTTGAGTGGAACACTTTTAGTTGACCATCAACCATTTTGAAGGATAGCTGGGTATCCACCACGTTGCGTTTTGACTTACTTCCTCGGACATCATTTCCTAAATATTCTTCGTTAATAATAACCTTGCCTTGTCTGTCCATTGCTGCTTGCTTCTCATGATCAATAATAATAAAAGTTGTGTTGTACTTCTTGCGCATAAACTTTAGCAGGTCGTATATCTTTAAAATATCTGTTACGTCGTTTTCTTTGCCGGTTAAAAAATCTGCGAACGCATCTAAAATAACTACGTCAGGCTGGTGCTTTTCTAACAACAAAGAGAATACTTTTATCCCCCGTTCCCTGTCTAACTTCATACCCTTTTGGAAGGAAAACGTGAGTTGTTCCCGCTTCGGTACATATCCTTTGGCATTGGTTAAAAGTCTCAGCCTCTTCTTGAAGAATTCTTTGGGCTTTTCTTCGTCGATGTAAAGAACCTTCGATTGTCTTGCTGGAAATTCCCCTAACCATTTTCCACCTCTTGTAAGTTCTATTGCAAGATCTAACGCTAGCCATGTTTTTCCTTTCTCTGCTTCTCCGCACAGCAACACCATTCCACACTTAGGCATGTACGGCTCAACAATCCATTCGGGCTCTGGTACGGTTTCTAGTACGTCCCCAACACTGAAAACTTCTTCGTCATTCTCTGTAACTTCTTCACTGAACGTAGATGTATACACACCTTTTTTAAATCTATCCTGTATATCTGCTAACTGCTCCGCTAACTCTTCCTCTTTTAGTGGCGGTGTGTTTTTCTCATTCCAATCTCTTATGTGTTGCTCTGCTACATCTTGAGGCATACGGCTTAAATAGTATGATGCTAACTTAACTAATGCTCCGTGTCTCTCCCCTTCTCCTACACCAGCGAGAATGTCTGATAACCAATGATTTTGCTCCGTTGTTTGGGTTTGTTTAGATGAAGTTGTCTTGTTTATAAGCAACTCAATTAACCATTTTGGAGTTTCGGCTAAATCATAGTCGTAAGGACTATTAACCCATTGATAATCATCGTGCCCGTTTACTGATACAACATATCCCGCCTGTCCTCGGACATCAACCTTCGGCAAGATACCGGCTAGAGTCGTTGGAACATTTTCTAACTCTTTTGGAAAATTAAAGTAGTAGTGATACCCCCCTCTTGGTGTTTGAACTTGCCAGGTTTTACTCATCTGATTAGTACCTTGTAGCTCAATTAAATATTTTGTAAGGGACTGCTTCCCCTCCTCTCCGTCAACGTCTAAAACTAAAAGACCTGATGCCTTACCTGTAATGATTCCTATCCTAGCCCCTGGAAACTTAGCAAACCAGCCCCTTACCAAATCCTTAGGCGGTCTGGTGTTTTGATAGCTGTCCCATTTAACTAACGCCCGTTTTTCCTTCAGAGGAATTGGCATTAGTCCACTATCATAATAAGAAAGTGCAAGTAAGCTACTCACTTTAGATCAGTTCCTCCTGTAGTCTCTACTATACCTCGTCAAATAGCCAATATTCACCAAAGTTGTAACAGCTTTTTGAGTTTCTTTCCTATTTTTATTACCTGATTATCTACTGTTTTAGTATTTGTACCTATTAATCGTGCTATTTGTGACGTATTTAATTTTTGATAAAATACACCCTGAAATATATCATACTGTTGCGTTGATAATATCTTTTTAACCATACCTGTTTTAACTACACCATTTAGCTTTGACAATCGCTGAACATATTTATTCTGTGTTTCTTTGTCATGATCGGCTAGACGTTGTGCAAAGCTTTCGATACTCTCAGTGGTAGCTACTTGGAGGTTAGTTCCGTTGTCCGAGCCATAGTCTAAACTAAGGTGGTGTCCGTTTGGATTGGGGTTATCGTAATCAATGTGCCCCACTTCCTGCTCCGCAGGATCAGCCCCAGGAAAATGATCCCTGCAATAGGCGTCATCTCCAGGCCAGTAAAGTCTGTTTGTCCGTGTCGCTTTTTTGTGGCATATAGAACACTCTAATTTATATTCCATCTTAATTCTCCTTAATCCCCAAATTTTTGTTGCCTCTGTACACAGGTAAACTCTCAATCCACATATACGTATCCACCCACGAATCTACCCACCAAGGTGTGGGTAACGGCGAAAAGTTATAAGTAGGCCATGGCAATTCTGACCAGTTGGAATACTCGTCATCTTCATATGGATCAACCATTGGTTGCCTCCTCTTAGTGTATGTTAGGAATACTCCTCCGCTTCTTTTCGTGTTAAAACGAAATGTATTCCGTTGGTACATTCTAGACGGATATCACAGTCAAAAGAATCGGGCCTCACTATCTCGTTGACTTTGTATTTTGTTTCTCCTTTATACGTGTCAAATGCCTCTTTTATGCATTTATTTCCTGCCAAAGCATATAGCCTTAATACTTTGACATAACCAGCCCTGCATTTTCTCCCAAGTAGCCCGCCAATTCGTTTGGCTTTTTGAGGAATTAGTAATTCGGCAATTACACCGTTTTTAAGGCGCTTAAATCCGGTAAACTCGCCTTTTTCAGGGACTATGGAAAAATTTCCAAGAATGGAGACCATCAAATTAGCTTCCCGCAAATCAGCTCCCTGCAAATCAGCTCTCCGCAAATCAGCTCCCCGCAAATTAGCTCTCCACAAATTAGCTTCCCGCAAATCAGCTCCCCGCAAATTAGCTCTCCACAAATTAGCTTCCCGCAAATCAGCTCTCCACAAATGAGCTTCCCGCAAATTAGCTCTCCACAAAGTAGCTTCCCGCAAATCAGCTCCCTGCAAATTAGCTTCCCGCAAATCAGCTCTCCGCAAATTAGCTTCCCGCAAATCAGCTCTCCGCAAATCAGCTCCCCGCAAATCAGCTTCCCGCAAATCAGCTCTACGCAAATCAGCTCTCCACAAATTAGCTCTACTGTCTCCTATCTCATTTAGCCAGTCTTTGTGGTCTTTTAGTATCTTTGACAGCTCTTCTTTATTGATTATTCTCATTTTATTACCCCTTATTATAAGTTACTGTATAGGTCATTTTAGTTATTGTTAGTCTTTTCATCACTCCTCCTCAATATCAATTATTACGTCCCGATACTCGCTAGATTCATCATCAGTTATCCTCGTATTCTTACTCCCACAAAAAATACAGTGATATATAAATGTCCTATGCTTATAGTTGTGCCAGTGTGCGTCAAAAGAATTGTTACATGAATAGCAGTATCCAAAGACTTCCATTTAGATTACCTCCTATACGTGGTGTTCTACTTTCCAGCCTGTTGGTATGATGGCTGTTTGCGTGTCTGGTCGGATAGCCAAGCTAGAATTCCAGAGTCCAGCCGAGCTAGAATCATAGAGTTCAGCCGAGCTAGAACCATAGAGTTTGGCCGAGCTAGAATCAGAGAGTTCAGCCGAGCTAGAACCATGGAGTTCAGCCGAGCTAGAACCATAGAGTTCAGCCGAGCTAGAATCACAGAGTTTAGCCGAGCTAGAATCATAGAGTTCAGCCGAGCTAGAACCATAGAGTTCAGCCGAGCTAGAACCATAGAGTTTGGCCGAGCTAGAACCATGGAATTCAGCCGAGCTAGAATTCCAGAGTCCAGCCGAGCTAGAACCATAGAGTTCAGCCGAGCTAGAACCATAGAGTTCAGCCGAGCTAGAACCATAGAGTTTGGCCGAGCTAGAATCATAGAGTTCAGCCGAGCTAGAACCATGGAGTTCAGCCGAGCTAGAACCGAACAAAATCACCTGTCCTTCTTCCACTTCATGATGACCGTCGAAAAATACCCTTTCTTGAATAAACTTATTCACTTCAGCTTCGATGACTGCTCTATAGTAATCAATACCTAAGAACCATTCAGGCCAATTATCTTGATCTAGTCTAAGTTCCCAAGAGGATAAATCTTTGAAGACTTTTTCAGTATACGCGGGTGGTGTGAATTCAACCTTTACAAAATCAGGTGTTAAATCGTCATCCTTAATTTTGTAATGCTCTAATATATCTGAATGACTAGCAGAATCCTTTAACCATAAGATATTCTTACCTTTATTTGCTATAACTGCTGAAAAGAAATTACACATTTTAATTGTCTCCTTTTATTGTCCCTGTCTGCTTTGTGACCCATCAGCTAACTCTAGCTTCCACCCTTTCGGTGTACCTTCTTTTTTAATTATCCTTCTGTCATGTTTACCTTCTGATTTAACAAACGCCAGAGCATCAGCTTTTGAGGCAAACGGGATCGAAATGGCATGGTTAGTGTCATAATACAGGGACAATACGACGTGACAATTTGGATGTTCGTACCAATCCAATCCCATAACATCCCATAAGCACATCTGTTTTCCATCAGTGAGAAACGAGCATTTCCCCACATTCTTATAAACGTCTGGTTGATCAAGAACATCTTTGAAGTGATTCCACATCTTATTTCTTAAGTAGTAATTTAGTTTCATTGTTTTATCTCCCTATTTCGGCACCGTAGTCTGGTGCCTCTGGATTCACGGCAGGATAATTTTGAGACACGCAAGAATCACAAAAACATTTTGAGTCATGTCCCAACTGGCAAGCAGGTAACATCAAGAGTGCAAAAAATAGACATGCCTTTATCATATTAATAACCCTCCCCATCAATTAGTGGAATAATTGGTATCCAATTCAATCTATGGTGTGGTTTTGATTCTTGTTTTCTGATATATCTTGCCCGTGATTCTCTACTTCCCCACTTTTTAAATCCCACATCCCGTTCCAGATTTTGTTTTGCATACAATTCAGGTTTATAGTTTAAGCGATCAGCAAAACTTAAGCGTTTAGTCATATAATCCCCTTATTATCTAAAATTACATCGAACCAACAACTATTAAAATCCCTGTCAAAACTATCATCACTGAGGCAATAATCATGCCAGTGTCCCAAAACTTAGGTTCTCTTACTCTATATTTACGTGGTGCTCTTTGGTATTGTTTTTCAATCAGTTCTCTATATTTAGCTGTTTCATCAATGGTTTTCATTTTATTCACTCCTTAGTAAACTAATTCCGAACCTTGGAACCTATTGTAAGTTTCGCCTGGTAGGCGTCTAGAGGCAAAACAACTTAGTCCATCACTCTTTACCTCTTCAATCTTTTCCCTTAGACTTAATCCGTTCCAGTATTCATATATCGCGTTGGATTGCCTTTCTGAATAGTCGTCCTCACTTAGAACGGGATAGTCATTAATAGCCTCTATAATTGCTTCGGCTTCCTTTAGTTTATGACTAGTGGGGCTAATTAGCAGATATTCTACCCAACCAACCGCCCAATGCCCGTGTCTAATAATCCTAACCCCATTTCCTTCACCGCCTAGGCGCTCTAATGCTATCGCCCAATTTGAATCGGTTAAGATGTCACTATCTCTAGTCTTAGTTAATATGTGGTAGTGGTCGAATCCTTCTTTACTTCCGGCATAGTTTGACATAGAATCAAAATTGCTAGAATACACACCATTTAATAATTCGCCTAATGTTTTCATTTTAATACCCTCTTTTTTTAGATTAATTTCTGATTAATTACTTCAATTGCTTGTCTTGCTATTTCAAGCCCTAGATCATCCTTGCCATCATCAAAAGCTTTTTCAATCTCTGTCCATATATCAGGATAATTCACACTTATGAAGGTCATTTCTGCTACTCCAAGCCCTTTCTTATCGTATGACATATGTTTTCTCCTTTACGTCGTTTTTGCTTAGCCCTATCATATCATGAGGTATACCACTTTGTCAAGGGCTTTTTTTGTACTGCTTGTATACCAGCTATTTTCAAGGCAAATTGTTACAATCACTACCCCGACATTCATGCGCATTCATGGGGTAAGCTCGTGATTGCGTATTTTGTAGCTAAACACCGGCATTTGTAGTGTATTGTTATCAAAACCTCGTAACAAGAGCTAATATTAGTATAATTAACACTATATATAGCTATAGCTATAATTATAGCTATAATTATAATTATAGCTAACTAACTACAGTTAATTAAAGAATAGCTACAAGGGGTACTCTGCTTTATGTGAACTATTTCACATTATATTACTCATGAGCGAAACAACCAGGGGCCGTTTTGCTATTGTTTACAGTTGTGGTGTCTACATGAACTCACAAAATGTTGGTGTATCTGTATACCACTACCCTTAGCGTCAACTTGATGCGTATAGTATTGCGTTTAGTCCTCTCTCTCCTTCTCACCACTAAAAAAGAGCTAGTTCACCATCACCCCACTAATTAATCACTAGCTTAGTTTAATTGGGCACCTGTGGTGCATTTCTAAATAAGCATTCTTTTTTAGTACATAATGTTTTTCGAATCCCCAAGGGGGGTTTGTATATGTATATAACCCAATCTACCGCCAGCAAAAAACAAAAAGAGTAATAACCCCTCACACTCAATGCTTTTCAAAAAGCAACCTACCCCCCACGGAACCAAGCTGCCATTTAGCTACCCCCCGTACCACTGATTATCAACGATTTTCAGCAGCGCAAAAATAATTTTAAAATATTTTTTTCCGTTGAAAAATCCTCATCATGAAGTAGTTACAACAGCTATGTCACTAAAAACCTGCTCGGGGTTTGGTGAATATACCCTATTTTAAGAGGTATAGTGTAGGGATAGTTTTGTTGCTATTATATCTGGTAGAGGTAAAAGAATTAGATGGCTTTCCATGAACATTTCGAAATTGACTCAGTAACTGGCTTTTTAACCCCAAAGCCGAGTGCACGAATAAAGAACGGCTTTACCTCTCAACAGAAGGTTGAGTGGTTAGATCAGTACAGACAGTGCGCCAACTTCACCAAATCGGCAAAGGCTATTGGGGTTGCTGTTGATACAGTTAGGGACCACATCAACGGCGATGATAAGTTTAAACAAGCCTATAAGCTCATGCAGACAGAGTTTAACAACAATGTAGAAGAATCTCTCTATCTTGCGGCTGTTAAGAGTAAGAACGTTACAGCGATGTTTGGCTGGCTTAGAGCCAATTACCCCGCTAAGTACAGAGAAGGCTATACAGACAAAGGACCAATTAAGAGCGAAAGACTGGACAATCTATTAAACACACTAAAAGACGAAATAAAGAAAGATGGAAAGAAGGATAGATAAGCCAGTTACACAGTCTATAAGAGAACGGATAGAGCTAGTGCTTATAGAAGAAGTAAACAAGACAGAGGGTATACAACAGTTTATTCAACAAGCAACAGATAGACTTCTGGAGCTTGTTATTGACGAAAGGAACTATGGGCAACGATTCCGCAGCCATTAAAGAGCTTAAGGCCAAATGTAAGACAGATCTCAGGTTTCTCTGTAAACACATTCTCGGCATGAAAGATTGGGATGACACGCTTCACGGAGATCTAGTAAGAGAGCTTAGCTTACCCACCAAGAACAAACTCCTGTTGATTCCTAGAGGTCATTTAAAGAGTTCTATTGTTACAGTAGGCTGGTCTATCCAACAGATCCTAATAGACCCCAATGTACGTATTTTATTAACCAATGCGGTCTGGGATCTATCAAGAAAGTTTTTAAGGGAAATATCAGGGCTTCTTATGGACAAGAGCCCCCTTTCAGATATTTTTGGGCAATTCAACAGTAAAGGGTCAAAATTCACTGAAGACGAGATAACAATCTCACAGAGGACTACCGGCACTGTTAAAGAACCCACTATCATGAGTGGTGGTGTAGAAAAGGCCATCACAGGTGCGCACTTTGACATAATCATTCATGACGATTTAGTAGAAGAAAACAACGTTGGTACACCTGAACAGATAAAGAAAATTATCCGGTTTAGACAGAACTGCCTGGACTTGCTTGATCCAGGGGGTTCTGAAATTATTATTGGAACCAGGTGGGCCATGGGTGACTTGTATGGATATCTCATTGAAAATGAGATGACAAGTCTAAACGGGAAAGAAGTGTCTCCAGACCAGAGAGCTAACTGGAGAGAGTTACTGACACCTTAGGAGAACTGCTTGTGGGGATCAGCGCACCGTCTAGTACGGTTAATATCTATTTAACGACATTATCTACGACATTTACAGAAACTAAGATTATGGTTACTAACCCGAGTACAAAGACCTATGACTTGGGGTTTACTATTGAACCAGGAACTGATGTGGTCATATTAAATGGGCTTTATCAGATTAGGGGAGTAGGGGAGAGTTACCAACCAAGCAGTACCGCAATTATTTTTAATGCGGATACAGTTTTGACTGTAGGCGACGAGATTGTCGTTTACTACGAAAAACAGCTCTAGGAGGCTATTATGGCTAATACACAAATACGTGGTACTACACAAATAATTGACGGATCTATTGAGAATGCACAAATCGCAGCAGATGCTGCAATTGCTTATGCGAAGCTCGCATTAGCCTCCTCAATTGTTAACTCCGATCTTGGTGAAGATATTGCGACGGCTAATCTTGTAGAAGGTGCCGAGTTCTTAAAACGAGATGGTTCGGTCGGTCTTACTGCAGCCTTAGACGCAGGTAACTTTAAAGTAAGCAATCTCGCAGATGGAACACTGAATACTGACGCTGTTACCAAAGGGCAACTCGACACAGCGATTGCTGCTATTGAGGTAGACACGAACGTTGTCAATCTTGATGAGGTAGTTACTCGTGAGATCCCAACTGGGCTAGTTAATTCACTCAATGCTATCTTTACTTTAGCAGCTATTCCTGCAATAGGGACTGAGCATGTTTTCTTAAACGGCCTGCTTCAAGATGCTGGAGCTTCTGAGGACTACACAATCAGTGGAGACACGCTTACTTTTAGCCAAGCTCCCCGTACTGGGTCAAAACTGCGGGTAAGCTACCTTAAACCTTAATGGGTCGGACTGAACTACATTTATCACAGATCCTGAATACTGAGCAGTATGTTCTAAATGAGTCGGAGCAAAGCACAGTCTCTACCACATTTGTTCCTGCTGCCAGTATTTCAGTCTCTTCTCCTGGTACGACGTATGCTATTTTTTTATCGGCTGAAGGCTTGGCAAGCACCACTCAGACGCAGTTAGAGGTTCAACTTTTAGTGAATTCCGATATCGTAGCATCGTCGTTTATTGTGCCTATTAAGGACAATAACTATTGGTACCCCTACTCTACGATGTACATTACGGGATTGGTACCTGGGACACATGAAATATCTTTTCAGTTTCGAGCAGCAAATGGCACCTCAGTGTCAGTTCGTCGTGTGCGTATATTCATTATGGACTTGAGCTAATATGAGAGATTCCGGTATACCGACAATAATTAATGGGACGCTGCAAAATGCTAGTACAGAGTATGTAATTACTTTACCATTGAACTACCACAAACTCATGGTACAAGCTCGTACTAATGCTGCAGTAAAGATGTCTTTTGTTGCTGGGCAATCGGGTACGAATTATTTAACGATTAAAGCTGGTAGCAGTTACTTCGACGATAATTTGCACTGCAACCAAAATCTATATGTTCAAACAGAAACTGCTGGGACTATATTAGAGGTTCTTGCCTGGTCAGGTGGTCCAGATGCAATTTAGTAACGATTCTGACACTCTCTTAGCTTTAATTTATCAAGTGCTCCAGACTCGATTTGGAAACAGTGGCGGACCGGTGGATGACATCCGAAGTAAGCAGACTGATGAGAAGTTTGATTTAGCAGCATTAAAGAATGAATATATTAATGAGTTAATTAGAAATAGCTTTAAACCAGTTGTCTCAACTCCTCTTCCGCCTGTTTTTAGCATGTCTAATATTACTGATAAGGAATAAGACTGCCATGGATGAACAAATTGATCCCGAGTTGCTTAAATTTTTAGAGACCCTTCCTCCCGAAGTTAGGGACATGCTAATACAGGACTTCATTAACTCGAAGTCTAGGATGGAAGGGCAAGGTGTATTTACTCCAGGAGAGAATGGCTCCTATATAGAACCCAGACAGGAGATGATGCAGGAACCAATATTAGTGCAGGCTATGGAAAATCAACGACGGAAGCGGTCAAGATCCATTGGGCCAACTAACTAATGGCCCTAAGTGTCTATATCAGAAAGGCAGTGGAGCATGGCGGTGTTATCTTTCCAGGGCAGTTTTGTAAAGAGTGTGCAGATCACAACGCCCACATGAACAGAGTAAGCGGAACGCTGATGACGTGTAATCAGTGCAAGCAAGAAGTTTACGTGCAGGGATCGCAGACCAGTATCGAATCATGCAAGAGCCACAAAGTAAAATGCTTGGGTTGTTTGCGGTCAAATAAGTCAGCACATAGTTTTAGTAGTCAGTATATGAATGACCCGATTGATGAGGATTCTGTAGAGTTTAAGCAGGGATGGGTTAAACGTTTTGACTTCTCACCTGAGATTACCGAAGAGCTAAAGAAGACTACCGCTATCTTATCCGTTGATCCTGCTGTAGGTACCGCTACAGTTAATGACTATACCGGAATAGCGATTACCAAGATTCTCCATAATAACCAGATTTATGTGATGGAAGCAATACAAGCCAGATTATCCCCAGAGAAGCTAATTGACAAGGTATTCGACTTACGAAAGATTTATGACGTTTCTAAGCTCTTATTAGAAACAACCAGCTCTCAGCTTATCTTTATGAGCGCATTCAAACGAGAGATGGTTAAGCGACACGATTTTTTTACTATCGAAGAAGTAGGCAGAAGTACCAAAGAGTCTAAAGCAATGCGTATCCGTGGAATGATTCCGTTTTATGCTAATGGGCTAGTTCAACATCGGAATGGCTTAACTGACTTAGAATATCAACTCCTGCAGTTTCCGAGGAATAGTCACGACGATATTATCGACGCTTTAGCACACCAAGTGCCATATTGGAAGAAGGGCCCTACCGCAGTTAAGGCTAAGGACACATCTCCACATGGCTCTTTAAACTGGTGGAAGAAGCAAATGCCAGGAAAGAACACAGACAGGATTCAAAGTCTTTTCGGAGACCTACTTAAATAACGAGGAAGATATGGAAGATAATTATCAAGAGCCAATTCAAGAAGTCAGCCAAGAGGTTGCTCCACAACCAGACCAAGACGAACCAGAGAAAGTAAGAGCTATTCTTAAGAAGATTAAGAAGAGCCGCCAACTCCGTGAAGACATGGAGAAGAAGTATCGCTGGAAAGAGCTGATTGCTGAATACAAAGGGGAATTTGAAATTGCCTCTGGTATGTATGATATCACCATTATTCCTGACAACTTGATTTTTGCTTATATCAAAACGGAGCTCCCTTCTCTTTATATCCGAGACCCTCACATTAAGATTAACCCCAAAAACCGCACATCCCTACAAACAGCCAAAGTGATGGAGCAGGTTATTAATTATGTGTGGAGATATAAGAAGCTAAAGAGAGAAATGAAGAAGTGTATTGTTGAGGCTTTACTTATTGGCCATAGCTGGGTAAAGCTCGGATATACTGGAAAATTTGGAAGTATTGAAGATGAGCAAGGTAAGTATATCGATACCATTGAGGATGAAGATATCTTTGCTTATCATGTGAATTATAAAGACATTACTTTTGATAACGATGCTATTGACCCACCTTACGACTGTAAGTGGATTGCTCACTCAGTGTGGCTTCCAGCTGCTGACGTTAAGAATAACCCCAAGTACCGGAATACAGAGCAACTCCCTGAGTCCTACGATGATAGTGAGTCCAGCACGGATCTTCCAGAAGAAGAGCGCAGAAAGGCTGGCAAGATTCAATTGCATGAAGTTTGGGACTTAGAGAATAAAAAGGTTTGTACGGTAGCTGATGGTATTGACGGGTATTTAGAAGAGAAGCCATGGAGCTTAGAGATGCGGGGACTGCCTTTCTCTCTGCTTAAGTTTAATTTTTCAAACGACATGCCTTACGGTATTTCAGATGTGGCGATGTTTGAACCTCAGATTTTAGAGCAGATGAAACTAGAGAGCCAGGCATTAGATCATGTGAAGAGATACAACAGACAGCTTTTATCTCCTCCTGGAAATATAAGCGATGATGAAAAGAACAAGCTAACTAAGGGAATTACTGGTGCAGTTATTGAAGCAGAGAATCCTGAGAAAGTACTGCCGTTGCCTTATCCTCCTGTGCCTCAAGATGCTTACTCACTTTTAGAAAGAATTAAAGAGAATCGTATTCTTATCTCAGGCCAGTCACCTCTTGAACAAGGTGGCAGTGCTAAAACATCTACCAGAGCTGTTGGTGAGCTCCAAATGATTCAAGAAGGAGCTAGAAACAGACGCTCTGAGAAGATTGACTTGGTGGAAGATTTTGTCGAGGAAGTTGCAGGGAAATTAATTGCGCTTCTTAAACAGTTTGTGACGATGCCTTATTATGTGCGGGTTTTAGGACAACAGTCTCCTGAACTCCAAGCCGCTGTGCAAGAGAGAGCATCAGCGAGTGGACCAGAAGCGGTAACAGGACAAGAAGGGTTTACATTCACTGCGGAAGATATCGAAGGTGAGTATGATTTAGAGACAGTCTCGGGATCAGCTACTCCTACAGACTTAGTGGAAGAGAATAAGACCTTGTTCCAGTTTATCGAACTTGGTCCTAAAGCGGGTGCTACGCCTGGTGGCCCATTCATGGCTGCTGTGGCAAAGAAGATTATTGAGAACACACAAAACCAAGAACTTATTTATGCGATGGAACAAGAAGCAGGTGTTCAACAGCAGATGAAACAAGAACAGGCCCAGAAAGAAGAAGAGATGCGGACAATGGCTGTTTCACAGCAAGCCGCTGAAACGCAGATGGATGCTGAGAACGCTGCTACTAAACAGAACAAGGTATTACTTGAGTTTCTGCGTCTTATGAAAGATGCAGACTTAAACGAGAAAAAGTTGATGATTGAAATGCTCAAACTCAAGCAGCCTAAGAAAGAAGGCAACTAATGCACTGTGATGGTTGTGGTTATGATAAGGCAGTAGGAATACGAATCGGTTATGTGGATGGAGTTAAGTGGGAGATATGCGACCGATGCAGTGATGTAAGGTTTGAGGCTACACCAGATGTTTATTTTGGTGGTAAGGGCGGGATACAAACTGACCCCAACCTTTGTGACAAAACTACCGGCAAACCAATTCCCTTTTCCTCAAAACGAGAGAAAGCCTCCATCATGAAACATCTCGGGCTTAGACAGTCTGCATCTGCAGAACGAAACCACGGCTACAGAAACGAAGCCTATTTGAATCGCAAGAAGTACTTCATTTAACAATTTGAAGTAAACAACCAGGCAAGCTAAGGCTTCAACCTGGATCATAGGAGAACACAATGGAAGAAATGACGAATGAGTCACAGCCTGTTCAAGCTGATAGTCAGCCAACGGGAGATGTGTCAGGGGAGAGCTTATCAGCTCAAAACGTCGAGTCTACGGAAACTGTCGAGGGCCAGGCAGCCCCAGAATCCGGCGAAAGCGACACACATGACACCCCAACAGAGGGTAATGATGGTGTAGATGATAAATTGCCAGCGAATGCTAGTGAGGCCGAAAAGTCGGCAATTCGCAAAATGCACGCAGCTACCCAGGAAGCAGCTCGTTACAAGAAAGAAGCAGATGCGTTTCAACAGTTACTTAATCATCCAGAGTTCAATGAGTTTTTGGATTGGCGCAAGAATAAGGGTCAGCAGCCCGCTTCAACGCAACCACAAACGCCGAACGTTGGACTAACGGAAGATGAACTTATTGCAGCCCAGGGAGACCCAGCTAAATTCGAAGGTTTGTTAACTTCACGCCTTCAATCAATGCTAAACCCGATAGCTCAACAGGCGATTCAAAAGATTAATAGCTTAGAACGTGAAATTGCTATTTCTAAACAAGAAAGAGAAATTGACGCCTTTGCAACCAAGCATCCTGATTTTTGGGATAAAAACCCAGACCTCATGAAAGCCGCCCTTGCAAAGACCAAAAATCTTGATCAAGCATATAATCTGGTAAACCAATGGGAAAAATCTGAACGAGACAAAGCTCTTTCAGCCCACCAAAAAAAGGTTCAGGAAAAGAAGCAAGCGTCCTCCGCTTCACCTTCTAAGTCTCTTGAGCCTAAGGTTGTTTATGCTAGTAATGAGACTGAAGCTAATAAAATAGCTTTTCAGTACGCACAACAGGGTAAACGTGTAGACGTAAGGATAGGTAACAAAACTAAATAAGTTACCGTCCTAATTTTATCTTAGAGGAGATAATTATGGCCGATACATTGTTTACACATGGACCAACTAACGTTACTTCGTTACTTGCTACCACAATTGAAAATCGTCGAAAGGGCATCCAAGATGCTATTTTTGATGAAATACCGACTCTCAAATTGCTGAAAGATAAAGGGGCTATTGTTGAGGGTGGAGCGTCAATCGTCATTCCGTTGTTATACGAACAGAACTCCACTGCTCAGTTTTATAGCGGTTACGATCAGCTGAATATCACGCCACAAGAAGGGCATACCACTGCGCAGTACAAATGGAAAGAAGCTGCTGTTTCTATTTCTGTTAATAACAGAGAAGAGAACATCCAGAACGTGGGACCTTCTGCCGTGGAAAGTCTTGTTGATGCGAAAGTCAAACAAGCAACCATGTCACTCAAAGACTTGCTTAACCGCCGCCTTTATGCCGCCAGCCCTGCTGCGGATGATATTGGTTCGTTAGTTACCACAATCGATGCCACCAGCTCTATCGGTGATATCAATTCCACCACCTATTCTTGGTGGCAGTCAGATGCGGATGCTTCCGGTTCCTTTGCGGGACAGGGACGTTCGGACATGTTGGCGTTATGGAATGCTCTCGTAGTTGAAGGCGCTAAGCCCGATATGCTCATCACCACACCAACCGTCCATGCCTATTATGAGGGGTCTTTAATTCCTCAGCAACGGTATGAGTCGAACTCATCTGGTAATGCGTCGTTTAGAGAACTTATGTTCAAAACGGCTCCAGTTGTGTTTGATAATGACGCTACTTCTGGTGTGATGTACTTCATTGATAGCCGTCATTTGCAGCTCTATGTTTCCTCTGGAAATAACATGAAAATGACTGAATGGGTCAAACCAGCTAATCAAACAGCCCGTGTTGCTCAATTGCTCATGGCCTGTGAATTGGTCGCAAACAACCGGAGACGGTTGGGTAAACTTACCGGAATCACGGCGTAATAAAAGGAGAATACTATGGCTTCACTTAGGACAGATGCAACAACCAATGATGGTGGCCAGGGGATTATCCGTGTTATTAAAATTGCTGACTGTGTGACCGGAGATACTATTAGTGTACCGGCGAACAAAGGTGTGCTTGCGATTAATGAGTCATCTGCTGACGCTGTGTCAGTGACGTACGCAGCATCGACAGGTCTTGCAACAATAACAGTGGCTAATACCCCCGACATCGCTCTTTGGGTATTGCTGTAAATTAGTGAAAAAACGGGAGTATTGGGGAGAGTACTTCGTCAGTGAATAAACAGTTCGCATATTGCGTATCTTTATACTCGATTAGCGAATGTCAGTGATAAAACTACGGAGGAAACAAATATGTTGTTTAAACAGCTTAACAGAGATGACGCTGAGAAAGTTTACGTCATTGTCAAGAATATTAAGGGATCGACCGCATCTGCGTTCTACCCAGTGTTCTTTGATACAGCCGATGACAACGATGGTCATGCTGTGAGTGGTGCCAGGACTGGACAAGAGTTCTTGTTCGCTGGTATTCCTCAAGCCGACATCGCAGATGATGGTATCGGATTAGTGCAGGTGTATGGAAAAGGATCAGCCTATGTGTTAGTTACTACTGCTTTGGCTGCTGGAGACCAGGTTGTTCCTGCTGACTCTACAGTTCATTTGGTTAACTATACGCAGTTTAGTGCGACATCCTTAGTTACAGTTAATACCAATCCTTGGAACTTTGTGACGGCTATGTCCGCCATGGCTTCAGGTATTAGTACGGCTGTGAAAGAACCAGTGTTTATTCGAGCACTGTAAGTAAGTTTAATTCCTTACCTCCGGGACTTCGGTCTCGGGGGTAAGGCTCTTCGGGGGGAGATATGAGAGTAAAACTAATTGTAACCGATATATGTGATGTATGTAAGAGCGAAAAGTCTAAAGTCGCATACGGGGCTTCTATCCATGGAGATGAGCCTTATACAGTACCAGCAGTATATGATAGATATGATAGCTCATATCACAAGATACTAGGATACTCTCTTTGTGACAAATGCTTAGATAAGTTTAGACCTTATCATGATGCTTTATATGGAAGGTTGCATTTAAGCGTACATGGGTATAATCCTGGGTATAAGTTAGGACCAGAGTTATGAAATTATTATTTGTCGATGGTACAGAAGGGCATAATCCTAAAGAGTTATATGAAAAGCCTACTGGTGGCACATTAACATCTTTAACGAAAGTTCCGGAATACTTAGCAGCAATTGGCCATGAAGTGTATGTATCCAGCATGTACAAAAAAGAAGAAATAGTTAATGGTGTTCACTACATTCTTCCAACCAGTACAGTTCCTAAATGGGACATAACGGTATTTAATCGAAATTATTTACCTGCAGATTTTGTTAGGTATTGCAAACAACAGGGATCAAAGATTATTTGGTGGTTACATGATATTGTAGACACCAGGTATGTTCCTGATGCTGCATTTAAGTATGCAGACAAAGTAGTCGCTTTATCTCAATACTGTAAAGACACTTTTAGCGATTTTTATGACATACCGGCGGAAAAGTTTAGCCTGATTCCAAACGGAGTAGATCCGAAGGTATTCTACCCTGGGAAGTATGAAGAGCGTAATCCGCATCTATTTATCACGGCTTCTGCTCCCATCAAAGGCCAAGCAGCACTAGAGCCCACATTCTTGAGTTTAAAGCGGCATGACATGGATCTCGACTTTAGAATATACAGCTCGCAGACATTACACGGCAAAAGTGACTCAGTTAGTCAAACAGAGTTTTTAAAGATTTTACGAACAGTTGGAGCCCATGTGTACGCTCCTACAACCCAGCCAGTTATGGCAACGTTGATGCGCAAAGCCTGGGCTTTTTTAATGCCTAACTCGTATCCAGAAATATGCAGTAATTTACTGCTTCAAGCCAGGGCATGTGGACTGCCGGTTGTTGCTAGTGATATTGGAGCTAATGCAGAGTTTATCGAGCACAAAAAAACAGGGCTTCTAACCACTAAATGGAAACCCCATGATTTACATTCATGGACAGTAGAGTTTGCTAGACAGGCATGTGTGTTACAACACAAACAAGATTTACATCGTTCTATATCAGAAGCAGCACCAAAGGGGCTTATGACATGGGAACAAGTCGGGGAGGCTTGGAATGAGTTATTTAAGTAGTTTGCCAGAGAAGTATAGACATTGGAAGGGGTGGAAACAAAGCAAGCGGTTAAGCTATATCGGGTTTCTTCCGTCTTGTACGTCAGCTAAGTATCCGCTGCACTCTACTTTTCAAGGTAAAAAGGTTTTAAACATCGGTTGTGGTGGTTCAACATATAAAGCACCAAATGTCACCAACACAGATTTATACCCCGGAAAGGGCGTAGACATTGTGTTAGATTTATCAGTAACACCACTTCCATTTAAAGATAATGAATTCGACTATATCATCGCTAATCATGTATTAGAGCACGTTCCTAATTGGTTTAACTGTTTTGAGGAATTATGTCGGATAGTTAAGGTTGGCGGGTGGATTGAAGTGTGGGTACCGCCTATTTCAAGTGATGGGGCTTTTACGTATCGGGATCACATTAACTACATTGGATTAGAGTCGTTTGATGGAACTCAGGGACTTCTGAGACCAGGCACCAACTCGCATGCAGCTAACTCAAATACAAGTAAAACCCAGAATGTCGAGATGATGCAAATAGCACGAAAACCCACTGTTAAATGGTGGAGCTGGTTTGCTCCAAACTGTGTTCTGAACTGGATGGCTCTACACCTAAGAAATGTTATTTCGGAAGAAGGGTTTTTCTTTCTTAAACGGGGAGAGTGATCATGATAGTTAGATTTTATCGTTGCGTTACGTGTCACAGAGTTACCGAATACCAGATCATCTATAAACAGACAAAATGTAAGTGTGGATCTAGAAGAATGGCTCCAGTTATGCTTAGTACCCTAGAGCTCATCTGGTTTGTTCTACTGCATCCATCGTACCTTATCAGAGCTATTGTGGGAGATAACTCATGAAAAAACAAGTAAGTATAGCAGTGCCAGTAGCGGAGAGTGTTCCTGTAGTGACATTTCAGACAGTACTTGCTTTAGTTAATTATGCTGCTATGAATGGAGTAGAGATACGACATATAGGTGTTACACATAGGCAGCTAATTGATGATGCAAGAAATGGACTAGCAGAAGCGTTTCTAGCTTCAGATACCGAGTGGATGCTGTGGCTAGATTCAGACATGACCTTTCCTAAAGAGACCCTTACGGAACTATTTAAAGTAGCAGAAGAAAAGAATGCCAAGATGGTTACAGGCATTTATTACCAGCGCAGAGGAGAGAACCTACCAGTCTTGTGGAGCAGGGGAGAAGAAACCGAGCACGCTGGACTATCTGGTGTAGAGAATCAAAGAGCTAAAGTTAATAAGTATGTCGGGGCTTTTGCGTTTCCTAACCCAAACAAGAAAGATCCGTTTAAAGTACATGCTGCTGGGTTTGGTTGTGTTTTAGTCCATAGGTCAGTGTTTGAGGTGTTAGACCGGCCATGGTTTAAGTTTCTGCCTGGCGTTTGTTCTGAAGACTTTTACTTTTTTGTTAATGCAAAGGAAGCGGGGTTTGATTTATGGGCTACCCCAAACCTAGACTTAGGTCACATTGGTGATGCACCCATAATCACAAAAGCAGATTTTTACAAGAAGGCGCAAGACACAAGCCTCTCATGTGATGCTTTAAAACTAGGAGAATAATATGGAGAATGGAGTGGGATGGAAAGTAGTAGCAATAGACGGAGTTATTGGAGTGTCCGGTACTCCTAAACTTATTTATGGCTTATGTGTGCAGACAGATGCTGCTGATGCAACAGTTGTATTAAGAGATGGTACGGCAGATACAGCTACAGCAGTTATTACAAGTACTACAACAAGTGGGGCGAATAGCGGACAACTTTTTCAATTTGGTGGTGTTGGTATAATGTTCCCGAATGGTTGTTTTGCTGACTTAGATGCCAACACGCTTGAAGTAGCCGTGTACTATCAAGAGGTGATATAATGAGTACTAGAATCAGTTACCAGGATCTAGCGGCTTCGGGAAGTGTTATCGCAGATGGAGTACCAGTAGTAATATACTCGATTAGTGTGGCTAATTCGGGCGGAGTACAGATCGAACTCATGGACTATCTTACTAATGAATTCCCAGTTGCTGTTTATTCGAGTGCGGTAACAGAACAATTAAATTTTCCGTTTGGAATTATGTTTCCTAACGGATGCGTTGCGAATCAAGCAAATGATGTTCAGTCTGTAGGATATAAGAAAGCATAAAACAAGGGGAGTTCTAAAATGATAGATGGTTATATTGATGAGATAATGATTAAAGAGATTTCTAATTTGTTTCCTGACAAGGTGATTGTTATTAGAAATTTACCGAAACGTCTGGTATACGAAGAACGTGTAAAGATGGTTTCAAAGAAAGATCGGGAAGGCTACATTGTAGACGCATTAGTTCCTGACCCGAAGGGAGAATTAGTTGAAGTTTTAAAGGAGGGTCTTGAGCTTAGTAGAAATGGAGATGGTTCAATTGTATTCAATACTAGGAGACAAGTCGCTGCCGATGCACTAAAAGTTATTGACGCTTATGTGCAAGGAACGTTACCGAGAGATGTGGTTGTGCCTACACGGGTGGAGTACTCTTCCCAACGGAAGAATATGTTAGCTTCCCCTATTCCTCGGGTTCAGGTACCGGCAATAGACCTTCCAAAGATAACTCGGGCTGTTGTGGACGTGGCATCTCCCCCAGCGAAAGCTGAGCCGCAGAAGCCAGCCCGAACTTTAACGCCTGATCAACGAGCGAGACGAGTAGAAATACTGCGCAAAGCACGTGAGGCAAGAGCTGCAAAAGCTGCACAAGCGAAACAAGGCTAAAGTTAGAGGCTCCTGCTAGGTTATATTCCTGGCAGGAGTCTAATTTGAAGAGAGGATAAAAATATGCAATTTGTAGACCTATACACAAGAATAGCGGAAGAGACAGGACTAGATGTTACAGCTGATGCTACTAAACTAAAAGCATGGGTTAATGAAGCTTACCGCTTTCTTGCAGGACTGAGAGAATGGTCATGGATGCTTAAGAACGGAACCATTCAAACCACTGCTGATATTACCACGTTAACAGCTACTGTTAATGCAGCTGCTACCGCTGTAACTTTATCCAGTACCTACGCTACCTCTCTTGCGAGTGATTACTACATTCAATTTTCTGACACATCTGATGACTGGTACCTAATTACTGCTCACACAGCTGGAACCGACACTCTCACAATTTCGCCTGCTTATACTGGTTCTTCTAACCTAACAGCCGGTACTACTAAGATTAGGCGGGTATTTTACTCACTGGCTTCTGACGCAGATCGTATTATCGATATGTATGAAGCTATCGAGGATCGCCAACTAGTTTACGTTGATCCCCGAGAACTAGACCATCAAGTTCCAGATCCCACTTCCACAGGTACCCCGCAAGCCTACACCCTTCTTGGATATGACACAAGCAACGCTTGGAGAGCTCATTTTTATCCAATTCCTTCTGCCAAGATAAATATCCAGTATCGCTACTATAAAGGGATTACTGATTTAAGTGCAACTGGTGATGTCCCAGTCTTGCCCTCTAAATGGCACACAGGGATTATCTTTGTTGCTTTATCTATGTTCGCTCATCCATATATCGACGATGACCGAATGGCTAGTGCTGAATCACGGGCTAGACAGGTAGTAAGCGAGATGATTAGACAACAGAACCCTCTTCCTGATAAGCACACAGTTATCCAGCCATGGGATGCTCGGGGAAGATCCGTTAAACACATACCATTCCCATCTGATTTTGACCAGTACGGGAGGTAACCATGTACGCTGGTAAATACTTTACTGTTGGAGACTTTAAGGGTGGTTACGCTGGTAACTTACCCGCTACCCAAGTAGGTCTCAACCAAGCATACTCTTTAGACAACATAGTTCTTAAGCCAGAAGGCAAGGGCTGGAGAACTATTCATGGAACGATGAAATATCACTTAGCTTTATTGGTTGTTCAAGATATTACATACACCGCTACAGATTTAGGAGCTGCAGGTACTGAGGTAACAATCGCTTACGTAGCTGGAGGAACAGCAGGTGCAGAAGTTGTAACAGTTACAGATAGTGCTATCTCCATTGAGATTGAAGACGGGGTTTCTACTGCTACTCAAGTTAAGGCAGCTTATGACGCTTCTGCCGCTGCAGTGGCGTTAGCTACTGCAGCAATTACTGGAACCGCTGGAGACGCTCAGGCAGCTGCTGGAGCTACAGCCCTAGCGATAGCCGCTTTGAACAGCGGAGCTAATGTTCAAGGAATTGGCTTTTTAAAGCAAGCTGATCAAGATAAATGGCTAGCTGCTATTGTAGGAACTAAGTTTTATACCTCTAGCGAATATTCAGGTACGTGGACGGACTCTACAGGGGCTTATGCGGGCATTACAGCAGGGGCAGCCTATAGATGGTCACTTATGACTTTTAACGACGCCTTGGTCGGATTTGGGGGCCTACAGACCTCTCCAGACGCCGCTCTGACCTGGACAGGAACTGGCGCAGTTGCTGCCTTATCTGGAGCTCCAGCTGCTTACGGAGGCTTTACTGCAAATAACAGAGTTTTTGCTTATCGAACATCAGCTGACCCCTCAACCATATCTTGGTCTATTATTGGGTCTGCTTCTGACTGGAGTGGGGCAGGATCAGGTTCCGCAACAATTGGTTCTCTGTCAGACAACCAAACGATAACAGCAGCTGTTGTTATTAGCACAAACTATGTGCTTGTTTTTAAAGAGAATAGCGTTCACCAAATGGTTATATCTAGTGCTCCTTTTCCTGTGTATTCACTATTCGATAATGTGGGTACACCAGGTAAAACTAGTGTGGTTAACGTGGATGGAATAGTTTACTTTATCACCTCAAGAGGGGAGATGCGGTCAACGAACGGTGAGACAATTACCGAGTATCCCCCACTAGCAGATGACCTCTGGAACTCCGTACAGCCTTCTCAGTACAAGAACATCGTTGGGTTTAGAGAATCCAACACAGATAAAGACTGGTTAGTCTGGTGCGTTTCAACAACCGGAACAACGAATGACGTAGCCATTATCTGGGATTTACAAAACCAATGCTGGCTAAGGTGTACTACTGGGTATGCAGCCAATGTCGCTGGACAAGACGATGTGAGCAATGTCTATCTTGGAAGTTACACAGGGTATGTGTATACCCCAGACACAGTTGGAGTCTACTACAACCAAGCATCTACAGCTCCAGGTACGATTACCTCTTACTGGAGATCTGGCTGGATTGTTCCGGAGAACATTGACAAGATTACTCAGATCAGAAAGTTTTCGGTTGTCTACGAGCCCAAGACAGCAGGGACTATTACCCTAAACTACGGGTATGATGGGATCGCTGATGGTTCATCTACAACCTTTGCTCAAACAGCAGTTAGTACTGAGATATATGGCCAGAAGTCAGCTATCCTTTCAGGGAGAGGTAACACCTTTCAGTATAAACTGTCCCAATCTAGTACGACTGTGGATATGGAAGTTAACAGCATTATTCTGTCAGGTAAGACATCAGGACAGAAAAACCAGGTGAATGACTAATGGCTGTCCAGATACCCTTCCCTCTTCCGGCTGCTGGTTATGCCCTAAACTCAAAAGTTAGGGTTAACTTAGACTTCTTGGTGGATCAGTTTAACCAGTTTAATACTGGCACTGCTACGTGGGATACCGTGGCTGTTGGTGTAGCCCTTAGCACAAACGGCGCAATAACACTTTACAATAGTACTAATCAGTATTACCTAACCCTACAGTCCGGAGTTACAGACTCTAACACAACTTATACACTTCCCACAACTGACGTAGCTGGTGTGCTTCTGTCTAATGGTTCTGGTACATTATCTTTTAGTGCAGGTCCGACGCTCAGCTCTCTTACAACTACTGGAAACGTTAATTCAGAGGGAGTTGTTAATGCATATGGTTCTTTTCGTATCAAGAATAACGATGGTTTTTGGTCAGCACTAACAGCTAGCGATTATGCTGGATCTGACCTTACTTGGGTTCTTCCAGCTACCCTAGGTGCAGCATCAAACATCATATCTACAGATGGTTCTGGTAATTTAACATGGCTTGGAGCAAGAGCTAGTGTAGCATTAGATAACCTTGCTAATGTTGCTATTAATGATGCTTTAATCTCAGATACAGACAATACAGATGATTTAGGATCTAGTGCGAAGAACTGGAGAGATTTGCATTTAAAGGGAAGTGTAATCCTACAACAGACAGGAGTAGGAACTAACTATGTTGCTGTACAGGCTCCTGCTGCAGTAACAGGCTCATACACAGTCGCACTACCTGCAGCAGCTGGAGGAGCTAACACCTGCTTAACTGACGTTGGTGGTAATGGTTTCCTTTCTTGGGCTACAAGAATTACACCTGAATTAGATAACTTAGGTACTACAGCAATAAATGTCAGTCTAATCTCTGACACAGCAAACGAAGATGATTTAGGATCTTCTGCTAAACCCTGGAGAAGCATCTATGCTAAGACATCTTTAATCTTACAAGAAACGGGGGTGGGAACTGAGTCTGTTACAATAGTTGCTCCAGCTGCCCTAACAACTTCATATACCTTAACGCTACCAGCAGATGATGGAACTACAGACTATGTACTGTCTACAGACGGTGCTGGAGTCCTTTCATGGAAAGATGTTACAGCTGTTGGTGGAGCTAATACAACGTTAAGTAACTTAGCAGATACAGTTGCTATTAACAAGAATTTAAATGATTTTAGTGCTGGTACAATTACAGCTTCTTTAACAGGCCACGCTAGTTCAGACTTACCTAAGACGGCAGGAGCTGACGAAGGACTCAGTGGAGACTTATATCTTAATGGTACTAGACTTGTACTGAAGTCTCCTACCTACTCAGCATGGAAACTAATTGCTACACCAGATAATGCTATTACTTATACCTTAACTTTACCCACAACTTTAGGATCGACGGGACAGGTTTTATATGCCAGTGATGGAACTGGGACTTTAGCTTGGAAAACAGTTCTTAGCTCTGTAGTGGCTGCTGATATAGGGACAGAGGCTGCTACGGATGGGCAAGTCCTTACTTCCGATGGTGCAGGTAACGCTGCATGGGAGTCTATACCAGCTGCTGGAGCTACAACAGCTTTAGATAACCTAGCTTCGGTGGCTATCAATACCAGTCTTTTACCAGTTAATGCTGCAGTTATTAGTCTAGGAAGTTCTACTAAGTTTTTTGAAGATACACATACACATGATTTAGTACTGTATGACCATGATGTTGGTGCTAATGCAATAACTGTATCAGCTCCCGCTGCAGTTACGTCATATACTTTAACATTACCTGGAACTGACGGAGATGCTAACCAAGTACTTACTACTAATGGTTTGGGAGTTACTTCTTGGGCACCAGTGTCTGTTCAAGACTCCAATATTGACTCTGAAACAGCAACAGACGGATATGTCCTCACAGCAGATGGTGCAGGTAATGCAGCCTGGGAAGCTGCAGCTAGTGCTGGAGCAACCACAGCTTTAGACAATCTAGCTTCAGTAGCCATCAACACAAGTTTAGTCAGTGACACCGATAACACAGACGATTTAGGGTCTTCAACAGTTGCCTGGAAAGATGTCTATGTCAAAGGAAACCTCAAAGTAGGCTCCACTAGTTCCATAGAGTTCTCTGCGGCTGCTGCTGCCGGGATTAGAGGCACAAATACCAATGACAGTGCAGCCGCTGGTTTTGTTGGGGAAGCAATTAGCAGTTTTGCCGCAGGTGCATCAATCACAACTACAGCCACTTATCAAGATATAACATCTATAGGTCTTTCCGCAGGAGACTGGGATGTTTCGTGTATAGGTTATTTTGATCAAGTTGGTGCTGTCCAAGTTGGTGTTGGGGTTTCAGTAAATGCTGGAAACACCGCTATAGGACTCACCCTTGGAGATAATTTTGTTTTTGGAGCGCCACCTACTGCAAATTACGATATGTCATTGGCTGTCCCTTCGTATCGGATATCTGTAGCAGGTGCAACTACTATATACCTTAAAGTAAGAGCAGATTTCCCCTCCGGCAGCTCTAGAGCCAGAGGCCGTATTTCAGCAAGGAGAGTAAGATAATGGAACTCTCATATCTTAAATACATAACAACAGACGTAGAACAAAAGATCTTAGAGAATGACCTTCTTGACATCAAAGACTGGATTGATAAAGCCATTGAAGGGAAGATCAACAACTGTCTTAAACGAGCAGCTAGTCAGTTTGATCAGGTGGCTATTCAGAAGAGCCTAGAAACTGTTCCAGCCAAGATTGAGAAGAAAGTTGAAGAACTGTTTAAGCAGCCTGACTATAAGAATCGAGCGCAAAGAGAAACGAACGTTACACAAAGCATTTAAAGTAAACATAGCCTGGGGAGGTTATAATGGAATTAAGACGTATTAAAGAACTACCGAAGTTGTCACATTTAGCAATTGAACGAGCAGTTGAATCATTTATCAAAGATTCACGTGTAAAGAATGTAGATCAAGTAGGGATGTTTAACCAAACTCTTGAGAGTATAGCACAAGCTACTATGTTTTCTAGTAATAATGCGCAACACTTCTGGTTAGCTGATAATGGATCAGATGTAATGGCTTATGCTATTGCTCATATCACCAAGGATATTGATAACCGGCTTACTTATATCATTAGCCAGGCTTGGGTAGCTAAAGAGCTTAGAGGCAAGAAGATTGTCAAGATTTGGTTTAACCAGATCCAAGAAGAGGCTAAGCGTAATCTTTGTAAGCACGTCATGTTCCCAGCCTCTAGGGATGTAAAAGCGTATTTAAGATATTTAGGTCGAGACTATCACACGTATGCCACTTTAATTAAAAGGGAAATCTAATGGAAGCTTGGTCCCAGAAATACGAAGACTACTATAGAAAGGCTGGTTTTGATGATGCCACTATCCGCAACTTACGGCGTCAACAGGAACGTCAATATAATCAAGAGCAGACATCATCTGCTCAAGAAGAGGCGTATACTAACACACTAAATAGAATACAGAATAAGACCGGTGCTCAGGTTGATTTGGGAACCAACAACATCCTGTTTGATGGTCAGACCTACAACCCATTTACTGGATCTTATACAGTTAAAGGCGATGACCCTAATAAGCCAGCCTACTGGTATGATGCAGATACGAAACAAACATACTTAGGTGGAATTAATATGGGGTTTGACACTTCTGGTCAAAACTATTATGACCCTAGAATCGCTACCTCATTAAATGAAGAAGACTATGGAGTTGCTGATAGTTGGGTTAAGGACATCGAAGACAGGATTCAGCAAGCTATCGAGCATGGTTCTAGAACCGGAGAAATCTCTCATGGATACAAGATAGAGACTGACAGAAGTAGAGTTGGCTTATTTCCTGGGGCTGATCCCAGCGAGAATTATGCTCAAGATGCAGCAGAGAGAATCAGGGGGTATAATATCGGCGATTACCTCGAACGGGCTGATCCTGAGTTATACAAGCAGTATAAAATGATGCAGTCTCCTAATTTTCAAGCTGAGTATCTTAAACAAGCGTATGGAGCAGGAAGTTCTCGTTTAGGAGAGACTTATCAAGATAACTATTTTGACACGCTTAAGAGTCAGTATGCTGGGCTAGATGCGGGTTCCCAAGATCCAGCTAAAACATATGGTATAGGAGCTACTGACTCTTTTTTAAATAACCCTAATATGTCAGATGCAGTTAAGAGGTCTATTGTCCAAGACAGTATGACCAAAGGCTTAACAGTAGATCCTGCAGTTTTAGAGATGTATGGATTAGTTTCACAACCAAGCCAGGCCGCTCCTTCCGCACCAGGAGCCCCTGCAACACCTCCAGCCCCTCAGTCAACTCAATACGCTGAAAGTATGCTCTCTGGTGGAGAAGTACAGAAGCCGTGGAGTACAGACTTTGAAAAACAATTTTTAGATCAGATCAAGAGTATAGGTTCTTATCTTGGTCAGCAAAAGAGCAGTACACCGAATTATGGTTTTTCGTTGGGGTATGGAAGTAGTGGTACAGATACAGGACAAAGAAACAGTGGAATGGTTGCATCATCCCCAACATACGCTTCAGGCGCAACACCAGCAGGTGGATCACCTTCTACAGGAAAGGCTGGACCATCTAATCAAACATCAATGTGGAGCTAACAGGAGGATAGTATGAGTGACTTTAATAAGTGGGTAGGGAATGACATAGCAAATTTTGTCTCCCGATATAGGAGACCGATAACAGGCACGCTTCTGGGAGGAGCAGGGGGTGCTTTATTAGGAGCTGGATTAGGTTCAGTTACTCCAGCTCTTGGGGCAGGGACTGGAGCTGCTTGGGGTGGTGCTATGGGTGGATTTGGTGGTTTAGCTGCTGGTTACACACGTGACCAAGAAAAGCGAGCAGAAGAAAGAGCCTTGATGGATAAAGTTAGGCAAGAAACAGAAAAAGGTCGGGCTGGTGAGGAGCTCGATGCTATTCTTGACCCATATAAACCAGTCCCTACTACTTTTCCTGAAGACCCATATGTACCTCCTGTTGCTGTAAATCCTGGTGTTGATCCTCGTACTACTGGCGATGAGGCTACGTTGCCCGGTCTTGACCCTAGACTGGGTAATATTCCTGTTGGTGGTGGTGCAGGTCCTGATGTTCAAACCATCATGGATGAGGCTGAAAGAGCCAAACAACTGCAGTTAGACCTCAGTGGTCAGCAGTCTACCTCCCGAAATGCCGCCAGAGCTGCGTTAGCGGAAATGTTAAATGCTCAGATGGAAAGACAGTTTAGTGACCAAATACCGGGTTATTTAGAAGATCTTAATTCTAAGGGCCTTCTTAGGTCCTCAGCCTTGGGTGACAGACTCTCCACTGAACGGTCAAAGATGGCTGCTGGTGTTAACGAACAGCTAGCCTTGCAAGGGATTCAAGATCAGTATGGATCTATTGGAGAGTTAACTGGGATTCAAGATCAGTATCTAGGTGCTCGGCAAGGGGCTCTTGGACGGAAGTTTTCTTTAGAGGACTACGCTCGTCAAGTGGAAGCCTCTAAACTCCTTGGACAAGCAGCAGCTCCCGTTACCCCGTATTCTGGTGGAGGTAAGTCAGGAGCTGGTCAAGCAGGATTAGCTGGAGCCAGTGCAGTGGGTTCCATTGCTGGACTAGGGAAATAAGGAGAAGACTATGGCATACCAACAAGGTAATTTTAACTTCCAAGGGCAGGTTCCAACAGCTGCTATTATTCAGGCTTACCAGAATAAAGCTCAAATGGAACAGCAAGCTAAGATGCAAGAAGACCAAGCTAAACGAGGGAGACTGCAGGATACCCTGCAAACCATTCAAATGGCTTCTCAGTTAGTTCAGCAGGGTGTCAATCTAAGTAACCAAAGACAGCAGAAACAAGCACAGCAAGTATATGCTGCCACTCTGGCTGGAGGTAACGATCTTGTACCTACTGGTCAAAATATGACAGTTCCTTCCCCAAAAGGGTTTGGATTGCCAGGCACGACAATGAACGTCCAGGAAACAGGTGCTAGGAAACAATATGATCCAGCTTACAAGATGGAGCTCTTAACTTCATTGCAGGGTATTGACCCTAGAATGGTACAAGGAACGATGGCTCCTGAGTTAATCAAAGGGATGTTCAAGGAGTCCGAAGGCGTGAGTGCGAAAGACCAGGCTTTAACTGAGAAGTATAAAGCTGAAACTGCCTTTCTTAAATCAGGTAAACCAGTATCAATTAAAACCAAGTCTGATGTTGAGTTAATGGAACTAGCTCAAAGAGACGCTTTAGATGAAGCCAAAGCAGCTAATAAGTATGGAGAGATGGCTGACGAGAACTTCTTGATTAAAGTGAAACAAGCAGCAGATGAAAAGTATGAGGCATACAAAGCCGCTAGAGACTTGAAAGGTAAGCCTGGATATATCAAAGTGATTGATCCCAAGGGTGTTGTTGGAAATGTCCCTATCAGTGACTGGAGTAAACGAAAAGACCAATATCGTGAAAAGGGATACCAGAGAGTTAACTAATGAAATTCACACCTCTTCCAGATGACATCGAAGTTAAGAAGGATAAACCCAAGAAGTTTACCCCTCTCGAAGAAATAGCTGTTAAGTTTCCTAAGAAGGAGGAACCTAAGCAAGGCTTTAATGAGCTCCGCTTAGATCCTCTCACTCCGTCTACAGTTAGCCAGTTACCTGAAGACCAACCTAAGACAAGAACCTCCATCATGGATGAGCTTCTAGCTATGCGTAAAGTAGCCGCTATTCCTGCTGAGATGTCTAAAGAAGGACTCACCCAGCTCACTGACATGATTCCTGAGCCTCAAACTAAGTCAGCCTTGCTCAACACAGCTCTGGGTATTCCTAAGACCTCCTTAGAAGTTGTGGCTGACATGGCTCCTACCTTTATTCATCCTGATGTGGCTATCGGTGCTGGTGTGCTGAAAGGTGCTGGTAAAGCAGCAGCTACTCCAGCTGCTAAAAAAGTGTTTACTAAGCTAGGTGAAAAGATCCCTGAGGGAGTTAAGAAGGCGTTTACCTATCGTTATGGTCAGCCTAAAGAATATGTAGACATTGCAGAACAAGCTGAGATCAATATGCGGGTAGGGACTGAGAGAGTAGGGGAAGTAGGTAAAACCATCTTGAACCTACCTAAGAAAGCCCAACAGAACATAGGATCTTACTTGAAAGGTGACACAGCAATTAAGCTCTCAGAAGGAGAGAAGGTAGCTGCTGATGCTGCACGTGTAGAATTTAAACAGCTAGGTAAAGATGCCGTTGAGCTAGGGCTCTTGGATGAAGCTACCTACTTAGCGAATGTTGAGACTTATTTACCTACCATGTATAGAGTAAAAGAGTTAGGTAAGGGCGCAAAGCTAGGCACTAAGAAACCTACTCGCATGAATTTAGATAGGTTTAAGAAGAAACAGGACCTTTCCCCCGAAGTTAGAGAAGCCTATGGAGAGATCTTAGAAGCTGGCTATCCAACTGCTAAAGGCTTAATGCAGTTAAACCAAGCCGTGGAGAAAGGGAAGATGTTCCAGAAGGTAAGCCAGACCCCAACGATTGCTACTGGTGACAAGGTTATTGCTGAATCTAAAGGGTTTGTCCAGCTCCCCACTACACCTAAGCTAGGCAAGCTGTCTGGTTCTTATGTAGATCCAGCCGTAGCTGATGATTTAAACGCAATGATTAAAGAGCAAGGACCAATAGCGAAACAATATAAGAAACTACTCAGCATGTGGAAGTTTGGAAAAGTTGTGTTGTCACCATCTACTCATGCGAGAAATGTGTTTACCAATGCTTTCTGGTTAGATGTTAGTGGGGTTGGTCCCGCCAAGCAAGCTAAACTCCTACCCAAGGCTTTGAAAGAAATGAAGTCTAAAGGGCTGTTTTACAAAGAAGCTAAGAAGCAAGGACTCATTGGTACTGAGATGGTTGGGGCTGACGTGATGCGGTTACAAGAGGATTACTTAACCGGCAGTATGGGTAACTCACCTTTTGAGCTGGTCAAGAAGGGACTGAACTACGCTAAACGAGCAGCGAATAAGATGGGTGATGCCTACCAAGGTGAAGAGCAAGTTTTTAAATTAGCCAAATTCATGGATAACTTAGCCAAAGGCATGGGGAAGAAAGAAGCTGCACTTGAAGCTGAACAATGGATCTTTAACTACAGTAAGATCTCCCCAGCGGTTAAAGCTGCTAGAGAAACCGTTATCCCCTTTGCTACTTACTTCTCCAAAGCTATCCCCCAACTAGCCAAAGCTATTGTCCAAAATCCATTAGGGGTTTACAAATATACCCAGTTCTTTGAATCTCTGGAGAATGTAACGGCAGTGCAGAATGATGTTTCCAAAGCAGAAAGACGAGCCATTAAAGATCAATATGACGTTAACATCATTCCAGGGAAGCGTAAAGATGGGAGATTCCAAACCTTAGACCTAGACTTCCTTACACCTTGGGGTGAAGCTGCACAGTTAAGCTCTGCCGGTATTCCCCAGCCGTTTACTCCCTCTGGCCCACTCTTTGCTCTTAACAACGCTTTAATCTCCCACTATGATCCTTTCTTAAAGAAACCCATCTTTAAGGAATCAGATCCCATGGAAGTAAAGATAAAGAACACTACCGATTATCTCGGGAAAGCCCTACTGCCTAACCTCACACCGGGAATGCCGGGGATTAAGTCAGGGTTTAGGGGTGGTTACCACTTCCAAGAGTTAACAGATGCTCTCAGAGGTAAACCCAGCTATCCTAAGAAAGAAGCTAAATCCATCCCAGAAGCCTTATTGAGCACAATGGCGGGACTTAAAACTAGAGGGGTAGATCCCAAACAAGCTCTGCTAGGTCAGGCTATTAAACAGGACATGACCCTTCAGGAACTTAGTTCTACTCTTGGGACATTGGTAAAGAGGCAGGAGCTTACTAAGAGCGAGAGAGCTTGGGTTATGGACATGTACACTAAGCAGATTAAGAAGAAAGCTAAACCTAAACCAACAGAAATCTTTTCATTAAGACCGCAGATAGGACCATTGCAGCAAGGGAAGAAGATTGAGAGGAAGTTTACACCACTAGATTAAGGGGGCAGTATGATACGTCGCAAGAAGAAGTCGAATACATACCTTTTATACCAGAAGTTAGACGAGATTCACAAAGATATTAAAGAAGTGAGAGAGCAGGACATACCTAACTTAAAGGTAGAAATAGCTGTTGTTAAAGAGAAAGCTAGTACCTCAGCAAAGGTAATATCTGCGTGTGGTGCAGTTACCGCTGTTTTTGCCTCCATCGCTGTGGCCTGGATAAGCTAACATGTACTACCACTACACTCCAGACGAAGAGGATGGTAGTTACGACATAGTTCCAATAATCATTAAGCACTGTCCTGTGTGTAAACGAGCCTTTAAGCTCTTCTCAAACGGACCGCTGAAGGCACACTGTGGTGAGTGTAGGACAGAGTTTGAGTTCTCTAAGGAGCTAGAAAGACCTATTAACTGTCTAACTGACTCCAGGAAAGCTAAGGGTTGCGGCTGTGCTCAGTGTAGGCCCCAAATTTGCCCGTAGAGGCGTTTACAGCTGTCTGGTAGGCAATACCCTAAAATCCAGGAAACGTTGAACCTAGGCTAAATTCAACCGGTTCTTTGCTAAAGTAGACTTATTTCTCCCCTTAGATCGTTGTTCTGATTCTTTATTAGAATACCATCTCAATTCAATACGATACTGACCACCTGTTTTGAAATCTGGATGTTCTCTCATTTCCATAAGCATAGTTTCAAATTCATATTTCATGCGATCGCACTGTTCAAGATATGTAGGATTAATTATCTTTTTCACTGTAATCATTTATCCCTCTCCCATCTCCTCAGAACTTCCTCAGCTGTTTCTGCGTCACATGCTCCATATAGCAGACCTTTTATGCATTTAACGAGCGTTTCTGCTTTGTCTATGGCCTCAAGATAGCCAACAGCCCTCCAATGAGGAAAATACTCTGGTATGTTGACTTTGTTTATTAGTGTCTTAGCTCGTTCCGTATTCATTTTCATTGCTCTGTCTCCCGTTTATCGTTCATAATCCCTCCTCAAACTTTTTAACTATGCTATATAGTACATCTAAAACATCCTTGACTTCTATTTCACTATTCTTGTACTCCGCTATTCTGCTTAGTAAAATAGTCACTTCTTCGTCTAAACTTAGTCGCATTTCCCCTCCTTCCTAATATTAGCAATTTGCAAAGTGCTAATTACCACTCTTTCCACCTACTTAACCTCTTATACATTTCCCCATATTTCTTGTCTGATTTTGTCAGAAAAGTGTGTACGTTTTTCTGACATTTAGGGTCGAACAATTTCCATCCTTTCGGCTTATGTCTTGCTACCACATATAGAGACCATATGTAAACTCCTACCATAAATGTCTCGATCCCAACACCAACCCAATTGCTATAAATAGCCAAGCCAAATAGGGCAAATACTGCTTTTCCTATTTTGTAGATGTATTGGGAAGAGGACACATGAGCTGACTTCTTAGTCCTCAAGGTCTTTGCTATTTGCTTCCAGTAGCTAAGGGAGTCTAGGAAGAGAGCTAGGACTACACAAGCTCCACCAATTGTGGAGAGTAGGTTATGCATACATCCTAGGAGAACACTCGGGACAGAAACAGTAACTTAGGTGGGTTATGTTCCCACTTATTGTTGGATTAGATGAGGATGTACCAACTGGAGAATACTTTTCTTGAAGTTTATCTATTTGAAGCTGTAACCATTTTACTTGATCCTCTAGCTCTTCAATTCTTGCTTTATCTTTCTTTGTCATTATAACCCCCTCAATAACTTGCCCCAATCCGCAGCGGTTAAAATTTCATCTGCTAAATGTGGTGCTTGCTTAACAGCCTGACTGTACACTTTCCGGTATACCCATTTCTGGTAGGGAATCAGAACAGCGTTGAAGATGTAATCTAACTTCAGCCAACGGCAAACACGCAGGTCCAATGACCAGAGCCATTTAGGTGCTCTGATGAAGTTGTGCCTAGGGAATATAAACTCATAAAAGGTACTGAAACCCAGTGAGCAATATACCCTCACAGTTCCAAACTTTTCCTTGGTTTGGCTGACATGAATACGTCCGTATCTAGCAAGCTTATGTCCAATGTCCGAGGCTATTTGGTCAAGCCTGTCGAAGTTCTCATTCGGCCAACCATCTCCGTAGCTATGCATTTACTTATCCTCCAAATATACTTTGTGTGCTTCAAATCCACCAGCTTTGGTTAAAATTATGGCGTTCGTGTCTGAGCGTCTTAGGTACAGTTCTAAGGCATCTAGGAAATGGTCTGTGGCTTCCTCATCATAATGTAGTTCCAACGTCACTAATCCCTTAAAAGTTAGCTGGTATGTCTCTTCCTGTTTCTTCTTCATTTAATTCTCCCCTTTGTGTTCAACTGAAACATCCAACCCTTTAGGAGCTTCAGCAATAACTGCATTTCCATCTGCGTCAATAACTATCTTCACTCTCTTGCTCTTCCTACGTCTTGTTTGTTTAGACTCTTCAATGTTTTTGTCGTAGATGTATTCTAAGACCAAGATCGCTAACATAGATGTGCTTAAAATAATCTCTAAAGCAAAACCCCAAAAAATCACCAGTGCTTCATGTTGAGTGGCAAATTGTTCTAACACACAGCCTCCTCTTACTTCTCTTGTTTTTCTTCCCAGTACTGTTCAACATCCTCAATATACCACCCGAGCTGTCCATCATTCAGTCTAGGCCGTTCCAGGTTCGAGCGTAAGACAAACCACCTCTGAAAATCTTCGATTACTTTAGAGAATAGGTACCGTTGAATCTCACTGTTATCTACTTTAATTTTATACCGCATACTACCTCCAGATAAACCAGTAAATAAAGATAACTAACACAGGAAACAGGAAAAAACCGCAAGCAAAGCTAAGCACTAGAACATCCTTCCATGACGGTATGGGCGGGTTTTGTTATACGCCATCTTTTTCGCTACTACACTATCAATATCCATCTGAACGTACCCCATCAAATCTAATAACCTAATCATGACATCAGCCAATTCTTCGTGTAGCCTATCCCGTCCCTGGTCCTTTCTTAACACTTCAGCAGCCTCACTAACTTCTCCATTGATCAGCAGCAGCTTAATTAGGACTGTTTTAACGTCATCTTCTAACGGGGCATGATCATAGAATCCATTATTAAATGCAGTGAGGTATGCTTCTTTAGCTAGTGGGTTAAAATTAGTCACTCTATTCCCTCCAAATACTTAGTCTTTCCTCTTACTTTTGTGGCTCTTAGTAGAGAGCCTCGGTTGATGTCTTTGCTGTAAGACACATGTATCCAGCCACCAGGATAAAACTCTAAGATTAGTTGGTCGAAAACAAGAAGTCCTTTGATATACTTAGCCACTTCCAAATTATCGTAGCCTGGAACAATGATATCAGCTGCCTGGCCTTTGCAGTGCTGCGAAGAAGTAGAGCCACCTATGGCTTTGTTTAGAGCAGGACTGCGATAGCCGCTAGACACAACCACAGGGCCACACTGCATACGAAGGGGCTCAAGAACACGCTTACACAGGAGCTGTAAGTTATTAACCGCTTCATTCGACGGCTTATTAATTATCCCCAGTCTCTTCGCTGTTTGGGACGTTACAAACTCTTCAAGTGTAAAATAATTAGATAATCGCATTTAGATCTCCTATTCGGTATCGGGGTTTAGGGTATGGCTTGTGTAGCTCGTACAGATGCTTGGATAAGAAGTGATTGATTTCACTTAAAGGAACAAAGATACCAATGCCTATGGGATAACCTGCCCATGTAGTACGCAGCGCCGAGACAACTCCTATGAGCTCACTACGAGAGTTAAACACCGGACCACCACTATTACCGGGGTTAATCACCGCATCTGTATCAGCACGATACGAGAAATTAGGGAAGGAAAAGAATACTCTAGTGATAATTCCTTTTGTAACAGTCCAGTACCATCCATGAGGGTGGCCAATAACCAAGACATCTTGACCACTAAAGAGCTGTTCGTCCTTAGCTAAGACCGCCTTACTGAATTTTTGGGCTGATTCCGCAATCCGAATAAGGGCCAAGTCTCTGAGGCTGTCACAGGCCAAAACCTCACACTTATACAGAAAGCCGTTTGTAGTCACAGCGACTAACTCAGTAATGTTTGGGTTCTCTACCACGTGTGCTGCTGTTAGTATAGTACCCTTCGTATCAATAAATACTCCAGAACCTTGCCACTCATTCTCTGCTGTAGATGCAAAGATAATCACTACTTTATCTGCTAGCTTATCAACCTCTGCTTCTGACCATGATTTAGAGAAAACAGGTGAAACAAACAGACCTATTGCAACGACTACGGAAATAACCTTTTTCATTTACTTATGCCCCTTTTTCTTGAGTGTCTGCCAAGCCCCACATTTAGGACATTGGTTTTGGATGTACACTCCAGCCTTTTTCACTCGATCCCGTCCTATACGCATCGCTCCGAAGTAACCGCAAGTAGGGCAAGTGGCGTTATCTTTGGTTGTTTGGAAAATCTTCGGCATTGTCTCAGGAGCCCAGGCTTTTACTGCCAGATACAGCTCCTCAGTAGAAAGCACATCTTTAATATTGTAGTAGCGCATCTCATTCCAGGCACTCTTGTTCCCTTTCAAGCACTCGACCCAAAGAGAAAAGCCAGGGAACTTTCCATGAGTTATTTTCTTGTGTTTAGTACAGAACTTATCTGTCAGGTACTCAAGCTTGTTAGACGTGAAGCCAGCTACCCGCTTAACAAGACGATAGGTATCGATATGTAAGTAGGGCTTTGGTGGTTTCATGCCATGAAGCATAAATCTTGCATTGATCTTTCTACTGTCAAAATGCTGGCCGTTTTGCGTTATAACTATGTCGGCTTCATCCAACATCTTCCACAGTGGTTTTAGTATGCCTCTATCGTTACCTATATGCTTCCTATTATCATAGTATGTGATATTACTAGCTTTATCTCCTAACCACTTAGCTGACCAAGCCATTATATGCCAGTCGGTATGTATTTGTGACAAATTTACTCGCTGCTCACCAAGCTCCCATATGTAAGCCAATATTGGAGAAGTCTCGATATCAAGTATTAAAGCGGTAGACTTAAGCATGTTACCTCCTTTCGACTAGTTTGTTGTAACAATGCCGATAGTTTCGTTCTCGTGAAAACAAAACCCAGCTCCTCGTAAAAAGTCACTAAAATCTGAAATAACTCCGTCTAAATCCTCAGCGTCCGTCTCCATCCGAATCACAGTATGCCCTTGTCCAGGGTAATCCATTGTGCAAATAAATTCTATCTTCATTATTTTTTCCTCTTCTTTTTTTCTGTTAGTAAATACATCAGATGAATTATAACCGTCTCCACAGCCCTAATCCATTTGTGCTCCGCAGCCAGCTTTACTCTGTATCCATATACGTTTAGAAAGTAAACCCACAAGTGCAGAAGTTCGTGGAGCATTGTTGAACCAAAATCAGCAACTGTCTTGTGTGCTTTACGACTTATTGCTATCTCATACTTATCTAGTTTTTTAGATCTTGTTACACAATAACCACAATCACCTTCTGGCAAGCTATCAACAATCTTTACCTCTATTTTAAATGTGTCCATTAGTGTACCCTCGTTTTATTCTCAGCAGTAGTTTTCTTGGTATGACAACCCTTACACAGAATCTGAAGTTCACTACTAGTAACAAACAGCCTTTTAATATACACATCCCAGGAATTAAAACCTACGGCAGGATCAATCACCGGCTGCAAGTGGTCAACATTGATGCCTTTTCTAGTAAACACATTATCACAGATCGCACAAATATAATTCACAGATTGACCAGGAGCCAGGGCAGCATCTAATGCTTTCTTGCGCTCAGGGTGCCAGCGCCAAATCTTCCTCAGAGCCCCAAAGATATACCCAGACAGATTAAACCCTGATTTACGCTTTTTCGTTACTTTCTTCTTTCTCTTTAGCCGCATTCCAATTACCTCCTGACTGAATTTCTACCTTAAGTGGGACCGCTAGCTTAACCGATGTTTCCATGATGCGTTTTATGTCGTCTATGGCTAGCTCTACATCTTCTTCATTGACAGATAGTATTACTTCATCATGTACCACTAACTGTATCGGATATCCGTTCCTACTTAAATTGTTCATAGCTATCTTCATGATATCAGCAGCAGTGCCTTGGACTGGTGTGTTAATGGCTTTACGCTCCGCTGATGCTCTTAAATAAAAGTCTTTGGAGGCAGCTTCCGGTAAAAACCGTTTCCGGCCATACAAGGTCTCAAC
>Ga0214473_10000774_pt1 | contig 43810 bp, 43 predicted proteins | sample RVTome_7_FD_203509 | JGI IMG/M metagenome (GOLD analysis project Ga0214473, IMG submission 203509) | Soil microbial communities from uranium-contaminated site in the Upper Colorado River Basin, Wyoming, United States - RVT98D197 | ecosystem: Environmental > Terrestrial > Soil > Contaminated >...
TAAGCGATGTGGACGGCGTCCTCGTGCCCGGCGGCTTCGGCTACAGGGGCATAGAAGGCAAGATAGAAGCGATAAGGTACGCAAGGGAGAAAAAGATACCCTTCTTCGGCATCTGCCTCGGCATGCAGTGCGCCGTGATCGAATATGCGAGGAACGTCTGCGGGCTCAAGGCCAACAGCACGGAGTTCGACCTGAAGACCCCCGACCCCGTGATATACCTCATGAGCAAGTGGTTCGATTTCAGAAAGGGCCGGATAGAAACGAGAGACCTGACCTCGGACCTGGGGGGCACCATGCGCCTTGGCGCATATCCTTGCGTCCTCTCGGAAGATACGAAGGCGATGGAGGCCTACGGCTCGAAGGAAATCTCCGAGAGGCACAGGCACCGCTATGAATTCAATAACTTATATACGGATGTCCTTACCTGCAAAGGCTTGAGGATCTCCGGCGCGAGCCCCGACGGGGAACTTGTGGAAATAGTGGAGCTTGCCGGCCACCCGTGGTTTCTGGGCTGCCAGTTCCATCCGGAGTTCAAGAGCCGCCCCACGGAGCCCCATCCCCTCTTTAAAGCCTTCATAAGGGCCGCCATAAAGGAAAAACGCTCTTTATTCCCGATAAGTCCGTTCATAGAGCCAAAAACCCGGGGTTGATGGAAGCGAGTCTGGAAAAGTCAAAGTCTCTGGATTCCAACTGGAGTTTACCCTGGCGCAGGGGAATGACATATGTAGGGGCCCAGGGCGGAGCAAGCGCCGCCCCTACAAAAAACCTTGCTGCGCCCTGGATTCCGGAGCCTGCCCCGTACTCGATACGGGGTCAAGCCCGGAATGACTGACAATATGGGACCCGAGACGAGAAAGATAGAGATTTCCGGCCTCCACATCGGCGGGGGCGGGCCCCTCATGGTAATAGCCGGCCCCTGCGTGATAGAGAGCGAAGAGGTGGTATTCGAAACAGCCCGGCAATTAAAAGAGATATGCGCGAGGTTGGGCCTGCCTTTCGTATTTAAAAGCTCTTATGACAAGGCCAATAGAAGCTCTATAAAATCTTTCAGGGGGCCGGGACTCGAGCGGGGCCTCCAAATTCTTTCTTCCATTAAAAGGGAAATAGGCCTTCCCATTATTACGGACATACACTCTCCTCTGGAAGCTGAGAAGGTCTCGCAAGTTGCCGACGCCCTGCAAATCCCCGCATTTTTATCAAGGCAGACGGACATTATTTTAGCGGCGGCAAAGACCGGGAAACCCGTGAATATTAAAAAGGGCCAGTTCCTTGCCCCCTGGGACATGAAAAACGTCGTGGAGAAGTTCACGTCCACGGGAAATACAAATCTTATCCTCACGGAACGGGGCACCTTCTTCGGGTATAATAACCTCGTTGTGGACATGAGGAGCATACCCGGCATGCGCGCCTTTGGCTATCCAGTAGTATTCGATATAACGCACAGCCTTCAGCTCCCGGGGGGGATGGGGACGCACTCCGGGGGAGAGAGGGAATTCGCGTATCCGCTTGCCGGGGCGGCCGTGGCGGCTGGTGCCGACGGGGTCTTCCTCGAGACCCATCCCGAACCCGATAAGGCGCTCTGCGACGGGCCCAATATGCTCCCGCTTTCGGAAGTGGAAAAGCTCCTCCTCCACCTTAAGAGGATCCGGGCGGCCTTATGAGTTCCCTTATAGAAGAAGCAAAAAGGGTTTTAAAGCTGGAAGCCCAAGCCCTCATTTCACTTATCGACAAATTGGACAGCGCCTTCGACCTTGCTATCGGCATGCTGGACGACTGCAAGGGAAGGGTGATCGTAACCGGGATGGGAAAAAGCGGCCTCATAGGGAAAAAGATCGCCTCAACCCTTTCTTCCATTGGGGTGCCCTCTACTTTCCTACATCCGGCCGAGGCCATCCACGGGGACCTGGGGATGGTGACCCGCTCCGATGTGGTGCTTGCCATATCGAATAGCGGCGAAACCGAAGAGCTTATATCCTTAATACCGCATTTGAAGCGGTTCAATGTGCCGCTTCTGGTCATGAGCGGAAATCCCGCCTCCACGCTGTCAAAGAGCGCGGACGCATACATAGATATTTCCGTAAGCGAAGAGGCATGTCCCTTTAACACTGTGCCCACGGCCTCTTCAACCGCGGCGCTTGCGATGGGGGACGCCCTCGCCGTGGCGCTCATAAAAAAGAGGGGATTTAAAGAGGAGGACTTTGCCCTCATTCACCCGGGGGGAACTCTCGGAAAAAAACTCCTCATAAAAGTGAAAGACCTGATGCATACGGGCGAGGGCCTTCCCCTCATCCCGGAGGGGACGCCGATGATGAAGGCCCTTGTTGAGATATCCTCAAAGAGGCTCGGGATTGGGGTCATAACGGACAGCGCGGGCAGGGTGCGGGGAGTCCTCACGGACGGGGACCTGAGGAGGGGCATAGAGAAATGGGGCAAAGACTTTTTCGACCTGAAAGCGGAAGAGGCGATGAGCCCCAACCCGAAGAGCGTCCCTGCCGAAGAGCTTGCGGCAAAAGCCCTCTCCATAATGGAGGCACATTCGATAACCGCCCTCGTGGTGCCCGATGCCGATGGAAGGCCGGTCGGGATAATCCACATTCACGAGATATTGAAGAAAGGCATAGCTTGAGCGATTTAAAAGAAGCCGCCGAGAGGGCGCGCAGGGTCGGGGCCCTCATCCTCGACGTGGACGGGGTGCTCACGGACGGCGGCATTATATTGGACGGCAACGAAAACGAATACAAGAAATTCAACGTGCGGGACGGGCACGGGATAAAGCTCCTTCTCAATGCCGGCATCCAAGTGGCCGTCGTTACCGGAAGGTACTCGAAGGTGGTCGCCAGAAGGGCCGCCGAACTGGGAATAGCCCATGTGTACCAGCGCTGCCATATGAAAACCGTGGCTTACGACGACATACTCGAAAAACTGGGCATTTCGGACAGCGAGGCCGCGTATATGGGAGACGACATCGTGGACATCCCCGTGATGAGGCGGGCCGCCCTGCCCATAGCCGTGGCCGACGCGGATACCGAAGTAATGAGGTATGCCCTCTATGTAACAAACACAGCCGGCGGGAAAGGGGCGGTGCGGGAGGCCGCCGAATTCATACTCAAGGCGAAAGGGCTATGGAATGATATCCTCCGAGCCTACAATCAGGATTAACGCCCCCACGCTCCTCACGCTGAGCAGGGTCTTTCTGATCCCGTTCTTTCTCTATGTGGCCCCGGACGACCCGGTGCTTGGGGCCTCGATCTTCGTGATAGCCTCGCTCACGGACTTCCTCGACGGGTATATAGCCCGCAGGATGAACTCTATAACCAAGTTCGGCATCATACTGGACCCCATCGCGGACAAGTTCCTCGTCATATCGGCCCTCGTTCTCCTTGTGGACCTTGGAAGGCTCTCGGTCTGGATAGCGGCCGTGCTCATAATCAGGGATTTTTTAGTGACGGCCCTGAGGGTCGTTGCCCTTTCAAAAGGGATAATCATCCCGGCCGAGATGGGCGGGAAATTGAAGACCACCTCGCAGTTCATCGGCATAGTGGCCCTCGTGTTGATGCCCGCGCTCGGGGGTGAGATGCTTGGAATAGACCTTTACGACCTGGGGCTTGCCTTCATATGGCTGGCCCTAGTCCTCTCCGTTACCTCGGGGCTCAGGTACACGGTCTCATTTTGGAAAAAGATTTGAACGGCGGTTGGATATGGACCTAAAGCTCGCAACAGGTACACTGGTGTCGTATCTTCTGGGCTCAATACCCTTCGGGCTCCTTTTCGCGAAGGCAAAGGGCGTGGACCTGAGAAAGGTCGGGAGCGGAAACATAGGGGCCACGAACGTGCTCCGGGGGGTGGGGAAAAAGGCGGCCCTCCTGACTCTCCTCGGGGACGCCATGAAAGGCGCGGCGGGCGTGCTCCTTGCCCGCTACCTGGGCCTTGACGAACTCGGGCAGGGAATAATGGGGACCGCGGCCATTCTGGGCCATGATTTCTCCCTTTTTCTTCTCTTCAGGGGGGGAAAGGGCGTAGCCACGAGTTTGGGAATGATATTCGCCTACTCCCCTCTCTCGGGCGTTATAACGGGCCTCCTGTGGCTCATTACGGCCGCGCTTACGCGCTACTCCTCGCTCTCGGCCTTGGTGGCCTTCGGGCTTTTGCCTTTGAGCATATATCTGGCTGAAAGAAACGGCACAATGGCGCTTATAGCTTTTTTTATAACTCTCCTTATAATAATCAAACATGCGGGCAATATTGAAAGGCTCCTGAAAGGTGAGGAGCGCCGGATCGGTGAGAAACATTAAGCCGGTGAGAAGCCTTAAAAGGGTTTTAAAAATATTGCTTGCCCTTTTTATCCTGCTCTCCTCGGCCACTTTTGTTTTCCCGCATATGGACGGGGCCCGGAAGGAACAAGGGCTTGCCAATAATGAGCCCTTCTCCAGTTCCCTGATAAGCCGGGCCGGGAACAACCCCGACAATGCCATAGAGCTCCTCGAAGAGTCCGTGGCCGAATCGCCCGACTTCCCTCCGGCCTACTTCCGGCTCTCATTGACCAATTTGAGAAAAATGCCGCAGGGGCTTTTTACATGGTCTTATTTTTTTGTGGAAGGGATGAAATCCTACGGCAGGAACTGGTGGTGGCTCCTGAACCTTTCGGGGCTCCTCCTCCTCGCGTTCGGGGCCTCTTTCCTCATCGCGGTATCTGCCGCTCTCCTTTTAAGGCTTCCGAGGGAGTTTCCGCTTTTAAAGCATGATATAAAGGAGAGCCCCCGGCATCTTGTGCTGGTGCTGGTGCTTCTTTTCTCGGCCGTATTCGGCCCGGTCCTTTTCGCTGCTTCCGCATTGATGCTCTTTGGGCTCTATTTCCGCAAGAAAGACCGTCTGGCCATTTACCTCGTCTTTTTCCTCCTCGCGTTTCTGCCCTTGGGCATAAAGTGGCTAAACCTTGTCTATTCGGCCTCCACCCCCGCCATGCGGGCCGTGGTCGAGGTGAACGAGGCGAGAGATAACGAGCTTGCGATAGAGGCCCTCGAGGGCAGAGGGGAGTTCGCCGCCCTTTTCTCCCGCGCCCTTGCCCTGAAAAGGGAGGGGCGCTGCCCGGAGGCGATAGAGGCCCTTTCCGCGGCCCTCTCGGTCAGAAAGGACCCGAGGGCCTATACGAACCTTGCCAACTGCAATCTCATCACGGGAGATGCGGAAAACGCCCGCCGCAACTATGAGGCCTCACTTTCGGCAAGGCCCACAGCGGCGGCCTATTTCAACCTCTCCAGGCTGAACAGAGAGGAGTTCAATTTCGCCAAAGGGGACGAGATGTACAGGGAAGCCGTGAAATTGGACCCGGTGAGAGTGTCCGGTTTCATCGGGATCTCGGAGAGCTTCCCCAAAAGGACCCTCATGGACGAGCGCCTCCACATGGGAGATTTCTACGAATTTGCCCGGGGCATGCGGAAAGAGTTCCTGACCGTTTCGTTCTGGGCCCCCGGGGTGCTCTTCACGGCCGCCTCCCTGCTCCTTGCCGTTTTCTATTACTATTACCTGAGAAAAGGAAACATAAAGGCTTACAGGTGCTCCCGGTGCACCCGCATCCTTTGCCCCAAATGCGAGAGAGAGCCCCAGTGGGGGCAGATGTGCAAGAACTGCTACCAGAGCCTCGTGAAACTGGAGGTGCTGGACCCCAAGGAAAGGGTCTCGCGGCTCCTCAAGATCCACGGGCATCAGGTGAGGCGGGCGGCCCTTATTAAAACCTTGAGCTTCGCCCCGCCCGGCGTGGCCTACATTTACGGGGGGAAAGTCCTGCCGGGGATCGCCTTCCTCTGGAGCTTCGTCTTTTTCCTTTTAATACTCCTCCTGAACCCGTTTTTCGCAACCGGCATGTCGGGGATGGAGCACGGGTGGCTGAACGTGATCGCAGGGGCGGGCGCGGTTTTCCTTTATCTCTTTTCCTTTGCGAGGACAAGGAGAAGGCAGGGACAGGGATGGCTTTAGAAGGCTCACTAAAAGAGTTCGGCCTCGCCGACATCCTCCAGCTCATATATTACCAGCGGAAGACGGGGGAGCTTACGGTCCATGGGAACTTCGACCGGGTCCGGCTTCTCTTCTACGAGGGCAATATCGTGTTCGCCGAGTCGGCGAAGAGGGGGGAGTCCCGGCTCGGGATGATACTCGTGAAAAAAGGCCTGGTCACAAAGAACGAGCTTGAGACGGCCCTCGAGGAGCAGCGCTCAAGCGGAGGAAAGCTCGGCAACATATTAATCAAAAAGGGAGCACTTTCCACAGAGGACCTGAAATACACCCTCACGAACCAGTTCACGGAGCTTGTGAGCTATCTCTTCACCTGGCGGCAGGGGCGTTACGAGTTCAAGCCGCAGGGCATAGTCCTCGACAAGGACGTCCCCATATCATTGGATACCCAGCACATCCTCATGGAAGGGTTGAGGATACTGGACGAATGGTCCCTGATGGAGGGAAAGATCACCTTGGAGAGCGTCTTCGAAAGGACGGAGCAGGCCCCCGAGAATCTCGCCGAGGAGGAAAAAGACATACTGGCGCTCGTTGACGGGGAGAACGATGTGAGCACGATAGCGGGGATAAGCGGGCTCGACAACTTCCAGGTCTCGAAGGCCCTCCTCAGTCTCCATGAAAAGGGCATTATCAGAAAAAAGAAGCTCCCGGAGGAGAAAAAAGCCAAACCGGGGGCCAGGGAAAGAACCTATGTGCCGCCCTTTTTCCTTGAGACCGTGTTTGCCGCCCTGTTCATGCTTTCTCTCGTATTTTTCTTCTCGGGGGCCGTCCCCCGGGAATCGAGGTCATACAGGGCCTCAGAGGAGATTGACGGCCTGAGATTTCTCATACAGCTCTACAAGGCCGAAAACGGCAGGTACCCGGCAAAACTCGAGCACGTCGGGCACTCCCAGGACCCCTGGGGAAACCCTTATGTCTACAAGATTGGCGGAGACGGTTTCCGCCTCGAAAGCATGGGGCCTGACGGGCTGCCCGGCACGGGGGACGAACTCCTTTGAAAAAAGCCGTAATCCTCATGAGCGGCGGGGTCGATTCCTCGACCGCGGCCGCAGTCGCAAAAAATGAAGGCTTCGAGTTATACGCCCTCTCCTTCAACTACGGCCAGCGGCACGTGCTTGAGCTCGAATCCGCAAGGAGGGTTGCGGAAGCCCTCGCGGCAAAAGAGCACCTTGTAATTAATTACGACATGGGAAGGATCGGGGGTTCGGCCCTCACGACCGCGATTGAGGTGCCGAAGGAAGGGATTACGCCTCCCGCAGAAAAGACTGAGATCCCCATCACCTATGTGCCCGCCAGAAATACCATCTTCCTGTCCTTCGCGCTTTCCTGGGCCGAGGTCCTCGGAGCCTCCGATATCTTCATAGGAGCAAATGTTACCGATTACAGCGGCTACCCGGACTGCCGCCCCGAGTACCTCAGGGCCTTCGAGGAGATGGCAAACCTCGCCACAAGGGCCTCCGTGGAGGGAAAGCTCAGGTTCCGCGTACATGCCCCGCTCCTCTTCATGACCAAGGGGCAAATAATCAGTAAGGGAAAGGAGCTCGGCCTCGATTATTCGCTCACATGGAGCTGTTACGACCCCCAGCCCGGCGGGAAGCCGTGCAGGAAGTGCGATAGCTGCCTCTTCAGGGAAAAAGGGTTCAAAGAGGCGGGGATCGAAGACCCGTTATTGAAAAAATAGATGGGAAGATGGGGGTGGCGGGTCTCAAAATGAGCTGAAAGGGTTCGTAAGGACTTTAAAGATCATTATGATTCGCGGGCTCTCACCCGCTCATAATCTGCTCGCCGTCACCTCACTTTTCGCCCCATCCACCCCCATCTTCCTTCCGGTTCGTTGCAAACAGCGAAAGGGAAACGGAATTCGGAAAGGGCTGGGTATCCGCACAGAGCGGGAGCAGGAGGAAAGCGGCGTATCAGAATATTAAAAGAGCCAGACTGGAGTTGAGGATATGGACGAGAAAGGCCTAAAAAACAAAAAGGGAAACTTGCCGCGTTTCTGCACCCCGCGGGTGGGCGGATGCACCGCCCTCTTCCGTTATCTCATTTGAAAAGACCCTCTCCTCTGTGATATTTTATCAGTTATGCCGAAGGCACGAAAAATCTTGAAGATCGGGCTCCCGAAGGGGAGCTTGCAGGAATCGACTCTTAAGCTTTTCAGGAAGGCCGGCTATCACATCTCGGTCTCTTCCCGCTCGTATTATCCCGGATTCGACGACGCCGAAATCGAGGCCATGCTCATCCGCGCGCAGGAGATGGCGGGCTACGTGGAAAAGGGCATCCTCGACTGCGGGCTTACCGGGAAGGACTGGATAATGGAGCAGAACGCCGATGTCGAGGAGGTTGCCGAGCTTATTTACGCCAAGGAGGGCCTGCGCCCCGTGAGATGGGTCGTTGCCGTCCCCAATAACTCCCCGATAAAGAAGATTAAAGACCTTGAAGGAAAACGCATCGCCACGGAGCTTGTGAACTTCACGAAAAGGTACTTGAAGAAGAAAGGCGTAAAAAACGCTGAGGTGGAGTTCTCCTGGGGCGCAACCGAAGTAAAACCTCCGCAGCTGGCCGACGCCATCGTGGAGCTTACCGAGACCGGCAATTCATTGCGCGCGAACAATCTGAGGATAGTCGAGACCGTGCTCGAGTCCAGCACGCGTTTCATAGCGAACAGGAAGTCCTGGAAGAACGCCTGGAAAAAACAGAAGATGGAAAACATAGTGCTCCTCCTTCGGGGGGCGCTCGCGGCCGAAGAGAAAGTCGGCCTCAAGATGAACGTGCCCAAAATTTCATTAAATAAAGTGTTGAAGCTAATACCCGCCATGCACTCCCCCACCATCTCGCCCCTTACGGAAGAGGGCTGGTTCGACCTGGACATTGTCATTGACGAAAAGACTGTCCGCGAACTGATACCGCTCTTGAAGCGCGCCGGCGCGACGGGGATTGTGGAGTATCAGTTGAATAAGGTCATTCCTTAAGAAGGCGCTCCGCCCCTTTTTCCTGTTTTTTCAATTCCGTCTCAAAAAGTCTTTTTTTTTCCGTTACTTCCAAGCCCGATCTGAAAATTTTTTTCAATTCGCTCTCCCTACGTTGGCAAAGAGCAGGCCAGGCACTCAAAAGGCCTCTCAGGTAGCCCGTTGAGTGCTCGGTCAATCGGGTTCAAGCATAAAGGCAAAGGGCGGACGGCGTCTATAGGACTCAGGTCACCATTTTCATGTCCGGATCGGGTAATGCTTAAATGTGGGCGGGGGGTGACTTCTTCCTCAAATCTTCTTGCTCTTTATCTGATATAATGGTGAAAATTCGAAAAATATTTAGCTATGTTATGCAGCAGTTGGAGGTAAAAATGAAATTTACACGAATCACAGTAGACCCCAAACAGATGGGCGGAGTGCCTTGCATTCGCGGCTTGCGCATACCAGTGGCAACTGTAGTTGGTATGATTGCCGAGGGGATGAGCGAAGAAGAAATTCTGAAAGCTTATCCCGACTTGCAACGGGAGGACATCCGCGAAGCCCTGCAATATGCCGCTGACGCAGTCCGGGAAAGAGAACTGCCCCTGCTAACGAAATGAAATTCCTGATAGATAACGCCCTGTCACCCATCCTGGCGGAAGGCTTGAAAAAAGCGGGACACGACGCGGTGCATGTGCGCGAATATAATCTCCAGAACGCACCAGACGAGGAAATTTTCCTCCTGGCCTCAAAGGAAAATCGCGTTCTTATATCTGCCGATACCGATTTTGGTACGATGCTTGCCTTGAGAAAAGAAAACAAGCCTTCCGTCATCCTATTCCGAAAAGGCACGGAAAGGACTCCCAATAGACAATTTATAATTCTCCTGGCAAACCTGCCTTTTTTAGAGGAGGCTTTGGAACAGGGGAGTGTAGTTGTCTTTGAAGAGGCTCGCATCCGGATACGCACGCTGCCCATAGGGGAGTAAGGCACAAGGGAATACCCGATAAATCGAGCAAGAATTAATTAAGAAAAAATTTTGGCGGACTTTCAATTTTTAAAAATGATGAGGACTAATGCAAGTATTGCCATTAAAGGAGGCAGGACAAAATCCAAAGTTATCTTTGCCTTCATGGAAAACCTTAAGGATTTATAGTGATCCCATAAAGCATTAGTTAGTACATCTTTCAATTCTTTATTGCTCAAACCAGCTATTGATTGTTTCGTTGAAGGCAATGCGGCAATTTTTATTTTTATTGAATGATAATCAGGAATTGCATGAATTATAAAAGAAAATAAAAAATAGATTATGAATACAAATAAAATAATAAAAACATCCCTCGTTTCCACATGAGGAAATTCAAGGCCGAAAAATGAAATTCTTTCAGGAATAAAATTTCCACATTTCATTAAGAGTACAGCCACGCTAAGAATAGAGAGAATACTTCTTTTCTTACGTGTTAACTCGCCAAGTGGGTCTCTAAACAAAGTTTCGATATTGCATTTTTCATTATCCGGCATGTTTTACTATACTAAAATTCATATTTTCCTGATCTGTATTGGGGCAAAAATAGGATAGAAATCACTACTGTCCGGTTAAATTTCAACGCCGTGCGTTTCCCCTGAAGCCAACATAAAAGGATTCTTTATTTTTCAATAAGTTAGCTCTTTCCATTGTCTGCTGTCCGGTAAAGTCCATATTTCATATCCCAAGAGGGTTTTCCAACTTGTGTTGATGTCCCCTCAATACCAAGCCAGTTATGCCTCTACAGGCGTTTTTAGAGGGGTTTTCATGCTGTCCGGACAAATAGAGCGCCTGAATATCGTCCTTTTTGTAAGCTCTTTCCGAGTTTTTACCGGACACTACTGGATAGAAATATATTTTTGATTCAATCCATAGCAACTTAGCCAGTCGAAAGCCCCCCGCTCAACTCCCAAGCACATCTTTATGCGTCCCCACTGCGGTAATCGCAATATTCTCCCCGATCAGGGTGTACGTAGCCCGGTAATCCATGGTAATGCTGAAGGCCCAGGCACAGGGCGCAGCAAGCAGCGCCCCTACGCAACGCAAAATTTCCGGTAATCCCCCTTGCCCCCTTTAAAAAAGGGGGAGTAAAAGCCAACTTATATATTTACTTATTTAGGGGCTGATTCCGTTCCCCCTCACGCTATCTTCAATTCCTTCCTGATTTCCTCCGCAAGCCAGTGGCGCAATAAAGTCTGGTAGGGTATCCCTTTCAGTCTGTGATAAAATACTTAATGCCGACGGTCTTAAGGATAGGGGCTTACCACATATCCATATAGACCGTGAAAAATTTACGGCCAAGTTCTGGCTGCAACCTGTGGCATTGGCAAAAAACATCGGGTTCAGCCCGAGAGAGCTTAGAGAATTAAACGACATGGTTTTAAAAAACCAAACAATATTATTGGAGGCATGGCATGGGTATTTTGGCTCTGAGAGCTGACGAGCGGGTCAAGGGCGTAAAAATAAACGAAGAAACTCTAAGTGTGGGCTTAATGGACGGCCGCACTATTATTGTCCCTCTGACATGGTATCCAAGGCTGTTGAATGCGACAGCCGAGCAGCGCAATAAGTGGGAGATCAGCGGAGGAGGCTATGGAATCCATTGGCCCGACATTGACGAGGATTTGAGCACCGAGGGTTTGCTTCGCGGGGCACCAGCACCACGGGTGAAGAAATAGGAGCATAATGGGAAAAAGAGGGGAGCAGCGATATGACCCTTGGAATCCCCTGCTCAGTTCCCAAGCACATCTTTATGACTCCCGACGGCGGTAATCGCTATGTTTTCCTCGATGAGAATGTATGTAGCCCTATAATCCATTGTAATGCTTAAAGCCCAGGCACAGGGCGCAGCAAGCGGCGCCCCTACGCAACGCAAAATTTCCGGTAATCCCCCTTGCCCCCTTTAGAAAAGGGGGAGTGAGTATCGATTTACAACCTCCTCCTGAAATACGAAAAGAACCGCTCCTTGACCTTTCCCCAGAGGGGGCGGTTTTTCCAGGCGGCAAGCTCCACCTGCTCGGAGGAGCGAAGGTCGTCGTGGAAAAGCTCCGTGAGCATCCCCGCAAAGCCCCGGTCCAGTATGCCCACGTTCCCCTCGTCGTTCCAGCGCAGGGACTGAAAATCGAGGTTCGCCGAGCCCACGATGGACCAGCAGCAATCGAAGACGTAGGACTTTGCATGAAGGACATCGCCCATGTAGTGGTAAATCTTCACTCCTCTTTGAAGCAGGCGCTCATAGAATGCCCGGGCGGCATACTGGGCGGCAGGGACGTCGCTTATGCCGGGCAGGAGGAGCTTTATTTCCACCCCCCTGTTGACGGCGGCCTCGATGGTTTCGAGCATCCGCCCGCTCGGGCAGAAATAGGCGGTGGTCAGAAGTATGTTCTTTTTCGCATGGTTGATGCTGTAGTAAAGGAGCCTCCGGAGCTTCCGCCTTCCCCTCGCGGAGCCCGCGAATATGGGGAGAACGGGCAGGACGCCCTCGGGTTTCCGGGGCGGGTCATCTATCAGGAGGGGGACTTTTGAACTATATCTGGTTTGAGGGGGCCCCCAGTGCTTGGCAAAACTCTGAAAGAGGTCCGTGACAACCGGGCCCCTGATGAGCACGCCCGTATCGCGCCAGCCCTCCTTGTGTTTCAGCCTCAGGTGGAACCCCCTGTACTCGTTGGCGATATTAAGCCCCCCGGTGAAGGCCACCTCGCCGTCCACTATGATGAGTTTCCTGTGGTCCCTGTGGACGTAAAGGGTGGGGTTATGCAGGTCGAAGCGATGGAAAGGAGAAACATGCACCCCCGCCTCCCGGAGCCGTCTCCAGAACCGCCGGGGCGTCCCGAGGGAGCCGAAATGGTCGTAGAGGACGTAAACCTTCACCCCCTCGCGCGCCTTCTCCTCCAATATCGCGGCAAGCTCTCTTCCGGTCTCGTCCGCCCGGAAGATGTAGAATTCGAGGCAGATGCTTTTTTTGGCGCTGCGGAGGGTATCGAAGATGCGCCTGAAGGTCTCGGCCCCCCTCCAGAGGAGTTCCACCCTGTTGCCCGTGGCGAACGAGCCCCGGTAGATGCGCTCGATGTCTTCCCTTCTGAAGTTCTCAAAAGGCATATAGAAAAATTATAACAGGCCCGCGCTTGACTTTAAAAACATCTCCGGGCTATTTTAAAAGCCGGAGGGCGATGGGGTTCGCCTTTAACCGCTCGTTTCGAGCTGATGACTCCTGCAGAATTTCATCTTGAGCGTGTAAAGGAGGAACCTGTGCAGGAGATATTCGCAACCGCTTCCGTCTGGCTCTTTCTGGCCATAATTTCCACGGTCCTTGCCAGCCATTTAAAGATTTCCATAGCTTTGGTGGAAATCTGCGTGGGGGTTTTCGCCGCCGCCTTTGCGGGGCATTACTGGGGGCAGGACGCCCTCGGCTCCAATGAGGAGTGGCTTAGATTTCTGGCCTCCTCAGGGGCGGTCATCCTGACCTTCCTCGCGGGGGCGGAGCTTGAACCCGAGGTATTAAAAACAAAGCTGAAAGAGGTATCCGTAGTGGGCCTTATCGGCTTTCTTGCGCCCTTTCTGGGGTGCGCTTTCGTCGCCCGGTTCATCTTGGGCTGGGACCCGAGGGCAAGCTGGCTTGCGGGGGTTGCGCTCTCCACCACCTCGATGGCTGTGGTCTATGCCGTGATGCTCGAGACCGGATTTAACAAGACGGAATTCGGGAAAGGCATCCTGGGGGCCTGCTTCATCAATGACCTGGGGACGGTAATCGCGCTGGGGCTTCTATTCGCCCCTTTTTCATACAAAACCGCCGTTTTCGTGGGCGCGAGCCTTTTGGTATTTTTCCTTCTGCCCTCCATAACCACAAAGCTCACAAAACTTTATGCCTACAGGACTGCGGCCATCAGGACCAAATGGATCGTTTTTGCGCTTTTTGCTATGGGCTCCCTGGCCCTCTGGTCTGGGAGCGAGGCGGTCCTCCCTGCTTATATCATGGGGATGGTACTTGCAGAGTCCGCCGCTCGGGACACCCATTTTATACGGCGCCTCCGCACCTTGACCGTGGGCTTTCTGACGCCTTTTTATTTTTTGCGCGCGGGCTCGCTGGTCTCCCTGCCCGCACTTCTCTCGGCCCCACTCATCTTTCTGGCGCTTTTTGCGGGCAAGTCGGCGTCCAAGATCTTCGGCCTTTTCCCGTTTGTCGCATTATTCCGTAAAGAAAGGAACGAGCGCTGGTATTACACCCTCATGATGTCCACCGGGCTTACGTTCGGCACGATATCGGCCCTGTATGGGTATTCACACGGGATAGTTTCGCAGGGCCAGTACTCGTTTCTGGTGGCCACTGTCATCGCAAGCGCCGTGATACCGACACTTATTGCAGGCATGGCCTTCCTGCCCCGGCATCTCCTTCCGGAGCCCCCGGCGGAGGAGAGGGCGCGGGTAAAAATCCGCCTGCCCCGCCCCCCGAAAGAGGAAGAGGACTTGAGCGAGGAATGAAAGGGGGAGAGGGTGGGGGTCGCAGGAGTTTTTTTAATATCGAGGTATGAGAATGGCCGATAAAGATAAAACAGGCCCGGGAATGATGTCGGCCTATTCCCGATGGAAAGAAGACCTGTTGAAATGCATTGACGAGATGCTCGCCATGGAGAGCATCCGGGGCTGCCCGTGCGAGGACTTGCGGGAGAAGATAGAGACCAATGCATTTAACCTTGTAGTGGTCGGGCAGTTCAAAAGGGGCAAGACAAGCCTCATAAACGCCCTTTTGGGCGCCGATATTCTGCCCGTCGCCGTTGTGCCGCTTACTTCAATCGTCACCATAATGACCTATGGAGAGGCCCTGAGGATAAAGGTCTTTTTCAACGGCGGCAGGGTATCGGAGATAAGGCCCGAAAGCCTTTCCGAATTTGTGACCGAAAAAGGAAATCCTAAAAACGTAAAAGACGTGAGCGAGGTCATAATCACCTACCCTTCGCCCTATCTGAAAGACGGGGTCCGGCTCATCGACACGCCCGGCGTGGGGTCCATCTACGAGCACAACACGGACGTGGCATACCAATACCTGCCAAAGTCCGACGCGGCTATCTTTCTCCTGTCCGTGGACCAGCCTATGGGCAAGGCCGAGCTCGATTTCCTGAAGGACGTGAAGGAGTACTCCCACAAGATATTCTTCCTCCTAAACAAGGCCGATTATTTGAATGAAAGCGACTTGAGGGAATCCATCGAGTTCTCAAGAAACGTCCTCAAGGAGGCCGTGGGGTCCGAGGCGCGGATATTCCCCGTCTCGGCGCGCCTCGCTTTAGAGGGCAAACTCAACGGTTCCGAAGATATGGTCCGGAAGAGCCTTCTTCCCGGGTTCGCCGACGCGCTGGAAACATTTCTTATGGAAGAAAAGGGAAAGGTCCTCATCGTATCGGCGGCGAACAACCTCTTGAGGGTGATCTCGCAGGCGAGGCTTGAACTGGAACTCGAGATGAAATCCCTCGTTACCCCTCTGGACGAACTGGAGCAGAAGATCAAGGCCTTCGAGTCAAAAAAACAGGAAGTGCTCATGGAAAAGCAGGACTTCGACATACTCCTGGACGGCGAAATAAATAGACTGACCAAGAACGGCCTCGATGAGGATTTGACGGGTTTCAGGAAGGAGCTCGTCGCCCATGAAGAGGCCCATCTTGAGGAGCAATTCGTCCAAATGAGGGCCCTTCCCTCGAAGAAGCTCAGGGACGCCCTTGAGGAGACCGTCATATCGCATGTAAAGCAGGCGTTCAATACATGGAGGGCCATTGAGGACGCGAGGCTCGCAAAGGCCTTCGAGGCGATTTGCAAGAGGTTCGTGATAAAGATAGATGAGACGGTTGACTCGCTTCTCAAATTCTCGTCCGATCTCTTTGAAATCCCTTTTGAGGCGGTCAAGACCGAGGCGCTCTGGTCTGCCAAATCCCGGTTTTACTATAAATTCAATGAGCAACCCGTAGGGCTTGCGATTGTCGCCTCCTCGTTGACCATGGCCCTTCCCAAATTCATCGGGGACAAGATCATCCTCAAAAAGGTGCGGGACTATCTTGTCCGGGTCGTAGACAGGCAGTTGGGAAGCTCGGGAAATGATTTCGAGGAGAGGATACAGAAAAGCAAGCTGGATTTCAGGTGGGAGATGCTCCAGAGGATCGAGGCCACTATGGAGGGGATAACCGCCGCAATACAGAAGGGCATGGCCCGGCGGAGCGAGGGCGAAGAGGAGGTCGAAAAAAGGCAGCAGGCGATCTCTCTTGCGGCGCAGAAGCTCGCCGAAATGCGGGACAAACTCATCAAAATCAAAGAATCCGCCGAGGGGCCGGGGAGAATGTGACGCGGAAAGTCGTCTTATAAAAACTAAGGGGGCATCATGTTTGAACTCGATATTCCGGGTTTCGGTCTTGTCCGATTGGAGCATCTGGTTTCCGATTTCACGGGGACCCTTTCCGTTGACGGAAAACTTCTGCCCGGCGTAAAAGACCGCTTGATTAGGATTGGGGAATTCCTGAAGGTCCATATATTGACGGCTGACACCTTCGGCAAGGCGAAGGCGGAACTCGAAGGCATACCTTGTGAAACCCATATTCTGCACGGAGACGACCACGATGTGCAAAAAGAGGACTATGTGAAAAAGCTCGGCACTGAGAATGTCATTTCCTTTGGCAACGGGAATAATGACAGGCTCATGCTCAAAGCCGCTAAAATCGGGGTCGCAGTATGCCTGAACGAAGGGTGCGCGGCGGATGCCGTTAAGTCCGCCGATATCCTGGTCTCTTCGATAAAGGACGGTTTAGACCTCCTCTTGAATCCCTTGAGATTGAAAGCAACATTACGATTTTAAAGGGGGCGATTTTAAAGACTTTTCTGTAGTAAAGGTTGTCAAAAAGGCCTCCTTTCCGGTATAATTTACCCGTGCTATTTTTAGCTGCAGTAATCCTCTTCCTGGCAGTATTTTTCCCTGTAAACGTTTTCGCCTGGGGACCCCTGACCCATGTGTACTTGGGAAGCGAGATTTTCTTCATGGGGGCGGCGATACCGCCATCCGTTTATGCCCTCTTGAAGAAATACAGGCAGGACTATCTTTACGGGAACATAATGGCGGATGTAATATTCGCGAAAAAATACCTGCCCCGAGAGAAGAACCCCCATAACTGGGACGTGGCCCTCGAGCTTTTCGAGGAGTCCTGGACCGAGCCCGAGAGGGCCTTTGCCTACGGCTACCTGAGCCATTTGGCGGCGGACACGGTGGCCCACGCGAGCCTTACGGGGGGGAAGCGGAACCTCCGGCACAGCCTTCTGGAATTGAAGGCCGAGAGGAAGATAAACAGGCATTATCTCCTCCTCGCGTTGAGCATCGACCCACGGGTGCAGAAGCGGGGCGATTTTCTCTTGAAGCGCTGTCTCGAAAGCCCGTTATTTTCCTTCAAGACGAACAAGCGCATCCTCAAGGGGACCGTGCTTCTGTCGGGCCTCTCCAACCCGGTCCACGAGGCCATCTTCCCCAGGCCGGGAAACGGTCTCATAGAGGAGCTTCATGAAAAATCCCTGGAGCGCATGCTCGATGTCCTTGAAAAAGGCCGGGCCTCCAAGGTCTTGAAGAAATGCCCCATGGGCGGTCTCTTAAGCCGCAATTAGTGGCTGGTTTTCTAAGCCCTATATTATTTTTTCTTGTCATTCCGGCTTGTCCGGAATCTTTCCTCTTTCTCAAGAGACGGATTCCCGACGCGCTTCGCTTGCGGGAATGACAAAAATTATAGAGATGAAGGATGCGCCCCCTTAATGAAAGACATGTTAGGCAGGGGGGAATCCCTCCCGCCCGGTGAAGCCCTTAAAAGGGTCTTAGACACCCTCCCCCCGAGAACTCCTCAAATTGAAGAAATTGCGATAGAGGAAGCTTACGGCAGAGTGCTTGCCCGGCCGGTCCACTCCCCGGAAGACCTCCCGGATTTCATGCGTTCCACGATGGACGGGTTTGCCGTTATCGCGGAAGACACCTTCGGGGCCACGGAGGGCCTTCCTGCCTATTTAAAAATAGCGGGAGAGGTGAAGATGGGAGAGGCCCCAGCCTTTTCCATTAAAAGAGGCGAGTGCGCCCGGATCCCTACCGGGGGGATGCTCCCCGCCGGGGCCGACGCCGTCCTCATGCTTGAGCACGCAAATGAAATAAGCGAGACCGAAATAGAGGCCCTGAAGCCTGTCCCCCCCGGACAAAACCTTATCCGCAAGGGGGAGGACGCCGGTAAGGGGGAACTCCTCCTCAAAGGTGGGTGCCTCCTTCGCCCTCAGGACATAGCCGCCTTCGCCGGGGTGGGAATCATTAAAGTGAATGTTTATAAAAAGCCCAGGGTTTCAATAATCGTAACCGGGGACGAGATTATATCTCCCTCTGAAGAGTTGAGGCCCGGATGCGTTAGGGACATAAATTCCTTTACCCTTGCCGGCCTGATTATGAGAGAAGGCGGAGTTCCTTTTAAAGAGGGAACAGTGAAAGATGACTACTCCCTCTTAAACGAGGTCTTTGAGAAGGCGCTTGCCCATTCCGATATGGTCCTGATCACAGGGGGAAGCTCTGTAGGCGAGAGGGACTACACGGCAAACCTGATAGCTGGGAAAGGCCGCGTCATCTTTCACGGGGTTGCCATGAAGCCCGGAAAGCCGACCATAGGAGGGATTGCCGGGGAAAGACCGGTCTTCGGTCTTCCGGGGCACCCTGCAGCCGTCCTCATCTCGTTTGAGGTCTTCGTAAAGCCTCTTTTGAGGCGGATATCGGGCCGACTCGAAAAACCGGCCCTGAAGGGCGCAGGGAAGGTTGAGGCTAAGATTTCAAAAGATGTGGCCTCATCCGTCGGGCGGACACAATATATCCCCGTTTCCCTTTTTCTGAAAGACGGAAATCTCTGGGCCGAGCCTGTACTTGGCCCATCCGGCCTTATAAGGACCCTTCTAAAAGCCGATGGGGCCATTGTGGCCCCCGAGGGCCGGGGCGGAGTGAATAAGGGGGAAATGGTGGAAGTGGAATTATTTTGAATTAGAAGACAGCGGGGCATCCGTCCACTTCATAGAAATTGCGAAGGGAAGATGGGGGTGGCGGGTCTCAAAATGAGCTGAAAGGGTTCGTAAGGACTTTAAATCATTATGATTCGCGGGCTCTCACCCGCTCATGATCTGCTCACCGTCACCTCACTTTTCGCCCCATCCACCCCCATCTTCCTTCCGGTCCGCTGCAAACAGCAAAAAGGAAACGAAATTCAAAAGAGAGGGCGGGGACATCCGCCCCTCTTTTTTTCGAATAAATGCGGGCGGGAGCAGGAGGAAAGCGGCGCATCAGGGATATGAAAGAGCCGGACAAAACAAACTTGCCGCGGTTCTGCACCCTCATCACATTTCAATGAGGTGTGCGGATACCCCGCCCTCTCCGAGCCCCGCCATTCGATGCGCCGTCGGGGATAGCCCCGTTATTTCTTTAATTCCCTTCCCAACCTTTTTTCCACCGACCTGATCTTCTCCTCGATCCTCATGGGCTTGTCCTTCCGGTCGTCCACCTCGATGCGGATGAAGGCCCTTTCCTGTTTTGCCATGACCGTGTCGTGGCAAGTTTTGATAAGTGCCATAACGTCATCCCACCCGCCTTCGACGATCGTGCCCATCGGGTTCACCTTGTAGGGAAGCCCGCTCCGGTCTACTATCGCAAGGACTTCCGCGAGCTGGTCCCCTATCGATGAGCCGGCGCCTATCGGGATTATGCTGAATTCGAAGAGCATAGCGGCCCTCCTTTTTTTTGGGGAGTTTTTAAAAGAAGCGACAAAAAGGAATTGAAATAAAAAGGGGTAATTGAATTACCCCTTTTTAGCCTTTTAAAAAATTATTTTATTGCGTCTTTCAACATCTTGCCCGCCGTGAACTTCGGGACTTTCATGGCAGGGATTTTTATTTCCTGTCCCGTTCTCGGGTTGCGGCCTTTCCTCGACTTCCTTTTGCTGACATAGAAGGAGCCGAATCCTACGAGGGTCACCTTCTGGCCTTTCTTGAGAGCGCCCTTGACACTGTCTATCACAGCGTCAAGCGCCCTTCCGGAATCCGCCTTCGAGAGCCCTGACTGTGCTGAAACCTTTTCAACAAGTTCGGTTTTGGTCATCGTTTCCCCCCTTTCATAAAGTATATTAGAAGTGCAGATACGCTAACAAGAAGAAAATGCGTTTGTCAAGGCAAAATTTTGTCCATGCGTGCTTCAAACCTGCTAAAATCAAGGCTTCAGGAGAAAGCGCCCCTTTTTCCCCCACGCATGCGAATTGCATGGGCCGGGAGACGTTATCTTTACATATCGGGGCGCGATATGATATTCATATATGCCCCCTATGGGAAGAGAGGCCCCTGAACATGAAGAAAAGATAACATGAAAGAAAAGATACTGAAGATATTCGAGGAGAGCGCTTCTGTGAAAAATAAATTCGCCGTAGAAAACGCCGCGCTCATCGAGGAAGCGGCAAAGGCCGTCGCCCACGCCTTCGGAGAGGGCCGGAAGGTGGTCCTCTTCGGCAACGGCGGGAGCTCGACGGACGCCTCCCATATCGCGGCGGAATTCGTGAACAGGTTTAAAATGGAACGGCCGCCGCTGCCGGCCATAGCCCTGAATACCGATATGGCGGTCATAACCTCCATCTCGAACGACTACGATTACTCCGAGATATTCGCGAAACAGTTGAAGGCGCTGGGCGAAGAGGGCGATATAGTCATCGCCATAACAACAAGCGGTTCCTCGCCCAACGTGCTCAAGGCGCTCGAGGTGGCAAAGAAAAAAAAGCTCAAGACCATCTTTTTCACGGGAGCAAAAGGGGCCAAATCCGCCGGGAAGGCCGATTTCGGCTTTGTCGTGCCCTCAACCGACACGGCCCGCGTGCAGGAGACCCATATCACACTGGGGCATGTCCTGTGCCAGATGATCGAGGAGATACTCTTTGAGGCCCCACGGAAAAAAAAGACGGAGCCCTGAGGAACACTCTATAAATCTTCCGAAGGAACCCTCTATAATTCTGGGCATTGACCCGGGAAGCTTCACCTGCGGGTACGGCATCGTCAGAAAAAAAGGGAACGAGCGCCTGTATGTGGCCTCGGGAAGGATATCGGTCCCCAAATCCGCACCGCTCGAAAAGCGCCTTAAAGAGCTTTACGCCGGGCTCACGGAGGTAATAAGGGAGTTTTCGCCCGAGGCCGGCGCCGTGGAGAAGATATTCTTCGCAAAAGGCATAAAGGCGGCCCTGAGCCTGGGGCACGCAAGGGGAATAGCCCTCCTTGCCCTCGCCAACGGGGCGGTTCCGATGTACGAATACAGCGCCCTTCAAGTGAAAAAGGCGGTCACGGGCTACGGCAAGGCGGAAAAGATGCAGGTGCAGGCGATGATAAGAAGGCTTCTCTCGCTCAATTTCGAGCCGAGCACGGACGGGGCCGACGCCCTGGCCCTGGCCCTGTGCCACCTCCAGCAGATAAGGTTAAAATAGGGGTATGATAGGCACCTTAAGAGGAAAACTCATCCTTAAAAGGCCGGGGGGCGTCATCCTGGAGGCCTTCGGGGTGGGGTACGAGGTCTCGGTCCCTTTAAGTTCCTTTGCCGGGCTTCCGGGGGAAGGGAGCGAACTCTTCCTGCACATTCATACCCATGTGCGGGAGGACGCGATAAAGCTCTACGGGTTCGCAAGTGAAGAGGAAAAACAGATATTCACGACTCTTTTGGGCGTGAACGGCGTGGGGCCCAAACTTGCCCTGAACATACTCGGCGGCATCTCCGGCGAGGCCTTCATGCGGGCGGTCGAGGCGGAAGACATGCATTCTCTCTCGAAGATACCCGGAGTGGGGAAAAAGACCGCAGGCCGGATCGTGCTTGAGCTTAAGCAGAAGCTCCCGGCCATTGGCCTGGGGAGGGATAAGGTCTTCGAGGACGCCCTATCGGCCCTTGTAAACCTGGGCTACAAAAAACCCGAGGCCCTCGAAGCTTTGGAAAAGGCCACAAAGAAGGGCTATAATGATATAGAAAATCTCCTCCGGGAGTCGCTCAAGGAGCTTACGGGAGGTTAATTCAAGAGATGAAAAGGCGCATAGAGGACAGCCCCCTGAGCCCCCTTCCAAAACCGGAGGAAACATTCGATGCCGCTCTCAGGCCGAAAAACTTTTCCGATTTTGTCGGGCAGGAGAAAATAAAGGAAAACCTTTCGGTATTCATAGAGGCGACGAAGAAAAGGAACGAGGCCCTGGACCATGTGCTTTTTTCCGGCCCTCCCGGGCTCGGCAAGACGACCCTCGCCCATATAATAGCGGCAGAGCTTGGGGTGAACATAAAGAGCACCTCGGGGCCCGTGCTGGAGAGGCCCGGAGACCTTGCGGCGATACTCACGAACCTCTCCGAGGCGGACGTGCTCTTCGTGGACGAGATTCACAGGCTCCCCCGCATAGTGGAAGAGGTCTTATACCCGGCGATGGAAGACTATCAGCTTGACATTATAATCGGGCAGGGGCCAAGTGCCAGGACCCTTAAGCTGAATTTGCCTCATTTTACTCTTGTCGGCGCCACAACGCGGACGGGGCTCCTCACATCTCCCCTCCGGGACAGGTTCGGCATCATGAGCAGGCTTGAGTTCTACAGCCCCGAAGAACTTCAGAAGATAGTCTTTCGCTCTGCGGGCATATTGGGCATAGAGGTGAGCCCGGAAGGGGCATTGGAAATTGCGGGGCGCTCGCGGGGGACCCCGAGGATAGCCAACAGGCTTCTTAAGCGCGTACGCGATTATGCGGAGGTCAAGGGAAAAGGCGTAATAGATCTTGATAGCGCAAGGACGGGGCTAAAGGCCCTCGAGGTGGACGAAAAGGGACTGGACGAGATGGACAGGAAGATGCTCCTTGCCATAATAGAGAAATTCGGCGGGGGCCCTGTCGGCATAGAAACACTTTCGGCCACCCTCAGGGAGGACAAGGACACCCTTGAGGAGGTCTACGAGCCTTTTCTCATCCAGGAGGGCCTGGTAGAGCGCACCCCGAGGGGGCGAGTGGCCTCCCGGAACGCATACCTGCACATGGGCCTGAAGGCCCCCAAGAGGCAGGAGAGTTTTTTGAATGAATAAGGAAGAGCTTGCGGAGTTCTCTTCAAAGGAATTCGCGGGCATAAGGGAGGTTGGCCGCAGGCTCGCGGCCCTCGCGGGCCCGGATAAAAAAGAGCTGAACGTGGAGGAAGCCGCTGCGATCGGGGCCTTCCTCTTTGCGGGCTATTCCGGCATCGAGAGGGTCCTTGAGAAGGTCCTCATCTATGACGCCCTTTCTATCTCCCGGACGGAAGAAAAACACTCCGAGATACTCAAAAAAGCCTTCGAGCTTGGTATTGTGCCCTCGGACCTTTACACGGCCCTCACGCGGTATCTGTCCTTTCGGGACTTTTTCAGCAGGTCTTACCTGACCGACCTGAATACCGAGAAGCTCGCCACGCTTGCCCGGAACTTCGAGGACACGGCCGGGGAGCTTGAGAAGGAGATATTCGAGTACCTCGAATCTGTTTAAATTTAATCGGCTGTCTTATTTGATCAGTTTCAGGGCCTTTTTGTCGTCGGATGTCGAAAAGAGCGCGGTCGAGGTCCTGCCTGTCCCCGTGGTCCCGTACATGTACTCGATATTGATCCCCGCGTCTGCGATGGCTTTTGCCACCTTATCGAGCTCTCCCACCCTGTTTGGCATCTCCACGGCGATCACGTCGTCCTCTTCGGCCTTGATCCCGAGCCCCGCAAGGGCCCTTTTGGCCTTGGGGCCGGCGTCGGTAGTCATGTCGAAATAGGCCGTCTTGTCCCATGCATAGGCGCAGATCGCGGTTATGTTCACCTTTGCCTCTTTCAATTTCCCGGTGATCTCGGCGAGGAGCCCCGGCCTGTCATCCATGCTGAAGCTTAAACGCCTTGCCTTCTTCGCAACAGCCATCTAAGACCTCCTTTAGTATGGTTTTGATTAAATTTTAGGGGATTGGGAGCGAATGTCAAAAAGAAGACGCGAGAGGTTTATAAATTCTTAAGTCTTTTTGCTAAGCCTGTATACGGCTTCCTTGTCTCTCCTGCCGATTGCCACGATTTCGACGATTTCCAAATAATCCCCTATGATCCTGTACAGAATGCGATAACTCTTCTTATAAATATAAATCTTATAAAAACCGCTCAGGTCGATCCCGTCTTTATTTCCGAGGAGAGAGCCGATTAGGGGGTTGCGGGCAAGCGCATCTATTTTTTTGATAACTTCTTTTTTGATGGAGCCGTCAAGAGAGTCAAAATCCTTCCTGGCCTGGGGATGCAGCTCTACTTTATACTGCATGCCTCCCTTTTACTTTCTCCCATGGTATGTTTTTTGAGCGGTCGTGCCCCTTAAGCCTCTTTTCAATGACCTCCGCAATCTCCAAATGCTCAAGCATCTCTTCGGCTTCTTTAAGGGACTCGTATTCTTCCGCTGAAACTATAACCGCCGCCAGAACATTATTACGGAGCACATAGAGCGTTTCACCCGACTCGGAGACCTCCTTTAGTTTCTTAGTAAGTTCCTTCTGTAGTTTTGTTACGGGAATTAGCTTTTTCGTATTTACCAGCATATACCTATACCTCTCTGTATTTTTATACATAGAATACTATATATAATTCTAAAAATCAACTATATTTTGCTCTGTATTTTGCTCTGTTTTCGGACAAATTTCACAAATTCTGCTGTATTTTCTACTTTTCTTCTTATTTTGGGATTCTTCGAATTTGTTTTTAGAAAATTTATTTTTAAATTCTTTTCTCCTTTCAAAAAGAAAGACTGAAGCCAATTAAATGCAATATAATTTATTCTTCTTTTCTGCCCTTTTAAGGTAGACTGCGGGCACTCAATCTCATCTGGGTCGACTTTTAAAGGTATTTTATATCTAATAAGGCTTTTGGCACTTAGATGTTCATTTAAATTAGATATTTCGGAGATGCATTCATTCTTAATCCAACAGCCTATCCAATCCTGTTTCCTTTCGGCCTTGTATGCCTTAATAATAGGCTTTCCAATTAGAATTCCTTTCGAAATGATTAACTCACCTTTTGACATTGCTCCCCTTATTGGTAATTTATATTCATTAGCTGCCAAAAATATCGCGTCACAGGCTGCAAGCATGGCAAGAAAAAGCATATTTTTTTCCGATTGAGTTTCGGAAGTTAGATCCGCCGAATAAATTAATAATGTATCAGCATAACTATTGAATATAATAGAATTTCTTTTTTGTTTTTGCCCCATGTTCATGACCCCATTTATATGTCCTTTCATTTCAATTACATCGGTTCTCATTTTCTTATAAGCATCAGCTAACCTGAGTAAATTTTTTGACCGATTAATCAGATTTTCAAATCCGAGAATATCAAACAAAGCCACAAAGCATTTCCTTTTTTCAAACTCAGATTCAGACATATTTTTTCCCTATTAAATTTATCATCTCCCTTTGCATCTCTTCCGAGTCCGAATAGGTGAGGATTTTATTGCGCTCCTCGTATATCAGATAAGGGTTCCCGAATGAGAGCCAGAGGGGATTTAGCGCTGATAGGCGTTTTATATTTTCCTTAAGGCCCTCCGAGGGCGGGTGCCAGGCGCGCGGGGCCGAAAAGACCACGGCAAGTATATCGCCCGAGGGGAGCTTGCCCGAGGGGTTTATAAGGGGTTTCCTCTTCACCTTTTTTCTTATAAGGGAAATAAAAGTGCCGAGCCGCTCCGGCTCATCGGCGAGTATTATTACCGTCCTTCCCTTCAGTCGCCCTATTTCCCCTTCCGTCCTAATCGCCTTGAGCGCGATCTCGTGGGCAAGGACGGCGTGCTCCTTATAAGATGGAGGCCGAAGCGGGGCTTTTACCTTTAAAAGGCCTTCCCTTGTCTTTTTTAAGAGACTTTCCCCTACATGGATTTTTTGCCTTTTAAGATAAGCCGCGAGCTTATCAGGCTCCGATGGATGAAGGAGGATATTTGCCCCCGCTTTAAGGGCCAGGACCGCCGCCTTCTCCTCCGGCATGGAAAGCCCGGCCATGTTCAGGGCATCGGTGATTATTAAGCCTTTAAAAGACATTCTCCTTCTAAGGTAACAGATGGTTTTTTTTGAGAGAGTCACGGGAAGTCCCGATGGATCGAGGGCAGGCACTTTGAGGTGGCCCGTCATTATGGTTTTCACTTTCATCTTAATGGCGGCCTTAAACGGTTTTAATTCAAAACGCTCAAGCCCTTTTAAGTCCTTTTCTATAAGCGGGAGGGCCAGGTGGGAGTCCATGCTCGTATCCCCGTGGCCGGGGAAATGCTTTCCGCAGGCCATGAGGCCCTCTTTTTGAATTTCCTTTATCATCATCGCTCCGAGGCGGGAGACGATCTCAGGCCCCTCTCCAAAGGCCCTGGTCGCAATAATAGGGTTTGCGGGATTGGAATTTATATCGAGGACGGGGGCGAAGATGAGGTTTATCCCGGCCCATTTCGCTTCGAGCGTGATGGCCCGAAATGCATTTTTAAGGATTTTGGGGTCTATCCCTTTTTTTAGCGCGGAGCCGAACGCCATGGCCCACGGAAAGACGGTGCCGCCTTCGACCTGCTGGCCCAGGCCGCGTTCGAGGTCCGATGCGATAATCAAGGGAATTGAGGCCCGCTTTTGAAGTTCGCTTAACCCATCCCTTACGGCATCCAGCCGCCCGCCAAAAAGGATGAACCCGGCCACTCCTTTCTTTACGAGCTTGATGTAAGGCGAGATATTTCCTTCGAGGTCTTTCCCGTTAAGGCGCGGGAGCATGAATTCATATGGATTCATGAGGTATTATAGAACTTTAGCTCGTCAGCGCGACAGCGCGGCAGAAAAAATCAGAAGAGAAAAAAATGGGACTTTTCGACAAATTAAAAAGCAGTCTTGAAAAAACGAGGAAGGCCTTCGTGGGGAGGATGGACGCCGTATTCTCGGGCGGACGGCCCCTCACGGAAGAGGGCCTCGAAGAACTGGAAGAGATCCTTATCACCTCCGATGTGGGCGTAAAGACGGCCCACGAGATAATAGAGTTCCTGAAGGAGAAGGAACCGGAGATAAGAAAAGCGGGCTCGCCGAGGGAATTCCTCAAGGCCCGGATGAAAGAGCTTTTGGGGCGGGGCACACCGCTCCTGCCCTTTGGCGAAAAACCTTTTGTGATACTCGCGCTCGGAGTGAACGGAACGGGGAAAACCACCACCATAGGGAAGTTGGCCGCCCGGTTCACCGGCGAGGGGCGCTCGGTAATACTTGCCGCTGGGGATACGTTCCGCGCGGCGGCGATAGAGCAATTGGAAATCTGGGCCCGAAGGTCCGGAGCGCAAATAATAAAAGGCCTCTCTGGAGGAGACCCGGCCGCCGTGGCCTTCGACGCCGTGGAGGCCGCGAAATCGAGAGGCGCGGACGTGGTCATAGTGGATACTGCCGGAAGGCTCCATACCAAAAGCCCGCTCATGGAAGAGCTGAAGAAGGTAAAGCGCGTCATTCAGAAGGCCATGCCCGATGCCCCGCAGGAGACCCTTCTTGTGGTGGACGCCACTACCGGGCAGAATGCCTTGAGGCAGGCGGAACTCTTCAATGAGGCCGTGGGCGTGACCGGCATCGCCCTCGCAAAACTGGACGGCACCGCCAAGGGCGGGATCGTCTTCACGATAAGGCGCGAACTCGGCATCCCCATAAAGCTCATCGGTGTGGGCGAGGGCGTGGACGACCTCCAGGACTTTGAGCCCGATGAGTTCATAGAGGCCCTTTTTGCGGAATAAGGATTTCAAAAAGAATCAGAGTTTGAGAGGGCGGGGCATCCGCCTCTTTTCTTTTAAACTTTTGAAAATTCAGGGCTTCTGTTATAAAATGTCAATTCACCTATATCTGAGCCGGAGGCTTTAATGGTCATAAAAGGCCGTATCTGGAAATTCGGGGACGACGTGGACACGGACGCCATAATCCCGGCCCGGTACCTGAACACATCGGACCCCAACGAACTCGCCCGGCACGTCATGGAAGACGCCGACGCCGCGTTCCCTTCCAAGGTGAAGCCCGGGGACATCATCGTGGCCGGAAAGAACTTCGGGTGCGGCTCTTCGAGGGAGCACGCCCCTATCGCGATCCGGGCCGCAGGCGTGCAGACCGTGGTCGCAAAGAGCTTCGCCCGCATCTTCTACAGGAACGCCTTCAATATCGGCCTCCCTATATTCGAATGCCCGGAGCTTCCGGATAAGGTCCGGGAGGGGGACGAGGTCCAAGTGGACGGCGATAAAGGAGTTATTCGCATTGTGACCACGGGTGAGGAGGTCGCGGTAAAACCCATCCCGCCCTTCATGAGAGAGCTCATAGAGGCCGGGGGGCTTGTGGAGTGGACAAAGAGGAAGCTTGCCGGGAAAAGATAAAAAGGAGGCGCTTTAGATAATGAAATCCTATGACATAGCCGTAATCCCCGGAGACGGCACCGGCCCGGAGGTCATAGCCGAAGGGATAAAGGCGCTCGGTGCCGCGTCGAAAAAATTCGGCTTCAAGCTCAACTACACCACTTACGACCTGGGCGGCGAGAGGTACTTGAGGACCGGCGAGACCCTTCCCGATTCGGTCCTGGAAGAGCTTAAAAAATTTCACGCGATCTATCTGGGGGCAATCGGGCACCCGGACGTGAAGCCCGGCATCCTTGAAAAGGGCATCCTTCTCACGCTCCGCTTCAAGCTTGACCAGTACATAAATCTGAGGCCCGTAAAACTCTACCCAGGCGTGGACTGCCCGCTTAAGGACAAAAAACCCGAAGACATTGATTTCGTTGTCGTGAGGGAAAACACCGAGGGCCTTTATGCCGGCGCGGGGGGCTTTCTAAAAAAAGGCACCCCGGACGAGGTCGCCACACAGGAGTCCATAAACACGAGAAAGGGCGTCGAGCGCTGTTTAAAATTTGCATTTGAGTTCACGAGGAAGAGAAACAGGGACAAAAAACTCACGCTCTGCGGGAAGACCAATGTCCTCACCTTCGCGTTCGACTTGTGGGAGAGGGCCTTCAAGGAGCTTGCGCCCCTTTACCCGGATATAAAAACGGATTACGCCCACGTGGACGCGATAACCATGTGGTTCGTGAAAAACCCCGAATGGTTTGACGTGATCGTAACGGACAACATGTTCGGCGATATTATCACGGACCTTGGCGCGATGATACAGGGCGGCATGGGTATAGCGGCCGGGGGGAACATCAACCCCGAAGGGGTCTCGATGTTCGAGCCGATAGGGGGCTCCGCGCCGAAATACAAGGGGAAGAACGTGATAAACCCGCTTGCCGCCGTCTGCGCAGGGGGTATGATGCTCGAGCACGTGGGCGAGGAGGAGGCCGGGAAGGCAGTGGAGAAGGCCGTGATGGAGGTCACGGGCAAGAACCTCAAAAGCCTCGCCGCCGGCCAGATGGGCTATACCACGACCGAAGTAGGGGATTTAGTAGTTAAATATCTTTAATAGGGCATAGCATCCGGCCACCAATTGCAGGGGAAGCTGGGGGTGGCGGGCTTTAAATGCAAAATTATTTTTATAAAGAGGGGGGCATCCGCCCAGCCGCGGGGTGCATAACCGCGGCAAGTTTCTTCTTTCTGGCTCTTTTATATCCCTGATGCGCCGCTTTCCTCATGCTCCCGCTCTGTCCGGATGCCCCCCTCTTTCTGGCTTTAAGAGTTCTTTTTTTTCTTTTGGTCGTATTCTTTTTAAAAACAAGGGGACCGGAAAGAAGATGGGGGTGGATGGGGCGAAAAGTGAGGTGACGGTGAGCAGATCATGAGCGGGTGAGAGCCCGCGAATCATAATGATCTTTAAAGTCCTTACGAACCCTTTCAGCTCGCCCAAGGGGCTTTAGCCCCGTTCCGATAAAACCCTACCTGCCACCCCCATCTTCCCTCGCAGTCAGGACACGGGTGAGCGGACGCACCGCCCTCCTCTTGAAATATTTTTACTTTTAGCGGGGCGTGGTGGCGCAGCCCCCAACCGTGCGGGATTAGAAAATTCAAAAGGCCGATTTGGTCGGCCTTTTGGAGGGGGAATGAAGGGGGTTTTTTTATCTTTCTCTTTTTTCTTGATATTACTATAAGGGAAAATTATGAAGAAAAAATCAAGAAAATCTGAAAACATTGTTAAGAGGGAGGGGAAGCTTTAACCCTGAAAAAAAGGAGCGCAAGGCCCCCTAAGAACATAAGGAAGCTCAAGACCTGACCCATCGTGAAGGGGCCGAGTATGAAGCCGAGCTGCGGGTCGGGCTGGCGCGTAAATTCCACTAAAAACCTGAAAAAGCCATATAAGATGAGAAGTAAGGGGAGGATGAGCCCGTGCCTCTTTACTCTATCTTTGACAAACCAGAGGACCAAAAACAACAAAATTCCCTCTAAAAAAGCTTCATAAAGCTGCGAGGGATGCCGGGGCACGTTCCCCCCTTCGGGGAATATCATCCCCCAGGGCGCGTCCGTCGGCCTTCCATAAAGCTCCCCGTTTATGAAATTGCCCATTCTTCCAAAGAAAAGCCCGGGCGGGATAGTGGGGACAAAGAGGTCCGTCATGAGCCAGAAATCGAGCCTGTGGACCCTCGAAAAAAGTATTCCTGCTATTAAGACCCCGATAAGCCCCCCGTGGAAGGACATCCCCCCTTCCCAAACGGCAAAGATTTTGAGCGGCTCCCGGATGTAAAAGCCGGGGTTATAGAAGAGCACATACCCCAACCTTGCCCCCGCCACAAGGGCCAGGATGAGCCAGAAATAGAGGTTCTCCACTACCTGGGGGGTAACGCCTTCGGGCCTTTTCTTCTTCACCTGGTATCTGAAAAGAAGGAAAGAGGCGGCAAAGCCCAGAAGATACATGAGGCCATACCACCTGACCTCGACAGGGCCTATGCGGATTATCGTGGGACTTATCTTGGGGAACGGTATCAACGCCCTCTTTTTTCCTTTTTAAAGAGCCGGGCAAGGGCATCGCCCTCCCGTGTGAATTCTTCCACCGCAAGGGGGGTCTTTCGCCTCCAGTTAGGGCATTGGTTTGTTGTCCCCGGCATGTTCTGCTGGTGCGGGCTTTTAAGCCAGTCGTCAAGGCTCACGGCCACGAGGAGCGCGGGGCTTTTGGCCAAATAGGCATAAACGGCAAGCATCAACTCCTCCGTCATCTCTTCGGGAAGGGTAAAATCTTCCGGAAGAAGACGCTCTTTTTTGAGGGCTTCCATTATAAGCTTCATGTCCCTTTCCCTTGCGGCCGAATCCTTTTCGTACAGTTCCCGCGAAGGATAAATGGAAAGCTCTTTTTTTACCCGAATGTCTTGTCCCTGCCAGTAACCATAAATAGTGGGCAGATCGTGGGTGGTGATGGCCGCAAGCGCACGCTCCGGATATTCCAGGGGCGACCTCAAGGCGGGGTCGGGATAGCGCCTTTCGTAATAGAAGAGCCTGTACGAGAGCATGTTATATTCGGCGAGTCCCTTCCTGACCTCATCGGGCACGGTGCCGAGGTCTTCGGCCACTATCAGGGCCTTTTGCCTGACGCTTTCGAGGGCTATTATACCGAGAAGGTCGCCAAAAGGATACTCGACATACGCGCCTTCTGAGGGCTTCATCCCCTCCGGCACCCAGAAAAGCCTCCCAAGGCCAGGCGCATGGTCTATCCTCAGCACCCCGCAATGCTCCAAATTTTTCCTGATGGTCTTTATGAATATATCATACCCGCGCTCTTTGAGCTTATCGGGCCTTAAAGGGGGAAAACCCCAGTTCTGGCCGTTTATATTGAATTCATCGGGAGGGGCCCCCACATCCGCGCCGAAGGCGAAGTCCTCCCGGTAGAGCCAGGCGTCCGCCCCGCCTCCCAGAGAGCCCACCGCAAGGTCCGAGTATATCCCGGCCCTCATCCCGTTTTTTCCGCATCCTATCGAAAGGGCGGAAAGCTCTTCGTCAATCAGCCACTGGATATAGGCATAAAACAGGACCCTTTCCATGTTTTCCTCGATGAAGGAAGACACCGCCGGGGCTTTCGGGTCCCGGTATGGCTCCGGCCAGTCCATCCAGCCCCCCTCAAATTTTTCGGAAAGGGCCATGAAGGCCGCAAAATGGGTAAACTCTTCCCGTTCTTTTTCGAAATACTTTTTGAAGCGGCGGGCGCGGGGTGTATCCCTCTCATATTCCACACTGTAAAAAGTCCGGAACATTTTTTCGAGGGCGTCCATCTTTATCCGATAGACCCCTTCGTACTCGACAAATTCAGTCTCCCTAAGCCTTTTTATTTCATCTAACGGGATTTTCCCCTTTACGGTCTCGAATTCCTGGACCTCTTCAAGGTCTAAGTAAATGAAATTCCTGTAGAGCCTGCTTATGGGCGAATAGGGGCTGATGCCCTTGGGCAGGGGAAGGGCGTGGAGGGGCAGGATGCCCACGAAATCCCCTCCAAGTCCTGCTACCCAGTCAATCAGCCCTCCAAGATCGGTAAAATCTCCTATGCCCCAGTTCCTTTCGGAGCGGAGAGAATGGAGGCTCGCCGTGACCCCCCATGCGCGATTAAATTCACCGCGATCAAATTCATCCGGGAGATAGGCCGCGCCGGGGCTCACTATGACTCGGATGGAACCCGTGCGGCTCTTTCCCCCGAATTCCGCCTTCAGGGATGCCTCGTAATAGCCCGGCTCCGTTAAGGAAAGCCTTTCCGGACCGAGCAGATAGCGCCCGTATTGGACGCCTTCGAAATTATTAATTTCCGAGGGGGCCGCTTCAAAAGAGAGTTTTTCCACTTTATCGGATTCGCCTTTAAGAGAAAGTTCAAAGACGGCCTCTGCCGTGTACGGGAGGTTTACGGGAACGACCATGCTTTCGGGTTTCTTTAAGTTAAATACAATTGCCGAGTCAAGTAAGAGCGGTGCGCTTTTTGCCCTTATCGCGTTCTTAATGGCCTCCTCGTTTTCCGCGTCATGGCCCATGGCCCTGAGTATTTTTATCTTCGTCTCGGGAGAGGTCTCGTGCCTTTTGCCCCAGATATCGTAATACTCAGGCAGGATGCCGCATAGCGAGGCGAGTTTATCCAGAAGCTCATTCATTCCGCCTCTGGCCCCAGGAAAAGGGGAAACTCCGAAAAGAGGTCTTTCGCGTATATTTTTATATTTCCGTTCTCCTGGACTGCCTTCGCCGTTTCGCCCGTGAAGATATTTATGAAATTTTTCCCTTCGGGCAGGATGACCCGCGTCTCGCCCCATACGGTCTCTCCTGCCGGGATGCGGCCCTCCCCGGCGAGGCCCGTGAAAAAACGGGGGACGGCGCAGAGGAAACTTTTCCCGTTCTTTTTCATAAAGGCGCATATATTATCCGCGAGCGGGCCCTCCGGTTCGAGAGGCACGTACTCGCCGGAGAGGAAGAGGTCTCTATTTGTCTTCCTGAAATTCAGGGCCTTCCAGGTGAGATAGAGCTTTATCCTGCCATCATATATGGTTTCAATGAGGGTTTTGCAGCAGTTTAGATTTCCGAGCGCGCCCTCCAGCTCCTTTATCTCTCGAAGGAGCCTCATCCTGAGTTCGTAGTCCACCCATCTCCTGTTATCGGGGTCCACGAGAGATAAGAACCAGAGTTCCGTTCCCTGGTAAAAATCCGGCACCCCCGGGCTCGCTATCTTAAGGAGCACCTGGGAGAGCGCGTTCAGCATCCCGTACCAGGCGACCTTTTTTGCAAACGGGCCGAATTCCCTGTAAAAAGGGGCGTCCGGCTTCAATATCTCGTCGAGAAAGGCGAGCACGTCCCGCTCGTAATCGGAGTTCACATTTATCCAGCTCGTGTTCACCTTGGACTCCCGGAGGGCTTTTATCATGTACTCTTTTATCCTCTCGACGAATTTCCCGTCCGGTTCTCCTTCGACCGGCCAGATGCCGACAAGGGTTTGATAGAGATGGTACTCCTCGTTCGCATCCGGGCAAGGAGTCCCGTCCAGGGCTATTTTCTGCTTTTTGTTGAGCCTTGCCCACCTCATGACGCCTTCGCGCCACTCCCTCGGGATCTCCGTAAGCACATTAAGGCGGGCCCGGACATCCCCGCTCCTTTTGGCATCATGCGTGCTCGTGGCTATCATCGCATAGGGCCAGGACTTGGCCCTTTCTATGCTCTGCCCGTGAAAGGCCTCGAGCGGGTATCCGAACCTTTCGGGGGCCCCTCCGACTTCGTTTAGCGACAGGAGCCTGTTATAGACGTAAAAAGCCGTATCCTCGAGCCCCTTTGCCATGACCGGCCCCGTATGCTGCTGGAAGCGCATGACAAAATCGAGCCGGTCCGCCCGGTCCTCTTCCTTGAGCCCGTCCGGGAATTCCAGAAGCAGCACGCTCCTTAGGAAATCAAAGACGGCGGAACTCAGGGAGGTATTCATCCTCTGGGCCTTTCTCGCGGCGAGCTCTATATAACGCCTGTCCCGCTCGTTCACCCCGAAGGCGCTTATGTATGTCCTGTATACGGGTAAGCAGGCTATCACTTCTATCAGGGCCTTGGTAAGGCTCAGGAAGGTGAAATCCCGCGTGAGCCGGCTTTTCTCGGCAAGCGTGCCGAGCTTATAGCCGAGCACGTTTATCTCCGCAGCCATCGAGGATTCCATTATGAGTTTTTTCTTTTCGTAGAGGAGTTCCGGAAATAGGGGCCTCCGCTTTATGAAGCGGGAATAGGTCTCGTCCATCATGGCGGCGCTTTCCGTCCTTATGAATATCCCGTTCAGGGTGTTCATGAAGCCGTATCCCGTGGTGCCGAATATCGGCCAGTCCTCCGGAAGTTTTTCGCCTTTCATGAGTATCTTCTCGCCGATTATGTAGAAGGGATGGGAGGGGACTTTCTTCTCAACTGCCTTGGGCAAGGCTTCTCCGGCCGGGGTCTCTATGGGGTCTTCGTCCGCGAGCGCGGCCTCCTCCTGGATCTTCTTCATATATCCCGAAGGGTTATAGAGCCCGTCCGGATGGTCCACCCTGAGCCCGGTCACCTTCCCCTCCCTTATGAACCTGAAGACGAGCTTATGGCTCCCGGTGAAGACGTCGGGCACCTCGACCCTTATGGCGGCAAGCTCGTTTATATCGAAAAACCGCCTGTAATTTATTTCTTCTGCGGCCACTTTCCAGAGCGATATCCGGTATGGCTGGCGCGAGAGGAGTTCGTCCATAAGGTCGAAACTCGGCGGCTCTCCGACCCTGCCGTTGAAAATCTCTATATTTTCGTCTATGAAGGCCCTGACCGGAGGGGAAGAGCCGTAAAGGCTCGAAAGCCTCCTCTTTATGACCTCCTTTTCCCTCTGCCGCTCCCGCATCTTCTCGGGGTCCGCAGCCCCCGTCCCCGGAAGATGGGCCAACGCCGTGAGTACGCTCATAAGCTCCTCGAACTCTTCCGTGCCGGATATCTTCCCTTCAAGCTCTTCTATCCTGTTTTTGAGTACAAGCTCGTAGGAGCCGGGCTCTATGGGCAGAATATGGTCGAAATAGCAGAGATAAAATGCCCCTTCCCTGAAACTTAATTTCAGCTCGCCGGCCTCGAGCGCCTTTCCGTACTGCTCTCCGAGTATGGGAAGGAGGACCCGTTCCTTCAAGCTCTCTTTCATGTAGTTCCAGTCTATGTCGAAATAGTAGGCGAAAGGGGAACTCCTGCCGTTTTCCAGCACATTTTTCCACCAGCGGTTTTCCCCGAGAATGCACATATGGTTGGGGACGATGTCCAAGACCTGGCCCATGCCGAATTTTTTTAATTCAGCCGTAAAAGCCTCGTACTCCTGTTCCGTGCCGACCTCGGGGTTAAGTTCCTCGTGGTTCACGATGTCGTAGCCGTGAAGGCTCCCCGGCTTGGCCTTCATATATGGGGAGGCATAGATGTCGGTTATGCCCAGTTCGGCCAGATAAGGCACAATAGTTTTTGCGTCCCCGAAGGTCAGAAACCTGTTGAACTGGAGCCTGTAGGTGCTGAGGGGGATTCTCAGGGTTTTGGGTTCATCCGCCACGCAAGACCTCCTCCGTGTTGAAGAAGAGGGTGTCGCCAAGCTCTTTAAAGGCCTTCACCCATTCCCGCGCCTCCTCTCCCTCCCGCTTCAGGAATTCGGGGAAGATCTTTTCGGCCATTGCCCAATAAATATTCTGGGCCTCCCAGAGGTTCACCTTAAAAGGCAGCATTGCAGTGAATTCGAGGAGACCCTGGATGTGCCGGATAAACTCTAACGAGGGCCCTTTTTCAAGTCTGTTGAAAAGGGCATGGAATTTCCTTCTCAGGATGAATTCAAGTTCCGCCTCATCGGGCCTTATCCCCAACTCTTGCATCTCGCCATACAGGCCCCGGGCCTTCTCCACGTCAAAGAGTTCTTCTTTTTCGATCACCCGTTTTAGTTCCGATTGGAGGGCATAAGCGGCGGTCGCAACATATACGTTGGGGACAGGGACCTCGTATTCCTTCAGAAGGCCCACGAGGAACCGGTTCCTGTCGTAGAGGTCCCGGTAGATGCGGTCAAGCTCGGCCAGGCTCTCTTCGATGGAAAACATTATTATCTTCCTCTGCTCGTCCCTGAAGAGGTCTTTCACGGTATAGGTATGAGCGCCGAGATATTTGTCCATGACTCTCAGGGTCTCGGAGAAGGAGCCCTTGAGGAAGCTCTCCCTCAGCTCCTTCTTCATGGACTCATACTCCTCGGGGGTGCGGCACCGGCAGAGGCCGCAGTTTATGTCCCTGTTGCCGAGCTTCAGCACGGCAAACTCCACGGAATCGGTCCCCCAGGTTATCCGGGATCGCACGCCCAATTTTCCGGCCGCAAGCTCCGTCTGCCCCGCTTCATGGCGCTCATAATCGGCTTTCGTGATGTCATATGCATAGAGGGCCTCTTTTTCGCCGTATTCCTCGAAAAGCGAGCTTATGGCGAAATGCACGGCCACTTTCTTCAGGTCTATCATCATGGTCTTCACATAGCGCTGGTAGATGTCCCTGCCGCTGCCCTGGGATGCTATATTGCTTTTTGCCTTCTCCAGCCTTTTCAGGAATTCCTCTTCGAGGCTGTCCCCGTACAGCTCATGATGGAGCTGTATGGCCCTGCCCGCGTACTGGACCACCTGCACCGTCTCTATGCCCGAGAGTTCGTCGAAGAACCACCCGCAGCTCGTGAACATGAGCATGCTGTGACGCTCCATCTCGAGGAGTTTGAGCGCATTTACGATATGCTCCTCCTTCAAGCCGTCCTTCCCGTGCTCCTTGAAAAATTTCCGGACCGTCTCGGGGGAGCGGTCAAGCACTATTTCCACATACCTCTCCCTCGCCCCCCAGGGGTCTTTGAAGTAAATCCTCCCCATCTCGTCAAAAGTCTTCGCGATCTCGGCGTTAAGCCAGTCGAGGGAGTCCCTCAAGGGGGTCCTCCACTCCTGGTTCCAGTCGGTGTTCGCGCCCGTGTTGCAGCCGCAATTCGAGCGCCACCTCTCCACGCCGTGGGCACAGCTCCAGGATGTCTTCTCTTTTATCTCCGCCTCCCACAGGGGCGGGTTCTTTTCGAGAAATTCCCCGTAATTAGTCACTCTGGCCAGGTTTTTCTCCTCTATATAGTGAATGCAATAGGCGAGGGCCATATCGGCGAACCTGCTGTGGTGCCCGTAGGATTCGCCGTCTGTCGCTATATGGACAATCTGGGGTTTTCTCTCTTCGGTGAAATTCCTTATCAACCTTTCTGCAAAGGCCCGTCCGTCCCGCAACAGGCCCTCAAAGGCCACGGCGCGCGATACCGGCCCGTTATAGAAAAAAACGGTTATAGTCTTTCCGCCGGGCAGGACCACCTTGTAAGGCTTCCTGAAATCGAGCCTGCCCTCGTCGACATGTATCCAGTCCGCTTTATCTTTTTCCCTCACCCTGTGGGCCTGAGACGGGGCGAGTATCGTGAACCTTATCCCCTCATCCGCCAGGACCTCCAATGTTTCGGTATCCAGGGCGGTTTCCGGGAGCCACATCCCCTGGGGGTCCCGCCCGAAGCGGCTCCTGAAGTCCTCTATGCCCCAGACAACCTGTGTCCTTTTTTCCCGCTTTGTGGCAAGCGGCATTATTAGATGGTTATAGGCCTGGGCCAGGGCGTTCCCGTGCCCTGAACGCTCTTTTACGCTTTCTCGATCAGCCTCTACTACGGCGTCATGGACATGCGGGGCGCGCTCCTGCATCCACATGAGGAGCGTGGGGCCGAAATTAAAGCTGATCTTTTTATAATTGTTTACTATGCGGCTTATGCGCCCCTTCTCGCCCAGTATCCTCGAAAAGGCGTTTGCCGCATAGCACTCTGCATTTATCCTCTCGTTCCAGTCGTGATACGGGTAGGCGCCGTCCTGTACCTCAATGCTCTCGAGCCACGCGTTTTCGCGCGGGGGCTGATAGAAATGCGCGTGAATTATAAGGTTCTTCTCCATTCATCCCTTTCCGCAAAGGAGTATCCCAAACCCTTCGACCTCAATTTTACCTGAAATAACAGAGTCTTTTATAAGGCCGGATCCGATAAGTACGCGCCAGGCGTTGACATGGCGCGGCACCCGCGCCTTCGGGGGGGGCAAAGATATGCTTACAGGATGCTCCCCGAAATTCGAGGCGAAAAGAATTTCCTGCGATTCGTGTTTTCTTATAACAATTATAGCCGTTTTTTCCTTTAATACCATTATGTCCTCCCGCCTTGAGATATTGAGCGCGGGCAGTGTTTTTCTGAGCTTTATCAGCTCCTTATAGAATTCAAAAAGCTCCTTGTGCGAAGGCTCTCCGAGGAGAGCAGATTTTAATTTCGAAGCGACAAAGGTCTCCTCCCCTTCCGGATCGGGGATATTGCCTTCCCGCACGAATGCAGCGAATTCCTTTTTTCTCCCCTCGCGGACGGCCTCTGCGAGAGCGGGGTCCGTATGGCTCACAAAATAGAGAAAAGGCGCAACCTCTCCGTATTCCTCCCCCATGAAAAGGAGCGGCACGTATGGGGATAGAAAGACCCAGGCCGCCGCAAGTTTCAGTTTTTTCATATCCACGAGGCTCGAGAGCCTTTCACCGAGAAAGCGGTTTCCCACCTGGTCGTGGTTCTGGCTGAAAACAACAAATTCAGAGGGCGGAAGATGCCCCGAGGGGCTTCCGTGCCTCCTCTTCCTGAAACGGGAGTACTGCCCCGTATAGACAAACCCCTCTTTTAAGGATTTGACCATATCGTCCAAGCTCCCATAGTCCATGTAATAGCCCTCCCTCTCGCCCGTAAGGAGGGCATGGAGGGCGTGGTGGAAATCCTCGTTCCAGAGCGCGGCCATCCCGTATCCGCCTTTTCCCCTGGGGGATATCAGGCGCGCGTCGTTCCTGTCGCTTTCGGCTATGAGATAAAGCGGTTTTTGAAGTTCTTTGGAAAGGGCCTCCACCCTTTCTTGCAATTCCTCCAGAAAGGTCACCGCACTAAAATCATATATCCCATGCACCGCGTCAAGCCTCAGGGCGTCAAAGTGGAATTCCGAGAACCAGTAAAGGGCGTTTTCGATAAAAAACCTCCTCACGTGATCAGAGAAGGCGTCGTCGTAATTGATAGCGGCCCCCCAGGGGGTCTTATACTTTTCGGAAAAATAATGCCCGTATTCCGAAAGGTAATTCCCCTCCGGCCCCAGATGGTTGTACACAACATCGAGCACGGCGGCAAGGCCGTTTAAGTGCAAGGCATCGACAAGCCTTTTGAGCCCCAAGGGGCCGCCATAAGTGTCCTGGGGGGCAAAGGGGAAAACGCCGTCATAGCCCCAGTTCCTCGTCCCGGGGAATTGGGCCACGGGCATTATCTCCACCGCCGTTATGCCAAGCTCAATAAGATAAGGGATTTTTGAGGCCAGGGCATCAAAAGTGCCCTCCTCGGTGAAGGCGCCCACGTGGACCTCATAGATGATGTAATCTTTTAAAGGAATATTTTTCCACTTATTTTCCTTACATGGAAATTCCGTTCCCGTTACCTGTGACGCCCCGTGGACGCCTTCGGGCTGAAAGCGGGAGGCGGGGTCGGGCCTCCTGGTCTCATTATCGAGGAGATAGAAATATTTCGCCCCTTCCTTTACCCCCTCAATGAATATTTCGAAGTATCCGGAACCGGCCTTTTCCATTGGAATAATGCGGGGCTCGGGGGCGACAATCTCTACGGAAACAGATTCCCGCTTCGGGGCCCACACGGTAAAACGGGTGCCTTCACGCTCCCTCCCCTCACCCTCCCTCCCCTCACCCTCCCTCACCGCTCCAAGCGAGCACTTCCACATCTTAGGCTCAAACCATCATGATCGAGGTCCTGCCGGGCTCCTCGACCGCCGCCCAGATCGAGAGGTAGTCCCTTACCTGACGGGTTATGAGGAAATTATTCCTCACGTGTTCCCTGGCCCTTTCACCCATCCTCTTCGTCATCTCCGGGCTGTTCAGGAATTGCCTTATCCTGAAGGCGGCCCCCTCCACGGAATGAACGAGGAACCCGTTATGCCCATGGATTATCTGATAAGGGATGCCCCCCACGGCCCCTCCTATCACGGGCTTCCCTTTCCACATGGCCTCCGAGACCGTAAGCCCGAAGCCCTCCTTTATCGATTTCTGGAGCACAACGGTCGCAAGCCTCTGGAGGGCGTTTATTTCCCTGTCGCTGAAGGCCGGCAGGAGGAGGAGCCTTACATCGGGGTCGCCCGAGGCGAACTCCTGCACTTCTTCGAGCACCCTGGGACCTTCCGGGTCATCCGTGGCCGGGCTCCCCGCGAGCACGAGCATGCAGTCGTTGTATTTCCTCACCATCCTCCAGGCCTTTATCACGCCCACCGGGTCCTTGAACCGGTCGAAGCGCGAAACCTGTAAAATAAGGGGCTTCCCGGGAGGTATGTCGAACCGCCTCGCAATTTCATCGATCTCCTCTTTCTCAAGCTCCCTGTTTTTTTCGCTCAGGGGGTCGATTGAGGGGAGCACTATGAACTCCGGAACAGGCAAGCTCCGGGCGAACTTGGCTACAGAGAAAACGGCCGCGTCATATTGAAGGGCATAGTCCACAACCCTTCGGGCTACCTCCTCATATGGCGCGGAAAGGTCTATATGGCAGCGCCATGCCCATCTACCCCCCTCAGGCTTGAACCTTATGAGAGGGGCGGGCTGGGGGTCGTGGATAAAGGCAAAATCGGCCTCGAGGCTTATCTGTTCCGAATTCCTCCGGTTTACCTCGAAGTGGTGCTCCCACATGGAGGGCGTTATCTCTTCGGGTTTCCCCTGAAGCGCATTATGGATTTTTTTGGTGATGTCGAAAAACTCCGGGTCGCCCTCTATCACCTCCCAGCGCGTCTTTATGCCGATGTCGTTCAGAATGGGGATCATCCGGTGCAGTATCTCGGCAACACCGCCCCCCACGCGGGTCGAGTTGATATGGAGGAAGCTCCTCCCCTCGAACTTTTTCCCGAGGAGCCGCAGGAGCCTTAAATCGCTCTTTGGCGAGGTGTTCGCATAGGCCTCGAGTATCACTGGGACACCTCTATTTCTCTTCTCAACTCCTCCTCGATAAGGCTTGCCAGGAGCTCCCTTATCTCCGCCACCGTATGCATGAGGAGGTCTATCTCGTGGAGCCTTTTGGCAAGCTCCTCCCTGCCCAAGGCGTCTCTAAGCCATGCCGAAAAATCGTTTATGCCCACCCTGTTCCTCGCCTCGAAGAAGTGATAATAGATGGAGCTTGCGTCCACGAACTTAAGTGCCAGGAGGAATTCGGCAAGGTTTCGGGCGCGAGCCCCGGCAGGGAATACGAGGGTTATGGTTTCGTTGAAATAAAATTCTTCGCCCGGAAGGACCCTCTGGACGAGGGTATGGTTTTTTCTGAATTCCCCTATCTCCCTCGCAAGCTCTTTTCTCAGATCTTCGATCGAGGCGAACCTGTAAGGGTCTATGTTCGAGAGGGCCTCTCCGAGCCTCCTCGCCTCCAAAGTCTCCCCGGCCCAGTGAGCGAAATCATTCGTGTACTCAAGCTCTATCAGCTTGAGTGGGTATTCGTACACATGATGATATATGGAATTGGGGCTTATCGAGTTTATAAGGGCTTCAAGCTCCTCCAGGTCCCGCGCCTTTTTGCCCGTGGCCTTAAGGAGCTTTACGCACTGCCTGAATTCGAAAAAAGGCCCCTCCAATCTGTCAGGACCTCTCTGCTCCACCTTTGCCCTCCTTCAAATACACAGTCCTGTGCGGGAAAGGAATCTCTATACCTTCCTCCTTGAAACGCCTGAAAATACGTTTTCTGAGCTCGTGCTGGGCAAGGTATTGATCCACGAATTCCCTCACCTGGCAGATCAGGGTGAAATCGAGGGAGCTTTCCCCGAAACCGGGTATGAACCGGACGAACGGCTCGGGTTCTCCGAGCAGGCCGGGTATCTCCCCCGCCCCCTTTTTCGCCTCCTCCACGAGCACCCTCTCCACCTTCTCCGGGTCGGACCCGTAAGAAACCGAAACCGGAATGAGCAGGGCCATTTGCGTGACGGGCAGGTAGTAATTGGTGAGTACGCTCTGGGTTATCTTCGAATTGGGTATGATAACCATGTTATTCGGCAGGAGACGCACCCTCGTAGTCCTCAGACCGATATCTTGTACATATCCTTCCTCGCCCGATTCGAGCTTTATGAAATCCCCCACCTTGACGGGCTTTTCAATTAGTATCTGAAGGCCCGCGAAGAGGTTCTCCAGCGTGTCCTTCAAAGCGAGCGCAACCGCCAGTCCGCCCAAGCCGAGGGCGGTGACGAGGGGGGCTATCGCAATGCCGAACGCATTCAGCACCATAAGGGTCCCGAGGACGAGGACGGCCCCTTTCACAAGCCCGAACGTGAGCCCCGTGGTGGGTATCGGGAGCCCCGATCTTTCTACATAGTACCGGAAAAGCCTCCCCGACAGGTTCGCAAGCACAAGGGTGACCGAAATGAGCACGAGAACATAGATCCCTTTGCTCACGAGAGCGGCGGACCTCTCGGCGAGGACGGAAAAGCGCACGCCGGCATAGGCGGCTATCGCCAGGCACCAGAAAACGGACGCCTTGCCGAAAGTGCTTATGTAGATTTTATCAAGGGCCTCGTTCCTCTGCTCCGCCCACGAATGGAGGGCCTTCAAGAGGAGCCACCTGGCAAAAAGGAGCCCCGCAAGGACGGCTGCGGCAACAATGAACGGGATTAAGAAAACGCTTTGCATGGGACCGGGATCAAGCCTCCTGTCCGTTTACGTTTATGGAGACGAGCCTTTTGTCCATGCCTTTCGTGAGCGCCTCGAACTCGCCCCTGAATTTTTCACCAATTTTTCTTGCGGGCTGAGATTTGAGGGCCATGGGGTCAATATTGCGCCCGTTCATCTTTATACGGTAATCGAGATGGGGCCCCGTAGAGCGCCCGGTCGTGCCCACAAACCCGATGACGTCTCCCTGGGCCACTTTCCTGCCCTTCTTCACCTTCTTTGCGAACTTCAAGAGGTGGCCGTAGTAGGTCTTGTACCCGTTCGGATGCCTGAGGACTATCAAATTCCCGTTAGCTCCCTTCCACCCCGCGAATTCAACCACCCCGTCGGCGGGTGCGGACACCGGCGTTCCTGCCGGGGCTGCATAGTCCACGCCGAGATGGGGCCTGTATATTTTCAGTATCGGATGAAGCCTCTTTTTTGTAAAGCCCGAACTTATGCGCCTGAAACTGAGGGGGGCCTTTAGAAAGGCCCCCCTCATGGTATTGCCCTCTCCATCGTAAAATTCGCCTTGCCCGTCCCGCTCGAACCAGTAGGCATTGTAAGTTGCGCCTTCCGTTTCAAAAAGGGCCGAGAGTATTCGCCCGTATTTCCTGAACTGCCCATTGAGATAAAGCTCCTCCACGACCAC
>Ga0214473_10000775_pt1 | contig 43726 bp, 46 predicted proteins | sample RVTome_7_FD_203509 | JGI IMG/M metagenome (GOLD analysis project Ga0214473, IMG submission 203509) | Soil microbial communities from uranium-contaminated site in the Upper Colorado River Basin, Wyoming, United States - RVT98D197 | ecosystem: Environmental > Terrestrial > Soil > Contaminated >...
TGGAGGATATAAACACTAAGCTCAAAATCTGGCTTGAATATTACAACACAAAAAGACTACACTTTAGTCTGAATTATTTGACACCTGAGGAATACCTGGTGTCCCATATCTAGTTACCTCGTACGGTAACCCTTGGTATAACTTCTCGATAGCGTTTGAAAGCAATTGCAATTTCTTTAGCAGGAGTTTTTTGTTTTTTCTTGACAAAAATATGTAGTACTTTAATTTCCTTATTTGGGAGTGTTATACAAAAAACTCGGATGTTATCTTTTCCCAAAATTCTCAGCTCCCAAAACGGCGTGTTCGTAAACTTTTTCAGACTAGGGTTCGCTGGTGTTAAACCGAATTCCTGAACGTATCTTAGCTGTCTTAAAATCTTAGACCTTACGGTTTCATTTACAGAATTTAAATACTCTTTGATCGGTGAAATTTTCCCGGGAGGAGTATAGAAACTTACTTTATACATATAAATTCAGAATAGCATAAATAGAATCCATTTCCTCCCTGCCTGCCGGCCGGCAGGCGCGCCTTCTGTAATTTTTTACTACAGAAATTAAATAATTTTATCCCTGTTCTTTTAAGTGAATAGGGCAACGGGGGAATCTTCTGTCATATGAGGCTTTGATTATAAACTCGCGCCTTTCATCTGCGAGAGATTGCCCCAGAGCTTTTAAGTTACCCCTAATTCTTATATAGCTTTCCAGAGACTCGGAACGAATATATGTAGGACGATCTTTATTTACAGAAAAAATAAGATCGCAAAGTTGTTGAACGGAAGGAAAATCAGCGACTTCTTTACCGAAAACATACTTTACATCAGCTCTACGGGTAAATTTCCGTAAGCTGGCTATGTTAGTTGCCAGAAGTTTGCAATCCTCACAAATTTCGCCGCTATTCCACATACAAGGGTAGAATGGAACGAAAATTTCTCCGCGCATAAGCTATTTTAACAAGGTGTTAAAAAATACCCTAATTTTCTTTACTAAGAGACTGATATAATCCTAAATTATGAGCGGCGAGATACTGATGGCAACTAATAATCCTCACAAAACTGAGCGTTTTAAGTATTATTTAAACGAACTCGGTTTAACGATCGTGAGTTATGCAGATATAAAGAAAAAGGTCGAAGTTATTGAGGATGGAAAAACGCCGGAGGAAAACGCACTTAAAAAAGCCAAGGCTGGACATGACGCGACAGGTATGACCACTTTTGGTGTGGATTATTGGTTTTTTATTGAGGGAATTCCTGATGAAATTCAACCCGGTCCATATGTACGCCGCATTTTTACTGGGAAAAAAGGAGCAAGGAAGGAAGCAACAGATGAGGAAATGCTTGATTACTACACAAAACTGATTGCTGATTTGGGCGGAAAAACTAAAGGTTTATGGAGATCTGCAATAGCCATGGTTACGCGGGCGGGTAAATCCTACGCAGATAGTTCCACAAGAGATACAGTACTTACTTCAGTAAGAAGTCCAAATGAAACGAGAGGTGAACCTTTAAATTCCGTACAAATCGATCCAAAAAGTGGTAAATATTTTACTGATATGACAAAAGAAGAGTGGTTAAGACTTCAATCGGAAAGAGAAAGAGGATATATTAGATTTTTTGAAAGTCATTTGGATGAGCTTTAAGATAAAATTCCCCCCTTCACTAAACGGGGTTAGGCACCTTATATTTGTCCCTCAAAACCTGGGTATCTATATTTTTAACCTCCTTATATTGCAGGTATTCAAATAAATTAAATCCTCGAATATCCGGACTTCTATACTTTTCTTGTAAACGTTCAACTTTATAAAGCAGAATAAATAGACCTTTAGAAGCCGCTTGAGTTTTTTCAAAGTCGCTTATTGAATCGGAAGAGTTGCCAACAATAGAGTCTAATTGTTCTTTAAACGAAAGCGAATCACTGGAGAGTCTCGATAGGTATTGAAGATCCACTCCTTGTCCGGTTGACGCACGACGGTAGTGGTAAATTAAGTAATCAAAGTTGGAGATATTAATAAGAATTAAGATAATGCCGGTGTATATAACCGACTTAACGAGAAATATATCTTTTTCAATATTTTTAAGGAAGGTGTATAGGTAGATGGTAAAAATTCCCAAAATCCAAGTGGCTACTGCAAAACCGTAAAGTCTTTTATAGGTAAATCCCCAGGCATTCGAATATTCAAGGTCACTTTTATATGCCATGAATGCGAGAAAAATTCCTTCTAAAACAAGAATCAGTGTCATTTTTTTGTTTATTTTTTTCTTTTCTTTTTCAAAATAAAGAAGAGCCAGAATTATTACGGCAACCATCAAGAGTTGGGCAAAAACCTCGTTAGTATAGCGCGAATAAGTATAGTCAAGAGCTCTCAGTGTTTCCGGGGATGAAAAATAAAGTTGAAATTGTGTGATAAAAAATACGGTTAATACGATTGCAACTGCGATTTTTGGCATAAGCATGTTGAAACCTAATTGTTTATTAAAAATATTTTTTTCTTTTCGATAAATAAAAGTAGCCATCTTGGGTACAAATACGACAAGTGCAAAAAAGAACACAAGCCTTATAGTCCACTCAAATATATTTTCGGTTATTTTAAGATTTTCCAAACCCATTAAATCAATCATTCTAGATAATAGTTTTTCAAAGATAGGATTTGCTGATGAAAGTAAAGGTAGGATTATTGCCAAAACAGCCAAAGTAATTAGAGAGACTATAATCGTATTTAGAATGCTTTCCTTCTTTTTTTCTTCAGAAAGGGATTTATTAAATTCCAGACTGAATTCGTTTGGAATAAAAAGACTTATCCAAAATAGGGTTAACGGTGCAAAAATTACCGAAAAGATATTTTCTGAATTGTCTTTCTTGGTTAAAGCAAAAAGCGAGCCGAAATAAAAAATTCCAACGATATTTAAAAAAGTAAGAAATCCTTCACTTCGGATTGAAAGAAAAGCAGATAGAATTAGTGTGATTACAAAAAAAATTTTTGTTGTGAGCGTCTTTTCTTTCTTTATGTAGTAAGCAAGTAGAGTGAAAGAGATAAAGGAAATTGAAAATCCGAGGTTGGGGAAAAATCCAAATGTTATAGCGAAATAGGAGAAAATTGCACTTGCTAGGAGGATTAAAGAATAAACTCTATTTTTATGTTCCGATTCCATTCGTTAGGGCAACAATATTATACAGTAGCGATGCCAATTCGTGGAATTATCTAGAAATTTTTTTATGTTTCGGAAATTGTGGTAAAATTGTCGCGTAAAAAACTTAATATGCAAGAGAGCGACCAGCGAACTATATTTGATAAACTTTTTGGAAATGGGGGATTTGTATATCCAATTGGAGAAGACGGAAAACCTGATTATGGTTTCGTGAGCTTTGGTCCGAGAGAAATTAGAGTAGTGAACGTAACAATTTATAATATGGATGGTAAGCTCGTCGAAGCTCTGGAATTGGAAGACGGAAATATTCTTCGGGGAAGAGAGGTCGAAATTGGTGGTCAAGATGGGACTTTGATATAATCGGATAATGGATAAAATAATATTGGATTTTTTGACAAAAGAGAGAGTTTGTTCTTTGACTACTTTGTTAAAGGATGGCTCGCCTCACGGGGCCGCACTTCACTTCTCTCACAAGAATAATCCCGTAGAATTATATTTTTCAACAGAAAAAACCAGTATTAAGTGCGAGGCTCTTTTAGAAGAAAATACGGTAAAGGGCTCGGTTGTTGTCGGTTTCAGCGAGGATGAATGGATAACCTTACAAATGGATGGCGAAGTATCAGTCATTTCAGATAAAGATGAATTGAACGCAGCCCAAAAAATTCACTACCCCAAACATCCCGAATCCGAGAAATATAAAGATTACCCTAATACAATCTTTTTGAAATTTACTCCGAAATGGTGGAGATACACAGACTATAATATAAAACCGGAAACGATCCTTTCTTCAGAAAAATAATTTCAAAAAAAGTGTTTTTTAAAAAACATTCCCCGTGCTGGATTAAATCTTAAATTCGACTTATAATAATGGCATGGTAAGTATTGAAATTACAGAACTGCCAGATATAAGTCGGCAAGAGGCTACATCGGCGAATTATAAAAATTACAAGGATGAAGGGGGAATTCTGGACCCGAACTCTTATTGGATGCTGGAAAATTTTTCTCAGTCGGAGAGTCGTCGCATAAGCGTAGGAGCATTTGAAGCTTCAAGAATTCAGGCTAATTCTATGGCTTCTTATGCAAAAATTGAGCTGACTGATAAGGAAACCGATAGTACATTCTTCTTAGAACTCTTTCGCTAGGGTTATCTGACCAGGTTCTTTTAGCTGAGATCATTCGTTTTACTGAATTAAGTATTCGCGAGGACTTTTTAGGTGTTTTAAGTAAATATTCTCCATCTGCCCCAGTTCTCGCAGCTAAGAACCTTCGTTTCAATGGGTTTCGTAGACTCGAGGACTTTGTACATAAATATCCGAATATACATTTCAGTCGGTGACCAATAATTAATTTAAAAGCTTCTTAAGAAAGCAATTCTTCTGCGATTTTACCTTGCAACTCACTATTTTTGGTTAAGTTGACTTAACTAGACATTTGTAAAAGGTTGATAAATAATAGCGTTAGAAATGGAAAGTGAATCCTTAAAAAAAGATAATCGCCTTCGGCGAAAGGCTTCTAGCCCAAGTTCATTCATCTCTTCGCAAAAAAGAAGAGGTTCTGAATTTGGTCTTAAAATTCACGAATTCCAAATTTCAATTTTGCGGGAACTTCTTTTTAAACCCAACGCAAGGTTTAGAGATCTAAAAAAGGTAGATATAACAAACGATCATTTCACTTTTCATTTAAAACATCTCATGAAAGAAGGTTTAGTGGTTAAGAAAGACGGAAGATACAACTTAACCGACGGCGGAAAAGAATTCGCCAATAGAATAGACACCGATGCTTTGAAACTCGAACGGCAGGCGAAACTCGCAATCGCTCTCCATGCAATTAGGGTAAAAGATGGAGTTACTGAATACCTTGTTCATCAAAGATTAAAAGAACCGTTTTATGGTTGGTATGGCAGCCATAGCGGAAAAATAAGGTGGGGAGAAAATCCTTACATCACTGCTAAGAGAGAGTTTCTGGAAGAAACAGGATTAACAGGAGATTTCGAATTAAAAGGAATTGTCCATTATCATCACTTCTACAAAGACGGGCGGCTTTTGGAGGATAAATACTTTTGGGTTTTCAGAGTTTATAACACTAATGGCAAATTAAAAGAACAAGTTCCTGAGGGAAGAAATGTTTGGATGAATGAAAAGGAGTATAGAAAACTAAAAAACGTTTTTGCATCCGTGGATGAGGTTATTGAGATAACGAATAGTAAAACTTTAATGTACATCGACAGAATTAGAATTGTCGAAGAATATTAAATTCCTTAAATTATGGAAAAACTAAGTCCTACTCCAGACGAACTTCGCTTAGTTCAGTATGGAGTGATTGATGGAGTAAGAAATGGAACTCTTATACCGTCTTCACTTTTGTGGATTTTGGCTAAGACACAGGATGAAGAGCTAAGAGCCGCAATGATTTCTGCATATGAAAGAACTGCCAGTCCGGAATATAAAGTTAGATTTGAAAAGGTGAGAGAAGCGTTACAAACCCTTCAAGAATTAGATAAACCGGATTTGGAAAACACTTCTTTGTAATTAGATCCCCTTAGGAGTAAAATTTTCATCAGCAACTTTGTTTTTTTTAAAGACAGTTTATAAATGGGATATGCTCCAAGGCAAATGATAAAAGCTTGGGCAATCAGTAGCACTGTTGGGTTTGCCCAGATCCAATACAAAGGGGCAAGAAGAAGAATGGTGGGTGAGAAATGGTCGGTAAGAGTGTGGGCTTCGATTGTGGATAAAAATAATCCTTTTCCTCTTGAAACCTGCCAGATAAGCTGGTCATAGTAACCGAGATCAAAAATATAGGTTTCAAATTTAAGATGTCTGACTACGGAATACAGGCTATACAAAAGAAAGAACAAAAGAATAAGTATCCAAATTCCGTATTTTTTCAACATAGTTAACTTAAATTATACATTTCTCTTAGACAGAAGTTCCTCATCATCTTTAACCCCAATTTTGAACTATAATATTAGGGTATTAACTTATGGCTAGGATTTCTTATCAGCGCGTCTTTTTTTGGCTAATGCTTGCGTTTGGGGTTCTCCTTAGAACCGTTTTATTAAACGAAGTGCCGCCCGGGCTTGCAAATGATGAGGCAAATGTAATATTAAACGGGCAATCAATTGCCAAAACCGGTAGTAACATTCCGGGTGTTGTCACGGGGATTTTCGGTACTCCCACAGGAAATTACATATCGGGGGCGCATAGCGAATTAAGCTCATATTTTTTGTCATTTTTCTATTTATTCACCGGTTTTTCCATATTTACGGCAAAATTTCCTTTTGTGGCTGCAAGCTTGGGAGTAGTTATATTTACCTATCTTATTGCAAAAGAATTTCTGAATAAATATATAGCAGTGATAGTACTGCTTCTTTCAGCAGTAAATCCGTGGTTAATTCATTTTGGAAGGGTCGGATATGAATCCATAATCAGCTCTTTTTTTTACATGGCATCAATTTACGTTTTCTTAAAAACGGATAAATGGAAAACATTGTATACAGTGCCCTTGCTTTTGGCAGGATTTCTTAGTTATTTTTCTGCAAAGGTAATACTTTTGCCGCTGTCTATTTCATTTATTATATTATCTGTCTTATTGCGCCCGAAAAAATCTCTAAAGCCCGTCGTAGTCTTAAATGTATTTTTAGTTATTTTTCTGATTTTATACACGATGCTACTTCAAAAAAGCTATCCGGGTGAAAGGCTTAAAGAACTGAAAAGTAAGTCTTTTGCACAGACAGTTGATCATAATCGGACTCACAGCATAAAGAATCCTTTTGAGAAAATTGTCGAAAATAAATATGTTGAGAATTTTTATTATCGAACAAATGCCGCACTTGGGGGAATGTCTACCACTTTTCTATTTCTTAACGGGATGCCCGAGTCAAGCGGACACTTATCGGTTCCGGATCATGGGCCGTTATATCCGATTGATCTTATTATGGCAATTATTGGATTCATTTATCTTTCCCGTTATTACACAAAGAAGGCGATAGGTTTAAGTTGTCTGGCTGCAATTACGTTCTTGCCAAACTTTGTGGATATCGGTAATACTACGTACTCGATGAGGCCGGTTATATTAATACCGGTTTTGATAATCTTTAGTGCGTCAGGAGTCTATGGAATATATAAATATCTATCCGGAAGTAAATTGCGTCTGGCGTTTATCGGAATTACAGTCTTACTTTATCTTTTTTTTGTAGCCCGTTTTATCTTTCAGTATTATTACCGTCTGCCGATCGAAAGTAATGACTCATGGTTTTTTCAGGATCGCGTCGCATCTCACTACATTCAAGCTTTGCAAACCGAAAAACCTGAAATGGAAATTGTATGGCTTGCACCTTTTTATCACTTCACTTTTTATAGATACATTTATTTCAGCCGTTTATATACAACTACTCAAAATATAAAACAAATTAACGGTTTACTCGAAAAAGGTATTTATAAATTGGGTAACGTGGTTATTCAGGATACTTGTCCCAAGGATTATAATACTGACTCGACCTTCTATATAATCGATCCCGTATTGAGTTGCGATGCACCGAAAACGGTAGCTATCATTGCAAACATCGATGACGTCGGGGTTAAATACCGTTTTGTTAATGACCCTCTTTGCCAAAAATATATGCACAACCGATATCCGTATATAAAAAGCCATCGATTACTTGATGTTGAAAAGCTTTCAACTGAAGAGTTTTGCGTGAATTACATTTCCAATAACCAAGAGTAAAACTCACGGCAAATAAGATGCCGGAAAGGCAAAAGCAACACACACCCTTTGGATTTTGTCTTTGTAATCTATTCAGAGTACAATTTCCTCAAATAACCCTATAGTTGATTTTCTGATTTAAATTATTTATAATCCGTTTTATGTCAAAGGAAGCCGGTAATTACAAATTCGATTTTTTCAAAAGAAAGAATAAGGAACATGGAGAAAAGATTAATACTGACGAGATTGCTCGCCAAATTCGTGAAATTCAATTAAACGCTATAGATTTAGGCGTTCTAGGTTCCAGTCAGGATATCCCAAGTGAGACTAACAAGAAAGCTATAAAGTTACCCATACTCCTACACTATTCTTCGACAATTCGCAAACACTTCCAAACCTTAAGAGGTGTTCTTTATGAGCCGAGAGAATTCCAGGTAGTGGATAAAACCGGTCAACCTTGGAGAAATGATGTTCCTGATGGGGATGTTATTTTTAGAATGGAAGGGAGAAATCCTGTTTACTATTTCGCAACTCATTTAACATCTCCTTATCTAAATTCGTGGGCCGCCGCGATGGATAGTTTAAGCAGCGGAAGACCGTTTTTAAATATAGCCATTTTACGAAATAACAGTTCTCATGATGGTATTTGGAAGATGGTTTACAACTTCACAGATCACAAGGATGCGACATCCAATAATAACGTATCGATGTCTAATCTATATCCAGAGCGACAAATGGCTCTACAGTTTTGGTATTCTCCTAAGCAATTATCTGCGAAATATATTTTTGATAAATTCCCTTGTGCAGAAATTGTCAAGGAACACTTAAACCTTGTAGGCGATAAAAAAGTTAGTAATTTCCGCCAGGTTATATTTCACTTTGATGGGAAACGATTTGCTGATAGGGAGGAACATGATCGAGTTTGGCGAGACGACTTACCGGATAAATATGCAGCATTTTTACGAAAGAGAGGAAACTTCGATTTTTCCGTTGTTGAAATTGGGACTACTACTCTTGGTGGTCAAAAACATTGGATATATACCGGTAGCGAAGTAGCCCGTGTTGAGGAAAAATCAGGTGAAAGGGTTTCTAATACTATCAGGCAAGTTGCATGGGAGACTAAGGTTGTCTAAATGTAAACTTCCATCTTAGAGGTAGATTACCTTGGAATTCGGGGGTTTTGTATTTGAACGATCTTCAGAGTACAATTTCCTCAAGATATTCCAGATATTACTTATAGTTTGTGAAATAGGGGTATAATACTAACTTAAGATGAGTAGTTTGAAAGAAAGAATTGAAGCAAAATCGAAGGGCATTATTGATACTAGGGAAAAAGATGCTTTAAAGGAAGCTTTAAGAAATCAAGAAGAAGCAAAGAAACGTGTTGAAGAAAAACGACAGGAAAAAGCATCTCTAGATAAAAAATTAAAAATGTGCAGTGAACTAATTAGGAGACTAAATATTGCTGATATCTCGAAAGAAATTAATACAAGCTTGCTTCATAACAAAGGGCACCTTATTGATTATGCATACCATAAAGAACTTGATATCAAATTAAGTGGTTATGGATTTAAACCAGATTTAGGGCAGTATGGTGCTGACGCATCTGGGCAATTTGAGCCAGAGTATAGATATTATCCAGGGTATGTGTATGCAACAAACGGAGTTATTTGGATGGAAGATTTAAAGCGCGTCTATCAACCCGACAATCTTTTTGGATTTTTTTCTACTTTTAAATATTACGAGGGTAGAAGAAATATTTTTGCCGTATGAGCATTTTATAAAGAAGGAAGATCCTTTATTGATAATATAGATGACAAAACGGGAGTAATTTTATCCTGGAATTTAAGAACAGGATCCGCAAAGACAAAGACAAACGAACAAGAGATTCGCTATCCAGATCAATACATTTCTGATGACACGACTTTTTATAAAGAAAATAGTTTAGAACATCCTTCTGGGGTGGTACCAAAGGCTGTTATTTATCCGGACAGTATGGAATTTCAACTTGTAACTGATGAAAAGATAGGGCTGAACTATAAGCTAGGGGAGAGGAAAAAAGGCTTATCATTACTGCACGATCTTATATTAAGTGATCTTCCGGAACAATTCGTTCACTTATATGGCCCTAATTTAGAAAATCTAAAAATTCATCCTTGGGGGAGTAAAATTACACAAACAATACATTATGATAAACGTTTCTAAACCGTGATTTTTATCAATATATGAGATAAAATTTCCTCAAGATGTCACTTACTGTAGGCACAATCAAAGGAAAAACCAATATTTAGAATTCCGCTTCAGCTTCCACCCGCCCAATCCTAGAAAAGAGAGGATTATTGTCGAGAGAGATGAGTTAGGTCGGATTGTTCACTCCCAGCCACCCCAGTTTAAGTTTTAAACCCACTTATTATTATTTCCTCATAACTTCACCCATTCGATAATTTAAGGGATATTAAGGGTAATCCAGGGAGTGCAAGGGTATTTTCAGGAGTAATTATGCCTAAAATTTGCTAAAATAGTATGGAGATGGCTAAACGTTCAATAAATTTACCAGTTGATAATTTTGAGGATTGGGAATATTTACCAGAAGGGATACAAAATAGTTTTGCTGGATATACTGGGTTTTCGTCATCAGACCATGAATTGACCTTTTTCAAGGCATTGGCAGAACTACCGCATGAGATTATAGATTTTGCTAAGGGAATTTACTTCACTTCAACGAGCAAAGCCAGTAGTGGTGAGACATTTAATCTTCGAGGTGGCTTTATAAAAAGACATTCAGCAATCGTAATATTATACCCTCGTACTTGGCGTTTCTCATTTAAAATGATAACAAATATTATTGCTCACGAGATTGCTCATGTGTACTTGGGACATGAATGGGGCGAAACGCACTCAATAGAAAAAGAAATAGAGGCGGATGATTTAGCTTCCAAATGGTTGGGTCGAAAGATAAACTATTACAGAAAACTAGAAAAGAGACTTAACAGACACCCCACAACACCTACTAGTTAACATTTAACCCCTCTTATTATCGTTTCTATATAAAAACTTCATCTGTTTGATATTCCAAGGGGAATAAAGGGTAGTAGAGAGTACAGGAGCATTATGCAAATGTAGAAATAAAAATTAGATTGGTAGGGAGCGAGAGACTTCAACTTGTCTGGAAAAAAAGTTGCTGCACGAACCAGTGTTCACATATTCATCTATCATTTGGATAAGGTCTTCATCTGCCAAAACTAAAATTCGAAATCCTAAATCCAATCCATAAATTTTGTTTAATGCAGAATTTAAACTATTATGAATGCTTTTTCTTCCGTATCTGGAAAGAAGTATACCCAATGTTCCGTGTTGGTCTTTATTGATATATTCGAATAATTGATATACTTCCAAATTTGTGAGTGGATTAGTTGAAACGTAATTTTTACACTCAAAAACTATAGACCTCAGTTTATGTTCAATTTTTATTGATTCCCATTGTGGTGGTAATGTTATTTGAGGAATTGGAAAAGTTATATCTCGTATTCTTCTTGAAAAACCATCAAGCAGGAAGGATGGCGTATGGTGTTCTGGTGTTCCATTTAATTCTTGACCTAGTGTCCAAGTAATAATATCGAGACATGCACGTTCATAATTATTCGCATCATCTCTTCCAGGCTTGCAAACATTTTTATCAATTAATTGTATAAGAGCGGGTCTGATAAATTCCCTTCTGTACTCTCGGGCGATGATGTCGTGACTTGATATAAGCTGAAAATCTCTTTCTGGAAATTTTGTTTTAAGAGCAGTTAGTTGTTCATCTATTTTGGTAGCAAATTGCATATTTTATAATTGCTCAATGGCTTCTTTAAGATTTTTTATTTTTCCGAGGTCTTGTGAGGTATTCGTTGCTGTTTGCTCTAATCGCTTGTTGAACCAATTAATATTTGATATTGCTTTATTCTTTTCAGCCCATTCTCTTAGTGCTTGGAGTGCTGTTGCTGAAAGCAGAAAATCCTCTCGCGTAACATAAGAGATTGCAACTTTCCAGAGATAATTCACATATTCCCAATAGCCTTCCTTTTCAATGATGGTGAGAGAGAAATCAAGAAGCCCTATGATTTTCTCCATATATTTTTCATCTCTGAGTTCAATAATAGGATTTGCAAACTTCAGGTAATCCAATTCATATTCAAGTTCTCCAACTGAGTGAAATCCTTCTTGTTTACGGAAAGGTTTTGCATATGACTTGAGTATTCCAAAACGCCAATCAATTGCTTCTTCGTTATGGAAAACAGTAATAAGAAGTCCATTTGCTAGGTCAGAAATCCGACTTCGTGTTCCTGGTTCCCAAAGTTTTTTCAATAATTTCTCTGTTGTTGTATCGGATGGGGAAAGATATTTTTCAAGATTATCTAAAGCATATTCGCGGTCACTTGCACTAATCTTTGGGTCTTCAATAAAAGACATAAGAACATTCTTGGGGGTTTGAAGTCCAGGGTACGTTTTAGCGATGTAAATATATGTTTGTGGAACTAGATAACGAACGTCTTTCGTTTTATCAAGCATCGCTTCATTGAGTGATTCGATTTCCGTATCGGTAATCTCTTCAAGGATTTCTCTAAGATTCTTAAAATCACTAAGGTATGTAAAAGGTATATAGTTAATGACTTTCTTGCGATTTTCTGTTGTTTTAAGAAGCGAAGGATTTAATTTATATACTACTTGTAAAACATCGGCAAAATATGATGCTAAAGAAGTAATGGTATATTCTCCAGATTTTGTTTCTTGATTTTTGTAGCGTACCTCAAAATTTACAGGGTCAATTTTCTCCAAGTTGCTTTTCACTGCAAGTTCAAGAAGTCTCTCTTTTTCTGCAGTGCTGCAATATGCGTCAATGATTTTTTGATTTTCGATGTACCAATTGAAAACCTGTGGAAAGTATTGCCCTTCAGTGGGAGGACTAAGATATTCTTGAAACTGTTTGTATATTTTTAATTCTTGTTCTTTTTGATAATCAACGTACTTGGGAAGAGCATTTGGGTCTGCAGTAATTCCAAGTTCAATTCCTTTTTGAAGAACTGCTGCACCATCAGGATTACCATTTCTTGGTGCAAGACGAATTGCTTCTGCGAAAGTGTATCCAGAATGATGATGGAGAGTGTCATTAAATACTCCTTTTAATCCCTCAAGTTCATCAACCTCCAGGAGAACAGAAAGAACTCCCTCAAAATCATTAATAAAAAGATGGTTTTTCCCTTCTAGAGTCAGGTTTTGAATTGTGGAAATAATTTCTTCCAAATACTTTGGCTCTTGCGACTTAACAAGCAACGCTAATTGTCGTAAGAAGTAGGAGTCACCTGCTCGATAGTTTTTCTCTCCAATGAAGGCATTTATGATGAGCTTTTTTATTAAAGTAGTATTTTCCTCATCCAAGTTTTTTCGAATATTTTCAACTATTATTCCATCAGCTTGTTTCTCTTTTTTGTTAAAGATGGACTCCTTGTCCAAAAACTCATGAATAAACTGCTGATTGTCAGCAATTCCGTTTAATAAAGTCTTAATTCCATCTGGAGAGGAAACGCTGTACAATGCTGTTCGTGCATAAATATGGGAGGTGTCTTCAGCAATTCCTTTTATAAAAAATCCAATTGAAGCAGCAGAATTAGGGTCTACTGTTTTGCACATGTTAATAAACGCTTCTCGTACAAGCGTATCCGTACTCTTATCATTGACGGCAACAGCTTCAATGATGGAGCTGTCACCAGTAAAGTTTTCTAAAGCAGCAAGAGAGTGGCGCTGGAGTACTCCATTTGTATTTTCCTCTGTTGCATATCCAATTAGTTTTTCTTTCCAAAAGTTCTTCTCATCTGTAGTTAAAAGAGGGTGATTATTCTGGAGCATCCCATCAACTGTTGCCGCAGTATTACCACGATACTCATACCGCTGGTCATTTGCATTGTCTTTGAGAATCTTATAAATACCTGCATCTATAAATTTGTAAAGGTTGTGATATGCCCAAACGGGTATCCACCACTTTTTTTCTTGGTATGAGTCATATACTAAATGGAATAGCTTTGTTTTATAACCTTCGGGAATAGAAGTAGGTGTTGCGAACACAATTACTTCAGCAAGTTGGTCGTTCAGGAAATCAGGATTTGCTTTTAAATTTGTTTCCAACCAATCAATAAATACTTCAGAGCTTTTTTCTACAAGAAATCGTAATGTTCCAACCCAAGATGGAATAAACGTAACCACTCCTGTTTCGGTACTGCACACGAACCTATCAACAGTTTTAATGATTTCCTTTTGGTCTAAAATGTAAACGGTAGAAAGATATTCTGTTAATGTATGATGTACCCATTTTGCAATTTTTCTTTCTTCCTTCTCGGAGATTGTTATCAGTTTTGCATCTACGAAAAACTGTAAAGAAATTTCTTCGGTGATTTTCAGGTCATTTAATAGTTCTTCAAAGTCTCCTATATCGATGTGGTCTGTCTGCATGAGCTCAAATACAACAGCAATTTTCTGAAGAGATTGACTTAAACTGTCATAGTGCGGAACCGTATTGGAAAAGAAAAATGTGTAGAAGTCGAAGCGAGAAAAAGTGGCGGGCTTTACTTCAATTAAAAATTCTTGAAGAAGATGAAAATGTTCTTTTATTGAAATAAAACTATTACCCCAGTCATGAATCCAGAATTGTTGAATAATCTCATCTACCAATTCTGGCGAGTAGCCATCCTGAGTAAGCTGCTCACGAATCTCATCATTTGATAGTAAATTTGGGTCATCAAAAAGCATATTTTTTCTATCTGTATTTTAACAAAAATAAACTCCATTTACTAAGTTTTAGTGTTGAAGAGCAGATGACCTCGCTAGTTAGTGTAAAAACACCTGTCCTTAGGCTTCCATATACTTTTACCCGTTTGGTATTCACAGGGATTTTAAGGGTAACATAGGGAGTAACAGGGTAAATCTTAGACTTTCGCATAGGTTAATTTTCTATATTCTAGACTTTTTACTTTGTTTTAAGCTGAAAAAGCAATTTCCCAGGGTAAAAAGAACCTAAATGAGCTATAATTAGAAGGGCTTACTTCGTGATTTATAGGATAAAAATAAGTATATGGATAAAAATGAGGCCGAAACAAGGCGTGAAATTATTGATAAAAACTTAAGAATTGCAGGATGGGAAATAAACGACCCTTCACAAGTTTCAATAGAATTTGATATTTACCTCGGGGAAGGAACGGTTGAAAAGGAATTTCGAACCGAATTTACCGACCATCAATTTGTTGATTATCTCTTGTTGGGTAAGGATGGTAAACCCCTTGCGGTAGTTGAGGCAAAAAGAACTTCCAAAGACGCTCAGGTTGGCAAGGAACAAGCTTTACAGTACGCCAAAAACATTGAGGAAAAGTTGGGGACCGATAGACCCTTTGTTTTTTATACCAACGGCTACGAAACTTTTTTCTGGGACTCTGAAAATTACCCTCCAAGAAGAATATTCGGTTTTCCTAATCGAGATGATTTAGAAAGATTACGTTTTCTTAGAAAAGAAAGAACTCCTTTATCGGTTGAACTAATAAGCCCTGATATTGCTGGAAGAGCATATCAAGTCCAAGCGGTAAGAACCGTCTTAGAAGGGATTGAAGCTCACAAAAGAAAATTTTTACTTGTCATGGCTACTGGCACAGGCAAAACAAGAATGTGTCTGAGTCTTGTTGATGTTTTAACGAGAGCCAGATGGGGACAGAGGGTCTTATTTTTAGTTGACCGAATTGCACTAGGTGACCAAGCCTCAGACGCATTTAAGGAATTCTTACCTAATGCTCCTATATGGCCAAAGCAAGGAGAGAAGGAATTTTCTACTGACAGGAGGGTTTATGTAAGCACATATCCCACCATGCTCAATATCATAGAAAATGAAGAGAAGTATATTTCCCCATTTTTCTTTGATGTGATTGTGGCTGATGAGAGTCATCGCTCAATTTACAATGTGTATAAGAATATCCTGACTTACTTTGACGCTTTTCAGATAGGTTTAACTGCTACGCCGACAGATAAAATTGACCACGATACATTTAACTTATTTGAGCATGAGTCTGGCGACCCGACATTTGCCTATACCTACGAAGAGGCATTAGAGCATATACCACCGTACCTCAACGACTTTGAGGTTCTTGACGTGCAATCCAAGTTCCAACTTGAGGGGATAAAAGCTGACAACTTACCTTATGAGATACAAAGTAAGTTAATTGAAGAGGGGAAAAACATTGAAGAGATTAATTTCGAGGGAACTGATTTAGAGCGAAAAGTTACTAATTCAGGTACGAATAGCGTTATTGTTCGGGAGTTCATGGAAGAGTCGATAAAAGACAAAGACGGAGTTCTTCCAGGCAAGAGTATTATTTTTGCGGTTTCGAAAGCTCACGCAAGAAGATTAGAAGAGATATTTGATATTTTATATCCTGAACACAAAGGGAAATTAGCTAATGTAATTGTGTCAGATGACCCTAGAGCTTATGGTAAGGGTGGTCTGATGGACCAATTCAAAAACCAAGAATTTCCAAGAGTGGCTATTAGTGTGGATATGTTGGATACAGGGATTGATGTAAGGGAAATTGTAAATTTGGTTTTTGCAAAACCAGTTTATTCTTATACCAAATTTTGGCAGATGATTGGGAGAGGAACAAGGGTATTGGAGGAAGACCCAGCGAAGCGTAAACCATGGTGTACTGAGAAAGATAAGTTCCTAATCATTGATTGTTGGAGCAACTTCCAATATTTCAAAATGCACCCTAAGGGAAGAGAGCCAGGTAGTCAGACACCGCTACCAGTTCGCTTATTCCACGCAAGGCTTACCAAATTAGAAGCGGCTCTAAAAACGAACCGTAAGGAAGTTGCAGAGAAAGTTATAGAAGACTTACAGAGTGATATTGAGGCGTTACCAGACAACAACGTGGTGGTGTTGGAAAATAAAGCAGTACTTGAACAGGTAAAAGAAGTGGGTTTCTGGACAAACATCACAGACGACAAGCTGGATTACCTGCGAAAAACTATTGCACCAATACTTAGGGCAAGACACGGAATGGACTTCAATGCCATGCGGTTTGAGGTTGATATAACAGATATTTCAACCGCCAATATTTTAGCCAATACAGAAGCGTCAGACATACTTCGGGAAAGCATTGTGGAACAGGTTAGCCAGCTTCCATTAAGTATTAATACAGTAGCTAAGGAAAAAGAGTTTATTGAAGAAATACAGGGAAACAAATTCTGGTCTTCACTTGCAGAAGATAAACTTTATGAAGCGGTAAAAAGGCTTGGTCCTTTGATGCGCTTCCGTGACCCATTAAGACCCAAAATTGAAAAACTCCATTTGGAAGATATTATTACCAAAAAGGAATGGATTGAGTTTGGACCAGAACATGAGCGGCTTACCACCTTTGCTTATAGGGAACGAGTAGAAAAGCTTATCAAGTCATTGAAAGAGCAAAACTCAACACTGCAGAAAATAGCTTCAGGGGAAGAAGTGGATGAGTGGGAAATTAGGGAGCTTGAAGCACTACTTCAAAAGGAAGACCCATTTATTACTGAAAAGCTTTTACAAAAGGTCTATGACAATCAATCTGCGACTTTCTTGCAATTTATGCGCCATATCTTTGGACTAGAGAAGCTATCTACATGGTCAGAAGAAGTTACTTTGAAATTTGACAGGTTTATCACAGAACATAATAATTTTTATACTTCTAAACAAATTCAATTTTTAGAAGCACTCAAGATGTTTATTTTACAAACCAAAGATATCGAGAAGAAGGACTTAATAAGCCCGCCATTTACTCAATTTCATTCAAGGGGTATTCAGGGATTATTTACACCTTCTGAAATTGTTGAGATTTATGCTTTTTCAGAGCAGTTTAGAAGTGCAGGAGCAGTTGCTTAATTATGTTATCAACAACCATAAAATCTGAAATTAGTAACCTTTGGGACAAACTTTGGTCTGGTGGTATTGCCAATCCTCTTACTGCCATTGAGCAAATATCTTATCTGCTGTTTATGAAGCGGATAGATGAACTGGATTTGAAAAGAAAATCAGACGCAGACTTCTTAGGTCAAAAGTATGTTTCCATATTTGATGGGGTTGACGAGGATGGAGAGGAAAACGAGAAGAAAAGATGGAGCTATTTTAAGCAACTCGAAGGCGGAGAGATGCTTAAGCATGTTCAAGTAAAAGTTTTTCCCTATATAAAAAACTTGAAGAATGGTAATCAGGTATTTTCAGAGCATATGAAGGACGCCGCTTTTATTATTCCGAAAGCATCACTTCTGGTTGAAGCGGTAAACATCATAGACAATATTTATAACGAAATCGAGAGGGAACAAAGAGAAGGTCAGTCATTCCAAGATACACAGGGAGATGTTTACGAGTATTTGCTTTCAGCAATTGCCTCTGCTGGTAAGAACGGACAATTCAGAACTCCACGACACATAATTCAAATGATTTGTGCTTTGGTTAACCCAAAATTAGGAGAAGAAATTTGTGACCCTGCTTGTGGTACAGGAGGTTTTTTACTTGGAGCATATCAGCACATTCTTACCCAGCACACAAACGATAAGTACTTGGAAAAGGACGACAACGGCATAGTAAGAGGGCTTGTAGGGGATAAGCTAACCGACGAAAGACAATGGCAACAGCTAAAAGAAAAAACTTTTTACGGGTATGACTTTGATACAACTATGGTTCGAATTGGTTTGATGAACTTAATGCTTCATGGAATTGACCACCCGAATATAGATTACAAGGACACGCTATCAAAAAAATATGACGAGAATAATCGGTACGATGTGGTGATGGCAAATCCGCCATTTAAGGGAAGTATTGATAAGAGCGACATCAATGAGGATTTATCAATCAATACTACCAAGACAGAATTACTTTTTGTAAATCGAATTATTAATATGCTTCGATTGGGAGGCAGAGCAGGAGTAATTGTGCCTGATGGAGTTCTATTCGGCTCTTCCAATGCTCATAAGAACCTTAGGAAGATGTTAATTGAGGATTGTGAGTTGCAAGGTGTTGTATCAATGCCTTCAGGAGTCTTCAAGCCTTATGCAGGAGTAAGTACGGCAGTTCTTATATTTGTTAAAGGTGGTTCAACCGAAAATGTATGGTTTTATGATATGCAAGCAGATGGATATAGCCTCGATGATAAACGAACAAAGATTTCAGATAACGATATACCAGACATTATCAGTAAATGGCAAGCTAGAAACCCTCAGATAGATACGGACCGCAAACAAAAAGCCTTTTTCGTACCAAGAAAAGAAATTGAAGATAACAAATATGATTTGAGCATCAACCGCTATAAAGACGCAGACTATCAGGAAGTCGAATACGAAGACCCAAAAAAGATTTTGGAAAGAATAAGGGCGTTAGAAAAAGACATAATGAATGGCATTGAAAAATTATCAGAATAACCACGATGAAATCTGTAGTACTAAGTCAATTGATTGGAAATGATGGTGTATTCGTAGACGGTGATTGGGTTGAAAGCAAAGACCAAGACCCCGACGGTTCAATACGACTAATCCAGCTTGCTGATATTGGAGATGGTATCTTTGTTAATAAATCTAATAGGTATCTTACGGCTGATAAAGCAAAAGAATTAAGATGCACATTCCTAAAAACCGATGATGTATTAATTGCAAGAATGCCAGACCCACTAGGAAGAGCTTGTATATTTCCAGAGCTTGAAACGCAATGTGTGACAGTAGTTGATGTTTGTATAGTAAGACCAGATAAAAATATTGCCTTTTCAGAATGGGTTATGTACTTAATAAACAGCCCGTTATTTCGAAACAAAATAGCGCAATATGTAACAGGTACTACACGCCAACGAATTTCTAGAGGAAATCTTGAAAAAATCGAGTTTGAACTTCCTTCAATTGAACAGCAAAAACAAATAGTAAACATTCTTAAGCAATCTGATGAGATTAGGCAAAAGCGAAAACAGGTAATAGATTTACTTGATGAGTACCTCAAATCTGTCTTCTTGGAAATGTTCGGCGACCCAATTGATAACCCGAAGAAATTCAATGTAATTAAATTATCTCAAGTTTATGTTAATGAGAAGGATGGAACTAAATGTGGACCGTTTGGAAGTGCTTTAAAAAAAGAAGAATATGTTAGTTCAGGAATACCAGTGTGGACGATGGATAACATTCAAGGAATGGATTTTGTTTCAGAAGATAGTTTATTTATTACTGAAAGAAAATACAAAGCTTTAGAAAAATATTGTGTACAAAACGGTGACATAATAATTTCGAGAGCTGGAACAGTAGGTAAGATGGCGATAGTAGACGGTCAAGAATTACCTTCAATTATCAGTACAAATTTAATTAGACTTAGGTTAGACAAATCAAAACTACTTTCCTTATACTTTGTAAGATTGATGAATTACTGTAAAGGGCGGGTGGGCAGACTTAGAACGGGAAAGGATGGAACTTTTACTCATATGAATACTGGTATTTTAGATAACTTATCATTTCCGCTACCTCCAATTGAGCTTCAAAACAAATTTGCTCAAATTGTTGATGAAGTTGAGGATTTGAAACAAAGAATGCTAAAGCAATCAGAGGAGCTAGATATTCAATTTCAAGCTTTGATGCAAAAGAGTTTTAGCTCCAATTAGTTACGTTTGGTTGTGTTTTATTATTGTTCATTATGTTTAATTTAGCTCGTTACAACAGTATATTCTCTATTGACATATTTTGTATTTTTAACTAATATAATTATATTAGTCCGCATTTAATTAGCCGACTTGTCTATTAGAGCTATCAATTAATTTTAGATAGACGCAGACGCTTCTTAGGCAATCAACAAGGGACACAAAAATAAAACTTTTGTGCTTTGATATTGATTGCTTTTTTATTGGTAATCATATCAAAGTTAATTCCTAAACCTTGGGGTTTGAAAGAATAAATATGATTACAGATAAATCAAAATTCTTCATTAGTGACAATTTGATTCTTGCCAGTGTCCTCAAGAATAAGGGATTTAAGGTTGTAAGCATAAATAAGGAAAACCCTCGTCATTCATTCTTTGAATTTCTCCAAACAAGTGAACTTCTCGAAGCAGTAAGAAATTATTGGTCTAGGTCACTACTCCTTGAGCCAATAAGTTTTGCTCACTCCATGAAGGAATTAAAAACCATACTTTATGACCGTTCCTATGAAGATAGCAATTACCAGACAAAAACAGAAGTACCGCCTGACGACAATCCAAACGAGGACGTATCAAACCCAGAAGAAAGGAGGTCGAGTGAAAACTATGCCAGCGGAAAATCCTAGAACAATGTCCGAAGAACAACCCAGAGGAGTAATGGGAGAAGGAGTGGTTGATAACTTAGACCCAGGACTTAGCCGAGCATTTCAGTTCGCAGACCAGACAGTGCCAGCCGAACTTCGAAACCCAGAGAAGCTTCGTATGAAACCAGGTCATCTGAAAATCTCAGGTGATGGTATTTTCTACACCTTACAAGGAGAAGGTCCAACGATGGGAGAGCCGACATCATTCCTGCGTTTGCAGATTTGCAATCTCGCTTGTGGGCAGTGTTTCGCAAAAGGAAGCAAAATTCTAACTCCTCAGGGAGAGATTGATATAAGTGATATTAAAGAGGGAGATGAAGTAATTTCATATATTGATAAAAGATATGTTGTTGCCAAAATCCTACGGACTGAGCAAAGGAAATCCCAAGCAGTCAAGTTTATAACAGAAGAGGGTATACATACGATAGTTACACCTGAACATATTTATTATGTAGACCATCACTTATCAAGAGGTAAAAGGGGTCTGAGGGGAGGACAAAGCAGGAGATGTCGGGCACAATTCTTACGAGATAAATACGTTCTAAAAGCTGTAGGTGTTCCTTTTGAGTATCCTCTAGGTTTCAAAAACCTTGCGGAGAGAGTTGGCTATATTAAGGGAGCAATGCTTGGAGATGGATGTATTTCTAAACAAGGTAAGTACTCTCATTTATATTGGCAAGTTTGTGATTCCGCTTTTGCGGAAGTAATACGAGATATCCTTAATAAGGATTTCAAACACAGAGCAAACATTACCACAAGTAAACGAGATGGGCGTAGGTTAGTTTATCGGCTTTCAGTTAGCGGGAACGTTACAGCTTCAATTATTTCAGCAGAACCAAAAGGAGAAGATGAAGTAAGAGGTTATATTGCGGGTTTCTTTGATGCGGAAGGGCATACCGCTAAAAACCAACTTATACTCTCACAAAAAGATGTAAGAGTATTGACCTCAATTCAAAACCTACTAACAACCTTAGGTTTTAAATCGGCCTATGAAAAAAGGAATAAAGCAGATGCAATTGTTATTAACAGTAAAGCACAAATCGAAAAATTCTTTAAACTCTTTCCTATACAACTAAAACGAAAAATAGACAAATTCGTTAATACCTCAAAAACGAATGTTTCTGTGAGAGTAATTAACGTTGAGCCCCATGAAGCCCTAGAAGTTTACAGCCTTAAAACAACGTCTGGAAATATGTTTGTAAACAGATACTTAGTAGAGGATTGTAGCTAATTCAATTAAATATGATTTTCTCTTAACAAAAGGGGGTGATTATGATGAAAACTATTGAAATAACTAAAGAGAACTTAAAACAACTATTAGCAGATTTTGGGCATGATTTAACCTATCACGTTGTTGGAATAAAAAATAATGAGCCAGTTCTTCCTAAAAAGTGGTCGAAAAAACTTATTAATCAATATGTCCGAACGATTTTAAAGAATTATAAAGGTAATCCAGAGGAAAAAGACATGTGGGTAAAAGTTTAATTCAATTAAATAAACATTTAGTTTTATCTATTTAGACCAAATATGTCATTTTTAAGGCTAAATAATGGTTTTTGAATAAAGCTAAATTTACTTAAGGTGAGTATAAATGAACTAAATGAAGCAATCAATAGTCAAAACAAGCTAAATTTATATGCGATTAAATGTTTATTAAATGTTAAAAGGTTCTAAGAAAACATTATGGAAGATGAAAACCTAACAGTAGAACAGGTAGCAATAATACTGAAAGTTTCAAAAGCAACTGTTTGGGCTATGTGTAAAACAGGTAGGCTTCCAGCGATTAAATTACCAGGTTCACGTCGTTGGTTAATTAGTAAGAGAGAACTTGAAAAGCTACATAAATATCTTAGAAAAAATCAATATGACATTAAGCGAACTTAAACAACCATACTTAGAGTATCTATTTAATAATAGAGAACGTGCTTTGACCACGATACAAGCATACGATTTCGACTTGACTAAGTTTATAATTTATCTTCATGAAGCTGGGATAGATAACCCTAAAAGTGTTACCACAAGAATAATTGAGGACTATTTACAACGAAATGGTAAACCAGCTTCTTACATTAAGAAAATATCCCCAGCAACTAAATCCAGAACAAGGAGTTCAATCAGGTCATACTTTCGTTATCTTCATCGCCGAGAATATATAAGTATTGACCCCTCAGCCGTTATAGAGTCAATCAATGTAAAGGAAGCTAGAAGAGAGTATTTAACAAGAGAAGAGTATTTTGACTTTATTAAAACTGTAGAGCATACGTCAACGCCATTTTACAGAATGAGGGATATTACATTAATTAAACTGCTCATAAAATCAGGCTTAAGACGTTCAGAGGTAGCAGGTTTGAAAGTTGGCGATGTTGAGTTGTCAAAGCTTCAGTTTAGAGTAAAACGTAAAGGGGGTAGAGATGAATTTGCTCTAATCCATCAAGAACTTGCCAATGATTTAAAGCTATATCTAAAAGTAATTAAAAGGGCAGATAATGAACCTTTATTTATAAGTAAAAAAGATAACCAACTGTCAGCATCTTCAATCTGGCATTTAATAAAGAAGTATTCAAAAGACGCTGGATTAAATGGAAAGGTTACAGTTCATAGTTTGAGGCACAGTTTTGCGTCAATCTTGCTCTCTCAAGATGTACCTCTCCCTTATATACAGGCTCTTATGGGTCATAAAAGCCCTTTAACAACGTCTCGCTATTTACATATTGAAAACAAGAATGTTAGAGAAGCACTCAATAAAGTGAATTTTGACGAAAGGAGGTAATATGTTCAACCTTTTTAAAACTAATAAAGAAGACCAGATTAATTCATTAAAAAAGAAATACGGCGATAAGGTGATTAACTTCCACAGTTTTATAGGGCAAAAGCTAATTATTTGCTCAGACAAATTGATAGTTGCCGACCTAATGAGAACGGTTTATGTTTCTTACCTTGAAATTTCTAGTGTAAATATTGAGCCTACTGGTTTGAAAATACATACAACTAGCGGGAAAAAATACGATATTCCCATTGTTACGAACTTAGAACAAATAGCGAGTGAAATTATGGATTTAAGGAACAATTATTTACTAGCGTCAAAAAACTCAAAGTAAAAATTCTAGATTCTAGACTATTGAGAATATCTTATGAAACGAGTACTTGAACCTAAAATAACCTTCCGATATTTGGATAACCAAACAAGCGAAGCACATCTTAAAACCGCATATACGAGGCTATTTGTTATGGCAAGGCGTAATCTTCTAAGAAGAAAACACCTATTAGGTATTGATGTGCTTCATACAGTAGGCCCGATTTTAGTTAAGAAAAAGAAGATAGTAATTTTAAATCCAGAAATATATGAACAAAATAAAATAAATATTTATGGACAATTCGAATAAAAAACACACTTCAAAATATACCCGTGTTTCTACTGGTAGGCAGGAAAATGAAAAGACGATAGACTCCCAAAAAGCCGAAATAGATGATAAGTCCAAAGTAGATAAGAGAATAGTACTTCCCCAATACGATTTTTCAGATGATGGATGGCCAAGTCCGATTCTTGCACGACCAGGTTTGGATGCCCTTAGAGATGCAGTAAAACGAGGCGAAATTGATACGTTATACGTTTACGATTTGGGACGTTTATCAAGAGTTTTTTATCTACAACTCTTTTTGTTAAGGGAGTTTGAAGAATCGGGAGTAAATGTAATATCTTTACACGATGTTAATCCTGAAAATCCCGAAGAGGAGTTTCTGAGAAACATAATGGGTATTTTCCATGATTTTGAACGCATTAAAATTGCAGAAAGATTTAGAAGAGGAAAACTATATAAAGCCAAGAATGGAATGTTGATTAACGGACAAGCTCTATATGGCTATAAATATATAAAGAAAACAGACTCAAAGCCTCCAAAATACTTAGTTAACGCAAAGGAAGCGGAGGCCGTGAAGATGATACACAGCTGGTTTGGGAATGAAAGGGTATCTATAAAAGGAATAGTTCGAAAACTTTATGAAAAAGGAATACTTCCGAGAAAAAATAAGAGTGAGTTTTGGAGTACAGGACCATTACTTAGACTGTTAAGGTGTGAGAGCTATATAACTGGTCTAATTTATTACAACAAGTCAGAAGCTGTTCCAACTAAGAACCCAAGGAAGGAAGTAAAGTATAAAAAGATTATAAATGGTAGTAGGCGTGTTAGACCAAGAGAGGAATGGTATAAATACGAGGTTACTCCAATACTTGACGATTGGGAACTATTTAACAAAGTCCAGAAGATTTTAGATAACAATAGAAGGCATGGTCCGAGGAAAAAAGAATATGATTATCTTTTATCTGGACTTGTTTATTGCGAATGTGGATATAGGCGGGCAGGTAATGGGAAAAACAACGGACATAATTACTATCGATGTACAGAAAGAGTCTTAAAATCTCCCTTACCTCATGAATGTAAATCTCCTGCTTTAAATGCCCAAGTACTCGATAAAGTGTTTTGTAACGAGCTAGGAGCGTATCTGACTGATCCCACAAACATAAATAAAATGGCTGAGGATTACCTCAAAGCTCAAGCTATCGACGAGTCTGAGGATAGGGAAAGGCAAAAATTACATGAGAGTATAACCAAACTGAAAGAGGAAGATGCACGTTATATTAAAGCCTACGGAGAGGCAGAGATTGATTTTGAGCAGTTTAAAGAGATGAAGCGAGGTGTTAATAAGAGAATAAAGGCTTTAGAGGACGATTTAATTAGGCTAAATGAGCAAGTAAAAGACATAAATATCGACAATGTTGAGCTCAAGGAATTCTGCCAAGAGGTAAAAGAAGTGCTGGGAAGTCTTAATTACCCCACAAAGTCTTTGTTAATTCAGGATTTAATTGATAAAATAGTCTTGAAAGGAAAAACAAATGAGGTGGAAGTTATGGGTCATTTACCCATAAATCACCTAAATATTGGGTATGAACTTATCAGTAGGGATCGTAGGACTAGCCAATGCAGGAAAGAGTACGCTTTTTAATGCGCTGGCGTCAAGGCGCTTATCGGAAACAGCACCCAGGCCATTTACGACAATTGATCCTCACGAGGCGGTTGTTTCTGTTCACGATGAGAATCTCCACAGGCTTTGCGATTTGGTTAAACCCGACAAGTGTGTTCCTGCAACGGTAACCTTCATTGACATTGCGGGTTTGATTAAGGGAGCCCACAAGGGTGAAGGATTGGGGAATCAATTTTTAGCTAAAATCCGAGAGGTTGATGCAATAGTCCATGTAGTCCGCGCATTCAGAGATCTTAGTGTTACTCATCCGCATCCGTCTCACGATCCGGGTACCAAATATCAAATAGTGGAAGACATTGAACTTGTGAATCTTGAACTTTTACTGGGAAATATTATAGGAAAACCCACAATATATGTACTGAATATGGATGAAAATAGTATGAGAAATGCGAGCTTATTGAAAGAGGTTGAGGCAAAGTTTAAGGCGAAGGCAATCGCGATTTGTGCCAAATTGGAAGAGGAAATGATTGATCTTGATAATACCGAGAAGATAGAAATGTTTAAACTTCTTGATTGGGAAAGATCGGGACTCGAAAAGCTGATAAAAGAAACTTACAATCTTTTGGGACTAATCACTTTTTATACAATTAAGCCCTCCTCCGCTAAAGCTACGGAAGGGCGAGGGGCTGGAAACCAGGTAACCGCTTGGAGTTTGAAAAAGGGGAGCAGCGCTCTTGATGCTGCGGGAAAGGTTCACGCCGATTTTGCTAAAAATTTTATTAAAGCAGAAGTAATATCTGTAAACAGGCTTTTGGATGTCGGGGGCTGGAAAGAAGCGAAGGACAAAGGATTGCTGAGATTAGAAGGTAAAGACTATGAGGTTAAAGAGCGGGATGTGATCGAATTCAAAACGGGAAAAGGCCATTGAACTTTATCCCATAAATAAGGTATAATTCATATACCCTGAAGGAAATTTACTTCAGGGTTAATTTATGGGCGGAAACAACTTAACAATAGTAATTCTTTCGTACAATACCAAAAAAATTACTGGTAAATGTTTGACCTGCGTGAGGAAGGCTTCTATCTATTGTGAAAAGATTCTAAAAAATAAAACAGAAACAATAGCTGTTGATAACGGCTCGACTGACGGATCAGTCGAAATGATTCACAAAAAATTTCCCTGGCTGAAATTAGTCGACGTCGGAAAAAATTTGGGATTCGCAGGGGGTAATAATCTGGGGATGGCCAAAGCAAAGAGCCCCTTTATCCTGCTTTTGAACTCGGATGCCTTTCTAGAAAAAGATACCCTTTATAAAGCCCTGAATTACATGGATGCGCATATTGAATGCGACTGTCTATGCGTCCGGCTAAAATTTCCGGATGGCAGTTTTCAACCATCAGGGGGATTCTTACCGACTCCTGCCAAAACTTTTCTTTGGATGATGGGACTAGACAATATTCCGGTTGTAAGACGGTTTATGAGGCCGATCCATGTTTGGGAGAAAAGTTTTTATAAAAGGGAGAAATCATTTGAGTGGGCGTCTGGGGCCTTCTTTTTATTGAGAAGTAGTGTGTATAAAAAGACAAAGGGCTTTGATGAAAACCTCTTTTTGTATTCGGAGGATATAGAATGGTGCAAGAGGTTAAAAGAAGGGGATTTCAAAATTTGTTATACGCCGGATATTGAAGTTGTCCATGTTGCAGGAGCAAGTAGCCGCCTTAAGGAAGATAAATCGTTGATTAGCCAGATGAAGGGCTTTATTTATTATCACAAAAAATATTATCCGAAATACCTTCGATTTACAAAGAGTGTAATGGGAATTGGCTTTTGGTTGAGAATAATTCTTTATACAATTATTTGCCAAAGGCCAGCAGTTAAAGCTTATAAAGAAGCCCTTGTCGTTATCAGATGATAATTTGAAAGGTAACTTGAGATCTTGATACATACTATGAGATAATATCTACTTATGAAAGAGACAGACTTGTCAAAACGTGAAGGCCATATTGAAACAGGTGCAGAGTACCTAAAAAGAATCGGAGAGGAATATGTTACTTATAAGCAGTTTCTTCCCGGCCTAAGCGATAAAGCATTTCAATACCAGAAAGAGTTAAATGTTGGGAGAGAGATAGGTGTTGAGAGTTTCTTAGCAGATTTCGCTATTGCGGCAGAGGATAGACGAAGAAATTTAGTTAGGTGGAGAATGGGGGAGAAACTTCCCAAACTTTCGGAAGAGAAAATTGCCGCAATTAAATCAGCACTGCCGAAATTCGTTGTTTTAAATAAAGAAGCTGTTGGGGGTATGAGAGTAGAACCCGCCAGAAGACATAAAATTGATATTGTAGTTGAGGATATAATGTCAGAAATTGCGCAGAGACTACCAAGAACTTTAGATGCTTACAGATACTATCAGGATTATGCGCAAGACTCAGTTGATATTCCCGGTATTGGAAAAATTGATGTAAAGTTGCACCAAACAGAAGGGGTATTTTCAACAATCAGCGAAATTAAAAGCAAGAATTTTAGAGTATGGAATTGCAGAGATAGTGGTGTTATATATTTGGATAGGTTTAACGAGATATCGAGACCTACGACTATTGAAATAAAGCCGGAAAATATTGAGCTTAAAATACACAGTGATGGATCTGGAATTGAACAAAGAGACCACAGAAAGTTTAAAGAGATGCAGGATACTTCTGTAGTGTGGTTAGTTGACAAGGTATTAAATCCGATAAAAAAAACTCCAATTAAAGGAAAGCAAATAGACATTCCTCTTATGGAAGAACCATTTCCGGAAGAAAAAATCGGCCCCCTTTTTGCATTTGTGGAAATGGAAGATTTGGAAAGAATAGATATATTGAAGGACGATATCTCAAGAGCTTATCCAGATGAAAGATTTGCTGTTAAACCAAGTCGGAGATTAATACCCTTGAATTACAGTAGAGGAAACTTACCTGAACTTGTTCACGATGGATTTCTTTGGTGTGGGGTAGGGAGGATTGATAGAAATACAGATTTAAAAAATCTAACTATTGCTGACCGTGAGAGATGTACGTGGGGAATTGGTGGATCTAAAGAAGGAACAGCAGAAGTTAAACCACTAACTGCTACCGATATTTATATCGCAGATTGGCAAGCATGGGATGATTATCGTAAAAAAGCGTTTAAACCAGGGCACGATGAGTTGACCTATTCAGAAGTGAGTGAAATGTACCAAGCGGTAGGGAAAACGTTAGTTCCGGTAACAGAGTATCGTAAGAATTATCAAAAGCCAGTGGTGTTGATCGCTAGAGATTTGGAAGTTAATGAAATAGGAAAAATTTACTTTCCCCCTGAAGAGAAGAGGCTATAATTGACCACCTCCGTCTGATGATTAATCTGATCGTGAGGATAATATAAAAGTCGAATAGACAAATATAAGCTTAGTTTGGTATACTTCAACCTGAGTTTAATATGAACAACTACGAACTGACGATTGTTCTTTCGGGAAAGGCAACCGAGGCTAAGAAAAAATCGGTTCTTGCCAAGGTTGAAAAGCTGATTAACTCACTCAAAGGTAAAATAAAAAAAACCGATGACTGGGGCAAAATTGAGCTTTCCTATAAGATCAAAAAAGAAGAGTCTGGAATATTTATTCTCTTTGATTTAGAATTGGACGGCCCCTCAGCTAAAATTCTCAATGAGAAGGTAAGGCTCGAGGATGATATAATGAGGTACTTATTGATTAGAAAAGAGAAGTAATTAGGAACTTATATGAGTAGAAGTTTAAACAAAGTAGAATTAATCGGTAATTTAACGCGCGATCCTGAACTGCGTTACACTCCCCAGGGTACGGCGGTTTGCACGTTCGGATTGGCAACAAACAGGCAGTGGACAACGGATGCGGGCGAGAAAAAAGAGGAAGTCGAATTTCACCGAATTGTTGCCTGGAGTAAATTGGCGGAATTATGCAGCCAGCTTCTGTCAAAGGGAAGAAAGGTTTACGTTGAGGGCAGACTTCAGACGAGAAAGTGGACCGGGCAGGACGGCGTTGATAGAATAACTACCGAGATTGTAATTTCAGACATGATCATTTTGGATTCCAAAGGAGCACCTGTCGAAAGGCAAGAATTTGATATACCGGAAGATCTTGATCAGGCAGTGCCAACAGCAGAAGAATCTAAAAGTTCTACTGATGAAACTGCTTCAAGCCAAAAAGCGGCAAGTCAAAAATCAAAGCCCAAAGACGATACAAAAGTAAAAAGTGCCAAAAAGATCGGTACAAAAGACGATGAGGGCGATACCGCCGATGAGAAAGATGAAAGTGAAGATATTCCCTTTTAGAAAATTTAGTTGAAATGGCTGCAAAAAAATCTCCAAGAAAAACCCAGAGACCAAGGATAAACTTATCCCCATGCGCTTTCTGTAAGTCAAAAAAGGACCCCGATTATAAAGAGTATAGGGAGTTGGGAAATTTTCTAACCGAGCGGGCAAGAATTCTAGGAAAAGCAAGAACGGGACTCTGCAGCCGACATCAGAAGATGTTGGGAATTGCGATAAAAAGAGCGCGGCATCTTAGCCTACTTCCGTTTACTTCCAGAATTTGATATTTGTTACCAGTTTAATTTTTTAGTAATATGAAAAGATTAATTATGCCTAAAGTATCATTTTCGTTACTTAGAAAAACCCTTCTTGCGGTCTTAATTATAAGCTTTTGTTTTTCCTTGGGATATGTATTCGGTCTTAAAGGCTATTTAGTTTCGGTTAACAAATTTCCAAATGTAGTTATATCAAGAGAGGCGCCGCCCGATAAAAAAGATCTTGAGTTTTCGCTTTTCTGGAAAATTTGGGATACTCTGGAGGCGAAGTATTTTGATAAGGAGCGTTTAATTCCTGCAAAGATGGTGTACGGCGCAATCCAGGGAATGGTGGCGGCAATCGGCGATCCTTATACTATATTCTTGCCTCCGGATGAAAATAAAGTGGTTGAAGAAGATCTTTCAGGAAGCTTTTCTGGGGTAGGAATTCAAATAGGATTTAAAGGTACCCAGTTGGCAGTTGTTTCACCGCTTCCAAATTCTCCTGCTGAGAAAAAAGGCGTACAGGCCGGGGATTTCATAATCGGAATAAAAGATGAATTGAAGAGTGTCGACCGGTCTACAGTAGGAATCAATCTTCCTGACGCAGTGCAGTTAATAAGAGGTCCGGTCGGGACAACTGTTACTCTTACTCTTTTGAGAAAAGGTCAGGATCAGCCAATCGTGGTCGATATAAAAAGAGAAAATATTGAAGTTCCAAGCGTTACTTTGACTTTTGTCGGAGAAAAGAAAGACATCGCCCAGATTAAAGTTAACAAGTTTTCGCAAGATACCCAAAAAGGGTGGGATAAGGCTGTTATTGATATTCTAAAGAATCCGGATTTGAAAGGAATTATTATTGATTTAAGAAATAATCCGGGAGGATATCTCCAAGGGGCAGTTGATTTGTCCTCCGACTTTTTGGAAACCGGAGAAGTGGTCGTCATTGAAGAGCAAGCAGGCGGAGTAAAAGATGAGTTTAAAGTAGAAAAACTCGGAAGACTTAGAGGAAGAAAAGTTGTGGTTCTCATTAACAAAGGGTCTGCTTCGGCCTCCGAAATCATGGCAGGTGCACTGCGGGATCAGGCAAAAACTAGGTTAATCGGAGAAACATCATTTGGAAAGGGAACTATTCAGGAACCTGAACAATTGGACGGAGGAGCGGGCTTGCATATAACTATTGCTAAATGGCTGACGCCCAAAGGATACTGGGTGGATCAGAAGGGATTGGATCCGGATATTAAGGTTGAGGACAATAAAGACACACCAGAAGACGAACAACTGCAAGAAGCCATCAAAGTGGTTAGCGAATAACACACTAAAAATAAAGTAAATTTCAGCAAATTCTCAGAAATTTATTATTATATTAAAAAATATCTTTGTTGGTTCTTATGAAAAAGATAAATTTTAAAGGTTTCTTTATAGGGTTAGCGGTAGGGCTTATTTTATTAGCTGCAGCATCAGGCGGGGCTATTGCCGACAGGCTTTTTGTTATAAAACCTCTTGATTATTTTGTAAAACGAGCTAACCAGACGGGACTTGCCGGTGGAGTGCTTCAGCAAAAGGTTTTAAACGAGGAATCGGTTGTTACGGATGTTGCCGAGAACGTTTCTCCTTCGGTTGTTACCGTGTCAATTGAGGCTCCGAGAAGAAGGGTTTTGCAGCTTAATCCGTTCGGCGGTTTTTCTCAAAGAATTGAAGGCGGGCAACCCCAGGATATCGGAACCGGCTTTATCGTTTCAGCTGATGGTCTGATCGTTACAAATAAGCACGTTGTTTCTTCAGACGGAACCTATAAAGTCATAACTCAAGATAATAAAGAATATGAAGTCAAAACTATCAGTCGCGATCCTTCAAATGACATTGCCGTAATAAAAATAGAGGCAAGCGGTCTCAAGCCGGTTGATTTGGGGTCTTCGGATAACCTCAAAGTAGGACAGTTTGTAATTGCAATAGGAACCGCGCTGGGTGAATTCAGACATACGGTTACGACAGGAGTTATATCAGGCCTGGGTAGGGGGATTACGGCGGGATCGGCTTTTGAAGGCTATGTGGAGCAATTGGATAACGTTATTCAAACAGATGCGGCGATTAATCCGGGCAATTCAGGAGGACCCCTTCTTAATTCCGCCGGGCAAGTTATTGGCATAAACGTAGCTGTCGCATCAGGAGCACAGAATGTCGGCTTTGCAATACCCGTGAATGTTGTAAAGGATGCACTGAATCAATTTAACCAAACAGGGAAGTTTGCAGGAAGAGCCTATCTGGGGGTCGAGTATCAGATGGTTTCGAAACAGACTGCTGTATTAAATAACGTGGTTCAGGGAGCATATATCGTAAATGTAGTCTCAGATTCTCCGGCAGACAAAGCTGGGATCCAGGTAGATGACATTATGACTAAGTTTGATGGCCAAGACTTGTCGGAGGATAAAAGTTTGGCGGATGTTATAAAAGATAAAAAGACAGGGGACACTGTATCAATTGAAATCTGGCGAGATGGTGAAACCAAAACTCTCTCCGCCACGCTTACGGAATTCAGCGAATAAATCTACTTCAGAAGTTACGATATTGTGTCTATTAATTCTTTTAAACTTGTTGGAGGATGTTGAACAAGTTCAGTAATTGCAGCACCGACACTATGGCCATTTCCTAATAGTTGTTCGATTTTTCTATATACATAAAAGTATCCCACGCTGTTTAAGGCACCGGACATTTCATTTTCAGCATTTACCGCTGTTAACATTACTTTAGCCCCTTTCATTTGTAGTGCTTGTTCATAAGCTTGTTTTCCATTCACCAAATTTTCAAACTCTTTATGCATATATTTTATGTTTACCGAGACTTTACTCTGTTTTCTCTCTCCGTTTAGAAGTAGGTTTTCTACTTCATTTAAATCCTCCTCGTCGTATTCTTCAGGCAGAGATCTAGCAACACTTAGCGATGCCCAGTGAGCTAACCCTTCATCAAATACTCTTATAGAAATCATCTTCTCGATGTCGACGTTTTCAAAAGATTGACCAGTCGCTCTATTTGAAACTGCCCTTGCAATCAAATCCTGTTGAAGCGGGATTTCGGGGTTAAGAATAGCTGCAAAACCATGCATATTCTCATGCAATCCGACAAATAAGTCGTTATCTTGGGTAAAATAAGCATTATACCTGTTGTCATACCAACCTGCAGACTTTTGTTTCTTTAGAAAGGAAGCTAAGGCAAACGCAATTCCTCCTTTTCTTATCATAGCGAGCTTATTTCTTCCATCTAATTTGACCACTGCTGGTTTCTCAGTGAATTTAATTCCCAACTTTTGTTCTAAAAGATCGGCCGCTTTGTTTGGGGATAATTTAAAGCCTTCTAGACTTCTTTTCTGAAAAACTTGTTCTCCTTCTTTACTCATACGCAGGATTATAATAAAGGCACTAGCCAAAGTCAATTATAGGATAAACTTACTATAATAGAAACTGAGAAATGGGTAAGGTAAAATTTAAAAATCCAGTTAAGGGATCAGCGTAAGCCTACCGTGACTGCCTTGCCGATCGGAAGAGGAGTAGATTCCGTTCTTGAAGCAGGTATTTCTGTCTCTTTAGTGATTTTAGATTCTTCTAATACAATTGGCTTTAACTGGCGCGGAGCAATTATTCTAAAGCGCTCAAATAGAGTTTCGACTCTTTCTTCAGTCCCGTCGGCATGCCTTGCGTAGAAGTAGGGTGGTTTATTGGCTCTATTTTCCATGGCTAAACTTTTATGAAACTTATATTAGCTTATGTTTTTGGTGAGGTCAAGTATTTTATCCAGATTTCCGTTGAGAATATCTTCCAAATTTCCCCAGCTTTTGCCTATTCTGTGATCCGTAATCCTGTTTTGCGGGTAGTTGTAAGTTCTTATTTTTTCCGCCCGCATGCCCCGGCCGATGGGGGAGCGGTAACCGGCAATAGTTCTTAATTTTTCTTCCTCTTCTCTCTCAAATAATTTCGCACGCAGGAGTCCCAATGCAATTAGTCTGTTGGCTTCCTGAAACCTTTCTTCCGAGGCAGTAATAACAATTCCCGTTGGTTTATGTACTAAGCGTACCGCGGTGGAAACCTTGTTGACGTTTTGGCCGCCGTGTCCGCCGGAACGGTAAAAGGAGATTTCCAACTCGTTCGGATTTATATGCACTTCGGACTCTTTTATTTCGGGTAAAACAGCAACCGTCGCCGTTGAGGTGTGAATTCTTCCCCTTTTTTCGGTTACGGGGATTCTCTGAACCCTGTGGACGCCGGATTCGTTTTTGAGAAGGTCAAATGCACCCGCACCGCTTACCAGAAGTGTTTTTTCATCAATGGAGACTGCCTTCCAACCTTTTTTAACGGCATATCTCATATACATACGCAAAAGGTCCAGTCCCCAAAGTTTGGCTTCGTCTCCGCCTGTTGCACCGCGGATTTCTATGTATGCTTTCTGCGGAGGCTGATTGTATGAATTAACGTAAGGACTATTTGAGTTGTTCATTTTTGATATAAGTTGAGGTAGTAGTCAGGCAGTTTAATATGAGGTTTATGCCCGAACTAGCTACTAGCTCCTAACTACTTTTCTTCTTAGAAACTTCCCTCCGAAGTTCTTCCAGGGTTTCCGGCTTTTCTAATTCTTCCTTGATTCTTCTTTCTTTTTTGAGCCTTCTTTTTTCGCTTTTAGAGGTAACTTTCTTTTGAGCTTTTGCCTGTTTTGCGATGAACGCGTCGACTCGGCCGGCGGTATCGACATATTTCATTTGCCCGGTATAAAAAGGGTGACAGTTATAGCATACGCTGACCTCAATTTTGGGTACGGTTGCGCCTGTCGTAAAAGAATTGCCGCAGGCACACACAACTAAGGCGTCGCTATACCATTTCGGATGAATACTAGCTTTCATTGTGCACGAATTATACCAAGGAACTATCCTACTAATCAACCACTTAAGACTTTCCCACTCTTTTTACCAAATACAATTAGTTTGTCATAAATTTATTTGGCCAAGCTTCGCTTATATTCCGCAATAAATAAACCTATCGCAATTATGATAGCTCCGACCATAAATGAGGCCGATAATTTTTCTCCCAGCCAGAAAATTGCTAGGGGAATCATGACTAACGGCTGAAGGTAGTTAAAAAGTACCGCTTCAGAGACCTCTATCGACCGCTGTCCTCTCACATAAAGAAAATACGCTAGATTTCCGGAAAGAAGTGCCATGTACCAAACTCCAAGATGATATTTAAGGGGAAGGGTTAAAATGGTATCGATCAGATTACCAGCGCCGTAAACGAATACTGCAAGAGGAATTAATATGACCGCCCCGATTATAAATGCCATATTAGTAAGATTTCCTGATTTTACTTTCTTTTGAACAACTCGTTTTGCAACCAACGTGGCGCTACTGTCTGCGAAAAGGAAGAGCAATAAAAGCAAATTTCCTGTTAGCCTTACTTGATATCCTGCTTTAAAAATTGGGTAAAAAGAATTTAGCAAAACTCCCAAAAGAACGATTCCTATTCCTATTTTTTCCCTGTGGGTGAAATGATCTCGAAAAAATATTGCACCACCGAAAGTTACCATTAAAGGACCGATGACCCCAATCAAGGTCAAATCCAGTACAGTTGATTTATCTAGAGCAAAAAAAAGTATTCCCAAAGCAAGCGGAACTGCCAGGATTCCGTAAAGCACCACAATCGGAAAGTTTTCTCTTAATTGTTTAAACTTTCTTCCCCTTTTTATTTTTTCGAGAAAAAAGATAAGTGAGAAAATGGCTGAAATTGTAAAGCGGTAGGCGAGAAAGGGTAGGGGGTCAATTCCACCAAGCGTAAACTTAATTATGGGACCGGACGCTCCCCAAATGAGAACAACGATAAGAAGATAGGTATAAGCACGCACACGTTGGGGGTTCATGGCTTGATTTTACTTACGAGCTCCTTTAATTTTACGGATTCCTGCGTTCCGGTATTCAGATTTTTTATAACAACTTCGTCACGCTTAACTTCGTTCGGCCCGATGATCACAACCCACGAAAACTCCTTCTTGTTTGCATATTTTAATTGCTTATCAAGCTTCGTGGTCTCGTCAGGGAAGAGCTCCGTTGCAATTCCGTTTGTCCTTAGGTGAGATGCGACAAAAGATGACATTGGTGAATAGTCTTTTCCGAAAATAGTGATGAGAACTTTTACCCCTTTGCCTTTGCCGGGAAAAAGATTGAATTGTTCCATCGCCTCAATTATTCGGTCAAATCCGAATGCGATTCCGACTGCAGGAACATTTATTCCTGAAAGAGCCTGGATCAGATTATCGTATCTTCCGCCTCCTGCAACGGACCCGCCGGTATATCCGTCAATTACCAATTCAAATATGGTTCCGGTGTAATAATCTAATCCTCGGGCTAAGTGCGGGAGAAACTTTATGTCGTCGTTGGAAACACCCAGGAAACTTGCGGTTTTTAAGACGGTTTCGAGTTGCGGTGAAATCTGGACTTTATCCAGCTCGTCGAAAAGTTTATTAATTTGTTCGTCTGTTAAACCTTTTTGCGAAAGTTCGTCTATCACTTCCTGTTGCGGTTTTTTGTCGAGTTTATCAAGCGTTTGAATTGCACTCAGATGCATTTCGGTCGGTACTGATGCGGCATTCATGAGGTTGAATAGGATTAGCCTGTCGTTTATGAAAACTTTAAATTTTTCAAATCCTAAATTTTTTAAAATAGCGTAGCTTACCGCGATAATTTCGGCGTCAGCTATTGGAGACGGTGAGCCGTAGATGTCAGCATCACAATGTAAAATTTCTCTAAATCTACCTTTTTGAGGCTTTTCGGCACGCCATACGTTTTGGATCTGATACCTGCGGAATGGAGGAGTAAGTTTGTCTTTATACATCGCAATTACCCTTGCGGTGGGGACCGTTTGGTCATATCTAAGTGCTACATTTCTTCCCCCCTTATCCTGAAACGTATAAACTAATTTTTCAGCTTCTGATCCGTATTTTCCGCCAATAAGTATTTCTGCATACTCGAGTGCCGGGGTTTCCAGAGGTTCAAATCCGAAAAGTTCAAAAGTGCGCCTTATAATGTTTAGTGCATATTGGCGTTTCCGGGCCTCATCCGGCAAAAAATCCCTAAAGCCTTTGAGAGTTTGAAGGTTTTTCATTGTCATGATTAAATAATTTTATCAGTTTTTAACCCACATAATATAGAGACACACTCATAAAATGAATTATTCTTTATAAGTTCAGAAAGAGGATTAGGATTAAAGGTATTCAAGGTTCGTTCTAACATATTATATATTTTACTACTTTGACTTTCTGCTGTTTCAACAGGAATCCCAACATTCGTAAATAATGGATCTGTTGTAGTCGTGTTCATATATCCTACGGATGGCGCCGTAAGTACACAGACCCGTGTTTTAGGCATTAATAATGCTTGGTAAATAGCATTTGTTTGAGCAGTTCTTCCAACTAAAATGCCTTTAGTGCCTACCAAATAGTCAAAAGCAATTATTGTCTTTCTTGTTAGGTTAGGGGATCGATATGGATAAGTTGATATTTTTATGTTTTTTATTCTTTGATACGAGTTGAGGTAAGTTTGCGCATCGTTTATAGCTTCACCTGGAAGAATTAAGACTATCTTTTGATCTTTTCTTTCTGACAGCTGGGCAGTGGAAATTACAAGTTTTCTCAAGGCTTTATAAGAACTCTCTTTTTGTTCTTTGGTCATCCAATTAGCCTCTTTATCGAAAATTTCACCGTTCGTAAGCCAGGAAATTGGTGTAAATCCTTCATTAACTTTAGACAAAATTTCTTTGACCATAAAGTCATTGCACTTTGTTAATTGATTCACATACCAATTATCAACGTTTCTTATTAATTTTATATCTTCATCTAAGAACGGGAAGGCAGTATCTATAACAGTGCATCCTTTAGGAATTCTTGGTTTTATTTCTGGCTTTGAATAGGCTTTGTAGGCGATAGGTACGCCAGCGTTCGTTATAAAAAAACTTTCGAGCAATTTATCCCTTTTTCGGGAAGTGCTAAAGGCATCGGGGTTAAATCTTCCACCCCATTTGTTGTATGGCAGATCGGGGAGAGAGCTGTCTCTGGTAATCATTCTTATGTTCGGGGTACTTTCGAACGGGAGTGTCTTGAAGGCATTCTGAACACCAAGCGGAACAAAGGCAGTGTAACCTTCACTAAATACTAATATGTTCTGGTAACCGGATTTTACCGTTTGTTCTACAACGTTTTTAACTGTATTCCCCCAAAATTTATAAAGATAGTTCCAATCGTTTTGCGAGGGAGAAACGAGAACTTCAGGCATTATCGTTTTTCCGCTTAGAGAATCACCAATAGGTGATTTGGAAACCAAAGCGTAGTTAATATTGTTTTCGGCCGCTATCCGTCTGAGGGTATTTTCAACTCCCCAATATTTTACGGTAGGCCCTCCCCCCACGATAGTACCAGATATAAAATGAATAATTGCGCTACATTTCCACGGCTTGACTAATGCTTCGAGCTCTTTATTCGACGGCATAACAAATCCTTCTCCTACTGAGAATAGTTCAACTTTTAACTTGTCTGAATTTATTTTATTTTCCATAATTCAGTGTTTTGCCACATTGCCGATATTGTGTAACCCTGTTTGTATTTAGGGTGGGTAAGGGGAATTGAACCCCCAGTCTCTGGCTCCACAGGCCAGCGCTTTGACCGTTAAGCTACACCCACCAAATAAGCAAAGCTTGTTGCTTCGCAATAAAAAACCTCCCGTTCTCTATCTCCGCCATTGGCGGCAACAAGGAACGAGAGGTGTCTTTTTAACAAAAAAGACCGCTCCCGCGGTCCCATCCTTATTCCATGAATTTTACTTGTTACCAGCTTACTGTCAAACTTGTTTATACTTCATGGCTCTTATTCCAACTCCGCGATTGCGACATTGGTTGGGGTCTTTTTACGGTTTTCCCTCCGTCCCGCATTTTGGCGGGATCCTCCCGGATCGTGACTCCGGTAAAAACGGATTTATTAAATTGTAGAAAGTATTATATCAGTAAAAATTTTTATGTCAAATTTTTTTATTATGCTGACGTTTTTGATCTTCGGCGTATTTATTCTCCAGAAGTAGGGGAAGGGGGCGAAGAAACCATGTGGATTGTCCGTACTTCGGCTCCCGAATCGTCAACTTTTATAACGGCAACAATTTCATCTCCCTCAGTTAAATCCGCTAAGCGGGCGGTTTTTTGGACCCCATCAACTTCTTTTTCAATCTTGATACTTTTTGACAAAGTAAAAGTTGCTTGTTCGGAATCTTTCTTGTTTTTTATAGTGATATTACTTTTGGATAAATCGGTGATTGTTCCCAGAATTACCTTTATCTGAAGGGGATCTTCGGGCGTAACTATTAAAATCCGTCTCCCTTCCAAAACGCCGTTTCCGTTTGCAAAGCCCATTGCAACGATATAGTCTCCGATTGCCAAGTCTTTATATTTCACCTCGGTTGTCGATTTGTCTATTTTTATAAAACTGACGTTGTCGGCTTTTATCGAAACTTGCTGAATTTCTGAATTATTATTTTTGAGTTGAATTACTCCTTCAGCGATGTCGGTGACTGTACCGAGATATGCTTTTGGTTTATTTGACGCAATTTGCAATTTTTCTTCCACTTTTTTCCTTATTGAATCAGTCGCCGATTTATCAGCTGCGGAGGTTGCTTCCGGCTGCCCAGCAAGGTCCACCAATTTTGCAAATTCGGATGAATATACCAGAGTTAAGTTTTTTGAAAAAGTTGCACCTGAATCATCGACCGAAGTAATCACAAGCAGATTTATCGCGGGATCCAAATCAAATTCTTTTTCAAAGGTACCCGAGCTTTGTGGCGAAACTATAAAGTCGCGTTCTTTTGTGGATATTACAACTAGTGCGTTTGATTTAGTCAAGCCCGACAAACTTACCGGATTTTCAAAGATTATGTCGAAGTCTAACGGCTTGGCAATTGCCAATTCAATGTTTGAATTTTGTTGGGGGGAGGGTGTGGACGAAGACGTAGCTGGGGAGAGAGTTTTTTTATCTTTCAGGGCAATGTTGGTTCGCCAGATACCGAATGCAATAATCAGCCCGAAAACGATCCCCGAGATAATAGCAAAAAGGATTTCTTTACGCATATAGTGAGCAGGGGAACGGTGTCTTCCAACTTAAACAATGTACAATATAGGATATTAATGAGGGCTTGTCAAGTTTACAACTCTTTGCTAGTATGACCCAAATGGACATTTCATATTTAGGTCATTCTTCGTTTCGGTTAAAAGGGAGATCGGCAACGGTCGTTACCGATCCATATGATTCCCAAATGGTCGGTTTCAAATTTCCCAAACTTTCCGCAGACGTAGTTACGATATCTCACGATCATGGCGATCACAATAAGAGCGAATTTGTAAAAGATGCAGAGTTTATTATTAAAGAACCCGGTGAGTATGAAATTAAGGGTGTTTCTATAATAGGAATAGCTACCTACCACGACGAAAAAAACGGCGAACTTAGGGGAAAAAATAACATATATATTTATGAAATGGATGGATTTAGGATTGCACACCTTGGCGATCTGGGTCATAAACTTGGCGAAAAGATTTTAGATAATATGGGAGAGATCGATATTCTGATGATTCCAACCGGTGGGGAGTTTACGGTTGGTCCAGCAGACGCTGCGGAAATAGTAAGAGACATCGATCCTTGGATGGTAATACCGATGCATTACCAATCGGAAGGTATGAATGCCGATTCTTTTTCAAAGTTAGCACCCGTAGACGACTTTTTAAAAGAAGCAGGGTATCCTGTTGAGAGATTACCCAAGCTTTCTGTAAAAAAAGAGACTATGTTAGAAGAACAGAAGATTATCCTGCTCGAGAGGCTGAAAGTTTAAGAAGATGACCGTAGTTACTGCTGATAAGATTCACATTCGGATTCCTCCACACTCCGATGAAGCAGAGGAGTCAGTCTTGGGGGCCTTACTTTTGGATAAAGACGCGATAATTTCTATCGCGGAGTTTTTGCGCTCCGAAGATTTCTACGATGATAGACATAAAGGAGTATATGAATGTGTACTTGAGCTCTATGAAGAGAGGATTCCGATTGACGTACTTACGGTTGCCGACCGACTTAAAAAAAGAAAAATTCTTAAAAATATTGGGGGAGTAAGTTACTTGGCGGAATTAGTTAATAGGGTTCCGACGGCGGCGCACGTCGAGCATTACGGAAGGATTGTAAAAGACCAAAGTACAAAAAGATCGCTGATGACTGCAGCTAGCAAACTCGTCGAATTATCGCTTGATGAAGGCCTGGCGGCAAACGAACTTCTTGATCGGGCTGAGGCCGAAGTCTTTTCTCTTACCCAGACTCATCTTTCCAACACCTTCACTTCAGTAAGGGACGCTTTGGCCGAAAGTTTTGATCGATTAGATGAACTTCATAAAAGGGCAGACGGTTTGAGGGGAGTACCTACCGGTTTTGCCGATCTTGACGATACATTAGCCGGACTCCAAGCGTCGAACTTGATTATTTTAGCCGCCCGTCCTGGAGTGGGTAAAACGTCTTTGGCTCTTAATATTTCCCAAAATGTTGCGGTGAGATATAAAAAGCCTGTCGGATTTTTTTCGCTCGAGATGAGTAAGGAGGAATTGGTCGACAGACTCCTCGTTACCCAGGCAGATATTGACGCATGGAAGTTGAAAACCGGAAAACTTTCGGAAGAAGATTTTACCCAGCTTAGCAATGCAATGGGTGAGTTGGCCGAAGCTCCTATATTTATTGACGATACGCCGGCTCTTTCGATATTGGAAATGAGAACCAAAGCAAGGCGTCTCCAAGTTGAGAAAGGGCTTGAGCTTTTAATCGTCGATTATTTACAACTTGCCAGATCGCGTCAACTCGAAAATAGGGTTCAGGAAGTTTCGGAAATTTCCCAGGGTTTAAAAAATCTTGCGAGGGAGCTAAAAATTCCGATTATTGCCGTTTCTCAACTTTCGCGGGCTGTAGAACAAAGAGGCCAGAAAAAGCCACAGCTAGCTGACTTAAGAGAGTCGGGGAGCATTGAACAGGATGCCGACGTTGTCATGTTTTTATGGAGAGAGGATGAGCAGGATATGGAAAATATAGCTCTCGATATAGCGAAACACAGAAACGGTCCTTTAAAATCCATTAAGCTGCGTTTCAGAGGGGATAGAATTAAGTTCTATGGTCGCGAAACAAAGAGAGAAAAGTAAGCGACCACAAGGTTCTGCGAAGCAGGTTCTTACGGGAGAGAGACGAAAAGAGAAAAATAAGAGTTTATTAGTGTGGTTTATACTGAGCTTGTCGAAGTGTGCCAAGTACGGTTCTATACTCGAACTTACTCAACTACTTCAATGATACCACAAACGAGACTAAAGTTCTTGCTGGACAGATGGTGGTTTTCAGGAACCGCCTAAACGAAACAATTTAAAGATATAACTTTACTTGAAGTTTCTATAATCTTATATTGTTCGATCTCGCCAGAATGTTTCAATGCGTTTTTTTAGACCGAACCTGTCTGATAATAAATATGAAGCAGTCGTGGAAATTAGCTCATTCAAATCTTCTACGCCAAGTGCTTCCAATCCTCTTCTACGCTCTTCAATAAGGTCATCGATATCTCCTGGAACATGTGTCTTTCCACGTTCCTGCATCCATAATAGTGCTACTATAGCCTCAGCTGTAAACTTTTTCTCAGCCTTTATAACTGTTGGTTTTACCCTCACTTTGTGTACGTCTTCTGGATTGGTGAATACGTGGTCAAAGTCAAACATGACAGTAACTATTCGATTCTCTGTTGACATACAAGTAAAGAAATACTACCACCTTGAAGAGATAAGTCAACATTACGTTTAGTGTAAACACATATGGGACACTTCCAGGTAAAATAACGGGTTAGTCTGGAGATGATAAATTTGAAGTATAGGAATATTGAATTAACTGAATCGGAGAAGTTTAAGCTCAAAGTATTGGATG